>Ga0308157_10006539_pt1 | contig 13925 bp, 14 predicted proteins | sample PhyBR1_FD_201035 | JGI IMG/M metagenome (GOLD analysis project Ga0308157, IMG submission 201035) | Phyllosphere microbial communities from UC Gill Tract Community Farm, Albany, California, United States - DLSLB.R1 | ecosystem: Host-associated > Plants > Phyllosphere > Unclassified | place: USA...
CTAACGATTTGAAGTTTTAAGGACATGCTGTAATCTCGCTGGGTGCGCTTTACATAATTGCTGTATTCTTCCATAACGATTGTTTTTGTGTATCGCTATTTCAGGACGGGACATATTCATGTATAAAAAAAAGCGACATCTTAAAATGCCGCTTTTTTTATATATAAAGTTCCCCTTTCATTGTAATAATCGAAGAACCGCCAACCAAAATATCATTTTCCCTTGTCATAACTTCGATAATAGAAGGCTGATTCAGCTTAACTCCTTGTAGAATTTTATATTCCTGATTGGGTTTTGTGTATTTCTTTTGAGTAAGGAATCCAATTAAAGGCCCGGCAGCAGTTCCCGTTGCAGGATCTTCATTGATTCCAATTACAGGGTTGAAGAATCGGGTTTCGGCAATGTTGTCATTCTGATCTGAAATAGTAAAACAATAAAACCCGTCAGAATGGTATTCTTTCGAAATCTCGATTAAAAGTTTATTGTCAGGAAGAATTTCGTTCAGAATCTGACTGTTTTTTACAGGGACCATCGTATGGGCAACTTCTGTTTTTACAATTGTCGGAACAAAGGCATTCACATCTAAATCCTCAATTTTTAAACCAAGGGCTACCGCAATTTTATAAGTTGGGATTTCCTGTTGGATAACTGCTGATTTTTGATGCATCTGTACCACCGGATATTGTGTAACCGGATCAAAACTTACGGTTACCGGAATCGCAGAATGTTTCATGATCACAAAACGAGTGCTTTCTGATTGCTCTTCAAATATGGGCATTTTTTTAAATAAGGCGCCACAGACTGCACCCAACAAATTATGTCCGGCACCGTCTATTTCAATTCCGGTTGGGGTAAATGAACGAACATTTAATGCTTTTTGCTCTTTTGAATAATAAACAAATGAAGTTTCAGAGTAGCCAAATTCTTTAGAAATATCCTTATAAGTTTGAAGGTCTAAATTTCCATCAGTAAAAACAACAGAAAGAGGATTTCCTTTATAACTTTCGTTTGAGAATACGTCTAAAACATAATATTCAAGGGCTTTTCTTTTTTCCATTGTTATCTTTTATGAAACTTTTGCAGTGAATAAAGTTACTATTTGTTTGCTGACGACAGGTTTTTTTAGGTTTTTTTTATAAAATTCGTTTGTGCTCTGCACTTGCAGTTATCGCCTTTTCAAGTCTTGATCTTTTGGTTTTTTCCTGTTTGGCACTCATAATAACATGAATCACAACTCTTTTATAAGATGGTGCCTGCTTTTCAAAAAAATCCCAGGCAGGTTTATTGGCTTTGAACAGTTTTTCTAATTCAGGATCGAGAATATAAGCTTCTTTTTCATGTGAATAAATTCCGGATCTTTCTTCAGATTTTAATTCGAAAGCTTTTTTCCCTGCTTCGGTCATTAATCCGGCTTTAGTGAGCTGTTCGACTTTTTTAATATTGATAACACTCCAGATACTCGATTTTTTTCTTGGTGTAAACCGAATCGAATAACTTTCATTGTCGATAGTTTTTCTAATACCGTCGATCCAGCCAAAACAAAGTGCCTGATCTACAGATTCTGACCACGACATGGTTGGTTTTTTGGTACTCACTTTATAGAAACCGACTACTAATTCGGTTTCGGTTTGGTGATGTTTTTCAAGCCATGCCCTGAATTTTTCCTGGGTTGGGAAGAAGGTTGCTTTCATATTTAGTCATTTAATCCTTTCCCGTTAAGAATGTGCGGAATGGCTTTTTCAATTCGTGACGCTCTGGTTTTAGATTGTTTGGGTGCCGAAAAATGGAGCATATAAGCTCTTTGACGCCCTGGAGTCAATGCTTCGAAAGCGGTTTTTAAATCTGGATTTTCATCTAATTTGGTTTGAAATTCTTCGGCAACAGTGAATTCTTCCGTCTTTTTGAATTCAAATTTTAAACCTGCCTTTTCTACTTCAACAGCTTCATAAATATAGGTTTTCAGGGCAGGTTCCAGTTCAGTGATTTGCTGGATATTGGTAAACCGGATCTGGCGTGCCGACTGTACATTAGCAGTTTGCTGCACCAGAATACGGTCTGTGTCTTTTAACAAGGCACCTTTGAAAAATAAAAGCGCGCAATATTCCTTAAAATCATGAATTAAAACGATGTTGTTTTTTTGAAAAGTATAACAGGGAACTCCCCATTTCAATTCTTCGGATAGCTGGCAGTCCAGAACAATTGTTCTTAGTTTTTCGGTTTCTTTCTGCCATTTTTCGTTTTTACTAAAATAAAAATCAACTTTAGGATTCATTGGATTTCCTTGTTTAAAGTCTGTAAAAGGTTGTATTACCTGCAAAAAGTATAATCTGCATTAACAAAACTACGAATTAATCTGTAAAGGGTTGATTTGTAAATAATGAGTTTTTTAATGAAATTTTGTAGTTGGATATTATTTTAGATTTACATGGTTTTTGAAATTTTTCTTTATAATTAATAATGCTGCAATTGAAACAATTAGGTTTGAAAAAAGATAAAGTTCAAAAATAGCTTCAAAACGAACTATTTCCAGAAGTGCCACTATTAAAAGCAGTATTGAGAAAAATAAATTAAGCCAGGCAACTAAAACAAGTAAGAAGATTTTTAATTGAGCAGAAAACCATTTTTTAATTAAAGAGATTATTATTGCCAAAATTCCTAAAGCTGCAATAATCCAACAGCTATACATAAAAATCATGAGAGTAGTAAAACCCTGAAACCATCCCGGACTTTCAAAAAAATAGATAAAAAATATTATTACAGCCCAAGTATTAGTAATTAAAAGAGAAATATTAAACTTTTGAATAAGGTTTCTTTCATGTTTTTGGTTTAGTTTAATGGTGAGAATTTTGAATGAGCGAAACAAAATCTTTGCCATTATTATTTTTCTTATGAAAACGAGATTGCGTTAGGGATAGAGGCGATATCCTTTTGCCGGCGAAGCAAGACAAAAGATAAAGCCGAAAGCCTGGCCCGGAGGGAAACGCCCAAAATATATTACCAATCGTATCATTATTTACCCGAAATTTGCAAAAACATTTGTATCATGGCTAAAGGACCTGAAAAAAACACTAAAAACAAGGCGCTGCATACTAAACTGCTAAACCGCAAAAAAGCTAAACTTCAGGAGGAGAAAAAACAACGAGCCTTACGTTTGAAAGCCCTGGTTGCCAAAATGAATAACGAAAAGAGTAATGAAGGGGAAAACATATAGATCAGAATGTTTCTCTCCTGTTTTATTTTAACCCAACTTTTCAAACAATCCTTAAACACAATTAAAAATGGAAGAATTCGGCAGAATACTAGTTTCAGAAACGGCAATTAACGGTGGTAATCCGCAGGATATAATCAATTCTAATATTTCGGTAATCAATTTAATGCGCGAAGAAGGCGTTGATGACGAATTTATTCATGAAGATTCGTTATTGAGTTATTACCTCGATTATTACACTTCAAAATATACCGAAGGGAACTTTGCTAAATTTGTATATGATTCCCGATGGAATAAAGAACTTAATGAACTTATCGAAGAAGGTCTTGCGCTGATTGGTGCCGAAAAACATTTAGAATTATTTCAGGCGCAGGCAAAAAGGGTTAAATTACTGAGCAGTGTGAAAATTGGTAAATTCTTAAACGGCAAATTTGAAGGGGTTAATCCAACAAGGGATTTGCTGAATAACAATGCATTTTTCGACTTGGATGAAAACCTAACTGAACTCAATGCAAATTTCTTAAAAAGCCATCCGGATTTTGAAGTTCTTTCTGTAGACGATATGTTTGCTGTGCTGGAAGAATTTACAGGACATGAGATTAAGCGTTCCTAATTGTATATTTCGATTAGGGTTATTTTTATTGTATTCAACTTTCTTGTAAATTCGCTATCAGTGAATTAGTTATTAAAAGTCAAAATGAAATACAAATATTCTAAGATTTTCCTGATTTTATACTTTTTTAGCTTTCAGTTAGGGTTTTCTCAAAATAAAATTAGTCTTTTTTCAGAGATTAATTATAATTCGATTCCGCCTGTTTCTTTAAATGAGTATAAATCGGTTCAGGAGCGGGATAAAAAGTTTCAAAATCCCAACATTGCTTTAGGAGTTGCGATTTCCGGCGGAGGTTCAAGGGCGCAGTTTTTTAGTATGGGTGTGCTTTTAGGATTAGAAGAAATTAACGAAGAGAATTCCCAACGTAATTTTTTAAAAGAAATCGATTATTTCTCAACGGTTTCGGGAGGCTGTTATTCGGCGGGTTATTATTTAACGATCCTGAAAAATAAATTGTATCAGGGGCACCAGTCTTTTAATGAATTTTACTTTTCCAAAGCCGATGCTTACAAGGATTATGTCAATAAATCGGCTAGTATTTTATCCCTTCTCAATAATAACAAAAATGAAAAAGGAGATAAAATATCCATGAGCCAGCAACTGGATCTTGAGGTTTTGCAATATGACTGCACGAATCCTGACAATCCTGATAAATGCAAAACCCAGATGCTTTTGTCTGATTTTTTTATTCCGAAAGAAAGCACTCTACGTCCTTATTTACCGATGATGGTTGCCAACGGAACAGCCTATAATAACGGAGAACGGATTGCATTTATGCCTCATGTTATAAGAGGACTCAATATAAATTCGTCCCTGGCTCCCAATAAAGCTACGGTTTGTTTAGACGAAAATGAGGTAAACGATGGTTACGAGTTTCCGCTTACTTATGGAATAACGGCGAGTTCTGCTTTTCCGGGCGTGCTTCCGAAAACGAAATTCGGAATCAAAGGACAAAATAAGATTTTATGTATTATTGATGGAGGTGCTTCAGATAATACGGGGTATAAAACATTACTGGAACTCCTTCATAGTGATAGTAAGGTAAATGATAAAAACAAAAAAGCACTATTTATTGATTGCCTGGGACAGGGAAAAAAGGAGCCTTACATAACTGACGAAAAAATCAAATTGATTTCATTGCTCGAAACGACTTCTTTATATACGGTTCAGACCCGATATATGACTTTTGACAGGGATATTGAAAATGCATTTGAGAGATATAAAATACCTGTGTCAAATTATCAGATAATTGGCTTTACCACTCTAAGAGACCATTTGCTGAAAATGAAAAAGGATGAATCATATCAAACAATTATGGCTGAACTAAAAAATGCTGATGATGATTACAGTAATTGGTTAAAATTTTATGGAAAATTCAAACACGATTTAGTAGAACAGTTTGGCGAACTTAGTTTTACACGAGACAAAGATGGCGAAATAATCCTGGCCACACTTACTCATAACAAGTTTAACGAATTGACGGCAGCCAACATTCTGATCTTATATGAATTTGCTTCTCATGTTGAAACCAAACTAAAAATAACACCGGAAGAAAGAGAAATGCTCTTGTTGTCCGGACGGTTAGCCACTTTTTTAAAAACCAAAGAATTAAAAAATCTGCTGACTGAAAATAAGTAGTTGATGAATAAAGATGTTTGCCAAATTTATTTTTTAATGATGTTGTAAGAAAATTATATATTTGGAAGCCCTAATTCTAAAATCAATAATGATGAAAATCAAAACCTGCTTAATTCTCATTGGCACTTTTTTATTTTTAAGTTCCTGCGAAAAAAATAAAAACAAAGCCATTGATGAAAAAGCCAATCTGGCAGCAGATGTGCAGTCTGAAAATGTAAAATCAAAACCAGTCGAAAAGCTTATTTTTAAAGACAATGAAAGTATATTCCTGTCTGAAGAACTGGATTTGAACCTCTTAAAAAAAGCAGCTGTCAATCTAAATATCAAATATTCTGATTTACGAATCAGCGAAACAACTTCTGTTAGTTATAATGATGAGATAGCTTTTTTTGTCATCACTTATGTGGTTGATACGGAGGAGCACGGTCATGAAACAGAAGAATATGATTTGGGAGATTATCTCGAAAGAAAATACCTTTTTGTCAATAAAGCAGACGGAAAAATCATTGCTCAGGAAACGGATTCTAATCTGAGCTATAATGAAAATGAAGCAATGCAGTTTTCGAAAACATATATTCTCAAAGATTTGATTCAGTTAAACGAAAATATAACCGGAGTTGCATTTTATACTGAGGAAGCTTCAGGAAGCCGTGTAAACTTATATTCCCAGCAAAAATTTACGATTCTTGCATTGGTAAACAATAAAATTAAAAAATTGTTATACGAATATCCTATCCGGAAAACACAAGGCGATTCAAACGGCGGAGGCTCTTTTGAATTGGAAACTTTAGAAACAGGTTTAATAGTTTCTGATGAAGAAACAAACGGTTTTCGGGATTTAATAGTTTCAAAAAACTTTTTGTATGAAGTCGCTGTAGAGGCTGATGAGGATACTGGTACTGCTGAAAAATCTACTATCAAGACAAAAAAAGAATCCGAAAGACTAAAATACAATGGTCAGATTTATGTGTTTAAGAAAGATGACCGATATAGATTTCTGGATTATGATTAAAGATTTGATTTCTAAATTTTAGTTCCTTAACAAAAAAACTTCGCGAATCTTTGCGTGACCTTCGTGCAACTTTTGAGAAACATCCTTTAAAATACATTCTTTCCCCTAAAACTTTGTCGCAATCTTAGGAAACATTTCCTTAAATTTGCTTCCGTTATAAAAAATACAATAGTTATAAAAACCAAGCTATGTTACAAATCGCATTTATTAGAGAAAATCAGGAGAAAGTAATCAGGGCTTTAGCAAAACGAAATATCGATGCTAAAAGCGTTGTGGAAGAAGTGGTGCAACTAGACGAAAACCGTCGAGCTGCTCAGGTAGAATTAGACAACACTTTATCTGAATCTAATAAATTGTCCAAAGACATAGGCGAGTTAATGAAAGCCGGTGAGAAAGCCAAAGCAGCAATCTTAAAAGAAAAAACGGTTTCATTAAAAGAAAGAAGCAAAGAACTGGGCGAAAAAGCAGAAGCTTTAGCAACTGAACTGACCAATAAATTATACACTTTGCCAAATCTTCCGGCTGATATTGTTCCAGAAGGAAAAACGCCGGATGACAATCTAAATGTTTTTGAAGAAGGAGATATTCCGGTTTTACATGAAGGTGCACAGCCACACTGGGAACTGGTAAAAAAATACGATATCATCGATTTTGAACTGGGTGTAAAAATTACCGGAGCAGGTTTCCCGGTTTACAAAGGAAAAGGTGCCCGTTTACAGCGTGCCCTGATCAATTATTTTTTAGATAAAAATACAGCTGCAGGTTACAACGAAGTTCAGGTACCGCATTTGGTAAATGAAGCTTCTGGTTACGGAACAGGACAGTTACCGGATAAAGAAGGGCAGATGTACCATGCAACTGTTGATGATTTGTATTTAATTCCGACAGCTGAGGTTCCGGTTACAAATTTATTCCGTGATGTGATCTTAAACGAAAGTGATCTTCCGATTCTTCACACGGCTTATACACCATGTTTCCGTCGTGAAGCAGGTTCATACGGAGCACACGTACGAGGATTAAACCGTTTACACCAGTTTGATAAAGTAGAGATTGTACGTGTTGAGCATCCTGATAAATCTTACGAAGCCCTTGACGGAATGGTTGAGCACGTAAAAAACATTTTGCAGGAATTGAAATTACCATACAGAATTCTGCGTCTTTGCGGTGGCGATATGGGTTTCACTTCAGCATTGACGTATGATTTTGAAGTGTTTTCAACGGCTCAGGACCGTTGGTTAGAAATTAGTTCTGTTTCTAATTTCGAAACATTTCAGGCAAACCGCTTGAAATTACGTTTCAAAGACAAAGACGGAAAAAATCAGCTGGCTCACACACTTAACGGAAGTTCATTAGCCCTTCCACGTGTTTTAGCCGGAATTTTAGAAAATTACCAAACACCGGAAGGAATTGTAATACCTGAGGTTTTACGCCCTTACTGCGGATTTGATATTATAAACTAATTTTAGTAATTTAGGATTAAACCTAACAGGCTTTTAAAACCTGTTAGGTTTCTTAATTGTTAAAATCCCACATTAAAAACTGAATATGAAAAACATCTGTATCTATATCGTTTTGTTGTGGTCTTCCTTTACATTTTGCCAAAATGAGCAGCTCGCTCAGTATTATTACGATAAAGGCGATTTCGAAAAAGCAAAAATCAGTTATGAACAGCTTTTAAATGCTTCACCATCTAATACACAGTATTTTTTAAGAACAGTTGAATCGTATCAGCAATTGCAGCAATTTGCTAATGCTGAAAAAATGATTCAGGAGCGGTATAATCGTTACAAACAAGGTGTTTTTTTAGTAGAATTGGGTTATAATTTTCAATTGCAGAAAAACGAATCAAAAGCCAAAAATTACTACGATCAGGCTATTGAAAAAATCAAAACGAATCCTAATGACGTTTATGGAGTCGGGAATTCTTTTGAGAAAAAAGTTTTATTGGAGTATGCTTTAAAAGCCTATCAAACTGCGATGCAGGTACAGCCGAATTACAATTTTAATTTTCAGATTGGAATGTTGTACGGACAGTTGGGAAAAACGGATCTGATGATTGATCTTTTGTTGACTGAATCTTTTAAAAATCCACAGAATACGAATCTGATTCAGACACAATTATCGCGGTTTATGAATGGTGAAACTGATAATACTGCTTTTAAGGATGCGATGCGGAAAGCTTTAATCCTGAAAACACAACAAGATCAGGATGTATTCTGGAATCATTATCTGAGCTGGTTTTATGTGCAGCAAAAAGAATTCGCAAAAGCTTTTATTCAGGAAAAAGCGATTTACAAACGTGAATCGGAATCTTTAATAAGCATTGTAAATTTAAGTCAGTTTGCACTAAATGAAGATGATACTGAAACAGCGGCAGAAATTTTAAATTTTATTCTGCAGAATACAAAAGATCAGGATTTGCTGATCCGTACGAATGCGAGTCTGATGCAGATTAAAATTGATAAAGCATCAGAAATAGATTACCCTGCAATTAATACTGAGTTAGAACATTTGCTTGCAACTTATGGAGTAAGTCCTTTTACCTTATCTTTGCAAATAATTCAGGCGCATTTCCTGGCTTTCAATCTGAAAAAGACAGAAGAAGGAAAGACCATTATAAAAAAAGCTTTAGAACTCAATTTAAACGAGTACCAGAAAGCAGATGCGAAAATGGAACTGGGTGATATTTTGCTTTTGGAAGAAAAGTTTAATCAGGCACTGATTTACTATTCGCAAATTCAGTTGGATTTAAAAAATGATGTAATGTCGCATGAAGCAAGTTTAAAAGCGGCCAAAACAAGTTATTTTAAAACCGATTTTGAGTGGGCTTTAAAACAATTCAAAGAATTGAAATCGGCCAATACACAATTAATAGCGAATGATGCCCTGGAATATTTTTTACTGATCAATGACAACACAGTTGCCGATTCGACACAAACTGCTTTGAAGCAATTTGCCAAGGGTGATTTTCTGCTTTATCAGAATAAAAAACAGGAAGCTATTACACAATTTCAAAACATTCTAAAGTCATTTAAAGGACAGGAAATCGAAGCTGTAACAATGTTGCGTTTAGGGAAAATCTATGAAAGTCTGAAAGATTATAATTCGGCTTTAAGCCAATATCAGCAAGTGATTGACCATCATAGCAATGGAATTTATGTAGATGAAGCACTGTTCTTTGCTGCAGAAATTTACAACGATGAACTGAAAGAAACAGAAAAAGCAAAACCTTTGTATGAGAAGGTAATTTTTAATCATCAGGACAGTATTTACTTTGTTGATGCAAGAAAAAAATACCGCGAATTGAGAGGAGATAAAAATTTATAAAATAGATTTTTGGATCATTAGAAGATTAGATCATTACAAGTCTAACAATCTAAGAAGTCTAACAATCGAACAATCTAAAAAAATGATTATTTACAACGTTACCACCAATATACACGAAAGCGTTCATGACCAATGGTTAAATTGGATGCAGGAAAAACATATTCCTGAAATTCTGGCTACAAATAAGTTTTCATCGGCACGAATTGTAAAAGTTCTGGTTGAAGAAGAGATGGGCGGAGTTACTTATTCTGTACAATACACAACAGACAGTAAGGATACTTTAGAAAAATACTATTTGGAGGATCAACCAAAATTTGATAGAGAAGCTTTAGAATTGTTTGCGGATAAGATGCTTTCTTTCAGAACAGAATTGCAGGTTATTTCAGAACATTACGATTTCGACTTTAAGTCTTAATTCAAAAAGTTTGAAAATAAAGCTTTAAGCCTTTAGTCTTCGCTGCAAAAAGAATACTTTTGCACCCTCGTGGCAAAACAATAAAGAAAATGGAAAAAGTAAAAGCCAAAAAACATTTAGGACAGCACTTCCTTAAAGACGAAAGCATCGCAAAAGCAATTGCGGATACGTTGAGCTTAAAAGGATATGATGAGGTTTTAGAAATAGGACCAGGGATGGGTGTGCTTACTAAATATTTACTTGACAAGGAGGTAACCACACGAGTAATTGAGATTGATACTGAATCTGTTGCATATCTCGACGCCAACTATCCAAAATTAAAAGATAAAATCATTTCAGAAGACTTTCTGAAATACAATATAAACCAGATTTACGAAAACAAGCAGTTTGCCATAATTGGTAACTTTCCTTATAACATATCTTCTCAGATTGTCTTCAGGACATTAGAATTCAGAGATCAGATTCCGGAATTTTCCGGCATGTTTCAAAAGGAAGTTGCAGAGCGAATCTGCGAGAAAAAAGGATCAAAAACCTACGGAATTCTGTCTGTACTGGCACAGGCTTTCTATGATACTGAGTATTTGTTTACTGTTGACGAAAATGTTTTTATTCCTCCGCCCAAGGTGAAATCGGGTGTGATGAAAATGACCCGAAAGGAAGATTACAGCCTTCCTTGTGGTGAAAAGTTGTTTTTTACGGTAGTGAAAACGGCTTTTCAGCAAAGACGAAAAACATTACGTAACAGTTTGAAAACATTAAATTTATCAGATAATTTGCGGGAAGATACTATCTTTGATCTTCGACCAGAGCAACTTAGCGTTGATGAGTTTATTGTTTTGACTCAAAAAATAGAAGCCGATGGAGTTCAAAGTTAGCAAAGAATTAATCCAGCAATTAGAAGAGCATATTGTAAATAAAAATGACAATGAACTTGAAGTTTTATTGAACGATTTGCACCATGCCGATATCGCCGAAATCCTGGATGAACTGGATTTTGACGATGCAACCTATATTTTTAAGGTTTTAGATAGTGATAAAACCGCTGAGATTCTTCTTGAATTAGAAGATGACCTGCGAGAGAATATCTTAAGCCGACTCTCACCAAAAGAAATCGCCGAAGAGCTTGATGAGCTTGAAACGAATGATGCAGCAGATATTATTGCCGAACTTTCGCAGGAAATTAAAGCTGAGGTAATCTCAGAATTAATTGACGTTGAACACGCAAAAGATATTGTTGATTTGTTGCGTTATGACGAAAATTCTGCGGGAGGTCTGATGGGTAAAGAGCTCGTAAAAGTAAACGAGAACTGGAATGTGTTGACCTGCGTGAAAGAAATGCGTATTCAGGCCGAAAACGTATCCAGAGTACATTCGATTTATGTGGTTGATGATGAAAACCGCTTAAAAGGAAGATTGTCCCTGAAAGATTTACTGACTTCATCGACCAAAACACAAATTGGCGATGTGTATATCCGAAAACTGAATTTTGTAAACGTAGATACCGAAGATGTTGAGGTAGCCCGTATCATGCAAAAATACGATTTGGAAGCCATTCCGGTTGTAGATGAGCTTGGACGTTTAGTGGGAAGAATTACAATTGATGATATCGTAGACGTAATCAAAGACGAAGCTGATAAAGATTATCAATTGGCAGCAGGTATTACCCAGGACGTTGAATCAAATGACAGTGTTTTAGAATTGACAAAAGCCCGTTTGCCATGGCTTTTAATTGGTATGGTTATCGAAATCGTGGCCTCTTTTGTTTTGAAAGGAAATGAACAGACATTTCAAAAATATTCGACTTTAATCATTTTTGTTCCTTTACTTTCTGCAACGGCAGGAAATATTGGTGTTCAGGCGTCGGCAATCGTGGTTCAGGGTTTGGCAAACGGTACTTTGAAAGATTTTAGCAGAGGATATTTTAGTAAAGAAATCTCAGTTTCAATGATATCCGGAAGTATTATTTCATTGCTTTTATTAGGGTATCATTCGATTATGTACCAACAGTATTTAGTTGGAGTTGCAATTTCGATTTCAATGATTGTGGTAATATTATTTGCTGCTACATTAGGAACCCTTGTACCGCTTTTTTTGCATAAAAATAAAATAGATCCCGCTATCGCGACAGGACCATTTATCACCACAACCAACGATGTATTTGGAATTATGCTCTATTTTGGAGTAGCCAAATTGATTCTGGGTTTTTAATTTTTCCAACAAATTAACAGCTTGAAGTGATTTAATATCTTAAAAATCTGTGTAATTTGTGGCTTAAAAAAACACGCTATTAATCAGCAATAAGTAAGGATGAAAGTACATATTATTGGAGGAGGAAACCTTGGGGTTTCTGTTGCCGTTGGGATTGCCAAATTTTCTAAAAACAATCAGGTTACTGTTACCAGAAGAAATACTGCGAGTATTCATTATTTAACAGAATTAGGAATTACAGTTTCATCTGATAATAAGCATAATATTCAGGAAGCCGATGTGGTTATCCTGACTGTAAAACCCTATCAGGTAGATACTGTTCTGGCAGAGATTTTACCTGTAATTTCAGGAAAAACTATAGCATCTGCAGTAAGTGGTTTGTCTTTGGAAATGCTTCAGTCAAAAACGAATAATGAATTTCCGGTAGTGAGAATTATGCCGAATATAGCAGCTCAGTTTGGTGAGTCAGCGACTTGTATTTCATTTCCTGAAAAAGATAAGGAAAAAGCTTTACCAATTGTAGATTTGTTTCATGACTTAGGAACTGCTCCGGTAATTGATGAGAAATTAATGGACGCAGCGACTGTTTTAGGCGCCTGTGGAACAGCTTATGCCCTAAGATATATCCGTGCTTCAATGCAGGCCGGAATCGAAATTGGATTTGATTCTCAGACGGCTTTGGCCATTGCTGCACAAACTGCAAAAGGAGCCGCAAAAATGTTATTAGAGGAAAAAGTTCATCCGGAACAATTAATCGACCGTGTTACTACGCCTCAGGGATGTACAATCGTAGGTCTTAATGAAATGGAACACAATGGTTTCAGTTCGTCTTTGATCAAAGGAATCAAAACTTCTTTGAAACAGATTAAAGGACTTTTAAAATAAAAATATCAAATTTCCTGAAATTCCAAATTCCAATTTTCCGTTGGGATTTGGAATTTACTTTTTAACCAATTCAATATATTTTGCATCACATTCTCCAAGTTTGGTGTAGTAATTCATGGCATTTCCATAATTCTGCAGGGTTAGGGTATCTTTTTTATAAGCAAAACCGATTCCGATTGGTATTTCTAATTCTTTGTTTATCTTTTTAGGATCCGAAATAGTATCTGTTTCATCTTGATGACTGATATCCCCTTCGTATTCATCCCATTCAATACCTTCTAAAACCAAATATTTTTCTCCTGATTCATTAGTAGAGAAAGTGGCCTTGCCTGTTAATTTTCGGTTATTCGTTTTTAATACATAGGAATAACCATTCCTGGCTTTTGCTATTTCTACAGAAATACCACATTCATCGCCTTGATAAATTCCTACTATTGATTCCTCATTTTTAATTGTTTCAAGTGTTGCAATAGTGCCATTGTTGTTTTTAACCGGAATTGATATCTCTTTTTTGTTTTCGCACGCAAAAATTATCAGTACTGAAAATGAAAACAACAGGAAAGGAGTTTTTTTTAATTTCATAACTAAGTGTTTTTTTGCGCTAAAATGTATTTCAAAT
>Ga0308157_10006540_pt1 | contig 13924 bp, 16 predicted proteins | sample PhyBR1_FD_201035 | JGI IMG/M metagenome (GOLD analysis project Ga0308157, IMG submission 201035) | Phyllosphere microbial communities from UC Gill Tract Community Farm, Albany, California, United States - DLSLB.R1 | ecosystem: Host-associated > Plants > Phyllosphere > Unclassified | place: USA...
CGCCGTACAAGCTGCTCGAACACCCGCGCTTCCGCGCCGGCTACGACTTCCTGCTGCTGCGCTGCGAATCGGGTGAACTCGACATGGAAATCGGCGACTGGTGGACCGATTTCTACGCCGCCGAAGGGGGCGATCGTGAGCGCCTGGTCGAAGTGGCTGTCTCGCGCGAGCGCGAAGGTGGCCCGGCCAAGAAGCGCCGGCCACGGCGCGCGCCGCGCAAGAGCGGCGGTGAAGGCGAAGGCGATGTCGGTGGCGCAGTGCGCGGCCCGGACCCTGACGATGGCCTGACCGCCGAAGACCGGGCCCGCGACGCCGCCTATGCGGCGCACGAGGAAGCCAAGTACCGGGCCATGCGCGGCAAATGATCGCCTATATCGGCATCGGTGCAAACCTGGGCGACGCGCGTGGCAACGTGCTCGACGCGCTCTCGCGCCTGGCGCGCATGGACGGCGGCATGCTGGTGCACACGTCCAGCATGTACCGCACCGCCCCGATCGACTCGAGCGGCGACGATTACATCAACGCCGTGGCATGCCTGGATACGTCGCTTGGCGCGCACGAACTGCTGGCGGCGCTGCAAGCCATCGAACAGGCGCATGGGCGCGAGCGCCCGTACCACAACGCTCCGCGCACGCTCGACCTCGACCTGCTGCTGTACGGTGACGAGACGATCGCCACCGATACCCTGAGCGTGCCGCATCCGCGCATGCACGAACGCGCGTTCGTGATCGCGCCGCTGCTGGAAATCGCACCGGACATCGTGATCCCGGGCCATGGCGCCGCGCGCGACTTCGCGCAGCTGGTGGCGGGCCAGACGATCGCCAAACTCGACTGACACCCGTGCGCCAGACGCGGCGTGCCGGTTGTGGCCTTGCCACCACGGCGCCCACTTTAACGAAGTACCAGGAGCTTTTGTGACGCTGCTGCATACGTTGACTCATCCCGGCGTCTCGCTCGAAGGCACCATATTTGAACGGCAGGCCGTGCGCGCCATCATCCTGCGCGGCCGCGACATTCTGCTGCTCTATACCCGTCGTTACGATGACTACAGCTTCCCGGGCGGCGGGCTGGATGCGGGCGAAGACCCGATCGACGGCCTGCGCCGCGAACTGCGGGAAGAAACGGGCGCCGCCAACGTCACCGTCGAGGACTATGTCGGCTATCTCGACGAGCATCGCCCGCCGCTGAAAAGTGGCTACGACGTGCTGTTCATGCGCTCGCACTTCTATCGCTGCCACGTTGACGGCGAATTGGGCGCGACCTCGCCCGAAGCGTACGAGGTGGCCAACGGCATGGTGCCGCGCTGGATCGATATCGACGCCGCCATCGAACACAACGAGCAGATACTCGGTACCAAGCCGGCGCACATGGGGCTGTCGATCGCGCGTGAAACGTGGATGCTCAGGTACGCGCTGGACATGCTGGCGGCAGGCGCTGCTGTGGGCGAACAATAAAGTTCGACACAAGACCGGCTATGAGGCGAACGATGTAGACATGCTGGGCACGCAAATAGAGTTTGACACAACCTGCTGGTTTCTTCGCCCTATTTGACCGGCCGCTTTCGACCAAAGCAGATCTAACATAAGCACTGCCGCCGATGAGTATTGCTAACGGTTTGTAAATATCATTCGCACAGCTGCGAACAGCTTGATGGATGCCAGCGGCCAAAAAAGAATCGCTGCGGTCGTAATCATCAGTTCTAGACCGAGCAAATGCTCTGAGCCGGGAACATAGCAGTCGCCATCCTGTGGACAGCCGATTGCTGCGCGATACCCCCGCCAATACGATATTGGAACGAAAGGGAAATACCCAACCGCAGCCCAGTAAATAACAAGTAGGACACCTAGGAATTTTTTATTTGGCTCTGTACTCATCAATTCCCCTCTTGGCAGGATGCCGCTGTCAGACCAGCATAGCAGGTTGCCAGATTGGAAAACTAGCAGTGGCCGCGACAGGCAGCAACCGCCCCGAAGCAGCCGTACACATTCGCGCTTAGCTCAACAGTCCAAGCCGACGGTTTGTCGTTCAGAGGAACTTTCGATCTCCCCAAAGACCAGCTCGACCTTAGTCGTCGACTTTTGTAATAAAGGCAGGCTCTTGAAATGCGGACATAGTATCTCGAACAGTTTCTTCGCATCTGAGCCTCGAAAGATGGCTTCACAATCGCCACTATCGATCGCCATATCATCACTCTCGAAATCACCTGTTCCACTATGGACGAGCTGCGGCCTCAACTTTTCGATAAATGCACACCATGGAATAACGTCTTCGACACTATGTTTGAAATATAGAATGAGATGCTGCACTCGTTGCGCCTCAGTGTCTGCTTTTGGCCGAATCCGGCCTGTCGGAGCACGATAGCAGCTTGCTGGGCGGAAAATTCTCTCGAATTGTCAGACCTGCCGTTCCGAACCAATGTGGACCGTCGAAGATCCTGAAAACCGAGTCAATTGCTCAAAGGCGCTTTCAGGCGACCGCTGGAACTGAAGGTCGGACAATGCCAATTCAAAAAAGAACCGGCGATCGCCGAATTCGACAGAGAGATTCGCGGACAAGATACTAGTTTTTGAGGATTGTGCAGGTGCCTGCGTAGGCGTTGACAGCGCCGAACCCAGGCACGTAGCCGTAATAGCGGCGCTTCGCCAAGTCAATGTGAAAGAGACTTTCCAGCATGTCACTCTGACAGGCTGCACATTTCAAAAAGTGCTGTAAAATATTTTTAATAAATAGGAGCTAACATGAGTACCATCGAACTCGGCACCATATATTCTTACAGACCTGCTGGTATAGACGAACTTCGACTGGCTCTTGAAGAGGTTTTTCAGGAGCCAATCGAAGATACACAGATTCCGCCGCTTGCCGGGCCTAATGAAATTATACAAATTCTTTTTGATCCGGCGGTGCAAGCCGGAGCCATAGGTTTCGCGTATAAAATAGGTGCAAAGCTAGGCGACAAATTAATCGATCTAGGCTTTGAAAAAATTTGCCACTGGATTAAAACACTGCGAGAAAGAGGTACTAATGTCGGGATTGGTGTAAAAATTCCTGTTCGGATAGGAATAGCACCCAGCAGAAATGCACTGTTGATAATTCAATCTAATGACCCAATACAATTAGAAAATTACTTTAAATCAATAACTTATTGCACAGAAGGGATAGCGAGAATATTCGCTGAACATGAAGATAGTCAAGCTGATGTTCTATGGGGCAATAATCCTGACAATAGCGTAGAAATTGTCGTTCTTGAAAATGGCGATGTAGAAGTACTTGGCCACACAATTCAAGGACCGAACCATTAAGTTTTATTCAAAATTTTTCTGCTGTCTCATCGATTAGTTAGTGGTGCATCTCGTCCATCCGTATGTCGTCATTCAGTTTGTTGTCACGGATTGTGGAATGCATACAGGAATTTGCTGAGCACTTTGCTGCCGGATTCGGTAAGTAACGATTCCAATGTCAGCGCAATAGGGCCTCAAATTGTCCATTTCTTTTGGTGTAAAACTAACGGTTGGAGGCGTCTCAGCTCGTCCAAGTAGAGTTGCTGCATCTTGGCCTTGCCTCGCAAGTTGAGCGGGAACGGACTGTGCTGGCGAATGAGGCAAACATGCGGCACCTGGCCCGTCATGAGATCTTGCAAATCTACGAAATCAGGCAGGCGCCGCTATGGTGAAAAGAAGTCTGGATTTGCTGATTGATGGCCACAAGCTATGGTTAGCCCAAGCTTTGCTGAAAGCGGCTGAACTACCAATTATTCGTGCCCGAAGTTTGTCAAACCTTCAACGATGGAAAGACAAGGGGACATGGGGGGCGGTCTATGATGAGTGGTGGGTAATAATGACAAACGCCAGCGACAAATATCTTATCGATATCATGACCGGGGAGTATGACGACGCCAACCGACTGCGGCAGTCTATGCCCTATACGGGCATCCTTGACGAAGAAACACGGGCTGAGCTCCTTGCTAGGTATCAGGAAGCTGAACGGTTACGGTGAGCCTTGAAGATATATTGGACCCGAATCTGACCCAAATCCAGAACTGCCGGTGTCACCGACAGAAAGCTCCCTTCAAGGGCGTGGCTCCGAAAGGAGAGGGCAAGGCCTAAGCCTGCCGTAGCTACAGGCAAGGCACATGTGATTACCCACGCTTAGTAGGCTTTCGGCGCCGTGTGAGCGCGACGGCTGCGCCGTCGGCCAGCAGCACGGCCACTAAGCAGGCGGCCCCGACCGAGTGACTGTCGAGCGTCACCACCAGGGCAGCACGGGCAGTGATAACAGCAGGGGAAAACTTAACCATCGTGGCTCCATAGGGCAAAAACACATAGCAACTATCTTGCCGGCGATCTACTGGCGTAATTGCAAGTACGTGTTCGATTGTCCAAGCTTTGGCGGGATTGTTCTTCTGGTGGGTTTTCCAGCATGTCACCGGCATCGTCGCGGGACCCAATTGACTAACCCGCCCATCTGAGCGAAAACACATGTGTCCACTGATTTACTGTATAAAAATACAGTATTGCGAAGGGGCAATATGTGGGTGGGCGTAGTACTGGGATTTGACCCGGACGGTCAGCTAATAGCAAAATGGCGTGAAGCCTTCCAAAGGCATGGCGAGCTGATGAGGGAGTTCACCCATCGTGAGGAATACGTAAAGGAGCTGCGCCGGCACACGATGGTTTCGCGCTTGCGCACTAACGGTCAAGAGGTGTTGCCGCCGCTGGCGGATTCGGTCGTGCGCGTGGCCGTGGGCAAGACTCTCAATGCGTCAGGAATCACCACAGACGGTCTGTTCAACAAGTGGCGCCCGCAGGCTTGGCGGATGGAGATTCTTTCCCTCAGTGGCCCAGCGCAGCTGACAGCAGCGGCGTCGGTCAGCGCTGTGCTGTCGGAGAGCAGCACGGAATTATCGTGACGGGTTACTCAAATTGAGCAACTACTCCGGGCGTCTTGACAGGCGTCTATAGCTCGCCCAGCCGACCTGCTAGCAGCAAGGCGCTCAGGGCCGGGCTAAACGATCGCCTGCATCTGTAGTAGGGCTGAGTTGCAACGAGCGGGAGCGTGTACACGTTCCCGTTTTTTCGTTAACGTCTGGTCGAGTACTGCTAACGGAGTGCAACTTCAGCGCGCTGGGGGCAATTATTCTATTGCTTTGGCGGTTTGATTGCTGGCATTGGGGGCGCAGGCCTTGTTGGCGGTGGCAAATTTGCGCCTTTGTCTCCCAGTCCAGGCGGATTGGGACGATGCGTAGGGGGCGGCGTAGGGTGGTTCGTTGCCATTTTATAATTCTCCAAAATGATTTTTCAAGTATTGTTCTGCTTCGGTTGTCGCTGCTTCTGACAAAGCCGCTTCTCTTGGTAGTCCTTCCAAGGGAAAGTGTTTCCTTTCCACGTTTGCGGTCTTAGTTTGTAACTCTACCCTAAATTTATTTATCTGAGCCTCAGTTAATTGCCCCTCTACGATTTCACACCATTTAGCCTCTGCCCAATTTTGGATATCACGATAATCATGTGCACATGCAGCTGATGCCTTTAGCCTCGCAGAGTAGGGCAAATACTTTGCTGTGGCTGATACCACTTGCGTAAAAACAATAATTGCCGCCCATAGAGTAGGAAAAACCTTTAAAACTGCCCAAATTCCTAAACTTGTTGTCGATGCAACCGCCAAACATATCTTTACTTTGCGATCAACGTCAGCATTGCGTTGAATGTGTCCCTGTAAGAGATATCCGTGAACCACCAACTCAAAAAAAGTGTTCCAATATCTGGTTGGAGCCGACATTATTTTCCTCTATCCATCTAGCTAATAAGACGTTTTTTATAATTTTTCAGTGTGACCGAATTGCCGTTAGTTAGAGCTATCGAGAGCACCAAGGGATTCCATGTCTATACGCCATCATGCGTGGACGATCGAAAGGAGTCATAAAGAAATTTTTAGTCATCGGGCCCGAGTGTGGAAATAACAGCTTTGCTACTGACAGCATCGAACGAATCTCATGAAAATAATGCCGAAAAGAAAAATTTCTTGAATGTAAAGTCACAATTCGTTACAAACTCTTCTGGATGTACCTCGTATGCTTGAACTGTTCCTATAAAAAGGGCCGGTATGACGACCGGCCCAGGGATATAACTTGACTTCACTAGGAGCTTCAAATGAACATTACATTAATTTTCCGCAATGCAAGATTGACCATTGATCTAACGCCAGCATTCGTCTTGTCACTCATGACAATGACTGCGCTGTCGGTACCAATAGCATAACCCTAGGCGTATGTCGGTGGCGGGTCTGGACACCTGCCATTGCCATACGCCTCTAAGGTTATGGCACACAGCATAAATCGTCAAAACAAATTTGATACTGGCAACCACACCTTGCCATTTTGACAACTGCCTCAGGGAACCTAAATTTAGGCTTCTCTTTTTTGTCCTAGCAAAGTAGACGAAGATGAGCTGAGAGGGGGCACAAGGGATACATGAACAAGTAGCGTCTAACGACTAGTCAGTCAAATTTAGCAAGGAGCTAGAATGTTTTCGAATTACGCAAAAAACGGGAAAGTAAGGCGGTGGAATTTGGTGAACGGCGCTGACGGCTGGCGATGCAATGTGGTCTGTGTCGACAGGGAGAAAAATGGCGTAATGACCCGTACTTGGTCTACTGAAGGGCAGGAGCTGCAGCCATCCGATGATCGCTGCTCGTTGACCCTGCCCGGTACTAAAACCTACTTCGTGATGCCTGGTGACGACGACGAAGGCGAGTAAGCTAGTCAGACGAGGCAAGGCGTTTAACGAGTAGATTACTTACTGGTGATCTTTACATCGTTGATGGTGTTCTCGATGGCTATCAGAACGGCAGACAAGTCCCTAGGATTTGGACGCAAGCCGGAATGGCCAGCCGTGTCATTCCTGGCGTGCGCCAGAAGCGCTTCCAAGTTAACACCCTCCTTTTGGGCCGCATACAGCACGGCAATCAAAGCGTGTTCATACACACCTGCTTTTTGTTCGTTGTCCATAGTTCGTCCTTGGGTAGTGGAATTGCCATCCTAACACCCTAACAGCCGGCAGCATAGAACGTGAATTATGTTAAATACCGTGGTAGCAGGTCGCGCGCTTGGGGCAAGATCCAGTGCAAAGGTCTGATTTCGGCCAGGCTGTGTAAAAACGCAAATTAGGCGTCGGCCTGACGACAGTCGACCTCTCAAATCGCTCGCTACGGCGTTTTCTTGAGGTCGGGAATGGTAAAGGGGACCCCTTAAAACACGCCGATCACGCGTTTTTACACAGCCTGGACCCAAAGCGGACACTGCGGGCTGGTCGGCCGGGGGGTACTGGTGTTGGCAAACGACTAAGGCAACTGGGCGCCGCATACGAAGCGTATCAAGATGGCCCTGCTGTAACAGTTACGGCATCCGGTGCAGCGCGCAGAGCTTGTTGCCGTCAGGGTCGCGTACGTATGCGAGGCAGACGCCGCCGGTCGGCGTATCGCGCACGCCTGGTGGCTGTTCGATCGATTGGCCGCCATGGGCTACTGCCACGTCGTGAAAAGCTTGCACCTGCTCCGGCGAGCTGCACTTGAAGCCGACAGTCGCGCCGTTGGCCACAGTCGCCGGTTCGTCGTTGATCGGCTCGCTGACGCAGAAGCTGCTGCCGTCATGGGTGTAGAACAGGCGCGTATGGCCCGATGCAGCCACGTTGCGGATGGGTTCTTTGGCGCCGAGGAGGCCAAGGACGGCATCGTAAAATTGTTTGGACCGGTCGATGTCATTGGTGCCGACCATGATGTGATTGAGCATATTGTCTCCTGATTTATGACGGCCGTATGGTAGCGCGGTAGCGGCTTTGTTGCACGAATCGGTCCGTTTGGCGGTGAAGCATAGTCGCGGGATAAACAGACGGTATGACTGCCCAACAAAACCAAAGTGCCGAATGACCTAAGTGCACCGTGTCATCCTCGGTTTGGAATGCATGATTTGTGTGTATCCCACGGTCTGCTTTTGGCCGAACTCGGCTGTTCGCGTCAGCTTAGCAAGTTGCCCGGTGGGAAAAGTTACGGACTGTCTCGACAGGCGGCTGTCGACCCGGAGCGGACGCTGCGCGGCAGCGAAACCGCCTTTATTTGGCCGCTGAGCTGCGGACGGCGGTGTGCCGGTAGAGCCGGTTCGATAAATGACTAGACGCCACGATAGATTGCTCCCTCAACGCTCGTAAAGAGGCTCACGAAGCATTTCGAGTCCATCGCTTCCTGAAACTTGACTTGAGCCAAATTCCTGTCGCCAAGGGATAGCGCAACATAGCCAGTCAAGTAAGATCGAATTGGTGAAGGGTTCCGACCGAAGCCCCACAAGCTGGACATGCTTCCTTCTTCATGCTGGAGGATACGAAGGACTTCATCCTTCCTGTCTAGCCTTTCAAACCAAGCCAGCGCTTCAGGAATTTTCCTAACCACTCCCTGGATGCACCATGCTAGGTTTTTCCCATCACGATCAATTGGCCAGATGGATTTGTCGGCAAGTTTGGACTCTACGGAGCATTCCAGCGACCCGCGAAAGAAACACTCCGCCTCGGATGGAATTTGACGTCCGTCTTTAACCTTTAACGGCCACGTGGGCGGTACGTACAGTGGAAGGCTTGCAAGCCGAACTGCGAACGAAAACGTTGTAATGCCGATCACATCGGCGTTGTATTTGCTAAATGACTGAAACTACAGTACATCAATCTTCTCGGTGCCATAACTCCGAGCAACTCTCGAGGTAAACAAGTCGAAACCGGCCGCCTTTAACGCGGGCCAGATGTGTTTCTTGATCTCTCGATTGACATCTTTGCTGTCCATCACTCTATCGCTTTCAACGTCCTCTTCTGGCCCAAAGCGGACCGTTATGCATTGTCAACTGACGAGCTGCCGCCCAACTTCGACTCTAATTCCCGTACGCGTTCGCGTAATGCAACTACAGGCGCCTGCGACAACCAAATAATGCCGATAGCGAATGCAACAATCGCGGTCCTAGACATTTCACCCTCAATTCGCTGCCCAATGTAAATACCTCCAAGGCCCATCAAAAAAGCTCCTGCCACAATCATCAATTTTGACAACATCTTATCCCCAATATCGTTATGGCTGACTACATAGTATAGTTTTGGACAACTAAATTGTGTCGACATTGACAGGTGCGAATGACCGCTCCTGGCCCACGCCGTGTAAAAACGTGAAGGAAACCCAGGAACAAAAAATTCCACGTCTCAGAACGGCCGCTACGCGACGATCTCGGCGTCGGGAGGGGTAACCCCACCCATGAAAATTTCAAGTTTTTGCGTTTTTACACAGCCTCGGCTGGTTGCGGACGGTCGGTAAAGCTCAGTGTACCCGGCTCTTGACTGCAGAGTAACTAGAGAGTTTTATTAGGCGTACTTAGACGCTCGCTCCTGCCAAGCGTTCTCAACTTGCGTGTCATTGGCGACGGTTGGACAGTGGCCGAGGTTGCTCACAAGGGCAATTTGAAATGTAATGTCAAATTCGGGAGCTGAACTATCGATGTTCGTGTGGCTGGCGGGCGTGGTGCCTCGGGGTTGCAAAGTTCGGACCAAGCATCTCGGAGTGGTGAATCTGACTCACGGTGCTGGATGAGGAGCTTACGGAGACGGGTCCAAGATGTCCAAGCGGCTCGGTTATCAAGCGCATCTTTTCCTGAAAATCGTGTCCAGGAGCGGCTAATGACGACGAGTTCGAATCGTACAGTTTCTGGCGACGTTACCAATCCATCGAGTTCTAACCTCGATAGCACCTCGCGATTCGACAGGGACCTGTGTAGTTCTAACCAAGCTTGTACTTCGTTAATCCACTTCAGACCATCCTTGCTAAGATGGCTGAATTCGCTTTGTCGGCGCCTCCATTCTCCGACCGACACCTCTGGCCACTTCAGCTGGACGAGGTACACCACATTGGTTGCGCGCTCATAGAATACCGCGTCGATATCCGTGGCTGTAGTGCCGTTAGCGCGCTTGAGTGTCAGGTTTTTTCCCGCGCCATATGCGCGCTGACCTAGTACTGAGTACAGCTCGTCGCGGAATATACTTTCCCTTAGATTGCTTTTTGCCGCGGCGTTCATCCACTCGTCCTTAAAAAGCAACTTGAGCTTCTCGGTCATGTACCAAAACGGATTTCCAACTTGGCCTGTGTGCGATATCGCAAATCCTCTAGGCACTTTCAACAACATCGCAGACGGAGGCATAAAGCGATCCTTGAAACGCTCCACGTCGTCACCATCGGCCGCAAACACATCCAAAACCTGATCTACCGCTAAATCAGTAACCGCCGAGCTACAGACCATGATCAGACGGCGAGCGCTGTTCGTGTCGAGGAAACGGGGCAGTGAGTTCATTAGGTCATGCGGCCCGGCTCGATTGCACGCGGAGGTAGCACAGTGTATGCCAATTTGAAAATGGGCGGCGATGCCGACAGCTACGTCCTTCCATTGACCAAACGTCAAGGGGCCTAGCTGCACGGAGTCTGGGAAAGACTCACTTTCCACATACTCGCGAGCATTCATTTCGATGAGAGCGCGGCTTGCATCCAAAAACGGGTCCTCTTTTAAGAAGATTTCCAAGTGGCCGCGCCACACCCTACTCGACAAAGCGTGCTTTTGGCATTGCTTTTTCCAGCACGCAAGCGCTTGTGTTCGAAGAGAGACTTCCTGCACCCTATCCCAATCGTTGACGTCGTTGCGGTCTCGATTTTCCTGCGCCTCAAGATCGGCTTGCCCAAGCTCGATAGTAATCAGATCGTCCGATACGATTTGGCAAGCAGTCAGGCCATACTCATCTACCCGGGCTGCACGGTGTGCAAATAATAGGGCGCCTGCCTGCTCGAGTACTTCGGTTGCCCATCTGATTAGCTTTGGCGTTGTGTCGCCGTGCTTCATGACGGTTGCCGGGTCGATCCGAGCCATTAGTTGGGGTAGAAGAATGTCCGCCCCATGGCAAATACGAACGCTGCGGGCTGGATCGATGTTTGGCAGCGGGAGTCCACCTTGGTGCAGCGCGTGCAGGTCCGAGACTTTGGTCAATGCAATTAATCGCGCGAGTTCGAATCCCTGGCATTCCGCTAGGGTAGACGTAAGCCACATTTGTTTGTATTCGGTCAATCGGTCAAATGCCGATTGCGCTTCGGCTGGCGTGTCGTGATCTTTTAGGGTCATGGTCTTTGGGATTTAAGCTACCAAACCGGCCAGCATTAAACTTTACCGGTGCGATTTTTCCTCGGTTCAAGGCGTACAGCGACTTGGGTAATTGGTGCACTAGGACATAATGAAGGTCTGCTCTTGGCCGAAAGCGGAAGTTCGCCAGAGCATGTCAGCCCTGGCTTCTTGTATCGAACTTTATTGTTTTGTGTCCGTCTTTATTGTTCGGCCACGGCTGCGCCCGCTGATATCGATGTCGTTCAAATTTTCCCGATCTGCCGGTCAATCGCCTTGAGCGCACGCTCGTTACGCTCACTGTACCGGTCGGTCAGATAGTCGCTCCGGCCCCTGGTCAGCAGCGTGAACTTGACCAGCTCCTCCATCACATCCACCACGCGGTCGTAATACGCCGAGGGCCGCATCCGGCCTTCTTCATCGAATTCCTTGTACGCCATCGGTACCGACGACTGGTTCGGAATCGTGATCATACGCATCCAGCGCCCCAGCAGGCGCAGCGTGTTGACCACGTTGAACGATTGCGACCCGCCGCAGACCTGCATTACGGCCAGTGTCCGGCCCTGGCTCGGGCGCACGGCGCCCTGCTCCAGCGGGATCCAGTCGATCTGGTTCTTCATCACGCCTGTCACCGTGCCGTGGCGCTCGGGGCTGCACCAGACCTGGCCTTCCGACCACAGGCACAACTCGCGCAGTTCGACGACTTTCGGGTGCGTCTCCGGCACGCTGCCCACCATCGGCAAGGTCATCGGATCGAAGATTTTCACCTCGGCGCCGAAGTGCTCGAGGATGCGCGCTGCCTCGAAAGTGAGGAAACGGCTAAACGAGCGTTCGCGCAGCGAACCGTACAGCAGCAGGATGCGCGGCGGGTCATTCATGTCGCCCACCGGCTCGAGCTTGTCGATAGTCGGCATGTCCAGCAGTTCGGGCCGGATATTCGGCAGGTTCGGGATGGTGTCGTTCATGGCGAGTAACCTTTCTTAGCTCAGGCGCAGCGCAAGCGCGCACAGGGTAACGAACAGGACCGGCAGCGTCAGCACGATGCCGACCCGGAAGTAGTAGCCCCACGAGATCCGGATATCCTTCGCTGCCAGCACATGCAGCCACAGCAGGGTGGCCAGGCTGCCGATCGGCGTGATTTTCGGACCGAGGTCGGCGCCGATGACGTTTGCGTACACCATCGTCTCGCGCACCACGCCGGCGGTGGTCGTGGCGTCGATTGCCAGCAGGCCCACCAGCACCGACGGCAGATTGTTCATGATCGAGGACAGGATCGCCGTGATGAAGCCGGTGCCAAGCGCGGCGCCCCAGACACCGTATTGCGCGCACCAGTTCAGCAGCTCGGTCAGATAGACCGTCAGCCCGGCATTCCTCAGGCCATACACGACCAGGTACATGCCGAGTGAAAAGATCACGATCTGCCACGGCGCATCGCGCAGCACGGCGCGCGTCGAGATGCGGTGCCCGCGCGCGGCCACGGCCAGCAGGAGTGCTGCGCCGGCCGCCGCCACGGCGCTGATCGGCACGCCCATGTCGTCAAGCCAGAAGAACCCGACCAGCAGGATCCCCAGGACCCACCAACCGGTGATGAAGGTTGCCCGGTCATGGATGGCGTCGCCCGGATGCTTCAATTGCGCCATGTCGTAGTTCGCCGGAATATCCTTGCGGAAGAACCAGATGAGCGCGCCAAGCGTTGCCGCCACGGCGACCAGATTGACCGGGACCATCACCGACGCGTAGCGGGCAAAGCTGATGCCGAAATAGTCGGCCGAGACGATGTTGACGAGGTTCGACACGACCAGCGGCAGGCTGGCCGTATCGGCGATGAAGCCGGCCGCCATGACGAAGGCCAGCGTGGCCTTGGGCGTAAAGCGCAGCGCCAGCAGCATCGCGATCACGATGGGCGTCAGGATCAGCGCTGCGCCATCGTTGGCAAACAGGGCCGACACCGCAGCGCCCAGCAGCACGAGCAGGATGAACAGGCGCAGGCCATTGCCCTTGCCCCAGCGCGCAACGTGCCGGGCCGCCCATTCGAAGAAACCCGCCTTGTCCAGCAACAGGCTGATGATGATGATGGCGACGAATGCCCCCGTCGCATTCCAGACGATGGCCCACACCACCGGGATATCGGCGACGTGGATGACACCGGTCAGCAGGGCGACCGCAGCGCCGGCCGTGGCGCTCCAGCCGATGCCCAGCCCCCGGGGCTGCCAGATGACCAGAACGAGTGTTGCAAGAAAAATCAGCGATGCGATCAGCACAAAAGGTCCTAGTGAACAGGTCACTCAAATACAGCGTCGGCAGTGCCGGATGCCGCTCAGGGCAACAGGGTGCCGATGCGGTCGAGCTCGGCCTTGAACCGGTTGCGATCGGCGTTCAATTCTTCCAGCGGCAGCGCCAGGAAGGCCTGCGTACGGGCCAGGATGATGGCATAAGTGCGCTCGAACGCCGCTTTGATTTCCTCGTCGGTACCGACGACGTGACTTGGGTCGTCCAGGCCCCAGTGCGTGCGCAGCACCGGGCCGAGGTAAGCAGGACAGGTCTCGCCTGCAGCGCTGCCGCAGACGGTCACGACAATATCCGGCGTGACCGGCAAATCGTCCCACGACTTGCTGTAGTAGCCCTCGGTCGAGATGCCCTTGCGGTGCAGGAGCGCGACAGCGCGCGGATGCAGCGTGCCCGTCGGCTGGCTGCCGGCGCTGATTGCCTTGAACCCTTCGGGCGCCAGATGGTTGAACGTGCCCTCGC
>Ga0308157_10006541_pt1 | contig 13924 bp, 13 predicted proteins | sample PhyBR1_FD_201035 | JGI IMG/M metagenome (GOLD analysis project Ga0308157, IMG submission 201035) | Phyllosphere microbial communities from UC Gill Tract Community Farm, Albany, California, United States - DLSLB.R1 | ecosystem: Host-associated > Plants > Phyllosphere > Unclassified | place: USA...
TGGCCGGCTACGTCCCGGGCACCAATGCCACGCCGTTCAGCCCGACCGGCGGCCTGCGCATCTCGGCGCGCGACCTCGGCGTCGTCATGCGCTTCTTGACGACGGGCGGCGTCCACCAGGGCCAGCGCCTGCTGCAGCAAGCAACCGTCGAGCGGATGTTCGCGCGCCACTGGGCCTACGACGGCGTCGGCGGCAACGGCAACCCGCTGGGCAGCATCCTCAGCCCGCGCGGCCTGGGCAACGCCCATTATCCCGACCGTCCCGGCATGTGGCTGACGCCGGGCCTGGACGCGGTCGGCCACCTGGGCGACGCCTACGGCCTGCGTTCGATCCTGGCCATGGACCGCGCCAGTGGCAACGGCATCGTGGTGCTGGCCGGGGGCAGCGCGCGCGATCCGGCGGCCAATCCGGGGCGCGACTCGTCGCTGGCGCGCTACGAGGAGCGCGTGCTGGCCAGTGTTTACCGGCGCGCCATCCTCGGCCAACCATCCTGAACGACCCCGCAAATGCGTGCATATATGCCGGTTATGACTTCGCTCCCACCATTCATTGGCGGCCCGCTCGACCAGCATCTAAGCTCATTCCCTCAATTTGAACAAACGAGTCTGGCATGCAGCACATCATCGTGATCGGCGGCGGCGTCGTCGGCCTGGCATCGGCCTGGTGGCTGGTGGAAGCCGGCTACGGCGTCACCCTGCTGGAACGCGCGCCGGAAGTCGGCAGCGGCGCCAGCTACGGCAATGGCGGCCAGCTCAGCTACCGCTACGTCTCGCCGCTGGCCGACGAAGGCATCCCGCTCAAGGCCGTCAAATGGCTGTTCCAGGCCGACGGCCCGCTGCGCTTCAAGCCCGAAGCCGATTTGCGCCAGTACCGCTGGCTGGCCAGCTTCCTGGCCCATTGCCGCGCCGACGTCAACCGCCGCACCACGGCCAAGCTGCTCGAGCTGGGAGAATGGTCGCGCCGCGCGATGCAGCAGCTCGAACCCGTGGTGCCGCCCGAATCCTTCCACTGGCGCGACGCCGGCAAGCTGGTGGTCTACCGCTCGCGTGACGTATTCGAGGCGGCCGCGTCGAAACCGGGCGCCGGCCAGGTCTGGACGCCCGAGGAATGCGGCGCACGCGAACCGGCGCTGGCGGCCAGCCAGCATCTGCTGGCCGGCGGCATCTATAACGCCGGCGAAGCGGTGGCCGACTGCCACGCCTTCTGCATGGCGCTGGCCGAGCGCCTGCGCGCGCATCCGCGCTTTCGCGGCTTCGTGCATGGCGAGGCACGCGGGCTGTATGCCGAGCGCGGACGCATCCGCGGCGTCGAGACCGCCGGCGGCCTGCTCACGGCCGATGCCTACGTGCTGGCGGCCGGCATCCAGAGCCGCGACCTGGCCGACTCCATCGGCATCCACCTGCCCCTGTACCCGCTCAAGGGCTACAGCCTCTCGGCCCCGATCCGCCAGGACGACGTGGCGCCCGAGATCAGCGTCACCGACTTCGAGCGCAAGGTCCTGTATGCGCGCATCGGCGACCGGCTGCGGGTGGCGGCCATGGTCGACATGGTGGGCGAAGACCTGCGCCACGATCCGAAGCGGGTCGAAGGCCTGACGCGCCAGGTGCGCGAGACCATGCCGCGCGCTGCGGATTATTCGCAGGTGTCGGTGTGGGCAGGATTGCGGCCGGCGACGCCGAGCAGCGCGCCGATCGTCGGGGCCACACGGTATGACAACCTGTGGCTGAACGTCGGGCACGGGCCGCTGGGGTTCACCTTTGCCTGCGGGACAGCGGCGGTACTGGCCGATCTGGTGCAGGGAAAGGCGCCGCCGTTTGGGCTGGATGGGTTGACGCTGCGTCATTAGCACCAAATTAAGCACCTAATTTAGTTGGACAGTGCTATCATCGGTTGTCGATCGATGGAGGTGTGCCCATGAATTTTTTATACGTCCAGCCAATCAGCTATCTGAAAACGAATACGAGTGACGTGGTCAAACTCGTCCAGGAAACGCATGATCCTGTCGCGATCACGGTCAATGGCCGGGTCCAGGCAATCGTTCAAGATCCATTGAGCTATCAAAAGACACAAGATCAACTGACGATGCTTCGCTTGCTTGCACATGGCAAGAAGCAGATTGAAGATGGCAAGGTCACTGATCATGACGACTTTTTCGCGCAGCTTGAAGCTGAGGACAATCAGGGGCAGTCATTGCCATGAGAATCGTCTGGACTGATTCAGCAAAAGACGATTTGATTAATATTCGCCAGTACTTAAAGCAATCCGTATCTCTTCAATACGCCGCGAAGGTTACTCAGGAGGTCCGTGATGAAGTGACCGGCCTGATTCAATCGAGTAGTAAGGGGACGTATGTGAATGAGCTCGAAGAGCTCAACCTGTCACAGTATCGGCAACTGCTGGCAGGGCAATATCGCATCGTTTTCGATCGTGGCGACGGCGATATTTTTTACATTCACATGGTTTGTCATACGAGCCGTGACTTGGAAGCACTCCTGCGCCGTCGCATCCTGTCGAGTTAAGTGGCATGCGGCCTGCATGACCGCTCTCCGTAAAATCGCGGATAATTGCCGCCATGTCCACCCGCCCCACCTCTCCCTGCCCCTGCGGCGGCCCCGCTTTCGACCGTTGCTGCGGCCCCTACCTGGCCGGCGCGGCCGTGCCGCCAACCGCCGAAACCCTGATGCGCTCGCGCTATACGGCGTTCACACTCAAGGACGAGCCGTACTTAGTTGCCACCTGGCATCCCAGCACCCGCCCGCAGGAAGCGATCATCGATGACGCCGAGCCCATGCGCTGGCTCGGCCTCGAGATAAAAACTGCTTTACGTTTACGTCAACGTAAAGCAGAATTGCCGGACGATCCAGGGCAAGACCCGAACCGCGACACGGTTGAATTCGTCGCCCGCTTCAAGATCGGCGGTCGTGCGCACCGCCTGCATGAAGTCAGCCGCTTCGTGCGCGAGCCCGGCCCCGATGGCGCGCTTCGCTGGTTCTACCTGGACGGCAGTTTCCCTGACAAGAAGTAGCGCCGCGAGACGCGGACGAAAGAAGAGACGAAAGCAGAGGACGGCACATGCCCCAGATCGAGAGCAAACTGAACCCGCGCAGCGAGGACTTCAAGACCAACGTTAGCGCGATGCAGGCGGTGGTGGACGACTTGCGCGCGCGTGTTGCGCAACTGGCCAAGGGCGGTGGCGAAGCCGCCTGTGCCAAGCACCTTGCACGCGGCAAGCTGCTGCCGCGCGAGCGCGTCGAACACCTGCTCGATCCGGGCACACCCTTCCTCGAATTCTCGCAACTGGCCGCCTATGAGATGTACGACGGCGCCGCGCCCAGCGCCGGCATCATCACCGGCATCGGCAGGGTAAGCGGCCAGGAGTGCGTGATCGTCTGTAACGATGCCACCGTCAAGGGCGGCACCTACTACCCGATGACGGTCAAGAAGCACCTGCGCGCGCAGGAGATCGCCGAGCAGAACAACCTGCCCTGCATCTACCTGGTCGACTCGGGCGGCGCCAACCTGCCGAACCAGGACGACGTGTTCCCCGACCGCGACCACTTCGGCCGCATCTTCTACAACCAGGCCAATCTCTCGGCCAAGGGCATCCCGCAGATCGCCGTCGTCATGGGTTCGTGCACCGCGGGCGGCGCCTATGTGCCGGCGATGAGCGACGAATCGATCATCGTCAAGGAACAGGGCACGATCTTCCTAGGCGGCCCGCCGCTGGTGAAGGCCGCGACGGGCGAAGTGGTCAGCGCCGAAGACCTGGGCGGCGGCGACGTCCACACCCGCCTGTCCGGCGTGGCCGATCACCTGGCCCAGAACGATCCGCATGCGCTGGCGCTGGCGCGCACGATCGTCTCGAACCTGAACCGGGTCAAGCCGGTACAAGGCGCGCTGCGCCCATCGCTCGAGCCTCGTTACGCGCCGGAAGAGCTATATGGCGTGATTCCGGTCGATACCCGCAAGCCCTTCGACGTGCGCGAAGTGATCGCGCGCGTCGTGGATAACAGCGAATTCGACGAGTTCAAGGCGAGATACGGCACCACCCTGGTGTGCGGTTTCGCCCACATCTACGGCATGAAGGTCGGCATCATCGCCAACAACGGCATCCTGTTCTCGGAGTCCGCCTTGAAGGGCGCCCACTTCATCGAACTGTGCTGCCAGCGCAAGATCCCGCTCGTCTTCCTGCAGAACATCACCGGCTTCATGGTGGGCCGCAAGTACGAAAACGAAGGCATCGCCCGCAACGGGGCCAAGATGGTCACCGCGGTCGCCACCGCCTCGGTGCCGAAGTTCACCGTCATCATCGGCGGCTCTTTCGGCGCCGGCAACTACGGCATGTGCGGCCGCGCCTTCTCGCCGCGCTTCCTGTGGATGTGGCCCAACGCGCGCATCTCGGTGATGGGCGGAGATCAAGCGGCATCCGTCCTGGCCACCGTCAAGCGCGATGGCATCGAATCGAAAGGCGGCCAGTGGACGCCTGAAGAAGAGGCCGCGTTCAAGCAGCCGATCAAGGACCAGTACGAACACCAGGGCCACCCCTACTATGCCAGCGCGCGCCTGTGGGACGATGGCGTGATCGACCCGCGCGACACCCGCATGGTGCTGGGCCTTGGCCTGTCGGCGGCGATGAACAAGCCGATCGAAGACACGAAGTTCGGCGTATTCCGCATGTAAGGAGAGAAGAATGGATTATCAGACCCTTACCATCGCGATCGCCGACAAGGTGGCCACCGTCACACTCAATCGTCCCGAACTGCGCAACGCCTTCAACGAACACGCGATCGCCGAACTGGCGCTGGCCTTCGATGAACTGGGCCGCAACGAGATGGTGCGCGCCATCGTGCTGGCCGCGAACGGCCCGTCGTTCTGCGCCGGCGCGGACCTGAACTGGATGAAGAAGATGGCCGGCTACTCGCATGAAGAGAACCATGACGACGCGCTGCGCCTGGCCGACATGCTGCGCACGATCTACCTGTGCCCGAAGCCCACCGTGGCCAGGGTCCAGGGCGATTGCTACGCCGGCGGCATGGGTCTGGTCGCCGCCTGCGACATCGTGGTCGCCGTCGACAGCGCCGGTTTTTGCCTGTCCGAAGTGAAGCTCGGCCTGATTCCGGCTACCATCTCGCCTTACGTGATCAAGGCCATGGGCGAGCAGGCCGCGCGCCGCTACTTTTTGACGGCCGAGCGCTTCGACGCGGCACAGGCACACCGCATCGGCTTCGCGCATGAGGTGGTGAGCGCCGACGCGCTGGATACGACTGTCGCCGGCATCGTCAAGGCCCTGGTCAACAACAGCCCAAACGCCTTGAAACAAGCCAAGACGCTGGTGCGCGAGATCGTCGGGCAGCCAGTCAGCGATGCGCTGCTGGCGGACACCGCCGGCCGCATCGCCGCCATCCGCGCCTCGCTCCAGGGCCGTGAAGGCGTGGGCTCCTTCCTCGAAAAACGCAAGCCGACATGGCTTCAAACATAGACATTGGAAACCTGAAGTGACTCAATCGACCTCCTCCGAGTGGATCGCGCGCAGCCTGCGCAGCGTCTGGCATCCCTGCACGCAAATGCAGCACCACGAGGAGGTGCCGCTGATCGCGGTCAGCCACGGCAAGGGCCCGTGGCTGTACGACTACGACGGCAAGCGCTACCTGGACGGCATCAGCTCCTGGTGGGTCAATATGTTCGGCCACGCGAACCCGCGCATCAATGCGGCGCTGAAGGACCAGCTGGACAAGCTCGAACACGCGATGCTGGCCGGCTTCACGCACGCGCCAGTAGTCGAGCTGGCCGAACGGTTGTCGGCGCTGACCGGCCACGCGCTGGGCCACGCCACCTTCGCCTCGGACGGCGCATCGGCGGTCGAGATCGCGATGAAGATGAGCTTCCACGCCTGGCGCAATGCCGGCAAATCGACCAAGCAGGAATTCGTCTGCCTGCAGGGCAGCTACCACGGCGAGACCATCGGCGCGCTGTCGGTCACCGACGTCCCGCTGTTCAAGGATGCCTACGGCCCGCTGCTGCGCGCTTCGCACGTGGTGAGCGCACCGGACGCACGCAATGCAGGCGAAGGCGAAACCGCCCAGGACGTGGCGCGCCGCGCGATCCTGGAAGTGAAGGAACTGTTCGAAGAGCGCGGCGAAAGAATAGCCGCCATCATCGTCGAGCCGCTGGTGCAGTGCGCGACCGGCATGGCGATGTACGACCCGCTGTACCTCAAATTGCTGCGCGACCTGTGCGACCAGCACCATGTGCACCTGATCGCGGACGAGATCGCGGTCGGCTGCGGCCGCACCGGCACCTTCTTCGCCAGCGAACAGGCCGGCATCTGGCCTGACTTTCTGTGCCTGTCGAAAGGCATCAGCGGCGGCTACCTGCCGCTGTCGCTGGTGCTCACCCGCGACGATATCTATCAAGCCTTCTACAGCGAAGACATCACGCGCGGCTTCCTGCACTCGCATTCCTACACCGGCAATCCGCTGGCTTGCCGCGCGGCGCTGGCCACGCTCGACATCTTCGAGCAAGACGATATCCTGAACCGCAACCGCGAACTGGCGACCAGGATGACGATCGCACTGGCCCCGCTGGCCGAACATGAACGCGCGCGCCATTTCCGCCAGCGCGGCATGATCTTCGCCTTCGACGCCATCGAACCGGACAAGGATCGCGCCTCGACCTTCTCGCGCCGCTTCTTCTCGACCGCGGTCGAAAACGAACTGCTGCTGCGCCCGATCGGCCGCACCGTCTACCTGATGCCGCCGTATGTGCTGGACGACGAGGACGTCGCCGGCCTGGCCGCGCGCACGCTCAAGACCTTCGAGTCGGTGATCGCGGCCTGACCATGAACCTGATCGCCGACATCGACCGCAAGCTCGACGCGCTCGCCGCCCACAGCCTGGTGCGCAAACGCCGCGTCACCGACGGCGCCTGCGCGCCGCGCCAGGTCGTCGACGGCCGCGAACTGCTTGCCTTCTGCAGCAACGATTACCTCGGCCTGGCCTCGCACCCGCAGGTGATCGAGGCGCTGCGCGAGGGTGCATCGCTGTACGGCGCCGGTAGCGGCGCCTCGCACCTGGTGTCGGGCCACGGCCGCGCCCACCATCTGCTGGAAGAACGCCTGGCCGAATGGATGGCGCCGAACCTGGAACAGGCGCGCGCGCTCACGCTGTGCACCGGCTATATGGCCAACCTGGCGATCCTCACCGCGCTGGGCCAGGACGCCGACGCGATGATCTTTTCCGAAGCGCTGAACCATGCCTCGCTGATCGACGGCGCCCGCCTGGCCAAGGCCGGCGTCACGGTCTATCCGCATGGCGACGTCGAGGCGCTCGACGCGCAACTGACAGCCAGCAGCGCCGGCACGAAAATCGTCGTCACCGACAGCGTGTTCAGCATGGACGGCAACCTGGCCCCGCTGCCCGCCCTGCTGGCCGCCTGCGAGCGTCATGGCGCCTGGCTGGTGGTCGACGATGCCCACGGCTTTGGCGTGCTGGGGGCGAATGGCCGCGGCGCGCTCGAACATTTCAACTTGCGCTCGCCCAACCTAATCTATATGGGCACGCTCGGAAAAGCAGCCGGCGTGGGTGGCGCCTTTGTCGCGGCCCATGCCAGCGTGATCGAATTGCTGGTGCAGCGCGCCCGCCCCTACATCTACACCACGGCCTGCGCGCCGGCGCTTGCGCACGCCCTGCTCGCCAGCCTTGATATCATTGGCGGCGCCGAAGGCGCAAGACGACGCGCCCACCTGGCGGGACTCATCGGGCAGTTGCGCGAATCGCTGGATTTCCAACGTTGGAAACTGGCGGCGTCGACCACCGCGATCCAGCCCGTCATCATCGGCAGCAACGACGATGCGCTGGCAGCCAGTGCGGCCCTGCACGAGCAGGGCCTGTGGGTGCCGGCGATCCGCCCGCCGACCGTGGCGCCGGGCACGGCGCGCCTGCGCGTGACCTTGTCGGCTGCCCATGGCATCGACGACGTCGCGCAGCTGGCGCAGGCGCTCAACAGACTGGAAAAGGCCGCACCATGAAAAACCTGAACGAGACCGACGACCCGATCGCCGCACCGCCAGCGGTCGTGCCGCAGGCAGAACTCGACGAACCGGCGCTGGAGCCGGAGCTCGAGGCGCGCGCCATCGACAAGCTGCCGTCGCGCTTCGCCTGCTTCGTCACCGGCACCGACACCGAGATCGGCAAGACCCTGGTGTCGAGCGCCATCCTGTACAAGCTGGCCAGCAGCGGCGTGCGCGCCTGCGGCATGAAGCCGGTGGCGGCCGGCGCCGAGCTGCGCGGCGGCGAACTGCATAACGACGACGCCGACATGCTGATCGCAGCGGGTAATGTGCACCTGCCGGCGTCGATCACCACGCCCTACATGCTGCGCGAACCGGCGGCGCCGCATATCGCCGCCGCGCTGGAAAACGTGACCATCGAATCGGCGCCGATCATTGCCGCCTTCGCCGAGATCCAGGCCGCGTCCGACGCGGTCGTGGTCGAGGGCGTGGGCGGCTTCCGGGTGCCGTTCAACGACGACTTCGACAGCGCCGACCTGGCCGCGCAACTGAACCTGCCGGTGATCCTGGTGGTCGGCATGCGCCTGGGCTGCATCAGCCACGCCCTGCTCACGGTCGAAGCGATCGTGGCGCGCGGCCTGGTGCTGGCCGGCTGGGTCGCCAACACGGCCGATCCCGATATGCGCTTCGAGCAAGAAAATATAGACGCGCTGGCACAGCGCATCCCGGCGCCGCTGCTGGGTCGCGTGCCACGCCTGCAAACACCGACGGCCGCCGCGGCGGCCGAATTCATCGATCTCGCTGGACTGCCGGGATGGCCGTCCACGCGAGGCCAGTCCTGAAGGAACCACTATGTCCGATATGAACACCATCGCCCTGCACCGCCCTGCGGCCGCCATCAAGCCTGCGGAAAACGCAACCTGGCCGCTGGCCGACGTGCTCGCGCTGTTCGAGCTGCCTTTCCCCGAACTGATGCACCGCGCTTCGAGCCTGCACCGCGAACACTTCCCTGACGGCGACGTCGAACTGGCCACCCTGTTGTCGATCAAGACCGGCGGCTGCGAGGAAGACTGCGGCTACTGCCCGCAGGCGGCGCGCTACGACACCGGCGTCGAAGCCAAGAAGATCCTCGACATCGACACCGTGCTGGATGCGGCGCGCGCGGCGAAAGCCAGCGGCGCGACCCGCTTCTGCATGGGCGCCGCATGGCGCAGCCCGAAAGAGCGCGACATGGAGAAGGTCGAGACCATGGTGCGCGAAGTGAAGGCGCTGGGCATGGAAACCTGCGCCACCCTGGGCATGCTCGAAGCCGGCCAGGCCGAGCAGCTGAAGAAAGCGGGCCTGGACTACTACAACCACAATATCGATACCGCGCCCGACTTCTACAACAACGTGATTTCGACCCGCGAATACCAGGACCGCCTGGATACGCTGGGCCGCGTGCGCGAAGCGGGCCTGAAGGTGTGCTGCGGCGGCATCGTCGGCATGGGCGAGACGCGCGAGCAGCGCGCCGGTCTGATCGCCCAGCTGGCCAACCTGAATCCGTATCCGGAATCGGTGCCGGTCAACCACCTGGTGCAGGTGGCAGGCACGCCGCTGCACGGCATGGACAAGCTGGACCCGATCGAATTCGTACGCACCATCGCGGTCGCGCGCATCACCATGCCGCTGGCGCGCGTGCGCCTGTCGGCGGGCCGCCGCGAGCTGGGCGAAGCGGTGCAGGCGATGTGCTTCATGGCCGGCGCCAACTCGATCTTCTACGGCGACAAGCTGCTCACCACCGACAACCCGGAAGCCGACGACGACCGCGTCCTGCTGGCCAAGCTGGGCCTCAAGACGCGCGCCGCCACGCTCGATTCGGTGCAAAAGGAAGCCTGCGGCTGCTAAGCATCGGCGGCTGGGGGAGACACAGCCGCACCATCTCCGAACAACCATAAGCGAAAGATAAAGCGCATGTTCACCAAGATCCTCATCGCCAACCGTGGCGAAATCGCCTGCCGTGTCGCCGCCACCGCGCGCCGCATGGGTATTCGTACCGTCGCCGTGTACTCGGAAGCCGACGCCGGCGCCAAGCATGTCGCGGTATGCGATGAGGCGGTCCTGATCGGCCCCGCGGCCGCCCAGGACAGTTATCTGCGCGGCGCCAAGATCATCGAAGTGGCGAAAGCCACCGGCGCCCAGGCGATCCACCCCGGCTACGGCTTCCTGTCCGAGAACGCCGGGTTCGCGGATGCGGTGCAGGCCGCCGGCCTGGTGTTCATCGGCCCACCGGCATCGTCGATGCGCGCGATGGGCTCGAAGTCGGCCGCCAAGCAGCTGATGGAAGGCGCCAGCGTGCCGCTGGTGCCGGGCTACCACGGCGACGAACAGGATCCTGGTTTTCTACGCCAGCAGGCCGACCGCATCGGCTATCCGGTGCTGCTCAAGGCCAGCGCCGGCGGCGGCGGCAAGGGCATGCGCGTGGTCGAGCGTTCGGAAGATTTCGAGGCCGCGCTGGCCTCGTGCCAGCGCGAAGCAATCAGTTCGTTTGGCGACGCCAAGGTGCTGGTCGAGAAATACCTGATCCGCCCGCGCCACATCGAGATCCAGGTGTTCGCCGACAGCCTGGGCAACTGCGTCTACCTGCACGAGCGCGACTGCTCGGTGCAGCGCCGCCACCAGAAAGTGCTCGAAGAAGCGCCGGCGCCCGGCATGCCGGCGGACCGCCGCGCCGCCATGGGCGAAGCGGCCGTGAACGCCGCGCGCGCGGTCGGCTACGTCGGCGCCGGCACGGTGGAATTCATCGCCAACCAGGACGGTTCGTTCTACTTCATGGAGATGAATACCCGCCTGCAGGTCGAGCATCCGGTGACCGAGATGATCACCGGGACCGACCTGGTCGAATGGCAGTTGCGCGTCGCCTTCGGCGAGCCGCTGCCGAAGAAGCAGCATGAACTGGCCATCCACGGCCACGCGATCGAAGCGCGCGTGTATGCCGAAAATCCCGAGAAGGGCTTCCTGCCGTCGATCGGCACCTTGCGTCATATGGACGTGCCGCAGGCGGTGGCGTTCGAGCTTGGCGCGGATGGGATGAATCCGGCCGCCGTGCGCGTCGATTCCGGCGTGCGCGAGGGCGATGCGATCTCGCCATTCTACGACCCGATGATCGCCAAGCTGATCGTCTGGGGCGCCGACCGCACCCAAGCGCTGGCGCGCATGTCGCAGGCCCTGGCCGAGTTCCGCATCGTCGGCCTCGCCACCAATATCGCCTTCCTGAAACGCCTGGTCGAAGGAGAAGCGTTCTCGAGCGCCGATCTGGATACGGGTTTGATCGAGCGCAATCAAGCCTCACTTTTCCCGCCGGCCGCCCCGGCCCCGCTGGGTGCGCTGGCCCTGGCCGCGCTCGTCCTCAGCGACAGCGAAACCGTGCACGGCGCCGCCAACGACGCCGATCCATGGAGCCAGGCGCGCGGCTGGCGCATGAATGGCGACTATCGCCGCACCCTGTCCTTCGCCGACGAGTACGGCGACTACCGGATCGGCCTGACCTACCGCAAGGATAGTTGGGATATCGACCTGAGCGACCTCGGCGGCCAGCCCCAGCGCGTCGAACTGGTCTCGCAGATTGGCGCCGAGCTGGCCCTGCGCCTGGGCGACACCGCCCTGCACGGCTGCGTGCGCCGCGACGGCGATGCATTCCATGTATTTACCGGTGGCCGTCATCACACCCTGACGTACAATGACCCGATGGCACATGCCGGCGAGACTGAAGCGGCCGGTGGACGGCTGACGGCGCCGATGCCGGGCAAGGTGGTCGCGGTGCTGGCCCAGTCCGGCAAGGACGTGAAAAAGGGCGAGCCGCTGGTGATCATGGAAGCGATGAAAATGGAACACACGATTTCCGCGCCGAGCGACGGCCTGGTCGAAGAAGTGCTGTACCAGGTCGGCGACCAGGTCGCGGATGGCGCGCCGCTGCTGGCCTTCAAGGCGGCATAAACAAGACCTACAAGAACCACCCTGACAAAAACCGAGGGGGAGACATGCGCATTGTCCTGTACCGGGGCGATGGCGTCATCGAGCCGTGGGAGCGCGAGCTTTCGGCCGTGATGCCAGGCGTCGAGACGGTCACCTGGAAGGAGGGCCAGTTGCTGGCCCCCTGCGATTACGCGGTATTGTGGAATCCGGCGCCGGGCCTGCTGGCCCAGCTCAGCGAGGTCAAGGCGATCTTCTTGATGGGCGCCGGCGTCGACGCCGTGCTCAAGTTCGGCGATTCGCTGCCGCGCGTGCCGCTGGTGCGCCTGGGCGACGCCGGCATGGGCGTGCAGATGGCCGAGTATGTAGCGCACGCCGTGCTGCGCTATTTTCGGCGCTTCGACGAATACGAACAGCAGGCGCGCCATGGCGCCTGGAACCCGCTGCCCCAGCATCCAAAAGAATCGTTCACGATCGGCGTCATGGGCCTGGGGCGGCTCGGCATGCCGGTGGTCGAGGCCATGCGCCACTTCGGTTTCCCGGTGCGCGGCTGGAGCCGCAGCCCGAAGGACATCCCCGGCGTGCCGACCTATGCCGGCATGGAGCAGCTGGATGACTTCTTGCACGGCACGCGCGTGCTGGTATGCCTGCTGCCACTGACCGCGGACACCACCAACCTGCTCGACCGCCACCGGCTGGGCAAGCTGGCGCCCGGCGCCTACCTGATCAACGTCTCGCGCGGCGCCATCCTGGCCGAGCCCGACCTGATGACCCTGATCCGTTCCGGCCACATCGCCGGCGCCACGCTCGACGTGTTCCGCCACGAGCCGCTGCCGGCCCCGCATCCGTTCTGGAACGAGCCGCGCATCGCCCTCACCCCGCATATCTCGGCGCTCACCATGCGCCACGACGCCGTGCGCCAGATCGCCGACAAGATCGGCTCCCTGGAAGACGGTCTATCGGTCGACGACCTGGTCGATCGCCAACTTGGATACTGATAGATGAACCAACAAGCTGTTTTACCCACCAAGGTCAAGATCGTCGAAGTCGGCCCGCGCGACGGCCTGCAGAACGAGAAGGAAGCCCTCAGCGCCGACGTGAAAGTCGAGCTGGTCGAGCGCCTGGCGCGCGCCGGCTTCGTCAACGTCGAAGCGGCGGCCTTCGTGTCGCCCAAGTGGGTGCCGCAGATGGCGACCAGCGCCGAGGTGCTGGCGCGCATCGAGCGCCGTCCCGGCACCATCTATTCGGCGCTGGTGCCGAATATGCAGGGCTTTGAAGCCGCGCTGGCCGGCGGGGCCGACGAGGTGGTCGTGTTCGGCGCGGCCTCGGAAGCCTTCTCGCAAAAGAACATCAACTGCTCGATCGCGCAGTCGATCGCGCGCTTCGAGCCGGTGGCGCGCGCGGCCCAGGAACACGGCCTGCGCCTGCGCGGCTCGATCAGCACCGCCTTCGGCTGCCCCTACCAGGGCGAGGTCGCGCTGGACGCCGTGGGCGACGTGGTGGCGCGCATGCGCGACCTGGGCTGCGACGAAATCGACATCGCCGACACCATCGGCGTCTCGACCGCGCGCAAGACGCAGGCCGTGATGCTGCGCGCGGCCCGCGAGTTCCCGATCGGCCAGCTGGCCGGCCACTTCCACGACACCTACGGCCAGGCGCTGGCCAATATCTATGCGGCGCTGGAGGTCGGCGTGACGATCTTCCACTCGTCCGTGGCCGGCCTGGGTGGCTGCCCGTATGCCAAGGGCGCGACCGGCAATGTGGCGACCGAGGACGTGCTGTACCTGATGCAGGGGCTGGGCATCGAGACCGGCGTCGATCTCGACCAGGTAGTCGATGCCGGGCTGTTCATCTCCCAGCAGCTGGGCCGCCCGAACACCAGCCGCGCCGGGAAGGCGATCGCCGCGAAACGCGCGGGATAAATCCGGCACGCTCATCGTGGGGTGGACGGCTCGCCGTCCACGC
>Ga0308157_10006543_pt1 | contig 13921 bp, 11 predicted proteins | sample PhyBR1_FD_201035 | JGI IMG/M metagenome (GOLD analysis project Ga0308157, IMG submission 201035) | Phyllosphere microbial communities from UC Gill Tract Community Farm, Albany, California, United States - DLSLB.R1 | ecosystem: Host-associated > Plants > Phyllosphere > Unclassified | place: USA...
GTGACCGATATTTTCGATGAAATCTACTGCGGCTCCGAGTGCAATATTTCCACCAACATTTGGTGTTCCCGCTTCGAATTTGAAAGGTAATCCTGCGTAAGTTGTTCCATCAAAACTGCAGACTGCAATCATTTCGCCACCACCGTGGAATGGTTGAAGATTTTCCAGAACAGATTCTTTCCCGTAAAGGATTCCGGTTCCCATTGGTGCATACATTTTGTGTCCTGAAAAGACAAAGAAATCACAATCCAGTTTCTGAACATCGATTTTGAAATGAGGTGCAGATTGAGCGCCGTCAATTAAAATGTAAGCGTTGGAAAGTCGTCTTGTTTTTTCGATGATTTCTTCGATGGGATTGATGATTCCTAAAGCGTTAGAAACTTGATTTACAGAGACTATTTTTGTTTTTTCGTTCAGCCAATCGTCCAAAACACCGATTTGGAGGATTCCGTTTTCGTCCATTGGGATGACGCGGAGTTTTGCGCCCGTTCTTTCGCAAAGCATCTGCCACGGAACAATATTGGAATGATGCTCCAGATAAGAAATGATGATTTCGTCGTTCGGTTTGATTTGGTTGGTCAAAGCGTAAGCTACGAGGTTGATTCCTTCCGTCGTTCCTTTGGTGAAAATGACTTCGTAGTCGTGTTTTGCATTGATGAAACGTTGGATCTTCTGTCTGGAAAGTTCCATCTCCTCTGTCGCCAATTGACTCAATGTGTGGATGCCACGGTGAACATTGGCGTTGATGGTTTCGTAATATTTTCCCCAAGTTTTGATAACTGAAATCGGTTTTTGGGAAGTGGCGGCGTTGTCCAGATAAACTAGTGGTTTGCCGTTGACTTCTTGGTTCAGGATTGGGAATTGGGCTCTTATATGATTGATGTCGAACATTTTAAATTAGATGTTAGAATTTAGATTTTAGAATTTAGAAAATTGGAAAACTCTTAAAAATATGATTAGACGTTGAATCTTTGCAGCCCGACTTGAGCGGAAATCCTTTTTTGCGTGTACTCACGTTCTATTGAACTGGAAACCGTCTGCAAAAAAGATTGGGAGCGGAAGGCGGAAATAGCTGCCCAAATAATTAAGCTTATAAAATGACTTGATTATTTAGAATGCGTCAAAGTTACGGCAAATTTTATTATATTTTTCGATGTTAAATATTTATAAAATAAGTCTAATTCTTGCTTCTTGGAATAATAATTGACTATTTTTGAACAATTCATTTATTAACAAATAAATACCAAACTATGTCATTCGAATTACCAAAACTTAGTTATGCGTACGATGCGTTGGAGCCAACCATCGATGCAAAAACAATGGAAATCCACCACACAAAACACCACCAGGCGTATGTGGACAATCTTAATAATGCAATCGCAGGGACAGAACTTGAAGGGAAATCTCTTGAAGAAATCCAAAAGACAGGAACTGACAAACCAGCAGTAAGAAATAACGGTGGTGGACACTTCAACCACTCACTTTTCTGGGAACTTTTGACGCCAGGAGGTAGCAAAGAACCAGTTGGAAATGTAAAAGCTGAAATCGAGAAAATCGGTGGATTTGATAAATTCAAAGAAGATTTTTCTAACGCGGCGAAGACTAGATTTGGTTCTGGTTGGGCTTGGTTGGTGAAAAATTCTGATGGTTCTGTAGCGGTAACTTCTACGCCAAATCAGGACAATCCACTAATGCCAATAGCTGACAAACAAGGAACGCCAATTCTTGGATTGGATGTTTGGGAGCACGCTTATTACCTTAATTATCAAAACAGAAGACCTGACTATGTGTCTGCGTTTTTTGATGTGATCAATTGGGATAAAGTGGAAGAACTTTACAATAAATAATTTTTCATAGAATTATATTGAGAAACCCATCAGAGATTATCTGATGGGTTTTTTGTTTAAAAAAAAGACCAGCTAAAAAAGCTGATCTTTTGTCTTTCAATTTTACTTTTTGATGATTTTATTTGTGAAGACCTCGTTGTTTTCTGTAAGGGTTTTCAGGATGTAAACACCTTCTGTAACTGATGAGATGTCTATCTGGTTTCCTTTGTTCTGCAAAACTTTTTGTCCATTGACATTATAAAGTTCTAAAGTATTGATTTTCTTATTGCCTGAAATATAAATGTAATCAGCAGTCGGGTTCGGATAAAAATTGATTCCACTCAAACCAGTTTCGTTTGTACCAAGTTCAATTTTTTTGAAAACTGCGGTAATGGTGTGGTTTTCTGTGATATTCTGGAAAGTGTAAGTTGAAGATTTTTCTACGCTCACGTTATCGACCATTAGAGATTCCAATTCGTAACCAGATGATGGAGTGATTTCAAAAGTTTGGGTTGAATCGTCTTTTAGTGCTACAACACCAGTTGGCGTGATCGTTCCCCATTCTTTATTATTGGTATTTGCCTGGATGATGCTCGTAAGATACTCACTGTTTTGAAGATAAGGATACCCGTGTCCTTCTCTGATTTTCCAGATGTTTTCAAAATCCCAAGATAATCCACTTTCGTAAGTCAATTGCTTTTGAAACTCTTCAACAGATTTGTTTGCCCCTGACCAAAAGTTATCTGTGCCGTCTGTCACGATCTCTCCGTTCACCAGCATACTGTCAAGTGCGTAGCTGTTGATGACTTCTGCTTCAAATTCTATATCACCAACCAACCTGTGGATCTTATTGAGATTTCCTGTAGGTGAAGATTGTATGGATGGATTGAGTGCTGCAGAGTTGGAGATTGGAGCCCAAGTGGTTCCTGCAAGGCCGCCAACTAAAGAATATCCGCCAACAACTGTACCGTAGGCATAACTATTTGAAATACCATTGCTTAATCCTATCAAACCACCAACATACATCGCGTTGTTGTCTGTCACTTTCACATCTCCTGAAGCAAAGCAATTTTCAATTACACCATTACTAAAGCTAGAACCAGCAAGTCCTCCTATGTCTACAAAACCACCTTCAGGGGTCGTGTCCGATACTATTTGAGTTACATTTCCTGTAGCATAACTATACATAACCGTTGCTCCTAAAATTCCTACCAAACCTCCGATAGATTGACTTCCTCTCACATTTCCGGTAGCGTGGCTCCCAGTTATAGCTCCATAAGATTGTCCCACTAATCCGCCTCCAACCTTTTGGTCAGAATAAACAGTTCCTGTGGCATAGGAATCTGATACTGAGTCTGATGTGCCGACTAAGCCGCCAATCCACATCCTTCCTGAAATATTCCCTGTAGCGAATGAGTTATTGATTGATGCATAAGAATCTCCTACCAATCCACCAATTGTACTGGTTCCTGTAACACTTCCTGAAGCATTGGAATTGCTGACTGGTGCCTGATTGACACCAATCAATCCGCCCATAAAATTGCCCACAAAAACAGACCCCGTGTTTTTCACGTTACTGGAAGAACTGGAACCGGAAACTTCAGCCGATGTTTTCCCAATCAGACCACCCACGTTATCTCCTTCTGTGTTGACTTCGCAGGCAGATTGGCAGTTGATAACGGGAGATGAATTCTCTCCGATTAATCCGCCAACATAATTGGATGCAGTTACCTTCCCCGTCACTTTTACGTTGCTGACCATTCCGCTATTAGATGAGCCTGCAAGTATACCAACGTAATCTTGTCCTGCAATCCCATTGGTTGCAAGTTGGATATTAAGATTATTAATAACAGCGTTTGTGGTATTGCCAAAAAGTCCGACGTAGCTACTTCCGATTCTAGAAATCCAAAGATTTGTAATTTTAAAACCATTACCTTCCAGTGAACCATAAAAAGCGTTTGTGTCTTCATCGCTTTTGTTTCCGATGGGTTCCCATCCTTCATTCGGATATTTAGTTGCAATTAATGCCACTAAATCTATGTCATTAGAAATAGAAAAATGCTTATCATTGTTTGCAGGACCGAGATAATTCCTCATTTCGTCAAGTTGAACTGCATTGGCAATTAAATAAGGATTGGCTTCGGTACCATTTCCTGTTCCTGAAAATTGAGCTTTTGTAGTGACGAACATCAACAAAAATACAATGATGGAAAAAATAGATTTAATTTTGTACATAAGATTGTTAATTAAAGTATGGAACAAAATTAGAATCGAATCTGATTCTCAACAAATAATGGAGGTATGCAAAGGGTGTGCATCCTATTATTTATTAATTGTAAAAGGTGTGCGTAATAGCTAATGTTACTGATTTTTAAATAGTTATAAAACATCATCATCTTGTGGCTAGATTTTCATAAATTTCGGACAAGAATTATATCTAAATTTAATTCAATATGCAAGTGCGGTTTTTATCAATTATATTTTTGTGCTTACTTTTCACGGGTTCGTGTTTCGGAGCAACGGATAATCAAAAATTTGAAACAATTTCCAACGAGGTAAGTAAAAATGCTTTCATCCGTGATTCCGAAACTCAGAATCTTCTGACAGAATTGGAAAAAATTGCCACACATCATCCTGACTTGTTTCCAAAATATCTCTACTGGAAATCTTTTGTAAACTATGCGCAAGGTGTTTCTGATTTGAAAATCAATACAATCATTCGTTCCAAACTGAAGTTTTTCAACGAAAAGAAATATCCTTTTGAAAATGCACTTTTATTACATTCACTGGCCTATAATGATGTGATTATTGGAAATTACACAGACAGTTTCACAAATTCCCTGAAAGCATTGGTTCGATATAAAGAGCTTAACAATACTTTGTTTAAATCCCGCGTGGAACTTCTGCTAGGCGTTATTTGTTTCCGGACCAGAAACTTTGATATTTCTGAAAGATTCTACAGGCAGTCACTTTCGCCAAAGATTCCAAAAGCTGAATATATGAAAGCGCAGGTCAATATGTATTGTGCGCAGGCTTTTACAAAAATCGGAATCGAAAAAGCCATCAATGGAATGGTTAAACTGATTCCCGCAGTCGAAAAATTAAATGATTTGGGTGTTTCTGCCGTATTGTACCTCAATATTGGCGGCTGCTATATGCTGGAAAATAAGCCGGAACTGGCACATTCTTACTATCAAAAAGCGATGCAAATTGGAAATAAAATTGAGAATAAATCCTTTATGACCTCTCTTCTGATTAACGAAAGTGTTTATTCCCTTGGAATCGGAAATTTCAGAGAAGCGGAATCTCACATCGAAAAAGCTGAAAAGTTGTCTCAGGAAATAGGAAATGCGGAGCAGCTTTCTTTGGTTTATAACGTAAAATATACAATCTATGAGAAAGAAGGTTCTTCCGAAAAAGCCTTCCATTATCTTAAAAAATACACCAATCAAAAAGAAAAAATCTTAAGCAGTTCAAAAACTATTGATTCTTATCAAGCTTATGTAGAGGCTTTTATGGCATCTGCAGAAAAAGAGCTGATGATTTCTAAACAGAAAACAATGTTGGAAAAGCGAAAATTGACCATCACACTTATCTCTTTTATTTTTATTATTCTTTTGGGAATTGCTTTATCAGTTATTTTTTATCAAAAGAAAAAGCAGCAGGCTTTTGTAAAAGAGTCTGAGAAAGAAGCGCTTCGCAAGCAGTTGGCTTATGAAAAATCGATACAGCAGATTCAGGAAGAAAAGCATAAGGAAGTTTTGGACGCTAAAGTACGTGAGGTAACGTCCTACTCGCTGATTTTGTCTAACAAAAACAATGTACTGCAGGAGATTTTACAGAAAGCCGGAAAGTCTAATGAGCAAGATGGCAATGAAACCGAACATTTCTCTGAGAATGTGATTGATATCGTGAGAAAAAATCTGAATACAGAAGTAGAAAGTCACAAATTCATCCATCATTTCAATGAAGTTCATCCACAATTTTTCAGCAAGTTAAAGTCCATTTGTAAAGACCTGACCGAAAATAATCTGCGGATGTGCGCTTACTTCAAAATGGGAATGTCTATGAAACAAGTCGCCGTAATCCTGAATGTCTCAACAGAAACAGTTAAAAACGCGCGTTACCGTTTAAAGAAAAAACTGATGTTGGAAAAAGATGACAGTTTGGATGATTTTCTAAGGAATATATAAAACGCAGAGGCTACGAATTCGATTTTTACGGATTCGTTTCAGGTTCTGTTTTAACGTCGGGTTTGGTTTCGTTTTTCGTTTCTTTGGCTTTTTCAGCCTCCAACTTCGCCTTTTCCTTGTCCAATTTTTCTTGTTCGATTTTAGCAATTTTGTCAAGACTATCCTTTTCTCTTTTGATGGCGACAGCATTTATTTTTGCCATCACCGCTTCTGAAGTTGCGCCGGAACCGAAGGAATCTATCGGAACTGTGTCATAAGTAATTTTTGGCGATACATCCAGTTGATCCGAATTGTTCACCACCGTATTTTCCTTTGAACAGCTGATAATCAAAATTGTTAAGGTTGGGAGTAATATTTTTTTCATAATGTTCAATGGGGTCTAATCAATTAAAAACTCAGCGATAACGGGAAAGTGATCGGATATTTTCACACTTCTATCAACTTTGTAACTGATTGGCATAATTGATTTTGACGCAAAAATATGATCGATTTTAATCGGGAATTTGAAATCGTGGAAACTGGTTCCGCTTCCTTTTCCGACTTTCAGAAATGTGTCTTCCAGATTTTCAGATAAGGTGTAATATTCATAAGAATTCGGGACTGAATTGAAATCTCCGGCGAGAATAATCGGATAAGGTGAACTGTCTAAAAATCCTTTGATTGGAGCTATTTGGCTTTGGTGTTTTCTGAATGTAGGAACTAGTTTATGAAGAATATTTTTTGCTTTTTCTTCATTCACATCCATATCTTTCGTTGGTTTCACCATAGATTTATCCAAATAGAACGGCTCCATATAAACGTTTACGAAACGGATTATTTTTCCATTTACCTTAATGTCGGCATAGATGCATCTTCCGTTTTTCGCATCTGTTTCTACGATTCCGCTCTCTACAATCGGAAATCTGGATTGGATTTTCACCACTGGGAAATTTCGTTCAAAATATTCAAAACCTTTCAGATTTTCGGAACTTTTATATTCTTGAGTCAGCACGACATCTGCATTTTGGCTGTTGAGAAAACTATAAATATTTTCATCGCCAAACTTGCCTGATTTTCCGTTGAGAGAAATGATTTTAAGATTCGGAGTTTCCTTTTTCGTGGGCGTATAATTAATCCATCGTCTGGTCGGAATGATGAAAAATAAAGATAAAACAAGAAAAACTACTGCTCTTTTTTTCCAGCTTACCATCCAGAAAATCAATAAAATAATATTAATGATAATCAAAATCGGAAATCCTAAGGAAAGCAGATTCAACATTCCGAAAACACTTGGCGGAATATAAGCGTTCATTATTGTTCCGAAAAGAAGAGCAATAATAATCAGGTGAAATACCGTTAAAATTAATCGAATGATTCCCATTTATTGGATTCTGTCTCGGTTTTTCTTCCAATTCCAAACGAATAAAAATCCAATCAACGCGCCTCCAAGATGAGCAAAATGGGCAATATTATCTCCGCTAAATTGTCCAATTCCTAAAAATAAAGAAACAACAATAATAATCGGCGTTAGATATTTGGCTTTGATAGGAAAAGGAATGAACATAAACATCAGCTTAGCATCTGGAAACAAAGTAGAAAACGCAGCAATAATTCCAAAGATAGCACCTGAAGCTCCAACCATTGGTGTTCTCAAAATATTGAAAAGTTTCTGAGCAGATTCTCTTACGGCTTCTGAATCAGACGAAATTGGCATTTCTCCGCTATAATTGATATCTGCATATTTATAAATCTCGTGAATGTCGTAGGCTTTACTATTTAAAAAATTGGTCAACTGACTTACTTCAACATAATTCCAAATATTATACAAAGCAAAACCGCCGAGACCAGCTGCAAAATAAAGAATAATAAACTTTTTTTGTCCTAAAACCTGCTCCAAAACCGGCCCAAAACTGTAAAGAGTCAACATATTGAAGACGATATGCATAATGCTTCCGTGCATAAACATATGCGTGATGATTTGCCACGAATTGAAATTTGGAGATAAAGGAAAATATCCCGCCAGTAAAGGAGTTAGATTAATATTCGCATATCTAAGTAAATAAGTTGCCACGAAAAAAATAACATTTAGGATAATGATATTTCTAGTGACTGGCGTTATTTGTGGAAACATAATTTAAAATTTATTTTTAAAATCGTCAAATGGAACTTCCATCCAACATTTTTTTCCGTTCACGGTATATTGTGGGAAACCAAGGTCGATAAAATCTTTGACCAATTGCTCCACTTCAGTTTTATAAATGAAATCGAATTTTGATTTGGTTTTCAGTTTAACCCATTGATATTCAAAATATTTGTAGAAATCTTCCTCAGTTCTGTATTCCAAAACTTCGAATATTTTTTCCAGAAATTTGATAACCTGAGATTCTTTCAAAGCTTCCGGAACCGTCTCGATTCTGAGGACATTTTCCTGAGCTAAAGTCATTTCGAAACCGAAATCAGGCAAATATTTTTTGATGGATTTATATTTGTTCTTCTCAATTTCATTTAGGTGATATTCTAATGAAAACAACAAACTCTGTCCCGCTTTTTTCGTTGGCAGATTTTCCTGATGAGAAGACATCAAAACACGATGCATTCTGCCCAAATCCAACATATAAGTTTGTCCGTCTTTGTTCAAAAGCCAATAACCGTTTGGCAATCGGAAAAGATCTTCATCCAGATCATCGTCTTCAAAAAGGTTGATTTTGGAAGGCGCAGCAGAAGCCGTTGCCTGATACAATTCGGCAAGATTGATTCTTTCTTCCTCAGATGTTTTTTCTACAGAAAAAGGATTGAAATCTCGATCAACGTTAATCGCGGAAGGCGTTGGTGAACTATAATTGCTTTTGCTTGGTGCAAAAAACGCTTCCATTTTCGGATCTCTTTCAAAATCGAGACTTGGCGCAACGTTATAAATTCCCAAAGAACGCTTAATTGTTGAGCGCATCAAAGCAAAAATCAAAGCTTCATCTTCAAATTTGACTTCGGTTTTTTGTGGATGGATATTCACATCAATTTTCTCAGGATCCATTTCCAGATAAAGAAAAAAAGAAGGAATATAACCCGGCTGTAACAAACCTTCAAACGCTTCCTGAACCGCTTTGCTCAAGTAAGGACTTTTGAAATATCGTCCATTAACAAAGAAAAACTGCTCACCTCGGACTTTCTTTGCGCCTTCTGGTTTCGCCACATAACCGTGTAGATTTGCCCAGCCAAGATCTTCCTTGATAGGAATCAAAAGTGGTTGTAACTTTCTCCCAAAAACATCTATGATGCGTTGCATTTGACCGCCTTTTCTCAGTTTGAAAACAGGTTCATCATTATGGAACATTTCGAACTCAATATTCTCGTGAGCCAAAGAAACACGCTGAAATTCATCAATAATATGACGAAATTCTACATTGTCATTTTTAAGGAATTTCCTTCTCGCAGGAACATTGTAAAATAAATTCTTGACAGAAAAGTTAGAACCTTCAACCGTCTGAATTGGGTCTTGGAACTGGAAAAGTCCACCTTCAATATAAATATTCGTTCCAACAGGTGAATCCTTCTGTTTTGTTTTCAATTCAACTTGCGCAACCGCAGCGATAGATGCCAAAGCCTCACCTCGGAAACCCTTGGTTGCAATCTTGAAAATATCTTCGGTCGAACGGATTTTAGAAGTTGCGTGGCGTTCAAAAGCTAATCTTGCATCAGTTTCAGACATTCCGATTCCGTTGTCTACAACTTGAAGCAGATTTTTTCCGGCGTCACGAATAATCAATTGGATTTTGCTGGAACCCGCATCTACAGAATTCTCCAATAATTCCTTGACAATCGAAGCCGGTCTTTGCACCACTTCTCCTGCAGCTATCTGATTAGCAACGTGATCCGGTAAAAGCTGAATGATATCTGACATCTTTAGAATTGAACTTTCAAAAATAAGGATAAGAATCGAGTGATGAAAGTTAAATAATTATAAAGAACTTAGGAAAATAATGATATTTTTGACTTTCAGATAATTAATCCAATCGATGAAAAGAGACCTCTATATTGATTTTGCCAAAGGACTGGCGACCATTTCCATCATATTTATCCACACTGCGTTCTGGAGCGGTCAGTTTTATATGCCGGCCGAAGCGCGGGTTTTCTCTTTGGTTTTTGATGTCGCGTTATTTTATGCGTTGAGCGGAATCACATCCGGGAATAATATTGAGAAAACACTTTACAGATTGCTGAAACTGCAGATCACTTATATGATTTTTGTGACATTTCTATTTTTCCTCGATTATTTTTTCAAGGTTTTTGGGTTAAGTTTTTTCTCTTTTGATTGGCTGAAGGATTTCTATTCAACTTTCGGAAGTAAGTATGTTCCAAACAGCATTTCGCCGGAACCACAATGGCAGGTTTTGGGGAATTGGTATTTGCACGAGTATTCCAATTGCGATACTTTTCCTGTGGTAATGGGAAGTTTCTGGTATCTGAAAGTCTATTATATTCTGACCGTTCTCGGCGTTTTGATTCTTAGGTTTTTTCCAAAACACGTGAATTGGTTTATCGGAATTTGTGTGGCTTTAACTTTAATATTCAATCTGTTTCCTCAATATTACCCCAATGGACAAGGCGGATATGTCGCATTTTATATGGCTGTTTTTCTCATTGGAAACCGAATGAAAGGCAAAACGATATCACCCAAAATGATTCCGGTTTTGTACGGATTGGTTGCAGTTGCATTAGCCTGGATGTTCTGGAATTACGGATCAGAAATTTTTTATAAAATTAATAAACAAAAATTCCCTCCGAAGATTCCTTACATCATTTGGACATTATTCTCATTAGTCACGCTTTTTGTTTTCTATAACCGATTAAAAATCACGAAACCAAATTTCATCACCAACGTCGGACAAAACGCGATTTTCTTTTATTTCGCTCAGGGAATGAGTTCTTCGTTGATTTATTTCCTTGTTGTTCCGATGAAAGATTCTATGAGTTGGTGGTTGTTGGTTTTGATCATTTATCCGCTCAATATTTTATTGGCATTCCTGATTTCGATTGGATTGAAGAAAATAGATGATCTTAGCTGGAAAATCTTGCAATTTTTGAGAGAAAAAACAGCTGCGAAGAATCCATAAAAAAAGCGCTTCTAAAAGCGCTTCGTAATTTTTTTAATTATTTTTCTTTCTTCCGCTCATCGCAACGATCGCGACAATGACGATAAGAACGACGCCACCAATAATCCAGTAAGTTGGATTGGTTTGCCATTCTTCCGTAGAAGTTGTTGTCACATTAGTCGTTTTAACCACTGCTGAATCCTGTGCAAAAGTCAATGCAGAAGAAAAAATTGCCAAAAAGCTAAAAATAAATAATTTAGCACGATTGTAAATAGTTGAATTTTTCATAATTTTATTGTTTGGTTGTTGGTGAATTTTCAATATCTGTGCCAAATAACAGTATAAGTCATTATAATAATGTTTCTCTATGGCAGATTTGAAAAATTAATTTTAATCAATAAAATATTTAATAAGAAGCAATCAAATCCTTATTTTTACAAAAAATATAAAATGTTCCGTCTTAAACTTCTTACAGATCCGCGTTGGGCAAATATTGCAGAAGATAACCTGGAAGAGATCCTTACCGATCACGCCTGGTGCGAGCAAAAAGCAGCAACCAATGCGATTGGACTTATTACAATGGTTCCCGAACACACAGAAATGGTAACAGAACTTCTGGCGATTGCCCAGGAAGAACTGGGTCACTTCAACCAAGTGCATGAGATCATAAAGAAAAGAGGTGGTGTTTTGGGAAGAACGCGTAAAGACGATTACGTCAATGATTTAATAAAGTTTTTGGTAAAAGGTGGACATCGCGATGAACAGATTATCGATAAAATGCTTTTCGCTGCGATGATCGAAGCTAGAAGCTGTGAACGTTTCAAAGTTTTGACAGAGAATATCAAGGACGAGGAGCTAAAACAATTCTATCACGACCTGATGGTTTCCGAAGCCAATCATTATACAACATTCATCGGATTTGCAAGAGAATTGGGCGATCCGGAAAAAGTAAACAAACGTTGGGAAGAATGGCTGGAATATGAAGCCAACATTATGAAATCCTACGGAAACAAAGAAACCATCCACGGCTAAAATCTAAAATGGACAGAAATCTCAACGATTATCTTCGACTCTTTCTACGATCCTTCATTCAGGGACTGATTATTATTGGTCCGTTCGCAATTACTGTCTGGGTGATTTGGAGCGTAGTTTTCAGCATCGATAATCTGGTGCCTTCCGTTTCGGAAAAGTTTCCGGGATTGATATTCTTTATCGTCATTTTCGGAACCACTTTTATTGGGTTTTTTGGGAACAAATTTATCATCGGAAGACTTATTGTTGACGGTTTAGATTACGTTTTGGAACATATTCCGGGAATCAAATTTCTCTACACTTCTCTGAAAGATGTATTAGGATCTTTCGTTGGTGATAAGAAAAAATTCAACGTTCCGGTTTGGGTCAAGACCAATGAAACGCCGGAAATCTGGAGAATAGGATTTTTGACACAAGCCGATATGTCCGTAGTAGACCTTGAGCATATGATTGCCGTTTATCTGCCACATTCCTACGCCGTTTCCGGCTGGGTTATTATTACCAAATTCACTAACGTTAAGGAAGTTACGGGAATGAGCGCTGCCGAAGCAATGAAATTTGCTGTCAGTGGAGGTGTAGCCGGATTCCATTCCGATGACAATATTTTCAAAGCACCGGAGTAATTTCGAATTAATAATTAACGATTAATAATGAATGTTTCTGTTCATTATTACTTCAACAAAATTAATGATACATTTTATTAGGGCAGCTTTATCCGCCTTCCGTTCCCAATCTTTTTTGCAGACGATTTCAGTTCAGTAGAATTTAATTACACGCAAAAAAGGATTTCCACTCAAGTCGGGCTGCGGGATTCTGTTTCTAATCAAGATGTTACCAGTTAATTTCAACTTTCAAATTAATTATTCATTCTTAAATTATTCTTATCATGAAATTACCTTACGCAGAACCATTCAGAATCAAAATGGTCGAAGAAATATACCAATCCACACAAGAACAACGCGAAGAATGGCTGAAAAAAGCCGATTATAATTTATTCAATCTCAGAAGTTCACACGTCTTTATCGATTTGCTGACAGACAGCGGAACCGGTGCCATGAGCGACAAACAATGGGGCGCACTGATGATCGGTGACGAAAGTTACGCCGGATCAAGATCCTTCGAAGCTTTGCAAAGTACAGTTGAAAGAATTACAGGATTTCCTTACTTATTGCCAACGCACCAAGGTCGAGCAGCGGAAAATGTTCTGTTCTCGGTAATGGTAAAAGAAGGCGACATTTGTCCTGGAAATTCACATTTCGACACCACAAAAGGTCACATCGAATTCCGAAAAGCCCACGCAATCGACTGTACAATCGACGAAGCTTTTGATATCGAAGATCTTCATCCTTTTAAAGGAAATATTGATCTTGAAAAATTGGAAGCGGTTTACAAATCACATCCGAAAGAGCAAATTCCATTTTGTCTAATTACAATTACCTGTAATTCTTCTGGCGGACAACCAGTTTCTTTGGAAAATATTAAAGCAGTAAAAGCTTTGTCAGACCAATACGGAATTCCGGTTTTGTTTGATTCAGCAAGATTTGCAGAGAATGCTTACTTCATTAAGAAAAGAGAAAAAGGACAGGAAAACAGAACCATTAAAGAAATCTGTAAAGAAATTTTCTCGTACGGCGACGGAATGACGATGAGTTCCAAAAAAGATGGTCTTGTAAATATTGGTGGATTCATAGCTTTAAAAAATAGAGAAATCTTTGAACAAGCTTCGAATTTTACGATTATCTATGAAGGCTTCATCACTTACGGTGGAATGGCCGGAAGAGATATGTCGGCGTTGGCAACC
>Ga0308157_10006544_pt1 | contig 13916 bp, 10 predicted proteins | sample PhyBR1_FD_201035 | JGI IMG/M metagenome (GOLD analysis project Ga0308157, IMG submission 201035) | Phyllosphere microbial communities from UC Gill Tract Community Farm, Albany, California, United States - DLSLB.R1 | ecosystem: Host-associated > Plants > Phyllosphere > Unclassified | place: USA...
GCCGCCAGTCCGTTTATTGACGAAGAGTTCAACGCGGAGTGGCAGATGTTTACCCCGCGTGAAGAGGGGGCGGCCCGCGGGATCGAATTCGGTAAGTTCCAGCTGGGCAATATGATTGTTGGCGAGATTATCGAATGCGGTGCTGACGTCACGGAATACCAGATCGGCGACAGCGTCTGCTGCTACGCACCGCTGCAGGAAACGGTGATCGTTAACGCGGTGAATAACTATAAGCTGCGCAAAATGCCGCAGGGCGCCTCCTGGAAAAACGCCGTTTGCTACGATCCGGCGCAGTTCGCCATGAGCGGCGTGCGTGATGCCAACGTTCGCGTGGGCGACTTTGTTGTCGTGGTCGGTCTGGGAGCCATTGGGCAAATTGCGATCCAGCTGGCCAAAAAAGCCGGTGCGTCAATCGTCATCGGCGTCGACCCTATCGAACACCGCTGTGAGATTGCCCGCCGTCATGGGGCTGACCACTGTCTGAACCCAATAGGCACCGATGTCGGTCTGGAAATCAAGAAGCTGACCGGGAAGCAGGGCGCGGACGTGATCATCGAAACCAGCGGCTTTGCAGATGCGCTGCAGTCCGCGCTGCGCGGGCTCGCCTATGGCGGCACTATCTCCTACGTAGCCTTCGCGAAACCGTTCGCGGAAGGCTTTAACCTCGGCCGCGAAGCGCATTTCAATAACGCGAAGATTGTCTTCTCCCGCGCCTGCAGCGAACCCAACCCGGATTACCCGCGCTGGAACCGTAAACGTATTGAAGAGACCTGCTGGGAACTGCTGATGAACGGCTATCTGAATTGTGAAGATCTCATCGACCCGGTCGTCACCTTCACCACCAGCCCGGAAAGCTACATGAAGTATGTCGATCAGCACCCGGAACTGAGCATCAAAATGGGCGTCACTTTTTAAGCTAAGGAAAGCAAAACATGAAAATCGCAACACAAAATCAGGCCTTTTTCCCGGTCAATATCATGGAGAAATTCCAGTACATCAAAGCGATGGGTTTTGATGGCTACGAAATTGACGGCAAGCTGCTGGTGGAAAACCTCGCCGAGGTAAAAGCGGCGATTAAGGCCACCGGTCTGCCGGTGACGACGGCCTGTGGCGGATACGATGGCTGGATTGGCGACTTCATCGAAGAACGTCGTCTGAACGGGTTAAAGCAGATTGAACGTATCCTGGAAGCGCTGGCTGAAGTGGGCGGCAAGGGCATTATCGTGCCTGCTGCCTGGGGAATGTTTACCTTCCGTCTGCCGCCAATGACCTCCCCACGCAGCCTGGACGGTGACCGCAAAGCCGTAAGCGCCTCCCTGCGCTGGCTGGATGAGGTGGCGGCGCGCACCGGAACGACCGTCTATCTGGAACCGCTGAACCGCTATCAGGATCATATGATCAACACCCTGGCTGACGCGCGTCGCTATATCGAAGAGAACGGCCTGAAGCACGTGCAGATCATCGGCGATTTCTATCATATGAACATCGAAGAAGACTCGCTGACGGATGCGCTGCATCAGCACCGCGATCTGCTGGGCCATGTGCACATCGCAGATAACCACCGCTACCAGCCGGGCAGCGGCAGCCTCGATTTTGCCAGCCTATTCGATCGGCTGCGTGCGGATAACTACCGGGGTTACGTGGTGTATGAATGCCGTGTTCGCGCCGAGGATCCGGCTCAGGCATACCGGGACTCGCTCACTTACTTGCGTAAATGCTAAGGATGACGAGCGTGATGAGTGCTTCTACACCTTCGCCTCTGCGCGTCGCCATCATTGGCGCCGGACAGGTCGCGGATAAAGTACATGCCTCGTATTACGCCACGCGCAGTGATGTTCAGATGGTGGCTGTCATGGACAGCCATCCTGAACAGGCTCGGGCGTTTGCGGAACGTCATGGTATTTCCTCGGCATGGCAGGATGCGCGAGAGATGCTCGAGGCGGTTAAGCCGGATGTGGTGAGCGTCTGTTCGCCTAACCGGTTCCATTTCGGGCACGTCATGGCAGCGCTGGAAGCAGGCTGCCACGTGATGTGTGAAAAACCGCCTGCTATGACGCCGCAGGAGGCCGATCGGATGCGCATGGCCGCGCGCAAGGCGGGAAAAGTGCTGGCGTATGATTTTCACCATCGTTTTGCTCTCGATACGCAACTGCTGCGTGAAGCTGTGATAAAGGGGGAACTGGGCGAAATTTATTACACTACGGCGCAGGCGCTACGCCGCTGCGGGGTTCCCGGCTGGGGCGTCTTTACCAACAAAACGCTTCAGGGCGGTGGGCCGCTGATTGATATCGGCATCCATATGCTCGATGCCGCGATGTACGTGCTGGGGTTCCCGGCGGTAAAAAAGGTGACGGCACACAGCTTCCAGAGGCTGGGAAATCGTAAAAGCAGCGGCCAGTTTGGCGAGTGGGATCCCACGCAGTTTACCGTTGAAGATGCCCTGTTTGGCACCATTGAATTTTGCAACGGCGGCATTCTGCGTCTGGACACGTCGTTTGCGCTCAATATCCGTGAACAATCCATCATGAACGTCGCATTCTGCGGCGAAAAGGCTGGCGCCATGCTGTTCCCGGCGCACATCTACAACGACGAAGCCGGTACTTTAGTCACCCTCACGCAGCGTGAAGAGGCTGACGATCGGCGTCATATGCGCAGTATGGATGCCTTCGTACGGCATGTGCAGGGAGAACCCGTCATGATCGCTGATGCGGAGCAGGGGCTGGTTATCCAGCAGCTCGTCGCCGCGCTGTATGAATCAGCAGAAACAGGGGAAAGCGTGACGTTATGCTAAACGTGTCTGTATTAACCGACCCGGGCTTTTGTCCACACAGCCTGAATAAATACGCCTCCATCATGGCCTGCGGTAATGGCTACATGGGGATCCGCGCTGCGCACGAAGAAGATTACACCCAGCAAACCAGAGGCATGTATCTTGCGGGCCTCTATCATCGTGCTGGTCGCAACGAGACCACTGAGCTGATCAATCTGCCGGATATCATCGGTATCGATGTTGAGCTGGATGGCGTCAATTTCACGCTCCTGTCAGGCGAAATCCTCGAGTGGCAGCGCGAGCTGGCGTTTGCTAATGGCGAGCTTCGTCGCAGCGTCGTCTGGCGCTCACCTGACGGGAAATGCTATCGTCTGGAGAGCCGTCGTTTTGTGTCGCTAGACCAGTTGCCCTTAGTGGCCATGCAGCTTTCGATTACACCGCTCGATGCCGCCACGCAGGCCGTGCTGCAAACCGGCATTGACGCAACGCAAACGAACAGCGGCAGACAGCATCTGGATGAAATGTCGGTCAGAGTGTTCGACCAGCAATATATGCAGGGCGTGTATGAAGCGCAGGACCGCGCGTCTGAGATTGTTGTTTCAGCGTATTGTCAGCTCTCCGCGAAGAGCGACAGCTGTTTCACCGCCAAAAATCGTCGTCTCAGCGTTCATCATTCGCTGACGATTGCTAAGGGTGACACTGTCACGCTTGAAAAAATCGTCTGGGTGGCACATCGCAGCGATAAAGCACTGTCGCAGGCGTCTTTTGCCCGCAAAGCGCTGGCCGATCTTAAGGTCTGTGCGGCAAGAGGCTACGACGCGTTGCTTGAGAGTTCGGCGTGTGCCTGGCAAGAGGTCTGGCGTAACGCTCGGGTGGAGGTGGACTCTACGGAACATCAGGATCAGATGGCGCTGGATTACGCCGTCTGGCATTTGACGACCATGACGCCAGCCCATGATGAGCGAAGCAGTATCGCCGCCAAAGGGCTGACGGGTGAGGGGTATAAAGGCCACGTCTTCTGGGATACCGAAATTTTCCTGCTGCCTTTCCATCTCTTCACCCGGCCCCAAATCGCCCGTAGCCTGCTGCGCTATCGTTGGCTCAACCTGGCCGGGGCGCGGGAAAAAGCCCGTCGCAACGGCTGGCCCGGAGCGTTGTTCCCATGGGAAAGCGCCGCCAGCGGGCTGGAAGATACGCCGGAGTTCGCGGCTATCAACATCCGAACCGGTACGCGTCAGAAGGTGGCCTCCGCGCTGGCGGAACACCACATCGTGGCGGACATTGCCTGGGCCGTCGTCGCTTACTGGCAGGCGACGCACGATGATGCCTTTATGCGAAACGAAGGCCTGACGCTGCTGATGGAAACCGCCGCGTTCTGGATGGGCCGCGCGACGGAAATTAATGGTCGTCTCGAAATCCATGACGTTATCGGACCGGACGAATACACCGAGCATGTGAACAACAACGCGTATACCAACTATCTGGCCTGGCACAACGTCGCCTGCGCTCGCCAGTTTATGGCGATGTTTGGGCGCGAGGATGAAGGTTTTACGCAGAAAGCGACACGGTTCCTGACGTGCTTATGGCTGCCGGAGGCCAATTCAGACGGTGTGATCCCGCAGGATGATACCTTCATGGTCAAACCGGCCATTGATCTCAGCCGCTACAAAGCCAAAGCGGGTAAGCAGACCATTCTGCTCGATTATTCCCGCGCGGAAGTCAACGACATGCAGATCCTTAAGCAGGCTGATGTGGTGATGCTTACCTACCTGTTGCCGGAGCGGTTTACCCCGCAGCAGTGTGCCGCCAATCTGGCGTTCTATGAGCCCCGCACGATCCATGACTCTTCGCTGAGCAAGGCCATTCACGGCATTGTGACTGCCCGCTGTGGTGACGTCGAAGGTGCCTACGCCTTCTGGCGCGATGGCGTCGCCATCGATCTTGGGGACGACCCGCACAGCTGCGATGACGGAATTCACGCCGCTGCGACCGGCGCTATCTGGTCCGGCGTCATTCAGGGCTTTGCCGGTATGCAGATAGTGGATGGGGAGCTGCATCTTTCGCCCAGGTTGCCGGCCCACTGGCGAAGACTGGCATTCCCGCTGCGCTGGCGGAATGTAACGCTGCACTTCACCTGTGAAAACGAGGTGTTAACCATTGAAGCTTCGGCACCTTCCATGCTGACGCTGTGGGGCAAGACGCTACACGTATCGGGGCGGACAGTTTGCGCTTATAAGGATTTTCTTGCACCTGTTAATGGGACCGCTACCACGGAGGGGCGCCATGACGCTTAAGGCGGTTGTATTCGATCTGGACGGTGTGATCACCGATACCGCACACCTCCATTTTCTGGCCTGGCGTGCAGTGGCGGATGAAATCGGCATCACCTTCGACGAAGTGTTTAACGAACAGCTGAAGGGCATTAGCCGCATGGATTCCCTGCAGCGCATCCTGAAGCATGGCGGGAAAGAGGGGATGTTCAGCCATGAGCAGTGCCTCGCGCTGGCGACGAAAAAGAACGCGCGCTATGTCCAGTCTCTGGCGTCGCTGACGGAGGATTCACTGCTTCCGGGTATTCGCGACGTGCTGGCGGATATCCGTGCGGCGAAGGTCAAAATTGGGCTTGCCTCCGTTTCCCTGAATGCCCCGGGGATCCTGCACGCGCTTGGCATTGATCAGGCCTTCGATTTTTGCGCCGATGCTTCCCGTATTCGCCGCTCAAAACCAGACCCGGAGATCTTCCTTGCTACCTGTGCAGGCCTGAATGTGCGTCCTGACGAGGCTATAGGTATCGAAGATGCACCTGCAGGCGTTGAGGCGATCAACGCGGCGGGAATGCTATCGGTTGGGATTGGATCTGGCCTGAACCATGCGGGTTTACAACTTCATTCAACGCGGGAACTGACCTGGAAATGCCTGACCGAGTTTTGGGCATCCCGGACGTATTGATAAGGAATTAACAATGGCTCAACTGTCCCTGAAACACATTCAGAAAATCTATGATAACCAGGTCCACGTGGTTAAGGATTTCAGTCTCGAAATCGAAGACAAGGAGTTCATCGTCTTCGTCGGGCCTTCGGGCTGCGGGAAATCCACGACGCTGCGCATGATTGCCGGTCTGGAGGAGATCAGCGCGGGTGAACTGATTATTGACGGGGTGTGCATGAATGACGTGCCCGCCAAGTCTCGCGATATTGCGATGGTCTTCCAGAACTATGCGCTTTATCCGCATATGACGGTCTATGACAACATGGCGTTCGGCCTGAAGATGCAAAAAATTGCGCCTGTGGTTATCGACGAGCGCGTTAACTGGGCGGCACAGATCCTCGGATTACGCGAGTACCTCAAGCGTAAACCGGGCGCGCTGTCCGGCGGCCAGCGACAGCGCGTGGCGTTGGGCAGGGCGATCGTGCGCGAAGCGGGTGTGTTCCTGATGGATGAACCGCTCTCCAACCTTGATGCCAAGCTTCGCGTGCAGATGCGGGCTGAAATCAGCAAGCTGCACCAGAAGCTCAACACCACGATGATTTACGTGACCCACGACCAGACGGAAGCCATGACGATGGCGACCCGCATCGTGATCTTAAAAGACGGCATTATTCAGCAGGTCGGCGCTCCGAAGCAGGTATACAACGAACCGGCAAACATGTTTGTTGCTGGGTTTATCGGATCGCCAGCCATGAACTTTATTCGCGGTGCTATCGACGATCGCTATTTCGTCACGGAAACGCTGCGTCAGGCGATCCCGGAAGACAAACTCGCTTCACTGAATGCCGCAGGGTATCAGCGCAAAGCGGTGGTATTTGGGATCCGCCCGGAAGATATTCTCACTTTGCAGAGCAGTGGTAATAATATCGCGGCGAAAGTCAGCGTAGCCGAACTGACCGGCGCAGAATTTATGCTTTACGCCACCGTTGGTGGTCATGAGCTGGTGGTTCGCGCTGGCGCGGCGAATGATTATGCCGCAGGGGATAATATCAACATCCAGTTCGATATGAATAAGTGCCATTTCTTCGACGCTGAAACCGAAGCGGCTATTAGATAAGAAAGGTGTTCGCCGGAAATGCAAATTTCCGGTTTTTTTGTTTGTTACTTATAAAGGGAAAATTAAATGAGTACTCTACTAAGAAGTGCTGCGCTCGTTCTGTGCGCAGGAGTTAGCTGTGCACAAGCATCAGAAGCAGCTAAACAGTGGGAATTTAATATTGGCGCAATGTATGAAATCGAAAACGTTGAGGGGCAGGGCGACGATAAAGATGGATTATATGAACCTTCCGTGTGGTTTAATGCAACCTGGGATGCGTGGACTATTTCGCTGGCGATGTATCAGGAGGGGCCGGTTGATTACAGCAGTATGACCCGTGGAACCTATTTCGATCGTCCTGAATTTCAATTACGCTATCGCTTTATCGGAACAGATAATTTCACCTTCGGTCTGACCGGCGGTTTCCGTAATTATGGTTATCACTTTAAAGATGAGCACGGTGCCAAAGACGGCAGCGCTAATATGCAGCGCTACAAAGTTCAGCCTGACTGGGATATTAAATTAACCGACGACTGGCGTTTTGGCGGCTGGTTTGCCATGTATCAGTTTGCTAACGATCTGCAAAAAACCGGCTATGCTGACAGCCGCGTTGAAACCGAAACGGGCTTTACCTGGACCATTAACGAAACCTTTGCTGCTAAAGTGAATTATTATTTAGAGCGCGGCTTCAATATGGACAGTTCCCGTAATAACGGCGAGTTTTCTACTCAGGAAATTCGTGCCTATCTGCCCATTTCGTTAGGCCAGACCACCTTAACGCCTTATACCCGCCTGGGGCTCGATCGCTGGTCGAACTGGGACTGGCAGGACGATCCTGAGCGTGAAGGACACGATTTCAACCGACTCGGTCTCCTCTACGCTTACGATTTCAACAATGGTTTATCCATGACGCTGGAATACGCCTATGAGTGGGAAAACCACGATGAAGGCGAAAGCGACCGCTTCCACTATGCGGGGGTTGGCGTAAACTACGCGTTCTGACCGACTGCACGCCAGGGGCACTTCGCCCCTGGCTTTAGCGAAGGGAAGCAGCCAACAAAAAGTGGGTATCAACCAGCACTTTTTGCGGGGCGGGATGACCCGCAATACGCCTGAAAAGAAGATCGCAGCTCTCTTCCCCCAGCTTTCGGGTGGGGATATCAAAGCCGCCAGGCGAGGGAGTTAAAATGAGAGACAGCATCGGGTCACTGTATCCGGCTATCACCACCTGCTCCGGGATCATCAGGTTCAACTCATCCGCCGCGCGATAGAGGCTAAGTAACTTCATGCTGTCGGTAGCGAATACTGCATCAGGCGGCGTGGGTGAAGACAACAATTCCAGCGCTGCCGTAAGCGCACTCTCATGGGTATAACCGCCATCCCTGATCCAGTCCGGGTTAAGGGCAATATGGTGCTTTTCCAGACTGGCTTTATAGCCCGCAAGGCGATCGATCGAAACATGATAATCAAGCGGGGCATGCAGACAGGCAATTTTACGGCGTCCGTTTTTAATAAAGGTTTCGGTCAGCGTGGCGCTGTCATGGAAATTATCCGTGTCGACGGAATAGATATTTTGATACTCACCTTCCACTTTACCGATAACCACCACCGGTACGCCATACGCATCCAGCGTGGTGAAAAAGGATTCATTTGCCGGTGAGCTCAGCATAATGATCCCTTTGATCATCTTCTGTTTTATTTTACTCACGCATTTCAGCAAATCATCTTCGCTGCTTTTTGACGTTTGTAAAATAACGTCAAATCCTTCTTCTTCCGCTTTTGCCGTAATGGCATGCAGGACATCGGAGAAAAAAGGATTACCGGCAGTGGTTTTGGTTGAACGGGTCGAAATAACCATAATGGCATCGAAGCCTGAAGAGGTCAGGGCGCGGGCCAGTTTGTTGGGCTGATAATTTAATTCGTCAATCGCCTTCAGCACTTTTTCACGCGCTTCGGGAGAAATATTCGTTTGTTTATTCAGAACGCGGGAAACGGTTGATTTCGATACGCCCGCAACCCGTGCGATATCATAGATGGTGGGTGACATACACCTTACTCACTCCGGACTGACAGCAATACCGTTCATCTTACTGGAGAGAAAACGGCAATAGCAATAAATAAGAATTGATAATCAACGATCTGCCCCCATTTATTGTATTCTGAAGCCATGCATTCAAGGCTTCCAGGCAACGAAGGACGGCGATGAAGCGACTTAAAAACGAAATCAATTCACTGGTGAACCGTGGCGTTGACCGTCATCTGCGTCTGGCCGTGACGGGGCTGAGCCGCAGCGGTAAGACGGCGTTTATCACCGCGATGGTGAACCAGCTCCTGAACCTGCACGCCGGGGCGCGTCTGCCGCTGCTCAGCGCGGTGCGGGAAGAACGCCTGCTGGGCGTGAAGCGCGTTCCTCAGCGTGATTTTGGGATTCCACGTTTTACCTATGACGAAGGGCTGGCGCAGCTCTATGGCGATCCGCCCATGTGGCCGACGCCGACGCGAAGGGTGAGTGAAATTCGCCTCGCGCTCCGCTTTCGCTCGAATGAATCCCTGATGCGCCACTTCAAGGATACCTCTACGCTGTACCTTGAAATCGTCGATTACCCCGGTGAATGGTTGCTCGACCTGCCGATGCTGGCGCAGGATTACCTCAGCTGGTCCCGCCAGATGACGGGGCTGTTGCAGGGGCAGCGCGCCGGGTGGTCGGCCAAATGGCGACAGCTGTGCGAAGGCCTGGACCCGCTTGCACCGGCCGATGAAAATCGTCTGGCGGCCATTGCCGAAGTCTGGACGGCGTATCTGCACCAGTGCAAGCAGGAAGGGTTGCACTTCATTCAGCCGGGTCGCTTTGTCCTGCCGGGTGATTTAGCGGGCGCCCCTGCGCTTCAGTTCTTCCCCTGGCCGGACGTGGATAGGGTGGGCGAGTCGAGGCTGGCGCAGGCCGACAGGCGCACTAACGCCGGGATGCTGCGCGAGCGTTACAATTACTACTGTGAAAAAGTGGTCAAGGGATTCTATAAAAACCACTTTTTGCGATTTGACCGTCAGATTGTGCTGGTGGATTGTCTGCAGCCGCTCAACAGCGGGCCGCAGGCCTTCAACGATATGCGTCTGGCGCTGACGCAGCTGATGCAAAGTTTTCACTACGGGCAGCGGACGCTGTTTCGCCGTCTGTTCTCACCGGTGATCGATAAACTGCTCTTTGCGGCCACCAAGGCCGATCACGTCACGGTCGACCAGCATGCCAATATGGTATCGCTTCTGCAGCAGCTGGTGCAGGACGCCTGGCAAAACGCCGCCTTCGAAGGGATCGGCATGGATTGCCTTGGGCTTGCGTCCGTGCAGGCAACGCAAAGCGGGCTGATTGATCTTAACGGCGAGAAAATACCGGCATTACGCGGGAACCGGCTCAGCGACGGTGAACCGCTTACCGTCTATCCGGGTGAAGTGCCTGCGCGGCTGCCGGGCCAGGCCTTCTGGCAGAACCAGGGCTTTCAGTTTGAAGCCTTCCGCCCGCAGGCAATGAGCGTCGATCGGCCATTGCCACACATCCGTCTGGATGCGGCGCTGGAGTTTTTGATTGGAGATAAATTGCGATGACGGAACCGTTAAAACCGCGCATAGACTTTACCGGAACGCTTGAGCAGGATCCTCAGGAGGCGTTCAAAACCGCGCAGACGTTCAGCGGCACGCAGGCTGATAACTTTGCTCCGGCCCTGACCGAGGAGCCCGGCGTCGAGGAAGGTCCGGCAGAGGCGGTTGTGGAAGCCGCCCTGCGTCCAAAACGCAGCCTGTGGCGCAGGATGGTCACCGCCGGTCTGGCGCTGTTTGGCGTAAGCGTGGTTGGGCAGGGCGTGCAGTGGACGATGAATGCCTGGCAAACTCAGGACTGGGTCGCGTTGGGCGGATGTGCCGCGGGCGCGCTGATTGTGGGGGCGGGCATCGGGTCGGTTGCCACCGAGTGGCGGCGGCTCTGGCGTTTGCGCCAGCGCGCGCACGAGCGTGATGAAGCGCGGGATCTGCTCCACAGTCACGGCACCGGTAAAGGCCGCGCGTTCTGTGAAAAGCTGGCCAGCCAGGCGGGAATCGATCAGTCGCATCCGGCGCTTCAGCGCTGGTATGCCGCCATCCATGAAACACAGAATGACCGGGAAGTGGTGACGCTCTACTCCCATATGGTTCAGCCGGTACTGGATGCCCAGGCGCGACGCGAGATCAGCCGTTCTGCGGCGGAATCCACCCTGATGATTGCCGTCAGCCCGCTGGCGCTGGTCGATATGGCTTTTATCGCCTGGCGTAACCTGCGCCTGATCAACCGTATCGCGAACCTTTACGGCATAGAGCTGGGTTACTACAGTCGACTCCGGCTGTTCAAGCTGGTCCTGCTCAATATCGCGTTTGCCGGGGCGAGTGAACTGGTGCGCGAAGTCGGAATGGACTGGATGTCGCAGGATCTGGCGGCGCGTCTTTCCGCTCGTGCCGCGCAGGGTATCGGCGCGGGATTATTGACCGCGCGTTTGGGGATTAAAGCGATGGAAGTCTGCCGTCCGCTGCCGTGGATTGATGGCGATAAGCCCCGGCTGGGGGATTTCAGGCGCGAGCTGATCGGCCAGCTTAAAGAGACGCTCAATAAAAAACCGGCTCCGTGAGGTTTTGTTCACTTATCGTGCTGGCTGTCAATATTTGTTGACAGCCATCTTCCCGATCACCGTGTTCTGGCATATCATTTTACTGTTATTGGCTTAAAACGGTGAATTTCCCATGCGTCTTGAAGTCTTCTGTGAAGACCGTCTCGGTCTGACCCGCGAGTTACTCGATCTTCTTGTTTTACGTAGCATTGATTTACGTGGCATTGAGATCGATCCTGTCGGGCGAATTTACCTCAATTTTGCCGAAATTGAATTTAATACCTTCAGCAGCCTGATGGCGGAAATCCGCCGTATCGCTGGCGTTACGGATGTACGCACCATTCCCTGGATGCCCTCTGAGCGTGAGCACCTGGCGCTGAGCGCGCTGCTGGAAGCGATGCCTGAGCCGTTCCTCTCCCTGGATTTGAAAAGCAAAGTTGAGCGCGTTAACCACGCGAGCTGCCAGCTTTTCGCGCAGAGCCAGGAGAAGCTCAGCAATCATAACGCCGCGCAGCTGATCCCCGGCTTTAACTTCCAGCGCTGGCTGGACAGTAATCCGCAGAACACGCTTAGCGAGCATGTGGTGATTAACGGGCAGAATTTCCTGATGGAGATCACGCCGGTCTATCTGAAAGGGGAAGGGAATACCCGCGTGTTGACCGGGGCGGTGATCATGCTGCGCTCGACGTTACGCATGGGTCGCCAGCTGCAAAATCTCTCCAGTCAGGATGTCGGCGCGTTCAGCCAGATTATTGCCGTCAGCCCGAAAATGCGCCATGTGGTTGACCAGGCGCGCAAGCTCGCAAGCCTGACCGCGCCGCTGCTGATTACCGGGGATACCGGTACCGGGAAAGACCTGCTGGCTCACGCCGTGCATCTGGCGAGCCCGCGTGCGGCTAAGCCTTATCTGGCACTTAACTGCGCCTCTATTCCGGAAGACGCCGTTGAAAGCGAGCTGTTTGGCCACGCGCCGGAAGGCAAGAAAGGGTTCTTCGAGCAGGCTAACGGCGGCTCCGTGCTGCTGGACGAAATCGGCGAAATGTCGCCGCGCATGCAGGCTAAGCTGCTGCGTTTCCTGAACGACGGAACCTTCCGCCGCGTCGGTGAGGATCACGAAGTGCATGTGGACGTGCGCGTCATTTGCGCCACCCAGAAAAACCTGGTGGAACTGGTGCAAAAGGGGATCTTCCGCGAGGATCTCTATTACCGCCTCAACGTCCTGACGCTGAATATTCCCCCGCTGCGCGATTGCCCGCAGGACATCATGCCGCTCACGGAGCTGTTCGTCGCCCGCTTTGCCGACGAGCAGGGGGTGCCGCGTCCGAAGCTGTCTGCCGATCTCGGCACGGTGCTTATGCGCTACGGCTGGCCGGGCAACATTCGCCAGCTTAAAAACGCCGTTTATCGTGCGCTGACCCAGCTGGAAGGCTATGAACTGCGTCCGCAGGATATTCTGTTGCCTGATTACGACGCGGGGACGGTATCGGTTGGCGAAGAGGCGATGGAAGGTTCGCTGGACGATATCACCAGCCGTTTTGAGCGTTCAGTGCTGACGCAGCTGTACCGCAGCTATCCCAGCACCCGCAAGCTGGCAAAACGCCTTGGCGTCTCGCATACCGCGATCGCGAACAAGCTGCGCGAGTACGGTTTGAATCATAAGAAAGGCGACGAATAACAAAAAGCCTCTGTAAAGAGGCTTTTTACTTTGCGTTTATTCCTTCGCCATCGGCGTGTTAACGATGTCTGTTTTTGTCTCTCCCTGAATCGATGCAATCCTGTTCTCGACCTCTTTCACCTGCTGCGGGCTGTGCAGCAGGGTATAGGTCAGGTCAAACTGCGCGCTGGCACCGGGCTGCAGCTGCTTAACCCGCTTCTGCTCGCGTTCAATCGTCACGGGGTAGGCGTAGCTGGTGCCTGGCTCAATGCCCGTGACGTAGCCCTGCTTCAGCGTGTCGGTGTTCTTCCATAAGGTCAGCACGGGCAGCTGGCGGGTATCAAACTGGATTGACGCGCCTTTATCTCCGGCTTTATTGACCACCGCCGCAAGCGTTTCGTGGTTATTGTCCGCGAGCGGTTTAATGTTAAAGACCATCTCATCAAAGCCTTTTGTCGGCCCGGCATAGGTTTGCCAGTCGTTAACCCCCGCTTTGGCGTAGTCATTGAACGGGCTCACGCTCGCCGCCGGCGCAAGGAAACGCGCGCCTTCTTCAAGGATCGGCGTGCCGAAGTTGCTGTGATAGATGATTTGGTAATCGTGAGGGTAATCCGCATGGTTGGTCAGAACATCGTGCAGGCTGAACTGGTTAGTTCCGGGAACGTAGCGCAGTTCGGTCATGGTTTGCAGATCCGATTTTTTAAACGTGCTCTCTTTGATCAAACCCCGAACGCGGATTTCATGCGGGGCGGCATCGGCGATTTCAACCTCGACCTGCGAAACGGGGGTATTACCGGCCCTGCCGTGCAGGGTGTAAATTTGCCCGTCAGCGGTAACCGG
>Ga0308157_10006545_pt1 | contig 13916 bp, 7 predicted proteins | sample PhyBR1_FD_201035 | JGI IMG/M metagenome (GOLD analysis project Ga0308157, IMG submission 201035) | Phyllosphere microbial communities from UC Gill Tract Community Farm, Albany, California, United States - DLSLB.R1 | ecosystem: Host-associated > Plants > Phyllosphere > Unclassified | place: USA...
CTTCCCGAACTCAGAAGTGAAACCTCTTAGCGCTGATGGTAGTGTGGGGTTACCCATGTGAGAGTAAGTCATCGCCAGCTTTTAAATCTAAAACACCCCGATCTCTAGAGAGCGGGGTGTTTTTTATGCACGGTGTTTATAGCGAAATGAAACAGATCTCGTTATATTAAGCTAATTGATGACTGATTAAGCTTGTGCATTGATGCAACTGAACTGATTTTCTGTATCTCTCATCATGATCATTATTGAAGTAAGGGATATAGAAAGAGTCGAGCTATTGAACCAGCCGTTTCTTTATGCTAAAAATTAAAGCATTACGATAAAAACAGTTAATAATATGTTGATTTTCCAATTTTTCTTTACAGATTATGATGGTGAAGAGGTTTTACCCACTCAAAATCAGTATGCATCTATCGATGAAATCATAGAACTAATGCAATCTGTGTTAATCAGGCCAGAAAACTTTTTAGGGATCGTTGATAAAAATGATCGTACTTTACAGTTTATCGTTAATGATGATTATTCATTAGATGCAGATATTCCTGTTCCTGATCAAAAAGGCTCTTATACAAAAACAATAAGTTTGCATGAAGCGGTTAAACTGGTTCAAAAACAAACTGAACTGATTCAAATTGATGCTATTGAAGGAATGGCTTTTATGAAGTGGTAAGTTTTTTACTTTAATTGTTTTTAGTGTATTCAAAATAAAAAACCTCAGACATCCATGCCTGAGGTTTTTTGTATTGGTTCTGAGGTATAACTCCTGTCGTACCTTTCGCTATCCTGCGTTATCGTCCTATCTTATTTTTGTTTTTAATGGAAACTTCCTGTTTCCTGATGTGCTTATAGTATTAAAATTTAGCTGTTCTGCCTATACGCATAATTCGGCAGACCATGTAAGAAAAAGCTTACATGATCATAAACGGGTATTCTCTATTAAAAATGGGCATTTAAACCAATATAAGGCCCTTTAAAATTAAACTTCATATCACGGTTATCTAAATCACTGAGTTCGATATTTAAAACACGGTAACCCACTTTGGCACCAAGATCTAAAACAATAGATTTAACAAAATCATATTGAATTTCAGCCTGAGCATCCGTGATTTTTACATCATTGACATTGGTATAAGTCGCCTCAGCTTTTGCGCTTAAACCTGTAAATGGTAGTTTTGCGCCAGCTTCTGCATAAAGGATCGGTGCATATTCATCAATATCAACATTTTGTGAAAATTGGTTTACAGTACCGTTGAGTTTAGTTGCCCCTACACCGACATCAGCTTTTACAATGTTGTCTAAGATTTCATAGTAAAGAATAAGATCTGTATGGTCTAAATCAATTTTAGTTTTAGCAAACTCATTATTAGACTCAGTTTCAGTATCTAACTTGGTATATTTTAATTTTACATTGGGAATGATTGGAATCGGGTGCTCAAAAGCAACAGAGGCTTGAATCGTGCCTTTGGTATCTAAATCATGTTTTGCGTTTAGCCCAGTATAAGGATCTAATAATAAATTATCTGTCCCCGTTTTGTTGGATAGACTGGATGTTTTGTGGTTGATTTGAGAATCTCCACCAATACTCCAATAACTAATATCACCTTTTAAACCAATAAAATCAGCTTGAGCAAATGAACTTAGACCTAGGGCTGCGATAAATAAGGGTAATTGAATAGATTTCATATGTCCTTCTTGATGAAATGATTTTTCATCCTATATTTTTGTTACTTAAATACATTTCAATACTGTACCAACTGAAGGCATGATATAGGGGTTTATCAAATTTTGCATTATTAAAAAGATTAAATCGAGGGTGTAGGATGAGTGATTCTATTGATCAAGCAGTGATTGAATTCCCACTTTATGTCGCCAATAAAGCGATTAAATCAGGGCAATGGCTTGAAGTTCATGATAAATTTTCGGGGAAAATTTATGCAAAAGTGGCTTTAGCGGATGCAAAAATTTTAGAAAAAGCCATCAGTGCAGCTGTGAAAGCAGAGAAAGAAATGGCTGCTTTAAAACCATTTCAGAAGCAAAAAATACTGTTACATTGTGTTCAGCGCTTTAAAGAGCTCCGTGAAGAATTAACCCAAATTTTAATTATCGAAGGTGGAAAGCCTAAACTTGCTGCAGCAGCTGAGGTTGAAAGGCTGATTAATACTTTCCAACTAGCGGCAGATGCAGTCTCCACAATTAATGATGGTCGTTTAATGCCCTTGGCTGTAACGGCTGCGGCTTCTGCATATCGGGGAATGGTACAACATGTGCCGATTGGTGCAGTGTCTCTGATCAGTCCGTTTAATTTTCCTTTGAATTTAACAGCACATAAAATTGCACCAGCAATTGCAGCGGGTTGTCCATTTGTATTAAAACCAGCAAGTTTGACGCCAATTTCCGCATTAAAAATCGCAGAAATTTTGGCTGAAACAGATTTACCAAAAGGCGCATTTTCAATTTTGCCTTGTCCACGAGAACATGCTGATGTGTTAGTGACGGATGATCGCTTTAAGCTGCTCAGCTTTACCGGTTCTGATCAAGTGGGTTGGGATATGAAAGCACGTGCTGGTCGTAAAAAAGTAACCCTCGAATTGGGGGGGAATGCAGCTGTTCTAATTGAACCTGATACAGAAATAAGTGATGCATTGATTGATCGAGTGATTGGTGGTGCATATGGTCATGCGGGACAGGTGTGTATTAGTGTGCAACGAATTTTAGTCCATGCTGATATTTATATAGAATTTAGAAAAAAAATCTTAGCAAAATTGAAAAAAGTATCTGCGGCAGATCCACATGTAGAAACCACGATAGTGGGCCCAATGATCAAAGAAGCAGAAGCGATTCGTTTAAAAAAATGGGTAGATAAAGCGGAGAAAAAGGGTGCGAAAATTTTAATTGGTGGCACTTTAAAAGGGGTTTTATTCGAGCCAACTTTGCTTGAAAATGTCGATGAATCTCTTGAAATTTATCAAAATGAAGCATTTGGCCCTGTGGCAATTTTAGAAAAATATAAAACATTTGAGAAAGGTATCGAAGTGATTAACCAAGGTCGCTTTGGTTTACAGGCTGGTGTATATACTCAAAATCTCAATAAGATGCTTTATGCATGGGATCATTTACACGTGGGCGGGGTAATTATCAATGATATACCCACCTTCAGAGTTGATAATATGCCATATGGTGGTGTGAAAGATTCGGGTTTAGGTCGTGAGGGGATCCAGTCTGCAATTGGTGATATGCAGGAAGAGCGCTTACTTGTGATCAAACAATAAGTTAATATTCTAAGGGGCTACGGCTCCTTATTTCTTTGAGTTTTATATAGAGTTAAAAAATGATAATAAAATTTTTCAATTCATTATTTTTAATGATTTTACTTTGCTTACTGAGTGTGCAAATTTGGGCATTTCAATCTGAAAAACTGGTAAATGATGCACGTTCTCAGATTTTGAAAACACTTTATTATGATCCTGCTTATACTCAGTTGTCTTATCCAATGGGTGATGTTCCATTGATCAAAGGTGTATGTACAGACGTGGTTATTCGCGCCTTACGCCATCAAGGTATAGATCTGCAACAACGTATTCATGAAGATATGAAAGCCAATTTTAAAAAATATCCACAAAAATGGGGTTTAAAAGCAACCGATCGAAATATTGATCATCGACGGGTTCCAAATATCATGACCTATTTTCAGCGTCAAGGTTATCAAGTGAATGATCAAAAGTATCAAGCAGGTGATATCGTGGCATGGGATTTAGGTAAAGGCTTAACCCACATTGGTATTATTTCAAATAAAACCACAATGTTGTCAAAAACACCTTTGGTTATTCATAACATTGGTTATGGAACACGTGAAAATGACATTTTGCATGAATATAAAATCATTGGGCATTATCGATTACCCAAGACGGTCAATTAGAAATAGGCAATTTCAAGCAAAATAGCTAAAAATTAACCATGTGTGATAAAAAGTAAAAAAAACATGGGAAAATGGACACAAATTACAGAAAAAGCGCTGCAAAACGAGTATTGTTACAACATTAAACAGTAATTTTGTTGATGCACTTTAACCGAGAAGTTTGCAAAGTTACTGGTTTGGAATAATAACAAAGGACCCAAAAGGTGCTGTTTTATTCAAACAACAAAATTTAAAATTGGTACTTCTTTTGCTCGCAGATCACAATGAAAAAAAGCAGCATTTGAGGACATCTACAGAATTAGGTGTTTTATGACAGAATCTCGTGAAAACTGGACATCACGATCAGGTTTTATTATCGCAGCTGTTGGATCGGCTGTCGGTTTAGGTAATATTTGGCGCTTCCCTTACATTGCTTATGAAAACGGTGGTGGCGCTTTTTTAATTCCATATTTAATTGCACTTATCACTGCAGGTTTGCCACTGTTATTTTTAGACTATGCGACAGGGCATAAAAGTAATTCTTCACCTCCTAAAGCTTATCGTGCTTTATTTAAAGGGGGTGAAACTTTAGGTTGGTGGCAAGTCTGTGTCTGTATCATTATTGGTTTGTATTATGCCAGCGTACTGACATGGGCTGGCAGTTATGTTTATTTTTCTGTAGGTCAATTGTGGGGAAGTGATCCTGAAAACTTCTTCTTCAATACCTATTTACAAACTTCAAAATCAACAAGTTTTGATTTTCAATTTGTTGGTCATTTATTTTGGCCAATTGTAGGAATCTGGGCATTAACGTTGATCATCTTATTTGGTGGTGTGAAAAAAGGGGTTGAATTATCCAATAAAATTTTCATGCCTTTACTGTTTATTCTGTTCACGATTCTTGTTATTCAAGCGTTGCGTTTACCCGGTGCAGTTCAAGGTTTAAATGCTTTCTTTACACCAAACTGGGCAGCGATGTGGGATTATAAAGTATGGCTTGCAGCATTTGGTCATACGTTCTTTTCACTCTCTGTTGGCTTTGGGATCATGGTGACTTATGCCTCGTATCTTAAACCAAAAACCAATTTAACAGGCTCGGGCCTCATTGTTGGTTTTGCCAATGCGTCTACTGAAATCCTTGCGGGTATTGGTATCTTCGCGGCACTGGGCTTTATGGCATTTTCAGCAGGCAAGCCTGTAGATCAAGTGGTCAGTGGTGGTATCGGCTTGGCATTTATTGCTTTCCCTAAAATCATTTCAAGTTTAGGGACTGGTGCGGATTTATTCGGTTTACTGTTCTTCTCTTCTTTATTTGTTGCAGGGATTTCTTCAATGGTGAGTATCCTTGAAGTGCCGATTGCAGCGATGCAAGACAAGTTAAAATGGGGACGTAAAAAAGCCGTAAGCATCATTGGCGGTGGTAGTGCACTGGTTTCAATTTTCTTATTCTCTAGCGTGAACTCGATTAAACTGGTAGATATCGTCGATCACTTTATCAATAACATTGGGATTATTGGCGGTGCATTATTGTCAATTATTTCGATAGCGTGGTTTAAACGTTCGGCATTGATGGAATTACGTGATCATGTGAATCGTATTTCAACTGTGCAGCTTGGTAAAGGTTGGGATTTCACTTTAACCGTAATCACTTCTTTAATTTTGCTGGTCACTTTATCTATGACCGTTTTTAGCTTGATTAAAAACGGATACGATACCTATAGTTCTAGTATGTTGATGTTCTTTGGTTGGGGCAGTGTGATTTTCTGTGCTGTTATTGCTTTAGTCCTTAGCAAAATGAAAGATCGATAGGAGCGTCAAAATGAATACTTCTGCAATCGTGATGATGATTATTTCAATGGTATTTTTATGGGGTGGGTTGATTTTATCGATCCTACATTTGATGAAAAATCCTGAAGAACTGGATGACGTTCTGGAAGAAGTCAAAGATCACCATACCCTTTAAATTTGAGTCAAAAAAAGCAGGCGAATTAGCCTGCTTTTTTAATGCATTTTTTAATCCATTTTCTGAATTCGGCAATAATAGAAACCATCACCATGATGCGCTTCAGGCAACAATTGACGACCGTGAATTTGTTCTATTCCCCAGTTTGCATCAATCTTGATTTCTTCAGCATCTGCATGTTCAGCAAAAAATTCGACCATCTGCTGTTCATTTTCAACTTTTAGAATTGAGCAGGTAATATAAAGTAGTGTTCCGCCAACTTTAAGCTGCTGCCACATATGCTTTAAAATTTGCTTTTGCAGATCGACCACTTGCTGAATATCTGTAGATTGACGCAATAAGCGAATATCAGGATGACGACGTAGAACACCAATAGCAGAACATGGTGCATCCAATACGATGCAATCGACCAATTCTTTAGGCACCCATGTTGTAGCATCTGCTGTGATGATTTCAACTGTTGCATCAACATTTAATTCAAGGCGTTCCAAGTTTTCTGAAACACGCAATAAGCGTTTAGCATCATGATCAAGTGCGATTAATTTTTTAGGATTGAAACGTTCTAAGATATGAGCTGCTTTACCACCCGGTGCTGCACAAGCATCGATAATGACTTTGTCATCTAAGTTGGGTAACAGTGTTGCACACAATTGAGCATGTTCATCTTGAACAGAAAACCCGCCTTCTTCAAAGCCAGGTAAATGAGTAATATTCCCCGTTTGTTCCAGAACTATACCAACATCTGAAAGTGTACAAGGACGAGCATCAATCTGTTCTTCATCTAAAATATCAAGATATTCATCACGACTAATTTGACGTTCATTGACACGTAGCGTTAGTGGGGCAACTTGTTTTAAATTTTGACAGATTTCAGGGAGTCGATCAGCCCAATCTTTTTTAAGTCGTTTGAACAGCCAGCTTGGTAAACCATGGGTATTATTCAAAGCCGTTTGAAACTCAGTTGTTTCACGTGAAACACGACGAAGGATGGCATTGACCAAACCACTCATCGGTTCAAAACCTAATTGCTTCGCTGCATTGACAGTTTCTGAAATCGCCGCATGTGCAGGAATACGGGTGCATAAAATCTGGTATAAACCCAAATATAAGCAACTTTCTAGTGCCTCATTGTCTAACGGTTTTGTGAGCAAGGGTAAGGTAATTGCTTTTAAAGAATACCACTGACGTAAACAGCCCAAAGTAAGCTCATGGTATAAACCACGATCACGTTCAGAAACAATATTGATATGTTGGTTTAAAACGGAAGCCAAAGACTGTCCATTTTGAACAGCTAAAAGTGTTTTAACCACTTGTGCGCGCAAATTCAAATTTTTTGCAGATGATTGAATTTGGCTCATGCGAATATATTTCCTACTGAAAGTTTATGGCTTTGTATAATTTGTACAGGGTTAATGGCTTTACCACCTGGCCATTGTAGGCTAGTCAGACAAATCACACCATCTCCACACAGCACATGTACACCTTGTTTGTTCATTTCGATAATGGTCCCGGGTGCTTCGCCATTGGCTGTAAGGTCTGAAATTTGAGAATTCCATACACGTAAATTATTGCTTTCATCTATTGGTGTAAATGCGACTGGCCAAGGATTGAATGCCCGAATATTGCGATCAAGTTCAACTGCTGATTTAGTCCAATCAATTTGCGCTTCAGTTTTTGTGAGTTTATGTGCATATACCGTAAATTGTTCATCTTGCACTTCACGTGCATCTAAATATTGTTGTAATTTTTGTTCTGATTCTAATACCGCACAAATTGCTTCAGCGCCTTGGATCGCAAGTTTTTCATATAAAGTCGCTGAGGTTTCTTGTGCTGTGATTGGGCACACTGTTTTAAAGATCATATCGCCTGTATCTAGTCCAGCCGCCATTTTCATGATCGTAACTCCGGTTTCAGTGTCACCTGTTGCAATGGCTCGCTGAATCGGAGCGGCACCACGCCAACGTGGTAGCAAAGAACCATGAATATTTAAACAACCATAGCGCGGTGTATCTAATACGGCTTGAGGCAAAATTAAACCATAAGCTGCAACCACCATTACATCTGCATTCAAAGCTGCCAATTCTTGTTGAGCCGCTAAGCCTTCGTCTGTCGATGCTTTAAAATGGAGTGGTTGATAGACGGGTAAGTTGTTTGCGAGCGCAAGTTGTTTCACGGCTGAAGCTGTCAATTTTTGTCCACGACCTGATTTACGGTCGGGTTGAGTATACACAGCCACAATTTCGTGATCAGTTTCAATGAGTGCTGCTAAAGCAGAAGCTGCAAATTCGGGTGTACCTGCAAAAATGATCTTCAAAGGTTATGCTCAGATTAAATTTTAAATTGAATTATAGCAAACCTGATTATGCGGTGGCGTTTTCAAATGAAAATACGGGATTTTCTATGTAAAAAATAAAATACGATCAATTGTATATTTTGTTTTGATCACTTATCTGATTTGAAAACAGTCAGCAGATGTCTTTTTTACAACACCCTTAAAATTCGCGTAAATCTAAATTAACCAACATTCATTTTTAAAATAAATATCACTTTTTTATATAAAATTTTTCACTTTAAATTGATAGAAATAGGTCTTATTTTTAACTTAATCTAAACAAATAGATGATTTAGAGATTTAAACTAGAATTATTGTGACCTATTTCGCAGTAAAAAATTGTTAACTGAATAACCATAGGCAGTTAATCGAAATTTAACAATATGTCAAATGCAAACTAAGTCTCACATTATTTTGATAAATGTGACAAATTTTGTCACATGCTCAATTTAAGAACAATATGTATTTAATAAATCTTAATGTTTTTTGATTGGTGTATAAATTGCTGATTTATAGATATAAAAATTAAAAAATGTATGGTTAATTTGCTTTTTATTTAAAAGTTTAGACCATGTGTTTAAAAAAATAAAATAAGTGAAATATATCTCAATTTTTCTATTGCTTTAAATGTATGTAAATTGTTAAATAAAAAAAATTGTACATTTTATATGCATTATTGAGGCGAAATCAGCGGCTGTAATGCACCTCCTAAAGGAAAAGTAATATGAATAAGATCTACAAAGTGATTTGGAATGCGACTTTGTCGGCATGGGTTGCAGTTTCTGAATTGGCAAAAGGGAAAACCAAGTCTTCTAAGATCACAGGCTCTGTCGGGGCAGTTGTTGCTATTGTTGGGGCTATCAGCTTTTCGCCAGATGCATTCGCGGGAGGTTATAGTGCTGGTGGTGGTAATATTAATGCTGCTTGTAGCAATACAAGTACAACAACAGGGCAAACTGGTGCTATTGCAATTGGTGGAGGGGATCAAGCCCCTTGTGCAAGCCAACCATATGCAACAGCTATTGGTAATAATGCAAAAGCAGCTAGTCGTGGTTCTATTGCTATTGGTAGTGGGGCATATGCAAACTCAGGTGAAAATGTATTAGATGGTAAAGGGGCAGTTGCAATTGGTAATGATGCTGTTGCAATTGGGAAAAACTCATTTGCCCTAGGTGCACAAGCCTCTGTTGTTGAAGACAATACCGTTTCTTTCGGTCATGCGAATGGCGATGCAAAATATGTAGGTGGTGTCGCGAGTGGTGCATGGACAGATGATCGCTTTATGAGAGTAGCGAATATTGCTAATGGTTATAAAAATAATGATGCGGTCAATGTTTCACAAATAAAACCACTTGCTACAGCACTAGGTACAACGGTTGATGCAACAACAGGTGTAGTTGCACCTCCAAGCTATACTATTACTAAGACAGATGGAACAAGTTATGCTGCAGTTAATACAGTACCTGCTGCTTTAACTAACTTAAATAGTGAAATAACAAAAGCCATTACTTTTGCAGGTAATACAGGAACTTCAGCAAATAAACTTGGTTCGACTCTGAATATCACAGGAACAGGTTCTACAGCAGGTTCGTATACTGGTAATAATTTAAAAACATCTGTGAGTGGAAGTACCGTTAGCATCCAGATGGCAGAAGCACCTGTATTTACAGGCACTGTAACTGCTGGAAATTTAGCAACAGGTGGGACTTTAAGTGTTACAGGAGTTAGTAATTTAAATGGTGGGGCAAATTTAAACAGTCAAAAAATTACAAATGTTGCTGCAGGTGCTGCAGCAGGTGATGCCGTTAACTTTGGTCAATTAACTACTACCAATCAAAACGTAAGTAATTTGACGACAACTGTTACCAACCAAGGTACTGATATCAGCACCTTAAAAGGTGGTTTTAACTTACAAACCAACGGTAAGAACAGTGGTGCGATTAAAGCGGGTGACACGGTTGATATTGGTGTAGCAACGCCAGGAGATACTAACCTTACCGCAACCAAGACAGGTAACAATGTTGCGTTTGCTTTAAGCAAAGACTTGAACTTAACCAGCGTTACCACAGGTAATACCGTGATTAACAACGCCGGTGTAACCACAGATAAAGTGACTGTTGGTACTGTGGTGGTTGATAAAACGACTGGGATCAATGCGGGTGGTAAAAAGATTACCAATGTAGCAGCAGGTGATATCAGTTCAGCAGCATCAACAGATGCTGTGAATGGTGGTCAATTATTTACAACGAATCAGAACGTTGCGAAAAACACATCAGACATTAGTACGTTAAATACCACTGTTACCAATCAAGGTAATCAAATCACGACCAATACGTCAAATATCGCAACCAATACGTCAAATATCGCAACCAATACATCTGATATCAGCACCTTAAAAGGTGGCTTTAATTTACAAACCAACGGTAAGAATAGTGGTGCGATTAAAGCGGGTGACACGGTTGATATTGGTGTAGTAACACCAGCGGATACTAACCTTACCGCAACCAAGACAGGTAATAATGTCGCATTTGCTTTAAGCAAAGACTTGAACTTAACCAGCGTTACCACAGGTAATACCGTGATTAACAACGCCGGTGTAACCACAGATAAAGTGACTGTTGGTACTGTGGTGGTTGATAAAACGACTGGGATCAATGCGGGTGGTAAAAAGATTACCAATGTAGCGGCAGGTGATATCAGTACAGCAGCATCAACAGATGCTGTGAATGGTGGTCAATTATTTACAACGAATCAAAATGTAAGTAATTTGACGACAACTGTTACGAATCAAGGTAATCAAATCACGACCAATACGTCAAATATCGCAACTAATACATCTGATATCAGCACCTTAAAAGGTGGCTTTAATTTACAAACCAACGGTAAGAATAGTGGTGCGATTAAAGCGGGTGACACGGTTGATATTGGTGTAGCAACGCCAGCAGATACCAACCTTACAGCGACTAAGACAGGTAATAATGTTGCGTTTGCTTTAAGCAAAGATTTGAATTTAACCAGCGTTACTACAGGTAACACCGTGATTAACAACGCTGGTGTAACAGCGGATAAAGTGACTGTTGGTACTGTGGTGGTTGATAAAACGACTGGGATCAATGCGGGTGGTAAAAAGATTACCAATGTAGCGGCAGGTGATATCAGTACAGCAGCATCAACAGATGCTGTGAATGGTGGTCAATTATTTACAACGAATCAAAATGTAAGTAATTTGACGACAACTGTTACGAATCAAGGTAATCAAATCACGACCAATACGTCAAATATCGCAACTAATACATCTGATATCAGCACCTTAAAAGGTGGCTTTAATTTACAAACCAACGGTAAGAATAGTGGTGCGATTAAAGCGGGTGACACGGTTGATATTGGTGTAGCAACGCCAGCAGATACCAACCTTACAGCGACTAAGACAGGTAATAATGTTGCGTTTGCTTTAAGCAAAGATTTGAATTTAACCAGCGTTACTACAGGTAACACCGTGATTAACAACGCTGGTGTAACAGCGGATAAAGTGACTGTTGGTACTGTGGTGGTTGATAAAACGACTGGGATCAATGCGGGTGGTAAAAAGATTACCAATGTAGCGGCAGGTGATATCAGTACAGCAGCATCAACAGATGCTGTGAATGGTGGTCAATTATTTACGACTAATCAAAATGTAAGTAATTTGACGACAACTGTTACAAACCAAGGTAATGATATCAGCACCTTAAAAGGTGGTTTTAACCTACAAAGTAATGGTAAGAACAGTGGTGCGATTAAAGCGGGTGACACGGTTGATATTGGTGTAGCTACGCCAGCAGATACCAACCTTACAGCGACTAAGACAGGTAACAATGTTGCGTTTGCTTTAAGCAAAGACTTGAACTTAACCAGCGTTACTACAGGTAACACAGTGATTAACAACGCTGGTGTAACCGCAGATAAAGTGACTGTTGGTACTGTGGTGGTTGATAAAACGACTGGGATCAATGCAGGTGGTAAAAAGATTACCAACGTTGCAGCCGGTGATATCAGCTCAGCGACATCAACAGATGCTGTGAATGGTGGTCAATTATTTACGACTAATCAAAATGTTGCGAAAAACACATCAGACATCAGTACGTTAAATACTACGGTCACTAATCAAGGTAATCAAATCACAACCAATACGTCTGATATCAGTACATTAAAAGGTGGTTTTAACTTACAAAGTAATGGTAAGAACAGTGGTGCGATCAAAGCAGGTGATACGGTTGATATTGGTGTAGCTACGCCAGCGGATACCAACCTTACCGCGACCAAGACAGGTAATAATGTTGCGTTTGCTTTAAGCAAAGACTTGAACTTAACCAGCGTTACCACAGGTAATACCGTGATTAACAATGCTGGTGTAACCGCAGATAAAGTGACTGTTGGTACTGTGGTGGTTGATAAAACGACTGGGATCAATGCAGGTGGTAAAAAGATTACCAATGTAGCAGCAGGTGATGTCAGTACAGCAGCATCAACAGATGCTGTGAATGGTGGCCAATTATTTACGACTAATCAAAATGTTGCGAAAAACACATCAGACATTAGTACGTTAAATACCACTGTCACTAATCAAGGTAATCAAATCACGACCAATACGTCGAATATTGCAACCAATACATCTGATATCAGCACCTTAAAAGGTGGTTTTAACCTACAAAGTAATGGTAAGAACAGTGGTGCGATTAAAGCGGGTGACACGGTTGATATTGGTGTAGCTACGCCAGCAGATACCAACCTTACAGCGACTAAGACAGGTAACAATGTTGCGTTTGCTTTAAGCAAAGACTTGAACTTAACCAGCGTTACTACAGGTAATACAGTGATTAACAACGCTGGTATAACAGCGGATAAAGTCACGGTTGGCAACGTTGTTATAGATAAAACAACCAACAAGATCAGTGGTGTAGAAGCAGGAACTGATACGAAAGATGTTGTAAACAAAGGTCAATTAGATGCTTTGGCGGGACAACAAACAGCAACAGATAATTCGGCAGTGAAATACGACAACGCCACAACTAAAGATAAAGTGACTTTAGGCGGTGGCGCTACAGGTACAACGCTGACAAATGTTAAAGCGGGTGATGTTTCTGCAAACTCAACAGATGCAATCAATGGTAGTCAGCTTTATACGACAAACCAGAATGTAGCTCAGAATAGCAAAGACATCGCAACCAATACGTCAAATATCGCAACGAATACATCAAATATTGCGACCAATACGTCTGATATCAGCACCTTAAAAGGTGGCTTTAACTTACAAACCAACGGTAAGAACAGTGGTGCGATTAAAGCGGGTGACACGGTTGATATTGGTGTAGCAACGCCAGCAGATACTAACCTTACAGCAACCAAGACAGGTAATAATGTCGCATTTGCTTTAAGCAAAGACTTGAATTTAACCAGCGTTACTACAGGTAACACAGTGATTAACACTGCTGGTATAACCGCAGATAAAGTGACCGTTGGCAACGTTGTTATAGATAAAACAACCAACAAGATCAGTGGTGTAGAAGCAGGAACTGATACGAAAGATGTTGTAAACAAAGGTCAATTAGATGCTTTGGCAGGACAACAAACAGCAACAGATAATTCGGCAGTGAAATACGACAACGCCACAACTAAAGATAAAGTGACTTTAGGCGGTGGCGCTACAGGTACAACGCTGACAAATGTTAAAGCGGGTGATGTTTCTG
>Ga0308157_10006547_pt1 | contig 13910 bp, 11 predicted proteins | sample PhyBR1_FD_201035 | JGI IMG/M metagenome (GOLD analysis project Ga0308157, IMG submission 201035) | Phyllosphere microbial communities from UC Gill Tract Community Farm, Albany, California, United States - DLSLB.R1 | ecosystem: Host-associated > Plants > Phyllosphere > Unclassified | place: USA...
CTTGATAGCCTGCACTGGCCGTGACCCGTGCCATATCGCTGTCATACGAGAAGTAACCGCTGGCCACTGCCCGACTGTCCTGCCCCATGCCCGCCTTGATACTGTAACTCCTGTTAGCATCAGGTCGGTTGTAGTACCCCACCATATGGCTGTTACCACCTGCGCCGTATTGAGTGTCATAGCTCAAGGCGCCATTGGTGCCCCATGGTAGCGACAGACTTAGGAACATTCCGTCATCCCGCGTGTTATTGTTGATGTTTCGATATGCCGAAACGCTCAGACTCAGATTCTTCAAGCGCCCGAGATCAAAATAGTGTGACAGAGATAAATTGTAAGCGTCGTTAGCTGGCCGATCCCAATAGGTCTGATGACTGTATTGTAGGTTTGTCGATAACTTTAGATCATTGAACTGTTTGTTGAGCGCGACAGTGTACAATTCCCGACTGTTTCCGGAATGCTGTCCACGATAGCGCGCATCCAGAAACTGGCTCATACTCATGAAATTACGCTCCGAGAAACGATACCCTGCGAAGGTTACCTGACTGTCGTACTCTTCAAAACGCTTCGAATAGCTGATACGGTACGACCCGCCGGTCAACTCGCCTTGCTGAGGCAGTTTAGCCCACGACTGTGTGACATCGAATGACAGCGCCCCTAAAACCATCAGGTCATGACCTATACCAATGGACAATGCGTTATAGGCATTGCCACCAAGTATTGAGCCACCATACAGCGACCAGCCATTATCAACGCCCCAGGAAAACTCACCCAAGGCAAACCCCGGTCCTTCGCGATTGTGCTGATAGTCGCTCGGTTTCCCAGCAGCCAGCTTGTAACGCACCAACCCCGGCCTAGTCAGGTATGGAATGCTTGCAGTGTTCATTTGGAAAGCACGTACCGAACCATCCTGCTCTTGGATTTTCACGTCCAACGTCCCGTAGGTGGCGGAACCCAGGTCCTGTATACGAAACGGCCCCGAGGCTACTGTAGTTTCGTAAATCACCCGGCCCAGTTGACTCACAGTTACTTTGGCATTGGTTTTCGCTATACCGGTCACTTCCGGCGCATAACCACGCAGGTTCGGCGGTAACATATTGTCATCAGATATCAGACTAACCCCGAGATAACGGAAGCTGTCAAAAATACCCGAGTTCAGATAGTCCTCGCCCAGCGTCAATTTGGCTCGCAACGCGGCAATCGCTCGGTAGGCGTAATAGCGGCTCCAGTCCCAGCGCTGCTGGCTGCCAGACTGATCGCTGGTATGATCGTAACCCCCCTGCCAGTCAGCTCGGAAACGCCAAGCCCCGGCATTGAAGCCTGCCGTCCCATTACCGCTCAGGGACTGGGTGTCATGACCATCGCTGATTTGGTTGGTCTGCGCGTTGATGTTGTAATCAAACACTACTCCAGCAATACCGTTATCCCAGCGCGACGGCGGTTCCCAGTTATCGGCGGTATATTCCAGATAGGCCTGTGGTATACTCAGGTATAGGGAACCACTCCCCAAGTCGCCACGCGCTGTAACCCCTTTTAGCGAATCGGGATTCAGACACTGTCCCTGATGCCAGTAAGTCACCGTACGCATCGCGTTATCCTTAAGCCCCAACTGCTTCACCATGTCCGGTGTCACACAGGGTACGCTCCCCTTAGGGTCATTGTCTGGCGACAGAAAAAACACGTCCTGTTCCGGTAACTCATTTTGGTTGATACGAATAACCATGCGGTAATTACCCGGCATGATGTAACCGGCCTGAGAGAACTCACTCAGATCCACTCTACTGCGTTCTTTGACGTCCAATACATCAGTATTGAACTCAATTGCCTGCGCCGCAGCCACTTGTCGACTGGCGATAACCGCCAGTGACACCATCACTAACAACAGGCGAACAGAAAAACGTCTTATTCCCTTCATCAGTAATAGTCCAGTTTGAATCGAATGGTTGCACGATATGGCCCTGCACGCAGAAGGCTGCGGTCCGCGACCAAACGCAGTGTGTAATTCAACAAACCGTTCTCAGGCAGCAATTTCACTGGCATTTGTTGCCCTGAGCGAACCGCATAACCACCTTCACCTGCAATTTGCAATCCCCCCCCACGCCCTTGGTCATGAACGGAAAACAGACCATCATTTGAGGTGGCACCATCAAACGTGACGCTAAAGGGAGGACGTTCCTGCTGGTTGGCATGCGCCAAGTTGCATCCAACCATTCGAATGTTGAATATCCAAGTTGGCCCGCCCCCATCACGCATGAATTGCTCTCTCGGTAACACCGGTATGTCGATACTCTGGTCGCGACGCGCCAGCGCAATAGCGCAGGCGCTTTCAATAATTGAACCCCGCATACTGACTTGCCCCACTAACCGAGTAGCGGACCACGATGTCGTAGGCAACACCAGCAGACAAAGCAATATAATGGAAATAGAATCTCGCATTCCGACCCCACTCTCAGTCCCTGAACAGTAAATAACGGGAGAGGAAAACCTCTCCCGTTTAAACAGCCTTGGTCTTATGGGTAAGACAGAGAGAACGTGGAAACCGAAGTGAATTCACCGGTTTTGATTGTTCCTGTTGAATCGCCTTTAAGGTGAGCAGAGAAATGTATCAAGCTTACACCGGGATGAATCGGAACAGTTTTGCCAGCATCGGCACCATTGATTTTGACGTCAGCACCCGTTGAATCTTGAATAACGATAGTTGCCCCCGAGGCCGTCCCGCCCATAAGGGCAAGGTTACCGTCCTTGGCAGTGCCAGCAAACGCTGCGCTTACAAGTTTCTTAGTCGTGGTATCACACCCCTCCAGCTTGATGTCGAATGCCCTTGGTGATGAAGTACCACCACCTTTCAGTGCCGCAGTGGACACCTGGCCTAATTGGACAGTCTGTTCGACACTATCCGCCGCAATAGAACACGGAGCCTCAATGATGGCTCCTTTAAAGGTCACAGTGCCATGCCCTTGATCGACGGCGGCGGGGGCGGGGTCGGCGGCCATAGCTGAGCCGCAAGCCATAATCAGAGACAAACTAATAATGGTAGAGATTTTTTTCAACTTCATTGCGTAATACTCCAGTTAATAGATTTAATGTACGTCTTCATAGATATGCCCGAGCACTCCAAATTTAAATGCGCCGTGACATAGAAATTAAATATCAGAATAAAACAACAACCCTAATATTTACTGACAAAGCGAGGAGCGTCAAACCTTGTAAATTATATAAACAAAATCTTAAATACATGTTAAACCATGCAAGCATATTTTTTTGCTGCGCGGAAACTTTTGATCAATCAAGTATTAAACAAAGATATTACAAACACCATTTAACGCAAGCTGGATCATTACATTTCTTTCACCCACAACTTTTCCTTCTCCACTTTCAAGACATTCACTTTAAATTGAAACAAATCATAACAATCTATAAAACAGAATGGTTTTTATGATTTTTTTTGGTATTTAACCACAACCACTCCAATTTTTGAAAGTAAACATGGTTATAAATAGCAAGCCCGTGTGAACAACAATGTCGCCAGGCAGATTCAATGTTTCCATTCCCGAGAGAGAAATGGAAATGATTAAAACCAATCGATGCTGTAGTTATTTATCCGCCATGTAAAATCATTAGTTTCTCGTTCATCTGCATCTTGTTGCTACGCCTTCTATTCGGCTTGTCCGCCTAGCACACGAACCCTTTCTTTAATAATTTCCAGTACAACTCAACATCGCCCCTCACCATGAGTTTTTTCATGGCACGCCGCTTGTGTGCGCTAATGGTTTTTGTGCTTCGATTACTTAATCGTGCGATTTGAGTCACTGTTCGTCCGCGAAGCCACTCCTTCAAAACCAAGGCTTCTGCGTGGCTAACATTATCGTCCGGACCGACCTCTGGCTGGCACTTCGGGAGGGAGCCTCCGCCCTTGCTACCGACAACCCCCTGAAGTAAATGCTTTTTCATGATATCACATTGCTCACTACGCCGAATAAAGGTCAAACCATCACAGTGAGTCCAGACGACATCACTGAAGATGACAAATTGTCCTCCCGTTTGGATTTGCCATTCTTTTACCCTGCGAATTACTTGCATTTCATCAGAAAAATAAATATCGATGATAATCGCATCCTCTCCTAACTCGCATTCGAGCAAGGCCTCTAGGCGGTCATGCACCGTACATACATTCACCCCGATACTTCCAAGCATCTCTTGCAATCCAAGAACGCCAAAAGGAGAATCCCCGATAATCGAAACATTCAATTGCCGCATTGTCCCCATGGTATCCTCTTTATATTCATGAGATAGAGTGAGATATGTTGAACTTTACCGTCCACAGCCCACTGCGTTAAGCACTGCAACTAAATAGACAAGACATATCCAACAACAGAAAACATAACCAACCAAAACAGAAGGCAAAAGGCAATCATAAACAGCCATACGTTCCTTCTGCTACAACACTGTCTATCCTCGACGTATATTTTTTCTTTCACAGCCACTCCAGTCATCAGGTGTACTCAATCACAGTAAGTAGGTAAATTTATCCAGAACAGACATAAGTAAACGGGCACTGGACAACCTTATTCCCACAAAGAAAACAAAATACAAAACCAAGCAGCCAGAAAGAACAAACATAAAAATGCTAAACAACACAACGCAAGCCATACAGAACAATCTCACGTTTGCAATTAGGATTAGTTTTTTGAGGTTCAGGCACAAGTAATACCCCCCTGCAAGTGGCCCGTCTTGTACACCGCGGGATACATTTACGACCATCAACCATGGCTACCGCACGAGACATTTTGATACAAAATGTCTCGTGCTGAGAGAGGAGGAGTATCTGTATGATATTTATGTTTTTTTAAGGTGAAAGCTTCTTATGGACTAATGCGGGGAGGAATTTTTAATTCGTTTTAGATTTGTTTATTGTCATTTTTGAGATTTATCCACTATATTACTATCCATAAGAGGTACCGGCTGGGGTTAGATTGATGGCTCCTTGCTCATGCTGGTGGTTTTTTGCTCATGGTGACGCCTTTAGGGACATTTTGTATCAAAATGTCTCGTGCTGGTTGAGTTTAAAGAAAAGGTATTAAACACTCCAAAGTTTGAGGAATCGGGCAGAATTGCTGGCCGTATAGGTAACGGTATGTTGAATGTTGCGATGCCCGAGGTAGTCCTGAATCAGTCTCGTATCAATCCCCTGATCTGCTAAAGCAAATCCGCAAGAGTGCCTCAACATGTGAGGATGAACTTTTACAGGTATCTTCGCCAACCCCCCCAGATTTGTGATCAGACTATATACAGTTTTTCTTGAAATCCTCAATCCCTTGGCTGAAAGAAAAACCCATTCGCTATTGGCACCATTGAATCCATTTCTTAATTCATACCATTTCCTCAACATCTCAATCGCCTTATTTCTTAATGGATGTATTGTTGAGAAGCCATTCTTTAACCTATATATACAAATAGTTTTTTCTTCTAGATCGATATCTGACAACCTTAGAGAGCAGAGTTCACTCACCCTTAATCCATGAGTAAAAGAAAGGTAAACCATGCAATAATCCCGCACGCCATACATACCCTCCAGACTTATTTCCAATAGCTTTTCAATTTCATTACTTGTCAAGTGCTTTCTTTTTTTCATTGCAAGCATCACTCTATATTGTATAAGATATTGTTTATAATAAACATCGACGAAATCAACACACTCAGCGAATTTTTAGATTTTTCTATACATTTCAAAATCATAACCCATACCACCTCTGAACCTCATCGCATACAGTGTATACTGTACCTATAAAAACCTCATCAACTACGGTCAAAAAAAATCGCCACCAAAAACCATTAAAAAACACATAAAATAATAACCCCATAAAACAAAAATACTAGAAAAAAAACACAAATAAGAAATATAAAAGACATTACCCCCCTCCGAGAATAAAAATAACTTTTCCGCCCACAAAAATTTCTGTGCGTATAAGCTTGCCTACACCACCGTTTGCGTCTGGTGAAAATAAAATACGAAGGTGTGGAAACGTTTCAAGAGGGAACTCGCTGAGCCCATGTCAAAAAGGTATTGCATATAGGGTTCTTGGCTGAACTTACTGACATACCAACTTAATGTAAAAGCAATCGTGTTGATATGGGATGCTACCATCTATCATAATGTTGTGCTTAAAGTCCAAAGCTGGAAATTTTTTCTCAGCTATCAATACGAAGTGACTTTCATACCCCATACTAACAATACCATCATTAAATACAACACTGGCCTAACCAATCTGGCCGAAAAACTCAGTAATGCATCAAGGGTGTATCGCGTGATACGTTTTACACTATCATGAACAAGCTGAAGAAGGTGGTAATGACGCGCTGGTTAATCAAAACCACAAGGTTCCCAACCTGAAAAACCGTGATAATGAAGCCACTGAACGCGTGCTACAGCTCTACGAAGTGAATCGACACGATTTAATTAACACATCCAATGCATCACTATAGCTAATAGTACGACACTCTCTGACCAGCCAAATACCGGTAATTAATCGTTAAAAAAATCGATATCCCTCTTAATATTGTAGCAATATTAAACCTTCTCACATTGAAGTTGAACAAGCACATTTCCCAAATGCAGCAGCAGATAAACAATATCTGCCGCATCCGGCACGGTGACATACCAGCGCGGGTGGTCATACTCCTCCGGCTGGGGCCACAGCGTACTGCCAGTCACCGTGATCAACACATCAATGCAACGCCCCAGCCGGCCCTCAAGATGCAACGCCACGCTGGTACGGCTCCCGATGCGATGCGGGTGGGCGGTCAGTGTGACCGGTCCCCACAGCCGATCGCGGATAGCCACACAGAACGTCTCAAGCGCCAGCGCATCCGTTTCGCTCAGAGTAGCCACACCCTGCGGTGGGAGGGTAAACAACGACGGTTCACGACAGACCTGGCCATGCGGTCGTACAACAGGTTCCGGGTATTTCAGGGTCATCATGCAGCCCGAGCCTCCTCGTTCGCCACCAGACCGCGCAGGCGGTCAAGCTTTTGCGCCACCTTGCGGGCCGCCTCGAGCTCACTGCAACCAAACTCCTGCATCAGTGCGCGGCGCTCGGCCTTCTCTTCTTTCTCGGTCATCCCCAGCGCCAGATACAGGCTTGGCGGTACCGCACGGAACAGCGCCTCGAGTTTTTTCGACAGCACTACGCCTTCGGTATAGCAACCGGACAGCTTGCTGGCCGACAGCAGCACCGCTTTTTGCTCCTCGGTCAGCGCCTTGAAACGGGCAATATCGTTGACCTCCTCCGGCGGCATCGTCAGACAGACCCACCACTCCGCCATATTCAGCATCTTCTCGGCAATGTCCGGGAAGTCTTTTAAGTTCTGCGTCGCCAGCCACAGCCAGGCACCGAGCTTACGCCACATCTTGACGATTTTGGTCATGTACGGCGCCAGCAGTGGGTTCACCGTCACGATATGCGCTTCATCCACCGCAAACACGATGTCCCGCTCCGAGTACTGGTCTCGTTCAGCAATGTTGTTGATGGTGTTGGTCAGGCTCACCATGGTCAGCGCCATCTGCGCCTCATAACCCTCACGTGCCAGATGCCCCAGGTCAATCAGGGTGACATCCGCTTCTGGCCACAGGCTACCCTCGCGGTTACACAGCTCCGCCTCGAAGCTGCCGGCCTGGGTAAACATGCCCAGCGCTTCCGCCATTTCAGCCGCCTTGGCCCGACGCTGCTCATTACGGATATCACTCCCTTCGTCTTTGGATAGGGTATACAACGCCTTCTGCAGGTCTGCCGGCAACATCTGCCGCCCTTCGTCATAGGTCTGACGCGCCGCCATCAACAGGGCTTCACGGATCATCGCCCGGTCAGCACGCTTCAACTCGTGCTCTTCCTTCGCATCACCGCCAGTGATCATGCGCGCCGAGATTTCCATTTCACCCAGGTAATCGCGCTTGTCGTCATCGTCGTCGTCATCGGCATCGATGTCCGGCAGATCATTTTCATCCAGGGCCAGCGTCGTTAATGCATCTTCGACCAGCTTGTGCGCATAGGAGAACGGCGGCAGCGAGACGCCACTGCCTGGCTTGATGCTCACCTTGTTGACGCTGAGCCCCTGACTCTCGAAGTAATCGGCCAGCAACCCAAACGAGTTGCCCGCTTCTGCGATAAACAACCGCGGCCGATGTATCGCCATCAGTTGCGATAAGGTTACACACAGCGTCGCCGATTTCCCCGCGCCGGTCGGGCCAAAATACAGCATATGGGCATTCTGGCTGCGGTCATGCTTGTTGAGCGGATCAACCGTCAGCGTATCCCCGCCACGATTGAAGAAGCTCATACCGGGATTACCGGTTCCGGTCTCACGGCCGGTCACCGGCAACAACCCTGCCAGATGCTGCACCCAGGTCAGGCGGGTATACCAGTGTTTCTTGTCGGTCTCGGGGTTAAAACACATCGGCAACGCGCGCAGGTAGGTATTGAGCGGCGCCACATCAAACTCCGGCCGTACCGGCTGCAGGCCGGCGCCCAGCAGCACGTTGGTCAGATCGACACGCTTGTGGTTGAGTGTGGTCAGGTCGCCGGCACGCAGCAGGAACGTAATGCCGGCACGGTACAGCTTGTGGCGATTCCCCAGGTATTCCTTGACCTGCGCCACATCCTGACGCACGCGGCCGGACTCGGTATTCTCGCCGACGGCGTTTTTCGACAGCTTGTTGAAATCATTCTCCAGCGTGTCCTGAGGCTGTACCACGATGGTCATGCACAGCATCGTCCCTTCCGGGAACAAGTCCATCAGCGCATTGATTTTCTTCTCGCCGCGTTTCATTTCACCGGTGATGGTGCCCGGCTCCGGCGGGCGGCGCAGCTTCTCGACGGGAATGGCGCAATGCGCCTGGTTATCGAACCACCATACCCCCTGATCCGGATCAGACACGGGCGGGGTGAACAGCAGGGTCTCGGCAAAATCATTCTGCACCGGCATGGCGCCTTCCGGCGTGTCACGACTGTCAAAATAAGCGGCGTCACGGTACAGGGTCTCTTTTTCCACCCACTCCGGGTTAGGATTAAAATGACGCAGCAGCCAGTCATGGACCTGCGCCCCGTTCTGGCGCACGCAGATCACGCTGGCGCCGGCGAGCGCCCCGGTCACCCGCTCACAGGTCTGATTCAGCATGGCGATCGGCGGCATCGGATCATGATTACCCTTGCCAATCCAGCGATACACCACCATACGGGTACGACGTTGCTGCCCACGCCATGGCTGATCGGTGATCAGCGTGTCCTTAAACAGGCCTTCCGGACGAGCGATACCGCGCATATGACGTTCGGTTTCTTTCAGCCAGTCTTCGCTGAACATACTGCCCTGGGCATGGGGTTTGACATAATTTCTCAGGCGGCCGATATACGCCTCAACGTTGTTCTCGTCCTGGCAAAAGAACTGCACCACCCAGGGGTTTTCGTCATGCTCGTCAAATGAGTCCTGCAGGGCGTCTTCCACCGTGTCGCGCATTTGCTCCAGGCGATCGTCCGTGCGTCCTTCGGTGGCTACCGGCGTGATGTCAAAAACAGCCCCGACGGACACCCCGTCATCCAGCAAAATACACTGCTCACGGTCGAGAAACTCCGCCCAGGGCAGGTAATCAACGATGGACGGGTTGGCGTGATACACCTGTTTCTCATCCTTTACCGTCATCTTACCCGGGCGCCGTAATGGCTCACGCCCGTCGACGGACAGCGACACGCCGTCCTCAGTGGCGATCACGGAGTCCTGGTCACCCGTAGCCGGCACCACCGGCGTCTTGCGCGTCTGGCGCTTTTTATCAAACAGGGAAAATCGCATCAGTAGGCCTCCGTCCGTTCACCCGGCATCGCATACTGCACCTGGCTGTAGAACGGGAACACGGTGCTGTACCCCGGCACCGGTGCGTTGCCGTCCGCCAGGTGCGGAAACACATACATCACCAGGTCAGGGTTCGGTAGCCGCGGGAACTGCTGGCTGATTTCGCTTTCCTGCGTGCGGCTGTAGCTGCGATCGTCCGCCGCTGTCGCCTGACTTTCGCTGTCAGTGAGCGGCCGGCGCAGACTGTCTCGGGCCGCCACCGCATTACGTGCCGAACCGCCGCCGTCATCACCCTGCCACAATTCCAGCATCGAGCTGTCGCCCGGTGGCAGCATTTCCTCTTTCGACGTCGAACAGCCGGCCAATGCCATGATGCTGACCATGACAGCGGTGGCCAGGACTCGGTTAAATAGGTTTTTCCGCATGATTATCATTCTCTTATAAGCAAACACAGCAGAAGCAGCACACTCAGCCAAAACGCGCTGCAGAACAATAAAATGAACGCCCAACCCTGTGGGTGACTCATCCTTTCGCATTGACGCCACAGCCACAGCATGCCCTTTCTCCTCTGAATGACGCGTTAATCAAGTCCGCCGGTGCTGCCGTCTTCGCCTGGCAGGCTGAAGTCGTAACGCACCTTGCGCCCTTTGGTCTCAAAATCGATCGCCAGCTGGCGGGTAATGTGTACGGCCAGTTTCTGGCCCGGAGGGACGTAGACGGCGTCGAACATCATGCCGTAGCGCTCGCGTACCCAATCGGCGGTCTCTTTCATCCCGCCGGACAGGGCTTTGCCCAGCACCGCCTGGCCGGCACTACCGGTCATGGTGGCGCTGATGCCATTGACATTGTTTTGCGTGGTGTATTGCCCCTGGCTGATACCTTCGCCGGCTGCGCTGGCAGCCGACAACGCAGCAATGGTCGGCAGGTAGGTCGAGGCATTGGATTTACGCTCCCCGCCGATACAGGGAATGCCATTGTCATCGGAGATCCAGCCGATACCGGCGGTGGTGCTGACGTCCTTCGCATTACCGCCGGCGTTATTGTTGCTGCCGTTGGCATTCATGTTGGTGTTGGGTTTTGGCAGGGTACGCACCGTACCGTCCGCAAACACGAAGGTGATGCTGTTGACCTGGCCACGCACGCACGACAACGTCCAGTCGCCGCTGGCGGTCCCAGAGACAATTGCCCCTTCCACGTCCGGCAGCTCGATGCCGTTCGCCGTCAGGTTGTCTTTGCCAATCATCAGTTTGAACGGATAGGGGTCGGTCACCGTGCCGTTGATCGGCACCCGACCCAGCAACGCCGTCATGGAGCGACTGCCCACCAAGGTCGAGTTCTCCGGCAGGGTGAACACCGGTTCGGCGTTCTCCTCCACCCCTTTTTCATTGGTGCGGCCTTTGACCTGCTGCTCATAGGCAGCTTTCTGGCGCGTGATGGCGTTGTCCGAGAGGAACGACGTCGGGAACTGCGGGCCGTCTTTGGCGCTGTTCGGATTGCGCGGATCGGGTTCTTTCATGTCCTTCGGACCGACCCACATCAACCCGTCCTGGCCAGGCGCCGCACTGCCCTCGCCGGCCCCCATGCCATCCAGCCCCAGGCCGAGCGGGATATCGCTGTCGCTCTTCGCCTTGTCTTTGTTCCCGGCCAATTGATCGGTCAGCGTCTGGATTTTCCCCATCAGCGTTTGTTGCTCCTGCTGAAGCTGCTGCTGACGTTGCTGTGCCTGTTTCTGGTAGCCGGCCACGGCCTCGTTGACCTGGCCGGAGACATTGGTATTGCGTTTGCGCAGTGCTTCGTTTTCTTTCAACACCTTGTCAATGTTGCTCTGCAACTCGGCCTGCTGGGTTCGGGTGGTGCGCAGGGTGCCGACCAGGGTACGCAACGTGTCTTCCGGGGTGTCCCCTTCAACGCCCAGGGCACGCAGCTCCTCCGGTGACATGTTGGCCAGCACGTTATGCGTCTGCTGAGTTTTCTCCGTCGTTTTATTGCTGCTGCAGGCTTTAAGGCCGACAAGAACGGCCGCAGCCAACACGCCGATCACAATCACTTTCGGCAGCATGTTAGATTTCACATCAGCCATGGTTCGCCCCCTTCTTCGCTGCCTTCACCGCTTTGCGAACCCCCGACGGCTCCGCGACAAACGCCCCGTCCGGGCGACCGGCGGTGACCAGGTACAGCGTGGTGGTGTCCTCCGGCGTGCCAACGGGTCCCAGGTAACGGTGCTGGAAGGTGGCCGTCACGAATTGCCCCTGCAGCACCCGGGGATCGAGTGTGATTTTACGGCTGGCGGTGTTCTGTACTTTTAGCGCCACCACGTTGCGACTGCCAATACCCCAGCCGCCCAGCGGCGTGATGGCTACCGGCTCTGACGGGTACAGTGTGGTGATACGTTTCGGCAGATGCGGGTTGACCGGGTGAATGCCCGGCACCGCTTCAACGGTACGCACCGGCCCGTACAGGCTCTGCGCTGCGTAACGCGTCAACACCACCGGCAACGGCGCGTTGTATCTGACTTTTTTGCGCTTCGCCTGAGTGCCGTCATCCGCCCCAGGCGCTGCCGAACTGCTCCCGTTTGATGGGGACGGGGTATCATTACTGCTGCTGACCGACGACACATCACCGCTGTAGACAATACGCACAGGCTCGGCGGAGCCTTTGTCCGATGCCGTCACATCGAGGAGAATAACCTCCCCGTTTTCGACGTCCTGAAGTTGCAGACGCGTTGGCGGAAATGCGGCATCGGCTTTCAGATAAACAGCCCCGCCACTGCTTTGCACTCGCAGCTTGCCGTTCAGTGCCGGCGGGAAACCGACACGGACATTTTTATCGGCAAACAGCACCCGCTCCTTGCCGACGGCCAGCGGGATTTGCAGCGGGATACGCTCCCATTTCATTAGTTCCTCCGCCTGGGCAACCGGTACCGTGAACGTTGCCGCCAGGGGAAGCACACTCAGGGAAAGCGCCAGAACACGTGCTCTCATCATTGGAATACTCCTTTCTTCTCGTGCGAGGGTTCCGCCGGCGCCGCAGCCAGACGTTGTGGCATGCTGTCGTAACAATCCAGGGCCAGACCGAACTCATTACGTTCCGGGTCGCCCTCTGCGCGCACCACTTTCAGCGGGTAGCGTGTCAGCGCGCGCTTCACCGGTTCGCCGGCAAAGGACTCATCCGCCACCAGGTCAAGGCGCACTACCCAGTTATCACGACCTTTCACCGTCACCGGGCTCTGGTTATAACGACCGTTGTAGCCATGTTCGGGGATTTCAAACACCACGCGCGTCCTGCCGGCGAGCTCGCCGCTTTCGCTGCGCTTTTTGGCGTCAGCTTTCAAGAAACGCTCACACGACGGTGTCAGGTAGGGTGACAGGCCATTGATTTTGGCCTGGTAATCCACCTCACCGTTTTTTGGCCAGGCATTGAGTTGCTGAAAGATATAAAAGCCGAAGCTGTAGACAGTTGACGGCGGAACCTCCCACCAGGCGCGGGTAGAGCCGCTACGCAGGTCGGGGGGGTTATGAATAGTCAGGTTCTCCGGCGCCCGCATCCAGCCGATGCTGGCCACCAGGAGGAAAACAACCAGCACACCGCAGGCAACACGCAACGTGAGAATGTGCTGGTCGCGGTTTTTAACCGCATGTCTGAAACGGCTCATGTGGACCTCTTAACAACGCGGCTGCGACGCAACGACCAGCCCTGTTTGTCGATAATCAGGGTGGGATCACCCCACCCCATACGACGTTTACGCGCCTCGAGGCGCTGCCAGATATAACTCTCCGGCTTACCGCGCTTGAGGCGCGTCAGCCGGCTGCCACCAAACCAGATAACGAGGAGAGGGGTCACCAGCATGCCGGTGGGGATCACGACCCAACCGGCAAGCGGAAAAAACGGCAACGACACGAGCAGACCCAGTCCCACACCGGCCAACGCCGCCAGTCCCATCTCCGGGGTGGTAAAGCCCCGGAAGACGACAGGCTCAGCGTTAAGACGGTCAGGCAAAAATCGGATAGTCTGCATAGCAAACGACCTTAGAACAGGATTTCAGCGGACTTGCCGACCAGCCAGATAACCGCCACGAC
>Ga0308157_10006550_pt1 | contig 13907 bp, 11 predicted proteins | sample PhyBR1_FD_201035 | JGI IMG/M metagenome (GOLD analysis project Ga0308157, IMG submission 201035) | Phyllosphere microbial communities from UC Gill Tract Community Farm, Albany, California, United States - DLSLB.R1 | ecosystem: Host-associated > Plants > Phyllosphere > Unclassified | place: USA...
TTAACTTAGGTTTAAAATTTGGCGATTATAAAATAAATAACCATAAATTCTCTATTTCAGGGAATGGTTTTATTCGCAATGTAAAAGATAAAATTGTTAGAAAAGTAGATAATAAAATAAACGAAGCTTTACAATCGGCACCTTTCGAGAATTTAGGAAAAGTTAGTGCTATTGGTTTTGAAGCTGAAGTTATGTATACTTATAATGACAAGTTAACATTTCATGGTAATTTATCGCATTTTAGATCTTTATATAAATTGCAGTTCGATCCAAATGGTAAAACTTACGATCATTACAATCAGCAATTACCAAACGAGCCTTTTTTTATAGCAAACGCCAATGTTCAATATCAATTTAAAAACATCATACAAAAAGAAAGTAGGTTATTTTTAAATTATGCTTTTGGTTTTGTTGATAGTTTTTATACTATTTGGCAACAAAATGTATCAAATAAGCAAGCGCTTTTAGACGAGGCTGAAACACCGCAACAATTTATTCACGATTTAGGTTTTACATATGCTTTTCCTAACAAAAAGTTTGTTTTAAGTTTTGATGCTAAGAATGTTTTTAACAATCAAGCTTTTGACAATTTTGCGGTTCAAAAACCAGGTCGTGCCTTCTATTTTAAAATCAATTACACATTTAATAAATTATAAATCATGAAAAAAAGGATTTTAAATTTCGTTTCATTAAGTTTAATAACGTCAGCGTTATTTTTTGGAAGCTGTTCAGATGATACAGTAGAACCAGTTGTAAACCCAGAAGAGCCAATTAAGGTTGATGATCGTTGGATAACTTTAGCAGGTGCAAAAATGGGTGATAATCCTGGCGATGGGAATGGCGGTACAGTAGTGTATTCTATTTCGTTAACAAATGCTAAAAATCCAGATTACGAAGTATCAATATACGATAACGGTTTTGGCGTACATTCTAGCAGAACTGCTCGTTTACAATCTTCAGAAGACGGGAAGTTTTTATTTAATATACAATATACAGGTGTAGATGGTGGTCAGTTAGATAAATACAATGTAGCTGGTGGCAATGCTTTTGGATATTTGAAAGGTGCTAATGCTTCACAATACGTAGGAACATCGCCGCGTTGGGTAAAATTGTTCGATGGTGACAAAACAGGTGTTGCAGTTAATGTTACAGCACCAACAGCTAATAACGTTGTTAATGGTACTGTTGATACCTCAATACCTTTTAAACATTACAGAGGGAAAGCAACCGTTTTATCGTTAGATTTAGAAAATACTTCAATAAAAACATATGAAACATATGAATTACCTTTAAGTACTGAAGAAGAATTAGCTGGGCACCATATATTTCGTTTAGATTCGCCGGTACTTAATAAAGCAGGCGATAAATTAATTGTTGGTACGTGGATGCGTCAAACAAATCCAGCAACAGGTACTAACGGTTTTACAAATGGTCGTTTAGGAACAAAATCGTTAGTTGTTGACTATCCTTCGTTAAAAAATCCTACATTAATTACATCTACTGTTGATGATGGTGATACAAGCGGATACCGTAGTTTTAATGCGTTTGTTGCTAACGATGGTAACATTTATCAAGCTACGCAACGCGGCACAAAAGGTTCTCATATCTTAAAAATTGGTCAAAACAATCAATATGATAATTCGTATGTATTCAGTTTAGACAGTGCTTTAGGTGTAACAGGTTCTTATGTTGATGCATGGAGATATGCAGGTAATGGTATTGGTTATGTAATGTACAGCCATAGCGGTGCTACAGATCAAGGTTTTGTTGCTCGTGTAGATTTAAATGCAAAAACAGCTACAAGAGTAGAATTACCGTACGAGGCTGGTTTAGATTTTGGTCAATATCAAGGTTTTGTTGTTAATGGCGACGAAGTTTTAATTGCTGTAACACCAGTTGGTAAAGATGGAAATATTTACATCTTAAACAGTAAAACAGGTACTGTAACTAAAGGTGCTAAATTAAAAAATAAAGCAGGTAACCATTATATTGGCGTTTATTAATTTAATGTTAGTTTTACATGTTGTGCATTTTGATTTTTTAAAATGCACAACAATTTTATTTTTATAATATTCTACAATGAAAAAATATATAATAGCGGCTTTACTGCTTTCAGGATTTTTTGCAAACGCTCAAAATTCCTTATTAAATTCAGATTTTTGGAAAAGCACGCCCGATTTGACATCGGTTAAGACAGAAATATCAAAAGGAAATAATCCGGCGGAAGCAAATCGTGGAAATCATGATGTGGCAAGTATCGCCATCAACAACAATGCACCGTTGGAAACAATTCTGTATTTAATTGAACAACCGGGAAACAGCATCAACAAAATTACCCACGATGGCAGAATTTACCTGCATTGGGCGGCAAGCAAAGGAAATGTTGAACTGGTGAAATATCTTTTGGAAAAAGGATCAGACATTAACAGAACCGACGATAAAGGCGCAACTCCGATTTCTTTTGCTGCCGGAAACGGACAAACCAACACAGAGATTTACGATTTGTTATTCAAAGCCGGAAATAATCCAAAGCAAAAATTCCAGAACGGAGCAAATTTATTACTGCTTTCTATTGCGTACGATAAAGATTTAAAACTGGCAGATTACCTTTCAACAAAAGGACTATCACTAAAAGATACTGATGATTTTGGAAATACTGTTTTTGATTATGCTGCGAAAACCGGCGATGTTTCATTCTTAAAAACACTTGCTCAAAAAGATGTAAAACCAACCGATAAAGCTTTGATTTTCGCATCGCAGGGAACTCGTTGGACTTCAAACACCTTAGAAACCTATAAATATTTGGTGGAAGAAATAAAAATCAAACCAAATGCTACCGGAGATAAAGGTGAAAATGTGCTTCATAATCTGGTTCGCAAAAAAGATCAAAATGAAATCATTACTTATTTTATAGATAAAGGTACAAACGTAAATCAGGCAGACAAAGACGGGAACATCGTTTTAATGGAAGCTGTTCGTAACAACGATCAAAGTGTTGTGAAATTGATCCTTAAAAACACAAAAAATATTGATCAGGTAAATGCTAAAGGAACGTCGACATTGGCTCAGGCAATAACTTACGGATCGCCGGAAACGGTTTCGCTTTTAATCGATAATAAGGCAAATGTTCAGGTGGTTGACAAAGACGGAAACAATCTGGCGGCTTATTTAATTCAGTCGTATCAACCGCTAAGAGAAGGTCAGAAGAATGATTTTGCCGAAAAATTAGCCATTATTAAAAACGCAGGTGTTAATTTTGATGTATCGCAGCACGAAGGTAATTCACTGTATCATTTAGCCGTTGCAAAAAACGATGTTAACTTGTTGAAGCAGTTAGAAAATTTGAACATGAATCTGAATGTTGAAAATAAGGAAGGAATGACCGCGCTTCACAAAGCTGCTTTGGTTGCGAAAGATGATACGGTTTTAAAATACCTTATTGCAAAAGGTGCAAAGAAAGATGTTTTAACGGAATTTGATGAAAGTGCCTACGATTTGGCAAAAGAAAACGAAACACTTTTAGAAAATAAAGTATCGTTAGATTTTTTAAAGTAATAGATTAAACCATAGTAAATGAAAATACTGACTAAAATACAGGCATTCGCCATTTTTATATTTCTGATCTCTTTTTCGGCAGTTGCACAAAATTCAAAATACAAATGTATGTTGCAAATGACCAATTACAAAGGCTTGGAAGCTTATGTGGTTGTGTCGTTAATTGATGCGAAAGGCAAATACGAAAAAACGCTTTACGTAATGGGAACCGATAAACAATGGTACAACGGTTTTAAAGATTGGTATAAAAACCAGTCAAAAAAGAACGAGAAATTAAGTGCTGTTACGGGTGCATCTGTTGCAGCGGGCGATCGCAGCATTACAACGTTTACTATTGACGAATCTAAAATGAACAAAGGCTACAAATTGCGTTTTGAAACTGCTGTTGAAGATCAGAAATATTTTGCTGCCGACGTTGAAATTCTATTGACTACCGAGGCAATTACGCAAAAAACCGATGGCAAAGGATACATCCGTTACGTAAAATTAAACAAAGTTCAATAGCACATAAATGGTTTCTTCGGTTTGGCGGTTCGCGCATTTGGCATTGGCAGTTCTTTCGTTTTCGTTTCTGATAGTAGCTTCGGTAACCGGAGTTATTTTAGCGGTTGATGCGGTTAACGAGAAAATTCCTGCGTATAAAAATGTCGATTTCGATGAACTGACATTAAACCAAACCCTACCTAAATTACGTGAAGTTTATCCGGAAATTATTGAATTAAGCATTGATCACAACCACTTTGTAACCATTGAAGGGTTTGATGACGAAGGGAACGATTTTAAATTTATTGCCGATCCCGTTTCAGGTAAAAAAAAGGCAGATCCAATTGTGAAAAGTGAATTCATTCAATGGATAACTTCTTTACACAGATCACTTTTTCTGCACGAAACCGGTCGGTTTATTGTCGGCATTGTTTCTTTTTTGCTGATGCTGATTGCCGTTTCGGGAATCGCATTGGTAGTAAAACATCAACAGGGCTTTAAAAAGTTTTTTGATAAAATCAATCGCGAATTTTTCGCACAGTATTTCCATATCGCAGCAGGTAGACTGTTATTATTGCCTATTTTAATTATTTCTGTAACGGGAACTTTTTTGTTTTTGGTTCGATTTGATGTGATTCCAAAAGAAGAATTTGTTCCAAGTGAAATCCAAAATGCAGAAGAAGAAGAACAGGCTTTGAAGGATTTTCAAGTCTTTAAAGAAATCTACCTGAAAGATGTTGTAAAGATCGAATTTCCGTTTGCTGATGATCCCGAAGAATTCTTCAAAATAAAACTGAAGGACAAAGAACTTCTTGTAAATCAGATAACAGGACAAATTGTTAGTGAAACCAAATATCCTGTAACGGCTGTTTTAGAAACCTTAAGTTTAGATCTTCATACCGGCAGAACTAATAGTATTTGGGCAATTTTATTGGCGATCGCATCGTTGAATATTCTGTTTTTTATTTATTCGGGTTTTGTAATTATGTTTAAACGCAAAGCCGTTAAAATATCGAATAAATTTAAACCAAACGAAGCCGAATATATCATTTTGGTCGGATCTGAAAAAGGAAGCACGTTGCATTTTGCCGATAAAATATTAAAGCAGCTAATCGCAAACGGCAAAACCGCATATCTAACAAATTTGAATGATTATACGGTTTTTGAACGTGCTAAACAGCTCATTATATTCACATCTACTTACGGTACGGGCGAAGCACCTGCAAACGCGAGTCAGTTTGAAAAGTTGCTTGAAAAATTTCCGCAAACCAACAAAGTAAATTTCTCTGTAGTAGGTTTTGGTTCTACAAAATATAAAGATTTCTGTGCCTTTGCTTATAAAGTTCATCAATTGTTAGCAGATAAATCTTGGGCAAATCCGTTGTTAAATGTTCATACGATAAACGATAAATCTGCAAATGATTTTGTTTCATGGGTGAAAGATTGGTCAAAAGGCAATGAAATTCCTTTGACTGTAACTCCTGCAGTATATCAGCAAAAAACACCGAAACTTAAAACATTTAAAGTTGTTGAAAAAACAATTGTTTCAAACGAAAATCAAACCTTTCAAATTACCTTAAAACCAAATAGCAGAATCACTTTTCAATCGGGTGATTTACTAGCGATTTATCCAGCAAAAGATCAAACCGAACGTTTTTATTCCATCGCAAAAATTAAAAACAACATTCATTTGGTTGTTAAATTGCACGAAAACGGTCTGGGTTCGCAGTTTCTGAACAATTTATCACAAAATAATAAATTGCAAGCAGCGGTAATCAGCAATAAGTCGTTTCATTTTCCAAAGAAAGCATCAAAAATAATCATGATTGCCAACGGAACAGGAATTGCTCCGTTTTTAGGATTGATTAAAGAAAATAAATCAAAAATTCCGACACATTTATACGCAGGTTTCAGAAATCAAAATGATACTACAAAGGCTTATAAAGTTATGTTGACAGAAGAAATCAAACAGAAAAAATTGACTGATTTTCATTTTGCTTTTTCGCGTGAAGGTCAGGCAGAATATGTTATGAACAGTATTGAACGTGATGCCGAATTATTTGCTGAAACTCTTGAGAAAAAAGGGATAATCATGATTTGTGGATCGTTAAACATGCAAAAAGACGTAGAGCAAGTTTTAGACAGAATTTGTTTGGAAAGAAACAATAAGCCGTTTAATTTCTACAAAGAAAACAACCAGATTAAAACCGATTGTTATTAAGATGAAACTTCTTTCTTTTTTAATTACACTGATTTTCTGTAATGCAAATGCGCAGATTGCTGTAAAACGAGATACCGTTTTAATGGGAAGTAGGTTTGATATTACCATTGTTGCTACGGATTCTACGTCTGCCGAAAAAAACATTAATCAGGTAATTGATGAAATAATCAGAATTGAAAATTTGATTTCCGAATGGAAACCTTCATCACAAGTTTCAGAAATCAATAGAAATGCAGGAATAAAATCGGTGAAAGTTGACAAGGAACTTTTTAATCTAACTAAACGTGCTTTAGCTTTTTCTGAAATTACCGAGGGAGCTTTTGATATCAGCATTGCTGCAATGGATAAAATCTGGAAATTTGATGGGTCAATGGAAAAATTTCCTTCACAGGAAATGCTTTTAAAGGCAATTGAGAAAGTCGGCTACCAAAATATCGAACTCAACGAAACTGAAAGCACTATTTTTCTAAAACTACCCGGAATGAAAATTGGTTTTGGCGCAACCGGTAAAGGTTACGCTGCAGATCAAGGCAGATTGTTAATGAAGCAACTAAATGTAAACGCCGGTATTGTAAATGCATCGGGCGATATGGCAACTTGGGGAACTCAGCCTGATAAATCGCCTTGGAGAATAGGCATTACGAACCCAATGAATGCTAGAAAATCTCTAAAAATTATCGAAGTTAACAACGTAGCAATTACAACATCTGGCAATTATGAAAAGTATATGGAGTTTAATGATAAACGTTATTCGCATATTATCAATCCAAAAACGGGTATGCCTGCGTCGGGTTTAATAAGTGTTACCGTAATTGGAGAAAATGCTGAAACTGCCAATGGTTTAAGCACTTCGATCATGGTTCTTGGACATGAAAAAGGTTTGGAATTACTTAAGAATTATCCTAATTATGCTTGTTTAATTTTAACCGATAAAGGCAAGGTTAAAAAATCTAAAAACTTCAATAAAATATTAAAGAGTTTAAGATAATTCTACTTACTGATAAACAGCAAATATTAAAATCAATAGAAATAAAAGAAGTCCTAAACTAACATAATGTAATTTAGGAGTTCTTTGTTTTAAACGTAAAATCAGTGCAATTATTAAAACAGGCAGTGTGTATAAACTTATCATAAGCAATAAAGAAGTCATATCAAAAATGGCTCCTGTAAAATCATAGCGGTAAACGTTTGTGTTAAACGCAACCAGCCAGTAAATAGTTGTAAATAAGCTTATAACGAAAACAATCTGCGAAAGTTTCATTTTTGAAGCCGGATTTCTCATAATTGCTTCTATGGATCTTACTTTTTATGAAGTTCTAATTTTTCTGCGAAATACGCACAGAAATCGCGCATGGTATCGCTCATTTTTTTATCGTCGGTAGCACGTTCAAAAGTATCAGCCATTGCCACTAAAGTCTGATGGAAAAACACCTTCATTTCATCAACCGGCATTTCTTTCGTCCATAAATCAATTCGCAATGTTTCCTGCACTTTACTATCCCAAATTGATAGCAACATAGCCTTTGCTTGTTCGTTTTCTATACCGCCATCGCTTGCTGTCCATCTAATATCATCAGGAACTTTATTTTCGTCAACCGATACGTTTATTTTAATTGTAGATTTGTTGTTAGCCATTACTTTTTAGGTTTGTATTTAGATTGCTCAAAAATAGTTTTAGCATCTTTTAATGTTAGTTCCTGCAAAGTTACATTATTATTTTTCATGTACGATCGCACAATTTGCCAGCCAATGTAAACACCAACGCTTCCTGGTGATTCCTGATCCAACTCTAAATAAAATTTCGAAAACGGCGCACGCTGAATAAAACGGGCAACTAATTTAGGATCATTGTCATACAGGTATTTACTTTCAATAAAATTTTTCCAAACCTGTGTTTCATTGGTTTCAATCCATTTTAACTGCTCTTCGGTATAATTCATTTTTAACGCATCGTTCACTTCCGGAAGCAATAGTTCTTTCATGTACATGATTTTTCCCCAATAAACCATCTGACTTAAAAACTGTCTGTCTTGCGGTTGCGCAACCTTCTGCATAGCAAAATTTTCAGCCAAATCCACAACAATTCTATTTGGTTCAAAATCGCCTAAAGTATAGGCGTCAAAATCAACATAAAATTTATGGTTTTTACCCAAGTAAGTATCCAGTGAAATAATCGAAATAGAATCGGTATAAATGGCACGACTCGTAATATCAACTTCAGACAAAACGGTGATTACTTTGCCCGGATTTTCGTTAGGATAATAATATTTTATATGTTTGAACAATAACGTTAGATCGGCTTTTAAGGCAGATATATCTTTAAACTGCTTTTGCGTTTCGTTGTACAATTCGTTAAATAAGGTATCGTTTTTTTTATTGAACCAAACCGAATCGGGAATATTTTCGCTTAAAAGCAAAGGATATTTTTGTTTTAAAGTATTGAATTTTTCTGGAGATGTCTGCATGAATTCCTGATCAAAACGATCGATCTTTGCTTCAACAGGAATATTTAAAATTTCACTGCTTACAGTAGTTTCTTTAGAACAAGCAATTAAAAATAGGGAACAAACAAGTAAATAAAACGTGTTTTTCATCGTAAAAAGCGATAGATTTTATAATTTTAAATCACAAATATAGTTAATCAAAAATTTGCAATGGAAGATAAAAAGATAAATTCAGAAAAAATAGTAAATCATATCGTTCACTGGCTAAAAACGTATGCCGAAAACGCAAAAGTGAAGGGCTTTGTGGTAGGAATTTCGGGCGGAATAGATTCTGCTTTGGTTTCTACCTTATGTGCCAAAACCGGCTTGCCTACGTTGTGTGTTGAAATGCCGATACACCAAGCGCCAAGTCAGGTTTCGCGCGGTCAGGAACATATTCAGTTTTTAAAAGATAGCTACAAAAACGTAACAAATACCATTGCAGATTTAACCGATACGTTTGATTTAATGAGTACTGCGTTGCCAAAAGTTGATAATTTACCGGTTTTAAACTTAACATTAGCGAATACACGCGCGCGTTTACGAATGACAACTTTATATTATTTTGCAGGAATCAACGGTTTTTTGGTAGCAGGAACAGGCAATAAAGTAGAAGATTTCGGTGTTGGATTTTTTACGAAATACGGTGATGGCGGAGTTGATTTGAGTCCGATTGCAGATTTAATGAAGTCTGAAGTTAGAACTTTAGCAACTTATTTAGGAATTACTCAAAACATTATTAAAGCAAAACCTACCGATGGATTGTTTGGTGATGACAGATCAGACGAAGATCAATTAGGTGCAAATTATGATGAGTTAGAGTTTGCTATGAAAGCTTTTGATGCCGGCAAAACCGAAGCTGATTTTACCGATCGAGAATTAGAAGTTTTTAAAATTTACAAACGTTTACATACAATTAACCAGCATAAAATGAACCCGATTCCGGTTTGTGAAATTACTGATGAGGTAAAATTTTAGGTTGAGGTTTTTTTAAAGTTTGTCATTCTGAACGAAATGAAATGGAGTGAAGAATCTTACTGTATAGAAGATTCCTCCTTCGTCGGAATGACAAATTTATTTGAATACCATCAACTAAATCTCAACATTACTCTACTTAATTCCGTAAAAATATGTTTTAAATTGTATTATGAAAAATTTTGCCAAAATAATTCTATCATTCATTTTTATATTGTTGGTGTTTTTACCAATGCTTTTATACTTAAACCCTTTTGCATGGGGAATGAGAAAAATGCCTGTTTACGAACCATCTTTAAGAACTGAAACGTTACTGAAAGATTTAAACAAAAAATATAATCTTGATATTGAAATTTATTCTGAAGTTGACACACTTTGGTATTTTAGAGATTTGAAGCACAAAAAGATTTCTCAACTAAAAAACTTTGAATTACAACTTTGGAACTATGAACAAAAACATATAGATTCTACTGTAGTTAAAAATTTCATGAATGATTTTGCAAAAGAATTTGAACACAAAACTTATTTCGATTCTTTAAAAATACTAACCTACAATCCAACAAATGCTTACAAAATCAAATTAAATAATGACTAAATTGTATAAATATCAGTTAGGTTTGTATCTGTTCATTATTCTTTTTGCAGTTCAAAACCTTTTGTTTGAAGATTTTAATTTTAATTGGATTTTTTATGAAGATATAGTAAGTGCTGTTTTTATAATATCATTTTTAACCATATTGGTTTCGTTGGCTCTACTAAGTTATCAAACCATTAAAAGTGTAAACAAATCTACTATTGTTACAATAGAAATAGTGTACTTAATTATTTGTTTGATACTTTATTACGTTGTGATTTTTAGCAGCTTTTATCTTTCAACAAGAATACGGTTTTAACTAAACCTCGACATAACCCTTCCCAATTCACTAGAAAAAGTATGTTTTAAATTATTGTAATCAACAACATCTGTTAATAGATCTCGAGCTTTTTCAGGGTTTTCCTGTATCTTTTTCTTTAAACCTTCAATAATCTCAAAAATCAAATAAGATCTAAGCGTTAAAATAGTTTCGTTTACATATTGCTGTACGCCTAAATCTTTGCCTTTTACAAAAATGTTCTGCTTTTCCCAATTATGCAGATTGTAACGTTCATCATCCATAATGATCGACGTAATTTCATCAGTTAATTCGGGCTTAACCTGCTGCAAATAATTCTCTAAATTCCAGATTTCATTGGTATGATAAAACAAAAGAATATCCTTTAAAATGGTTTGAAAATTAGCGTTGCTCATTTCAATTTCGTCTTCTTGCAAGCTTAAAAAAACCTTATCGAACACTTTGCGCTTTACCTTTTTTTCTTGTGTAATTACCTTGTCATCTTCAACCGTAAGCTCATACTCGTCAAAAAGTTCTTCGTAATTACCGTAAATCAACAAAATTTCTATGATTTTTCGCTCCAAAAGATAAATAATATTTACTTTTTCTTTGGTTTCTTCGGGAGTTGCTTTTACAACTTCCATTTTTTTATCCTGAACGAACTTTTTGTTGGCTTCCTGCAATTCTTTTTTACCGATCTGAGCCAAAGTACTGAACAAAACATCTTCTGAAATATCCATGATCGATGCGCATTCCTGCACATAAACTTCGCGCTGAATATAATCGGGTACTTTAGAAATCGAAACTACGATATCACGAATTACATCGGCTTTTCTAATAGGATCGTTTCCGGCATCTTTCATTAAAAGATTGGCTTTAAATCGAATAAAATCGGTCGCGTTTTCTTTTAAATAGTTCTGTAATTCATCAATCGGCGTTTTTCTGGCAAAACTATCGGGATCATCGCCATCGGGAAACGTACAAACACGCACATTCATTCCGGCTTCCAAAATAAGATCAATACCTCGTAACGATGCGCGCATTCCGGCAGCATCACCATCAAACAAGACCGTAATATTTTTGGTTAAACGGTTAATCAAACGAATTTGATCAGGCGTTAAAGCCGTTCCTGACGATGCCACCACGTTCTTAATTCCTGCCTGATACATTTGAATTACATCGGTATAACCTTCCACCAAATAACAGTTGTCTTTGGATGCGATTTCTTGTTTTGAATGGAAAATTCCGTACAAAACCTTACTTTTATGATAGATGTCGCTTTCGGGCGAATTCAAATATTTAGCCGCTTTTTTATCGTTGGTTAAAATTCGACCACCAAAACCCAACACACGACCACTCATACTTTCGATAGGAAACATAACGCGCCCTTTAAAACGATCGAATTTTTTATCGTCTTTTACAATCGTGAGTCCGGTTTTTTCAAGGAATTCCAATTTGTAACCTTTTGCCAAGGCTTCATTTGTAAAAGCATCCCATTGATCGGGCGAATATCCCAGTTGAAACTTTTTAATAGTTTCTTCTGTAAAGCCACGTTCTTTAAAATACGAATGACCAATTGCCAAGCCTTCATCGGTTTTTAGCAATACGTTGTGAAAGTATTTTTTAGCGAATTCTGAAACTACAAACAAACTTTCGCGTTCGTTTAGTGCTTGTTTTTCTAAATCGGTTTGTTCGGTTTCTTCAATTTCGATCTGATATTTATTGGCAAGGTAGCGCAACGCTTCGGGATACGAAAAATGTTCGTGTTCCATAATAAAGCTAATGGCATTGCCACCTTTGCCCGACGAGAAATCTTTCCAGATTTGTTTGGCAGGCGAAACCATAAACGACGGCGATTTTTCGTTCACAAAAGGGCTTAATCCTTTGTAATTACTGCCCGCTCTTTTAAGCTGCACAAAGTCGCCAATGACTTCTTCCACACGGGCTGCCTCGAAAATTGCGTCTATAGTTTCTTTTTTAATCATAATGATGAAATAGAATCCGATTAAGATTTTATAAAATGTTTACAAAGATAGAAAGATATAAAAAAATCCGACTTAGAAAAGTCGGATTTAAATTATTTCGTAATACAACTGCTTTCGCATTCTTGTGTTACAATAGGTAAGTTGGTTTCTTTAATTTTGCCGAAACCGCCAATTACATCAATCATATTATGGAAACCGCGTGCTTTTAAAATAGACGCTGCTATCATAGATCGGTAACCGCCTGCACAATGTAAGTAGGTTGTTTTCTGCGATGGAAAATCACCAACATGGTCGTTAATAAAATCTAATGGAAGGTTTGGTACGTTGGCAATATGTGCGGAACTGTATTCGCCCGGTTTACGAACATCAATAACCGATTCTTCACCGTTATTCATTAATGTTTCCAATTCATTAGCACTAATTCTGCCAATAGAAGCGGTTTCTAAACCGGCATCAATCCAAGATTGCATTCCGCCAGCTAAATATCCCAAGGTATTATCGTAACCAACACGAGCCAAACGCGTAATGGTTTCCTGCTCACGACCTTCGGGCGTTACCAAAACAATTGGTTGGTTAATATCGGTAATTAACGATCCAACCCAAGGAGCAAATCCACCATCGATCCCAATAAAAATAGCTCCGGGAATATGAACTTTTCCAAAACTGTCGGCATCGCGCACGTCTAAAATCAAAGCGTCGTCTGCAACCTGTTTAAATTCTGCTGGTGTAAATGCTTTGTTCTTTTCTATAATAGTATCAATAGCTTCGTATCCGTTTTTGTTCAATCGAACATTTTCAGGGAAATAAATCGGTGGAGGTAATAATCCATCAGTAACTTCGTTCACAAATTCTGCTTCGGTCATATCAACGCGCAATGCATAATTGGTACGCTTTTGTTCGCCTAAAGTTCCAACTGTTTCCTTACTTAAATTTTTCCCGCAAGCCGATCCTGCACCATGCGCCGGATATACAATCACCTCATCAGCCAAAGGCATAATTTTGGTACGCAGGCTGTGAAACAAGGTTGCAGCCAACTGTTCTTGTGTCATACTTGCAGCTTTCTGAGCTAAATCGGGTCTTCCAACGTCGCCCAAAAATAACGTATCGCCACTAAAAATAGCATGATCTTTTCCATTTTCATCGCGCAACAAATACGTGGTGCTTTCCATGGTGTGTCCCGGAGTATGCAACGCAATAATTGTTAGTTTGCCAATTTTAAATTCTTCGCCATCGGTTGCAATATGTGCTTTAAAAGCCGGTTCTGCTGTTGGTCCGTAAATAATCGGCGCGCCTGTTTTTTGCGAAAGCGTTAAATGTCCGCTTACAAAATCGG
>Ga0308157_10006551_pt1 | contig 13905 bp, 11 predicted proteins | sample PhyBR1_FD_201035 | JGI IMG/M metagenome (GOLD analysis project Ga0308157, IMG submission 201035) | Phyllosphere microbial communities from UC Gill Tract Community Farm, Albany, California, United States - DLSLB.R1 | ecosystem: Host-associated > Plants > Phyllosphere > Unclassified | place: USA...
GAAAAGGTATTACCTTTATAGCTTTAAAATTTTATAATGAAAAAATTAATTTTAGACGATTTAAACCGCAAAAATACCGAAGAATTTAAACAGGCAGAAAAAACTCCGATTATTGTGGTGCTTGACGATATTAGAAGCTTACATAATATTGGATCTTTCTTTAGAACGTGCGATGCTTTTTTAATTGAGAAAATTTATCTGTGCGGAATTACTGCAATACCGCCAAACAAAGAAATTCATAAAACAGCTTTAGGAGCAACCGAAACCGTTGCTTGGGAATATCAAAAAGAGGTTATGCAGGTGGTTGATCGTTTAAAAAATGACCATGTAAAAATAATCTCGGTAGAGCAGGTGGAAGGATCTGTAATGCTGAATAATTTCACTGTTGAAACTAATGTAAAATACGCTTTGTTTTTTGGTAATGAAGTAAAAGGAGTGAACCAACAGGTTATCAACAGTAGCGATGCAGTTATTGAAATTCCGCAATTAGGAACCAAACATTCTTTAAATGTATCGGTGAGCGGTGGAATTGTAATTTGGGATATTTTTCAGAAAATGAATGTATTGTAAATGAAGAACTACAAAAATTGCATCTTAATAATTATTTTTCTACTGCTACCTATTTTAGCTATTAGTGGAGTAATGTTTATTAATGATTTCTCGTTAAAAATCATTGGTAAAGAATTATTATTTAATAGTGCAATTTTAGTTTTTATAGTACTTATAATTCATTTCATTAATAAAAAAGTACTTAAAAATATTGTAAGCTTAATTTTATTTATACCTTTTTACAGTATTCTATTTGTAAAGATTTTTACCTTACTTAATTTCTTTAATTTTATTGACAATGCCGTTCTTTACACGGTTTTTGAAACAAATTACAATGAATTAAACGGTTTTTTAAACAGTTATTCTAAATGGTATCACGTGTTAATTGCTTCAACGTATATTTTTACGTTGATACTATTAATTTTTAAGTTTAATAAAAACTTTAAAGTAAAGCATACCTATTATATTGAAATTATTGTTCTAATCTGTATTGCCATTTCTTATAGATTTTATGAAAGAAGTTTGTCTTTATTGACATTAAACACTTATTTAGAGTATAAGACTTTTTCTGCAGAAATTTCAAAGGATATTTCAAAAAGCACTTCAAAATACTTTACGAATGTTTCAAATAGTGATGATGAAGCTTTGTATGTAGTAATTATCGGAGAATCTACTACCCGAAATAACATGGGAATTTACGGTTATTACAGAGATACAAATTCTAATTTAAACAAAGTAAAAAACGAATTGCATTTGTTTAAAAATGTTATAAGTCCGCATATACAAACCATTTTGTCTTTAGATAAGGTTTTGAGTATGGGCGATTATCATCACCCCGAAAACAATAAATTAGGAACGGTTGTACAATTGGCAAATCAGGCGGGTTTTGAAACCTATTGGCTGTCAAATCAAAAACCAATCGGAGCTTATGAATCGCTGGTTTCATTGTATGCAAAAGCAAGTAAGAGTAAATTTTATGTTTCAAATATTTACGAAGATGCAAATAAATATGATGAAATTCTGCTTCCTAAATTAAAGGAAACAATCGATCAGAAAACTTCGAAAAAAATGATTTTTCTACATTTAGAAGGCAGTCATATAAGTTATCATACCAAATATCCTGAAAGCTTTAATTTTTTTACAGATGAACCTCAAACTCAGTTTAAAACAGATGAAGCACATCAGATAATCAATGAATACGATAATTCTGTTAGATACAATGATTTCATCGTAAGTCAGATTATTGAAACGGTTAAAAATGCCAATAAAAATAGTTACGTGGTTTATTTTTCTGATCATGGTGAAGAAGTTTTTAAAGATTATGAGTATTTCGGACATCATGAATCTATTGGATCTAATGCTATGTTCGAAATTCCTTTTATTGTTTGGACCTCTGATAAATACAACGAAAAATCAATTATTAATTTTGAAAATCAGTTAGAAAAGAAGTATAATTTAGAAGATTTTATTTACAGTTTTTCTGAAATATCTCGAATTAAATTTGATCAGTTTCAACCAACAAAAAGTATCTTTAATGCCGATTTTCAGTTTAAAAAAAGAATCATTCTAAAAGGTGTAAATTATGATGAACGTATTAAAGAAAAATAAGAAAAAAATCATTTTTATTATTGTTTTAATTACTGCAGTTGTTGTTTATATTTTCAATCCGTATAAACTAGAATATGCGGGATATCAATCAAAAGTTTGGGCACATAAGGTTAATACCTTAGATAAACTGAATTATACTCAGAAATTCTACGATGGTATAGAATTAGATTTAGTCTTTGATTCTATTAATAATAAGTTTGATGTTAATCATCCGCCAGATTCTTCTATAAATTTAGATCTAGATCTTTTTTTTTCGCACATAAATAATAAGGAAATAAAATTATGGTTAGATTTTAAAAATCTGTCTGAAGCCAATGCCGAAAAATCTGCAGAAATACTAGATCAGCTTACAAGAAAGCATTCGCTAAAAAGCGAAAATATTCTTATAGAATCAACAGAAATAAATTGTTTGCAAAATTTTAAAAGCAAAGGCTTTAAAACAAGTTTTTATCTGCCACAGTTAGTGGGTTTAGCAGATGAAAGTACATTAGCACCAACGATTGATTCTATTAAACAGTTATTAGTAAAATACCCAACATCAGGAATTTCATGTAATGTGAATGCTTACGAAGTTGTAAACGAATATTTTAAGGAAGAAAAAAAATATTTGTGGCATATTTACAAGCCTTATTCTCGATATCAAGTTAAAAATTATCGAGATTTTAGAGAATATGTTTCCGATCCTACTGTAGAAGCTGTTTTAATTCAGGTGGCTTTACCTGTTGGAAACAGATAATATTTTATCATTAATTTGATTTAATATTTCTAAATAATCTTCATGATTTTCCACAAAATCTTTTTCGGAAACATCAATAATCAACATATTTTCTTGAGGTAGCGTTTTTATAAATTCACTATAACTGTGATTGATGCTGTCTAAATAAGTCGACTGAATATTTTCTTCGTAAGCTCTTCCTCGCTTTTTTATGTTTTGAAGTAAATTTTCTGTATTTTGATATAAATAAACATACAAATCGGGCTTTGTAATTTCTTTGTTCATCACATCAAAAATAGATCTGTACAGTAAAGCTTCGTCAGTATCTAAGGTAACTTGGGCAAAAATTAACGACTTATAAATGTAATAGTCGGCAATAATGAAATCGTTAAACAAATCGTACTGACCCAAACCTTGATTTAACTGTGAATAGCGATCGGCAAGAAAAGACATCTCTAGCGGAAATGCATATCGTAACTGATCTTCGTAAAATTTTGGCAAAAAAGCATTATCTGCAAAGCGTTCTAAAATAGGCTTTGCATTAAAATCTTGTGCAATTTTTTCAGCTAAAGATGTTTTTCCAGATCCAATGTTTCCTTCAATCGCCAGAAATTTTATATTTTCAATCGCAAAAGCATCTTTCGGTAAATCAATATAATCAACTTGCTTTATTTCAGATTCATCATCACAAATCAATAATAATTCCGACGTTGATTTCTGTAAAACGGGATGTTTCCAATCAAAAATCAAATCGTTTAAAGGAACCAAAACAAATTTTCTGTTTTGCAGTTCTTTGTGTGGAATCTGTAAATCAGTCGAATCAAAAACAAAATCGTTAAAATACACAATGTCAATATCAACGGTACGCGCTTCGTAATTATCGGTCATTTTAGTTGTTCTACCCAATATTTTTTCGGCTTGTTTTATTTCAACCAACAATTTTTCGGGCGATAAATTTGTATGGATTAAAATGCACATATTATAAAACGGAAAACTGTCAAAACCCCACGAAGGCGTCTCGTAAATTGCCGACGCCTGTGCTACAAAACCAATGTGGCTGTGTATTTGGTTTATGGCATTTTGCAGATTTTCTTTCTTGTTTCCTAAATTGCTTCCTAAAGCTAAAACTACTTTATTGTACGTGTGCATGGTGCAAAAATAGGCAATGTTTTAAAAAGTATCGCACTAAAAAAATCATTTCAAATTTTTTGTAACGTTTTATATATTTCGCCTACTAACCAAAATATAGATTAAAACAATAAACATGAATTTTATAAAAAACGTACTCGCAACATTTGTAGGAATCATCCTATTTTGTATGATGTCTTTCTTCTTACTGCTGATTATTGGCGTGGTTGCATCGGCAGGTAGTTCATCTTCAGGCAAATCAACCAAAAGCAATTCTATCATTAAATTAGATTTGGAAAACGTTTCTAATGATTACGGCGGAAGTGTTTATATTGAAGATTTTGATTATAAAGAGACCAATAATGACGGATTGATCAACGTTTTACAGGCGATTGATTATGCAAAAACCGATGATAAAATTAAAGGGATTTCTATTGAAAATAATGCTACAGGTTTAGGATCAACACAGCGTAAAGCAATCGTTGATAAGTTGGCTGAGTTTAAAAAGACTGGAAAATTCGTTGTTGCTTATGCCGATTATTATTCACAAGGCGAATATTATTTAGCATCGGTAGCCGATACAGTTTACATGAACCCAATGGGAAGCATTGATTTTAAAGGTTTGGCTTCTGAAGTTTTGTATATGAAAGATTTGCAGGAAAAATCTGGAATTCACATGGAAGTAATTCGTCACGGAAAATATAAAAGTGCTGTTGAACCATTTTTACAGCAAACAATGAGCGATGAAAATCGTGAGCAGTTAACCGTTCTTTTAAATTCGATCTGGGAATCTTATGTGGGCGATATTTCTAAAAATCGTAAAATTCCGGTTGCAACTTTGAACGATATCGCAACGAATTTAAATGCAAGAAATGCAAACTTGGCGCTTCAGAATAAATTGATCGATAAAATTGCGTACATAGATCAATATCAAAACGGAATTAAAAAAGCGTTGGATATTAAGTATGACGATGATATTAATGAAATTGAAATTTTAGATTATATTAAAGATGTCAATTTAAACATTAAGAAAGTTTCGGCTAAAGATCAAATTGCAGTGATTTTTGCTCAAGGCGAAATTCAAGGTGGCGAAGGAAATGTAAATACAATTGGCGAAGGATCTATAAACCGAGCATTGAAAGAAGCGCGTAAAAACGATAAAATTAAAGCGGTTGTTTTGCGTGTAAATTCACCAGGTGGTAGTGCTTTAACTTCTGATATTATCTGGAGAGAAATTGAACTGACCAAAAAAGTTAAACCGGTAATTGTTTCAATGGGCGATGTTGCGGCTTCGGGCGGATATTATATTGCTTGTAATGCCAACAAAATTTTTGCTGAACCGGGAACAATTACAGGATCTATCGGAGTTTTTGGTATGGTGCCAAACTTTAAAAAGGTTGCAGATAAATTCGGAGTAAATGCCGAAGCGGTTAAAACCCATGAAAATGCAACTGGTTATAGTGTTTTTGAAGAGATGTCACCAAAATACAAACAGACACTTACAGAAAGCATCGAAATTATTTACGATACTTTTATTTCGCGTGTGGCTGAAGGTAGAAAAATGGATAAAACAAAAGTTGACGAAATGGCTCAAGGTAGAGTTTGGACAGGAACTATGGCTAAGCAATTAGGCTTGGTTGATGAATTAGGAAGTTTGGATGATGCTATTGCGTACGCAGCCAAATTAGTTAAGACAGATGATTACAAAGTTTCGTTATACCCGGAATATGAAGTTGAATTAGCAGATTTATTCCGCAAGTTTTTGGGGATGTCGGTGTCAAGCGTTAAAGAAGATGCTATTAAAAGTGAAATTGGTACAGAAAATTATGAGTTATTACAACGCATGAATTATCTTAAGCAAAGTAAAGGTGTTCAAGCAATGATGCCTTATCATTTAAATATTAAATAGTTGAGTGTTAGTTAATTCTTTAAACTCTTCCAATTATTATTGGAAGAGTTTTTTTATGCAATAAATTGTCAAGTCACTAATGTTAATTTTTTGTAATTTCTTTTTCCTTTATACTTATTGAATTTGTTAAAACTAATGTTATATTTGTTAAAATTCACTACATTTTATGAAACATTTATATTTCCTGATTTTTCTGTTGTTTACAACCAACAGTTTTGCCCAATACTATACTCAACACTATATTGCACCAGCTCCTTGGCAATATTGGAATGATGCAAACGAAATTGTAATTGGTACAGTTGAACCTGGCACCACAGTTACAGTAAATATTAGTAAAAGTGACGGAACATTTATTACCACTTTAAACGTTACGGAAAACAATCCGGTATCCTATCGTTTTGCAGGTGCAATTGCAACATCTCCAAAAAACGCATTGAACCTTATTGAAAATGACAAAGGTTTGATAATAGAAGCAAGTCATCCTGTGATAGTAAACTTACGAAATATTGCATCAGATACTGCAGGTAGTTCGGTTGCAAATATTAAAGGAAATGCTTCATTGGTAAGTTTCGGCCGTGAAGGTTTAGGATTAGAATTTAGGGTAGGCTACTACCGTAGGTCCGTTCAAGGATTAGACACAGGCGCACCAATCTATTCGGTGATGGCTACAGAGGATAATACAACAGTTAATTTCTTGGCTAATACTATTACGCTGAATCAAGGACAAAGTTATTTGTTTAATGCGCCAATAGGATCTTTACTTACAGCCGATAAGCGTGTGGTAATGAATACAGGGAGTTATGGTGACATACCTCAAGCTTGTGGTGGTAACGGTGAAGACGGAACGTTTGATCAGATAGCTCCTTTACAATCTTTAGGTGTTAGATATTTGGTAGTTAGGGGAGAGGGAACTGCACCGACACCACCACAGGCAGTACAAGGTTTTGGATCAGAACAAACTACTATTGTTACAACAAAAGACAATACCATTATAAATATACAAAATTTCAATCCAAACGGCACTCCTTTTGGAACTCCATTTAGTATGAATTTAGGTGTAGCAGGTGATTCATATACCTTTTATCATGGAAACGGGATCGATTTGTTTTCATCATCATTAATTACTGCCGAAAATCCAGTAATTGTTTATTCAGGAACTGCAGTTGATTGCGAAACCGATATCTCTACCGTATTACCCATTGGCGGTTGTGCAGGATCTTTAAATATTCAAACAAAAAAATTTATAGACTATGCTAACGGAAATCTTCCTTATTTTGGATTTTGCGTAATAGAAAGTAATACCGTTCCAGTTTTTGTAAACGGACAAAATATTGAAGTTGTAACTGGTAATTTAAGAGTGCCTATTGGTACCACAGGATTTTATTTAATTACTTTTGATAACATACAAATTAACAATCCAGCGAATTTAATAATAACATCGGCTATGCCATTAACAACCAGTTTGGTACAACAGGGTGGTGGTTTCTCTATGTCGGCATTTTTCTCTTCTTTCGGAGAAGCAGCAGATCCACCTGTATATGCAAAAAGAAATAAAGATTGTAGTGTAACATTGGAAGCAGAAGCAGGATATAGCGAGTATGTTTGGTATAAAGATGAAGTATTATATGAAACTACTACAAGAAATACATTAATTGTTACCGAATCAGGATCTTATACTGTTCAAGTGAGAAGAGATTGCGGTTTATCTGGTAAATCTATTGCTTTAGATGTGGAAGTTACCCCTTGTTCTGACTTAGAAGTTATTAAAGAACGTACTTTTCAAGACGATTTAGATATCACTTTTACAATCACGGTAACTAACTTAAATCCATATTTCACAGAACCTAATGCGACTGTTACAGAACTACTTCCTACAGGATTAATTTATGTTAATTCTACTGTTTCAAGAGGAACTTATAATAACGTTACCGGACTTTGGAACATCGGATCTTTAGCTCCTGGTCAAAGCGAAACTTTAGTTGTAGATTGTAGAATTGGAAATTCTGGCGAATATATTAACACAGCAACAACCAAAGGTGATCTAGAAGATACGGACATGAAGAACAACAAAAGTTCTGCTACTGTTGATGCGTTTGTTGCCGATATTGATGCTTTTAAAAATGATGGTAAGGAAATGTTTTTTACCGAAGAATATTTAAACTATACTATAAAAGTTGTTAATAACGGACCGCAAAAAGCATTGAATGTTGAGGTGAATGATCCAATGCCACATCAAACAACAGAAATGACGTGGGAAGGAAACGGGAAATCAGGAATCGGAGATTTAGTAGATGTGATTAATTCATTAGATGTAAAACAAGAGGTTATTTACACAGTTAAATTACGTGTACCAAAAGATCATAAAGGTTTGTTTACAAATACGGTGAATATCAGTTCTATTTATATTGTAGATCCTGTTGAAAGATGCACAGGATGTTCAGATACCAATTTTCCACATTTTGAAATTCCAAAAGGTATTTCTCCAAACGGAGACGGTCAAAACGATTATTTAGACCTGTCTGATTATTTTGCAAGCAAGCTTACTATTTATAACAGATACGGTAATGCTGTTTACACGAAAGACGATTATCGAAACGAATGGCACGGACAAGATAATAACAATAAAATATTACCATCGGGCACTTATTTTTATTCAGTGTTTATGTTGGGTAATCCATACAAAACCGGATACATTCAGGTAGTTAAGGAAATGAAATAAAATCATTTAAAAGTAAAAAAGAGAAAACTAAGTTTTCTCTTTTTTTATATCTCTCACTTTGCAGTTTATACATCTCATTTTTTATTAAAAAAAACAGGAATGTGTTATTCGGTTACTTTAAATAATTTATAAAATCTTTAAAATCTCGAATATAATCACTTTCATCAAATTCATCAGATGAAACAACTAAGCAAACCGATCCTGAAGAAAAATTACGTAATTCTCGCCAAGTATTAACCGGCACATACAAACCTTCGTTAGGTTTAAATAAATGATACACTTTTTCTTCGGTTCCATTGTGTAAAACCACTTCAAAACTACCCGAAACCGCAATAATAAATTCCTGCTGGTTTTTATGTGCATGTCCGCCACGTTCGGCTCCACTGGGTACATCGTATAAAAAGTAAACTCGATTTATGGTAAAAGGAATGGCATTTCCTTGAATAACAGATAAATTCCCTCGTGGATCTTCAATTTTTGGTAGTGTAATTATTTTGCTCATACTATTTTTGGTTACTTTTTTAGTATAGATTTTAATTTTCTTATTAATAATTCATCTAATAAATATTTATCTAACTTATAAGTGCTGTAAATGATTGATACTATAAAAAACAGAAAAGTAGATAAACGATAAGCTAATTCATTAAAATAAAAGTAGCCTAAAATAATTATTAAACATGCAATAATAATAAAAAGAAAAAGTTTTTTTGATTGTTTATCTAAATTAAAACTATAATTAATTTTCGCATAATAGTAAGTATATATAGCAGATATAGTATAGTTTATTGTTATAGCCAAGCCTATTCCGTATAGTCCAATATATTTGTAAAATACAATAGTGAATACTACATTAACTACATCACTTAGTGCATTAATATAAAAGTATTGTTTAAAATTATTATGCGATAAAATGATATATCCAACAATATAATTAAAACCTCTAAAAGTAATAGAAACAAGCCCAAAAATTAAAATCTTGTATACCGGTAAAAATTCAACTGAAAATAATATTTTAATAAAAAAATCTCCTAAAAAATACAAAAGAAATATTGCAGGCATTAAAATTAATAAACATAATTCAAGCTGATTATTTACTAATTTATTTGTTTCAAATTTACTTTCGCTTTTTAAAGCTTGAGCTAATTTTGGAAAATAAAACTTATTAATTCCAATGAATAATATCCCCACATACGAAACCATTAAAACATTTCCAAAATGATAATATCCTAAAACTACACCTTCATCAATGGGCTTTAAATAAAAACGAATTAATAAATATCCTAATAAACCAATACACGTATTTAAAGCTAATAAGGTACCTGATTTTGTAAAACGTTTAAAGTTTTTCTTTAATTCTTCTTTAGGAATTTTTACTGAATTTATATTGTATTTCTGGGTACCTCGCCAAAATAATATCATATTTACCACCGAAGTTAAAATCATTGATAAAATAATACCTTGAATGTCATACAAATAATAACAGCCTATTACAATAATAACATTTATAACATTGGTAATAATATTCAATGCAAGTAGCTTTTTTATTTCTTGCAGACCTTCTAAAATAATAGTTCTACTTTGAACAAAACTTGTACAAACAAAATAAATTGCCAAACATACAAACCAAACAGAATATTTATCTGTATCGAAAGTTAATATACTTAGATAAGTAGAAAATAAAATTGAAATAATTGCAGCTAAAAATCCTGTAGCTAGTGAAAATATATTTATAAACTTAATAGAAGACTGTAAATCGTTTGATAATTTATTGGATGCTATCTCTCTTATTCCAGTAAAATTTAAACCAAAATTAGTCAAAGAAATAATTAATTGTGCAGTATTTTCAACAAGTCCAATTAAGCCAGCTCCTACAGGTCCTAAATATTTACTTGCGAACATATTCACTATTATGCGAAGTAGAATTCGAATAAATTCTACAATGCCAAATAGCCCCGTTGCTTTAAATAAAGATTTATAATTTGAGTCTGCCATTATGCTTCAGAACCTATTTTTTTGTGTGATAAAGAAAAAGATTCATACCAAATTTCCCAATTTGAATATAAATCAGTGCCATTTTCTAACTTCAAAATACAACTTTTAATCCAAACAGTTGGAATATCTGAAATAAATCCCTCTATTTTATAAGTATTCCCAACTAACCATTCTTCGTTTAATATTTCATTAATTTTAAAAATATCAACAGTGATTCCTAAATTCTCTTTTGATATTAATGTGGCAGTAGTTTTTAATGTTGTTCTTAAAATTTCTGTGTTAGAATTTCCAATATTACTATTAATTTTACTTTTTAGCAACTGACTAATTTGTTTTAATTCATCAACATTATTTTGGCTAGATTTCCAACAAGTTTCATAATATCGTTTAGAAAAAACGCCACCCGCAACCATATATAAATGGTAATATTTTAAAAGTTCTAATTTATGATTGAACAATTTAATAACCAAACTGCCTAACTTGAATTTGTTTGTTCTGAAAATAGCATCAAACAAAAAAACATTTTTAGTTAGAACTTTAGGTTGAACTATATTGAAATATTCTGTTTTTTGGATGATATTATCAGAAATCAATTTGCTGTTTTTTAGCCATAAAAATTTAATCATATCCATTTTTAAATCATAAACATTTTTAGTAAAATCTTTATAATTTATTGGTTGATTAAACCACATATCGTCTTCCAAAAGAATAAAATATTCAGATCTTTTTAAAACTTCATCGCGCCAAAAATTAGCAGGAATTACTTTTTCAGGTGTTTTATTCGATAAAATATCTTTGCTTTTTTGCTCGTAATATGGTGATTTTACAATTTGAACATGGGGAAATAATTCGATTATCTTATCTAAATATTTTTGAGGTGTTCCATCGTCTAAAACAACAATTGTTCCATCAAATCCATTTAGATAATGATAAATGCTGGCTATTGTTCTGTGCAATAAATACGCACGATTAAACGATTTTATATAAATATCCATTAAAACCCATTTACTTTTTCAATGATAAAATCTTGTTCTTCTACAGTTAACGATGGGTTTAGCGGGATACTTACAATTTGCTGATGAATTAATTCTGATATAGGAAATTGCAACCCATGAAATTCCTGCATTGCTTCTTGTTTATGTGGAGCGATTGGATAATGAATCAATGTTTGAATGTCGTGTTGCAACAGATAATTTTGAAAGTCTGCTCGATTTTCAACTCTTACCGGAAAAATATGAAAAACATGCGACTCAAAATCATTTATAAAAGGCATGGCAATTAACGGATTTGTAATTTCAGAAATATATCTTTTTGCAATTCCTTGTCGTGTTTTATTATCAAAATCCAAATCGGGCAGTTTCAAACGTAAAAAAGCCGCTTGTAATTCATCTAATCTTGAGTTTATTCCTTTGTAAATATTGTGGTATTTTAGTTCAGATCCGTAATTGCGTAGACTTCTAATGCAGTTAGCCAACTTGGTATTATTTGTGGTAACAGCACCACCATCGCCAATGCAGCCTAAATTTTTACCGGGATAAAAGCTAAATCCTGCAGCGTCGCCAATACTTCCTGCGCTCATATTATCAGCCGTTGCTCCGTGTGCTTGTGCAGCATCTTCTATCAGTAACAAACCAAAATCTTTGCAAAACGTCTTCATTTTCAACGCATCGTTCACTTGTCCGTACAAATGCACCATTAAAACAGCTTTTGTGTGTTGCGTAACCTGCTGTTGTAAAACATCTAAGGTTAAATTGTAGTTCAATAAATTTGTGTCGACTAACTTTGGAGTTAAACCTGCATTAATAATTGATAAAATGCTGGCAATGTAGGTGTTTGCGGGCACAATAACTTCGTCGCCTTCTTTTAAAATACCTAATTCCAAATACGCTTTAAAAATTAGAACAAGCGCATCCAAACCGTTACCAACGCCAATACAGTGCGAAACATTGCAGTAATCGGCAAATTCTTCTTCAAATTTCAAAACTTCGTCACCTAAAATATAATGTCCTTTGTTAAAAAACAGTTTCGTTTTTTCAAGAAATGCATCCTGATAAGGCTCATTCAATTTTTTTAAATTTAAATAAGGAATCATATTTATGGTTGGTTAATTTTAAAGGTATAAGTTGGAAAAACAATGGTTCGCGCGCCAAACTGCTCTTTCCATGCTAACAGATTAGAATTTTCGGCAGTTGATAAATCTTGAGACGATGTTCCGAAATCGAAATAATCTGTCTTTAAATTATTTATGATTTCAGAATGAAGCAAATCTAAACCGCCCAATTTGTTATAGTTTGATTTACTTGCGATATATTGTGATTTTACAAAATTTTTATTGTTGAATAAAATGGTTCCAGCAATCATTTCGTCGTTTAAAAAAGCTGTGTACAATTCAATTTCATCAGGAAAACGTTCTTTCAGATAAATTATTTCATCTAACGAATGAATTGGTTTTTTATTAAAGCGTTCTTCTAATCTAGGTAGTAACAAATCATTCCAAAAAGTCGTAAAATCGTTCGATTTTTTTATTTCGATTCCTTTTCTCTGTGCATTTTTTGCATTTCGAACAACCGATTTTGAAAAAACAACATCTTTTGTTTTGTAAATAACCGATCCTATATTCATTTCTATAGAACCTTCGTAAAACTGATGCAAAAACGCCAATTCGTCATTTCCGGCTTCAGAATAGATTGATGGCAATGTTTTTATGATCAATTCTGTAAAATTTTGATCCCGTAAAAAATCAATTAATGCGGTAAAAATCTCTTTATATAAACCAAATTTACATTCCTTTTTTACGATCAATCCACCATACGTCAATCCTTTGTGACTGTAACAAACAGTATCTATCTTACAAGCCGGTAATAATGCAACTAATTCGTTATCTGAAAAGAACATCAGCGAAAAATCATTAAATCTATCGCTGTGATATTCCATAAAATTACGCTGAAACAAAAAAACACCGTTTTTTGCTTCGTTTACAAAACTATCCCAGTTGTTTTTTAACTGATTTTCGTACCTGATAACTTTAATAGAATGCTTCTTAACCATTACAACAACGAAATAAAACAAAAACTACAACATTTCATAATGAAAGCGTACTATTTTTTGTTAACATAAAATATTTCTTTAGTATATTTGCGTGATAAATTTCAATAGTAAGATGATTAAAATAACATTACCAGATGGTTCGGTTCGCGAATACGCTTCAGGCGTAACTCCGCACGATGTCGCTTTAAGTATAAGCGAAGGTTTAGCACGTAACGTAATTTCAGCAAACTTTAACGG
>Ga0308157_10006554_pt1 | contig 13898 bp, 11 predicted proteins | sample PhyBR1_FD_201035 | JGI IMG/M metagenome (GOLD analysis project Ga0308157, IMG submission 201035) | Phyllosphere microbial communities from UC Gill Tract Community Farm, Albany, California, United States - DLSLB.R1 | ecosystem: Host-associated > Plants > Phyllosphere > Unclassified | place: USA...
AGCCGTTCTCGCCCCAGGCCAGCGGCATGACGCCGGCCTTGTCGATGACCTTGAAGATCTCCTTGCCGACCTCGCCCTGCGTCAGCGCGTCCAGCGCCGCGTAGTCGGGCATCAGAAAGGGCAGGGAAAACAGGTTCAGCTCCTTGACCTGCGGCGACCAGTTGATGGTCGAGCCCACGGCCATGTCGATCACGCCCTGGCGGATGGCGCTGAATTCGCGCGTCTGGTCGCCCTGGATCAGCGACACGCCCGGGTAGAGCTTGATGTTGATGCGGCCCTGGGTGCGCTCCTTGACCAGGTTGGCCCAGATCTCGCCCCCCTTGCCCCACGGGTAGGCCGGGCCCAGCACCAGCGACATCTTGTACTCGGCCTTGTAGGCCTGCTGCGCCTGCGCCGGCGCGCCGGTGCCCAGGGCCAGCGCGGCGGTGGCGAGCGCCAGGGCGAGAAAGTTCTTGCGTTTCATGGGGGAAGTCTCCTTGGGGTAAAAAAAGGGTTGCCGGTTCAGGGCTTCAGTAGCCCAGCCGGCGCGGCAGCCACAGGGCGAGCTCGGGAAAGGCGATCACGGCGACGAGAACCAGGAACATCGCCGCCAGCATCCAGGCCACCCAGCGCACGGTTTCCTCCATGCGCACGTTGGCGATGCGGCACGACACCATCAGGTTGACCGCCAGCGGCGGCGTGAACTGGCCCAGCGCCACCTTGAGCGTCAAGATGACGCCGAACCACACCGGGTCCCAGCGGTAATGCTGGACGATGGGCAGCAGCAGCGGCACGAAGATCAGGAAAATCGAAATGCCGTCCAGGAACATGCCCACCGTGATCAGCATCAGGATGAGCAGCGCCAGGATGCCGTACTCGCCCAGGCCGGAGTTGACGATGGCGTTGGTCAGCGGGTCGATCACGCCCAGCGTGCTCAGCGAGTAGGCGAAGATGCCGGCCAGCGACACCACCAGCAAGATCACCGCCGACAGCTCGCCCGACTCGCGCAGGATGGGAAACAGATCGCGCACCGAGATCGTGCGGTACACCGCCATGCCGATGAAGAGGCCGTAGAATACCGCCACCACCGCCGCCTCGGTCGGCGTGAACCAGCCCGCGCGCATGCCGCCCAGAATCAAGACTGGCGCGGCCAGCCCCCAGATGGCTTCCCGAAAGCTCGCCCAGAGCGGCGGGCGCGGCATGCTCGCCTCCAGCGCGCCCATCTTGTGCCGGCGCGCCAGCCACACCGCCGGCACGATCAGCGCCAGCCCGGCCAGCACGCCCGGCACCATGCCGGCGGCAAACAGCGCCGGCACCGACGCGCCCGGCACCAGCACAGAGTAGATGATGAAGGCGACCGAGGGCGGAATCAGGATGTCGGTGGCCGCCGCCGCGCCCACCACGCTGGCCGAGAACGACGCCGGATAGCCGGCGCGGTTCATGGCCGCGATCATCACGCCGCCGACGGCCGCCGCGCAGGCCGGGCCCGAGCCCGAGATGCCGCCCAAAAACATCGCCACGGCAATGGCCACCAGCGGCAGCATGCCCGGGCCGCGGCCGACCAGGGCCACGGCGAAATTGACCAGCCGCGAGGCCACGCCCGAGCGGTCGAAGATCGAGCCGACCAGCACGAACATCGGAATGGCCAGCAACGGGTACTTGCCCAGGCCGGCGTAGAAGTTCTGCGGCACGGCCAGCAGGCCGAACCACTGCGCGTCGCCATTGGCCAGCGCGATCGCGGCAGCGCCGGCCAGGCCGAGCGCTGCGCCGATGGGCACGCCCACCAGCATCATGGCAATGAACGCCAGAAAGAGCAGCGTGGCGATCATGCGCGGCGCCCCCGGCGGATGAAGAGGCCCAGCGCGCGCAGCGCGATGCCCAGCGAGATGATGGGCAGCCAGACCGAGTACCACCACTGCGGAATGCCGATGCCCGGCGAGGTCTCGCCAAAGCGGTAGTCGTCCCAGACCAGCCGGATGCTCAGCACGCCGATCAGCGTGAACAGCAGCGCCACCAGCGCCGCGCCCAGCCGCGCCAGGCCCTTGCGCCGGGCCAGGGAGCCGCTGTCGGAAAAATATTCGATGCGGATGTGCCGGTCGCGCGCGACGGCCGCCGAGCTGCCCACCAGCGCCAGCACGATCATCAAGAACACCGAGAACTCCTCGGTCCAGGCAAACGACTGGTCGGTGAAGTAGCGGGCGATGACGTTGGCGAAGGTGATGAGCGCCAGCAGGCCCATGACGATGACGGTCAGCCAGTCCTCGATCTGGAGCGGTACCTTGACGGGTTCGTCGATGCCGCCATCGTCGGGCACGGGCAGGACTTCTGGCGCATGGCCAGCGGGAGGCGGGGAGGACATGGGATGAAAAAGCCTGGAGGAGCGGAAGTTGAAAGAGCCGGCATTATCAATGCCGCCGCGCCGGATGGTAACGGTCACAAGGCCCTCGGCGCATCGGGGGTTTCCTTGGGGTCGGTGCGACAATTCGGCCCATGACCTCAGCCGCCCCATCCCCCGCCCAACTCACCCTCACCCGCCCGGACGACTGGCACCTGCATGTGCGCGACGGCGACGCGCTGGCCACCGTGGTGCCGCACACCGCCGCGCAATTCGGCCGCGCCATCATCATGCCCAACCTGCGCCCGCCCGTGACCACCGTCGCGCAGGCGCTGGCCTACAAGGCGCGCATCCAGGCCGCCGTGCCCGCGGGCGTGGCCTTCGAGCCCTTGATGACGCTCTACCTGACCGACAACCTGGCCGCCGACGAGATCAAGCGTGCCAAAGACGCCGGCGTGGTCGCAGCCAAGCTCTACCCGGCCGGCGCCACCACCAACAGCGACGCCGGCGTGACCGACCTGCGCAAGACCTACAAAACCCTGGAGGCCATGCAGCGCGAAGGCCTGCTGCTCTTGGTGCACGGCGAGGTCACCTCGCCCGAGATCGACCTGTTCGACCGCGAGGCCGTGTTTATCGACACGCAATTGATTCCGCTGCGCCGTGATTTCCCCGAGCTGAAGATCGTCTTCGAGCACATCACGACAAAGGAGGCCGCGCAGTATGTGGCCGGGGCCGACCGCTTCCTGGGCGCCACGCTGACGGCGCACCACCTGCTCTACAACCGCAACGCCATCTTCACCGGCGGCATCCGGCCGCACTACTACTGCCTGCCGGTCTTGAAGCGCGAAACCCACCGCGTCGCGCTGGTCGAGGCGACCACCTCGGGCAACCCGCGCTTCTTCCTGGGCACCGACAGCGCGCCGCACCCCGCGCACCTGAAAGAGCACGCCACCGGCTGCGCCGGCTGCTACACCGCGCATGCCGCCATCGAGCTGTACGCCGAAGCCTTCGACGCGGCCGGCGCGCTGGACAAGCTCGAAGCCTTCGCCAGCTTCAACGGCGCCGATTTTTATGGCCTGCCGCGCAACAGCGGCACCATCACCCTGAAGAAGGAAAGCTGGACCCCGCCGACCAGTTTTGCCTTCGGCGAAGCGGAATTGAAACCGCTGCGCTCGGGGGAAAGTCTGCCGTGGAAACTGCTGGCGGCCTGAGCGCGGCGCCGGCGCTGGCCGGTATCGACTGGCGGCAAGGCTGGCTCGACGGCTGGCGTGCCCCGGGCCAAGCGGTGCAGGCGCAGGTGGCCGCAGGCGCCAGCGTGGCGCAGGCGCTCAACGTGCGCAGGCTTGCGCCGGTGCGCTTTGTGCCCCAATCGGCCCTGCCGCCCGGCCAGGGCTACGAGCACTACCTGGCCCAAAGCGGCCAGTGCCCGACGCGCGACAACCTGCACGATTTTTTCAATGGCCTGTGCTGGCTGCGCTTTCCGCAGGCAAAGGCAAAGATCAACCGGCTCCATGCGGCCGAACTGGCCGCTGGGGCCGACGGGGCGCCGCGCGGCCCGGTGCGCGACGCGCTGACGGTGTTCGACGAGAACGGCGCCGTGCTGCTGGCGCCGCCGATGCTCTGGGACGCGCTGGCCGCGCGCGACTGGCGCCGGCTGTTCGTCACGCTGCGCCCGCTGTGGCGGCAGGCGCGGCTCGTTCTGTTCGGCCATGCGCTGCTGGAAAAGCTGGCTTCACCGCGAAAAGGCATCACCGCCCACGCCTACCTTGGGCGTCCAGCTATTGATTCGATAGCGGAACTGGACGCCTGGCTGGCCGCCGACCTGGACGCCGCCACGCTGGCGGGCAAGCCGTTTGCGCCCTTGCCGGTGCTGGGCGTGCCGGGCTGGTGGCCGGGCAACGAGGATTTTTCCTTCTATGATGACGCTGCGGTTTTCCGCCCGCCAAGGTAGCGGCCACTGCCCCGATGCCTGCGCCCGGCTCGCGCCCAAATCCATGCGAAAAACTTGATTTGGGCTGGAAAACCACCACTTCCTGCTAAAAAAGGCACCATTGAAAATGGTGTCGGCAGGGCGCTGGCCCCGCCCCCGCCAGGCCCGACGATCCCGCGCCTTAACGACTTTTTCGGAGAATCCATGAAACGCATCCTTTTGTTCATCCTGACCAACGTCGCCGTGGTGGCGGTGCTGGGCATCGTCGCCAGCCTGCTCGGCGTCAACCGCTTCCTGACGTCCAGCGGCCTGAACCTGACCTCGCTGCTCGGCTTTGCGCTGGTCATGGGGTTTGGCGGCGCGATCATCTCACTGCTCATCAGCAAGCCGATGGCCAAGTGGTCTTCGGGCGTGCGCGTCATCAACGAGCCGCAAAACGCCGACGAGGCCTGGATCGTCGAAACGGTGCGCCAGCTGGCGGCCAAGGCGCAGATCGGCATGCCCGAGGTCGGCATTTTCGACGGCGAGCCCAACGCCTTTGCCACCGGCGCGTTCAAAAATTCCTCGCTGGTGGCCGTGTCCACCGGGCTGCTGCAGGGCATGACCCGGGAGGAGATCGAAGCGGTGCTGGGCCACGAGATTGCCCACGTGGCCAACGGCGACATGGTCACCATGACCTTGATCCAGGGCGTGATGAACACCTTCGTGGTGTTCATCTCGCGCGTGATCGGCTACGCGGTGGACAGCTTCTTCCGCAAGGAGGGCGAGAGCTCGGGCCCGGGCATCGGCTACTACGTCAGCACCATCGTGCTGGACATCGTGCTCGGCTTTGCCGCGGCAATGGTCGTGGCCTGGTTCTCGCGCCACCGCGAGTTCCGCGCCGACGCCGGCGCCGCGCAGCTGATGGGCCGCAAGCAGCCGATGATGAACGCGCTGGCCCGCCTGGGCGGCATGCAGCCGGGCGAGCTGCCCCAGGCGGTGCAGACGCTGGGCATCACCGGCAGCATCGGCAAGCTGTTTGCCACGCACCCGCCGATCGAAGAGCGCATCGCCGCGCTGCAGCACGCACAGGGTTGAGCGGGCGCAAAAAAAGCAGATTTTTTGGATGAAAAAGGCTGCCAGCTCAAGCCCTGTCTGGGCGAGTAGCTATCAATTCAGGAGCAGCTGAAAGCAAAAAAAGGCGCCTTCGGCAGACGCCCCAGGTTGATGGCAAAAGCCGGCGCGGGGCGCCGGCTTTTTTATGCCGCCGCCGGCGTGCCGGTGGGCGACGGCTCGGCGGCCGGCGTGTCCGCTGCCTGGGCCTGCGGCTCGTCGTCGGGTTCGGCGGGCGCAGAAGCGGCCTGGGCAGCCTGTTCAGCTTCGGCGGCCTGCGCCTGCGCGGCCTTTTCTGCCTGGGCGGCCTCGGCCTGGCGCACGCGTTCCAGCGTGCGGGCCACCTCGTCCGGGTCCATGCCGTACATGTCGGCAAACTCGGCGACGGTCTTGCCGCTGGCCTCGAACAGGCGGCGCAGCGCGTCGCGCTTGGCGGCCTGCTCGGCCAGCTCGGCAAAGGCCTCGTCCAGCAGCGCGGTGGCGACCTCGTCCTGCTGGCGGATGCACAGCAGGTAGTCCTCGCGGCTCAGGCCCGAGGCCTCGATGGCCTCGACCAGCTGGGCCCGGGCGTAGGGCCGCAGGTCCTGGTTTGCGCGCGCCTGGCGGCGGCGGAACACCTCCATGATGGCGTGGTGCACATGCTCGGGCGCCACCGGCTCGACCGGCTCGCCGTCCAGGCCGTGGCGCGCCAGGCCGGCGGCCACGGCTTCGAGGTAGCGCGTCGAGCGGGCGTGCAGGCCCATGGCCACTTTCAGCTCGTCGCGCTTGAACACGCCGGGGTGCTGCGCCATCAGGTCGTGGAACACGCCCAGCTTGAGCGGCAGGAAGTGTGCGCCGAACAGCTTGGGGTAGAGCTCGAAGAGCTGCTGCAGCACCGGATGCACGGTGCGCGGCGCGCGCGGGCCGTTTTGCGCGGCCTGGGCCGGTGCCCGGCCGCGCTCGCCCTGGGCGGGGCGCTGGCGGTTGCGGCGCTGGCGCTGCGGCGCTGCCGTCACCGGGACGGCGGCAGGGGTGGACTCGGATGCGGGTGTCGATTCAGGAGCGGTGGCGGTGTCGGTCATCGGGTCATTCAGTCGGGTTGAGGTTCCGGCGGCGCGCTGGCGCCGCCGTCAAAACAGGGGCAAGCCCTGTGGGCGTGGCATGGGGTGCGGTGTGGGGTGGTGAGGGGCAAGTATCCCTTATCGGCGCATGCCGGGCGCGGCGGCGGGGCTCAGGCGGCCACCGGGCGCAGGCTTTCGCGCTCGGCGAGCACGGTGCGCGCCACGGCCTCGGCGACCTTGATGCCGTCGACGCCGGCCGACAGGATGCCGCCGGCGTAGCTGGCGCCTTCGCCGGCCGGGTAGAGGCCGCGCACGCTCAGGCTCTGCAGGTCCTCGCCGCGCGTCATCTTGATCGGCGAGGAGGTGCGCGTTTCCACGCCGGTCAGCACCGCGTCGTGCATGTCAAAGTCCTTGATCTTGCGGCCAAAGGCGGGAAAGGCCTCGCGCATCGCTTCGATGGCGTAGCCGGGCAGGGCCGAGGACAGGTCGCCTAGCGCCACGCCGGGCTTGTACGAGGGCATGACGCTGCCCAGCCCGGTCGAGGGCCGGCCGGCCACGAAGTCGCCGACCAGCTGGCCGGGCGCCTCGTAGGTGCCGCCGCCCAGCAGGAAAGCGTGCGATTCGAGCCGGCGCTGCAGCTCGATGCCGCCCAGCGGGTTGCCTTCGGCGTGGCCGGGGTAGTCGCGCGGGTCGATGCCGACGACGATGCCGGCGTTGGCGTTGCGCTCGTTGCGCGAGTACTGGCTCATGCCGTTGGTGACGACGCGGCCTTCCTCGGACGTGGCCGCGACCACCGTGCCGCCCGGGCACATGCAAAAGCTGTAGACCGAGCGGCCGTTGCTGGCGTGGTGCACCAGCTTGTATTCGGCCGCGCCCAGGGCAGGATGGCCGGCGTGGCGGCCCCAGCGGGCGCGGTCTATCAGGCCCTGCGGGTGCTCGACGCGAAAGCCAATGGAGAAAGGTTTGGCCTCGACGTACACGCCGCGTTCATGCAGCATGGCAAAGGTGTCGCGCGAACTGTGGCCCAGCGCCAGCACGACCTGGTCGGCGCGCAGTTCGCTCGTCTGGCCGGTGGCCTGGTCAAGCACGGTGAGGCCGCGGATGTGCTTGTCGTCGCCGCTGCCTTCGATCAGCACGTCGGTCACGCGCTGCTGAAAGCGGATTTCGCCGCCCAGGGCAACGATCTGCTCGCGCATGTTCTCCACCACCTTGACCAGCTTGAAGGTGCCGATGTGCGGGTGCGCTTCAAAGAGGATGTCGGCCGGCGCGCCGGCCTTGACGAACTCGGTCATGACCTTGCGGCCCAGGTGGCGCGGGTCCTTGATCTGGCTGTAGAGCTTGCCGTCGGAAAACGTGCCGGCGCCGCCCTCGCCGAACTGCACGTTCGACTCGGGGTTGAGCTGGTTCTTGCGCCACAGGCCCCAGGTGTCCTTGGTGCGCTCACGCACCGTCTTGCCGCGCTCCAGGACGATGGGCCGAAAACCCATCTGCGCCAGCACCAGCGCCGCGAACATGCCGCAGGGGCCGAAGCCGACGACGACCGGGCGCAGCGGCAGGCCGGCGGGCGCCGTGCCGACCGCGTGGTAGGCCATGTCGGGCGTGGGAAAGATGTGCGGGTTGCCGGCGTGGCGGGCGAGCAGCGCGCTTTCCAGCGCCGCATCGGCCAGCTCCACATCGACGATGAAGACCTGCAGCAGCTCGGCCTTGCGCGCGTCAAAGCTGCGCTTGAAGACGGCAAAGCGCGCCAGGTCGGCGCGCTGGAGGTTCAGGGTCTGGAGGAGGGCGCCCTCCAGGGCGTTGTCGGCGTGTTCGAGCGGGAGTTTGATTTCGGTGAGGCGCAGCATGGATCGTCCGGTTCAGGGCTTGTGGTTATCAAGCAGGGGCGGCCATTTTAAAGGGCGTGCCGCCTGCCCGCCGGCAGGCAGGACCGCATCGGCAAGGCTCAGGCCGGGAACAGGCCTTCGACCGACAGGTAGCGCTCGCCGGTGTCGTAGTTGAAGCCCAGCACCCGGCTGCCGGCAGGCAGCTCGGGCAGCTTTTGCGCAATGGCGGCCAGCGAGGCGCCCGAGGAAATGCCCACCAGCGTGCCTTCTTCCCGGGCCGAGCGCCGGGCCATCTCGCGCGCCGCTTCGGCCTCGACCTGGATCACGCCGTCGAGCAGGCGGGTGTCCAGGTTTTTCGGGATGAAGCCGGCGCCGATGCCCTGGATCGGGTGCGGCGCCGGGGCGCCGCCGGAGATGACGGGCGAGGCGCTCGGCTCGACCGCAAAGACCTTCAGTTGCGGCCAGGCGGCTTTGAGGACCTTGGCGCAGCCGGTGATGTGCCCGCCGGTGCCCACGCCGGTGATGAGCACGTCCAGCCCATCGGGAAAGTCGGCCAGGATCTCCTGGGCCGTGGTGCGCACGTGGATGTCGATGTTGGCCGGGTTCTCGAACTGCTGGGGCATCCAGCTGCCGGGCGTGGCATCGATCAGCTCCTGCGCGCGGGCAATGGCCGCCTTCATGCCGCCGGCGCGCGGCGTCAGGTCGAACGTGGCGCCGTAGGCCAGCATCAGCCGGCGGCGCTCGACGCTCATGCTGTCGGGCATCACCAGGATGAGCTTGTAGCCCTTGACGGCCGCGACCATCGCCAGGCCGATGCCGGTGTTGCCCGAGGTGGGCTCGATGATCGTGCCGCCGGGCTGGAGCGCGCCGGACTTTTCGGCCTCCTCGACCATGGCCAGCGCGATGCGGTCCTTGACCGAGCCGCCCGGGTTGGCGCGTTCGGACTTGACCCAGACCTGCGCATCGGGGCCGAAGATGCGGTTGATGCGGACATGGGGCGTATTGCCAATGGTGGCGAGGATGCTGTCGGCTTTCATGGGTCTCTCCTGGGTCGGTGGGATGTTGTCAACGCATTGTGGCGCACTGACATAATAGAGGGGTGAAGCCTGCCAGACCGCCGCTGGTGCAATTTCCGAAAGGAAGCACTGGAGGAACGTCCGGACTGCACAGGACAGCGTAGGAGGTAACACCTCTCCACCGTGAGGTGAGGATCAGAGCAACAGAGACGAGCCGATTCAGTTCGGGTGAAACGGGCAATCTCTACGCGCAGCAACACCAAATAGGCCAGCGTTGACGTGGTTCCGCGGAGCTGGCGGGTAGGTGGCACCGAGCCGGGTGGGCGACCCCCGGCCCAGATTAATGGCGGTCACACGGGCAACCGAAAGGAAGCCCGGCGCACAAAATCCGGCTTATCGGCAGACTTCACACTTTTTTCAACGCCGCTGGCGCGCCGCGCCGGCAGCAAGCCGAGCGGGCACTTCAGCGGCCGGCCAGCAGCGAGCGGCCCAGGGCAAACACCGAGTTGGGCGCCGTGGTGGGCACCGCCCGCGCCTTGGGCGCGCTGTAGACGCCGCGCTTGGACACCTTGGGCTCGATCTTCACGCCCTTGGCGCGCTGCTCGCTGGCCAGCTGGCGCAGGCTGATCGACTGCATGTGCTCGACCATGCGGGCGTTGAGTGTCTCCCACAGCTCCTGCGTCATCCATTCGCTGGAATCCTTCTGCTCGGGAAAGGCTTTCTCGCCCTTGCCGGGCTGCTGCGGGCCGGGCTCGATGGCGCCGATGATGTCGGCCACCGAGATGCTCTGGCTGGCTCGGCCGAGGGAGTAGCCGCCGCCCGGCCCCCGGGTGCTCTCGACCAGGCCGCTCTGGCGCAGCTTGCTGAACAGCTGCTCCAGGTAGGACACGGAAATCTTGTGCCGCATGCCGATGTCGGCCAGCGAGACCGGGCCGGCGTTGCCCTGCAGGGCAATATCAATCATGGCGGTGACCGCAAAGCGGCTCTTGGTGCTCAGGCGCATGGCATTTCTCCTTGGAACATCAAAAAATGACGTTGTAAAAACCGACTATAAAAACGTTTTTACTTCGTGTAAATTCGTATTTGATACGATTTCATTTCGAAAATTCCGAACTGTCGGCAGGTTTCCCGAAAAAAGGTTTCTTTGTGAATTTCAAGCACCTGCATTACTTCTGGGTCACCGCCAAGGCCGGCGGCATCGTGCGCGCCGGCGAGCAGCTGCACACCACGCCGCAGACGCTCTCCGGGCAGATCAAGCTGCTCGAATCGTGGCTGGGGCGCCAGCTGTTCCGAAAGAGCGGGCGCCAGCTCGAACTCACCGACGAGGGCCGGTTGGCGCTGGGCTACGCCGACCAGATCTTCACCCTGGGCGCCGAGATGGAAACTGCGCTGCGCCAGGCCAGCGGTGGGCGTAAGACGCTGGATTTTCGCGTCGGCGTGGCCGACTCGGTGGCCAAGTCGGTCGTCTACCGGCTGCTGGAGCCGGCCCTGTCGGTGGCCGAGCCGGTGCGCCTGATCTGCAGCGAAGGCAAGTTTCCGGATTTGCTGGCGCAGCTGGCGCTGCACCGGCTGGACCTGGTGATGGCCGACGAGCCGATGTCCGCGCGCGTCAGCATCAAGGCCTTCAACCACCCGCTGGGCAGCACGACCATGAGCTTTTTCTGCACGCCGGCGCTCAAAAGCACGCTCACGGGCGAGTTTCCGCAGTGCCTGAACGGCGCGCCGCTGCTGATCCAGGGCACGGCCTCGTCGGTGCGCAAGCAGCTCGACGGCTGGCTGACGCGCCACCAGATCCACCCGCGCATCGTCGGCGAGTTCGACGACGGCGCGCTGATGAAGGCCTTCGGCCGCGAAGGCCGGGGCCTGTTCATGTCGGCGAGCGTCTTGGAGGCGGAAACCACCGCCCAGTACGGCGTCGAGGTGATCGGCCGCACCGACGAGCTGGTGGAGGATTTCTTTGCCGTTTCCATCGAGCGGCGCATCACGCACCCGTGCGTGGCGGCCATCACCGAGGCGGCGCGCGGCCAGTTGCTGCACGGGCTGAGCCGGCGCAGCAGCTGAGCGAGGCCCCGGCGGCAAGGGCGCCGGGGCACCGTCTGGCGCTTACTTGGAAGCGGCGGCTGCAGGCGCAGGCGCGGCGGCCGGCGGCGCGCCGAAGTACTGGGTGTAGAGGGTGTTGTAGGTGCCGTCCGCGCGCATCGCGGCCAGGCCCTTGTTGATTTTTTCCAGCAGCTCGGCATTGCCCTTTTTGACGGCGATGCCGTACTGCTCGGAGGCAAAGCTGCTGTCGGCCAGCGTCTTGAACTTGGAGCCCGGGTTGTTGGCCACGTAGTGAACGATCACGCCGTTGTCGGCCACCACGGCATCGACGCCGCCGCCTTCCATTTCCTTCAGGGCCAGCGGCGTGGACTCGAAGCGCTTGATGTTCGGGCTGTCCTTGCCCTGCAGCTTGGTGACGACCTCGTCGCCGGTGGTGCCGTTCTGCACGCCGACCTTGAGCTTTTTCAGGTCGTCGAACTTGGCGATCTTCGAGTCGCTCTTGACGGCGATCAGCTGCTGCGCGTCGAAGTAGGGCGTCGAGAAGTCCAGCGTCTGCTGGCGCTCGGGCGTGATGGTGATGGCCGAGACCAGCAGGTCGCGGTCGCCCTGGGCGACGGAATTGAAGATGCCTTCCCACGGGGTGTTCAAGAACTTGACCTCGATGCCGGCCTTCTGCGCGGCGGCCTTCACCACGTCGATGTCGAAGCCGACGATCTCGCCCTTGTCATTTTGCGACTCGAACGGGGCGTAGGCGGCATCGGTGCCGACCACGTAGACCTTGGCCGCGGCCGGCGCCGGTGCGGCCGCAGGCGCGCTGGCGGCCGGCGCGGCGGGCTCTTGCTTGCCGCAGGCGGCCAGCACCAGTCCGGCCAGCAAAACGCCGGTGGTTTGAAGAAAGTGTCGCGTCGTGATCGTGGGCATGGGGCATCCAGTGAAGGGGTTGAACAAGGATTGGGGCTGGGCCGGTTGGGCGCTGGTGGCGCTGGCGCGGCCCGGCAAAAGTATAAGGGGCCGCCCCGGGGCGCAGCGCCGCGTCGTCTGCCGGCCTGTCCTTCAGGCGCCACTTTCCAGCGCCTGCAGCCGCTCGACGTGCGCCAGCAGCGAGCGCCGGGCGATGGGCCACAGGCGCGGGTCGGTGTCGTCGTAGGCCAGCGCCACCCAGTCCTCCAGCGTGCCGCCGGGCCGCGCCTGCATGGCGGCCAGCACCTTGGCCTCGCGCTTCAAGCGGTGCGCCCGCAGCTGCTCGATGGCCTCGGGCGCGCGGCCCAGCACATGGCCGTGGGCCGGCAGGATGAAGTCGATTTCGTGCTCGTTGCAGGCGCGGCCCAGCTGCTCCAGCGAGTCGAGATAAGCCTGCATGTTGCCGTCGGGCGGGTTGACGATGGTGGTGCTGCCGTTGAGGATGTGGTCGCCCGAAAACAGCAGGCCGTCCTCCAGCAGCACCAGGCAGACGTGGTTGGCGGCGTGGCCGGGGGTGAAATAAACCCTCAAACTGTGCGTTTGCCCAGGCTCTGCAAGGACGAGCAGCTCCTGATTTGATAGCGCGCGGTCGGGTATGAAGCGTGAGTCCTCGCGCGCCGTCGGCGCCGAGGGCAGGCCCAGGATGGGCGGGCGGTGCCCGTGCCGTGCCTGCAGCGCCTGCAGCGGCGCCGCGCCGGGCGAGTGGTCGGGGTGGGAGTGCGTGCAGACGATGGCCTCGATGCGCCCGCCGGTCGCCTCGAACAGGCGCTCGATGTGCGCCGCGTCGTTCGGGCCCGGGTCGATGACGACAAAGCCGCTGGCGGCGGTGCCGACGAGGTAGCTGTTGGTGCCCGGGCCGGTCATGACGCCCGGGTTGGGCGCGGTCAGGCGTCGCACGTTCTTGAGGAGCGGCACGGGGCGTTCAAACTGCCAGTCCAGCGCATGCACGCGCTGGCCGTCCGGGCTGGTCAGCGCCAGCTCGCCGTAGGGCGCGTCCATCTCCATGTAGCGCGCGTCCTGCCCGCCGAGCAGGCCGGCGCGCGGGCAGGAAATCCACAGCGGCTTGTCGTGCGCGCAGGCGTCCAGCACTGCCGCCACGCTGGCGTAGCGCTGTAGCCGCTCCAGCGTGCGCAGCGTCGGGAAGATCATGAAGAAATGGCCCGCCGCGTGCCGCGCCAGCGCGTCGAGCGGCCGCACCCAGCAGGGCTCGAACTGCTCGGTCCCGTCGGCCACCGGCGTCTGGCCGTGCGGCATGCGGGCGACGAGAAAGGGCACGTCGAAGCGGCGCGGCAGGTCGCGGTCGGTGACCCAGTGGGCCAGCGTGAACACCTCGGCGCCGGCCAGCACCAGGCCGCGCGCCTGGCACTGCGCGGCCAGCGGCGCCTGCCGGTCCAGCCCGGCCAGGTCGGCGTCGGTCACGCCGCGGCCGTCGGCATGGCGCGCCAGCAGCACGCCGAGCTCCTCGAAGCTCTCGCGGATGGCGGCCAGCGCCTGCGTCAGCGTCCCATCGCCCTGGCCAGGCCGGCGCGTGGATTGGGCATGGGCCAGCGCGTCGGCCGGGTCGATGCCGCCGCCCGGAAAGACGTAGGCACCGGGGGCAAAACTGGCCGTCATCGAGCGCCGGGTCATCAGCACTTCGATGCCCTGCGCGCTGTCGCGCAGCAGCAGGAGGGTGGCCGCAAG
>Ga0308157_10006555_pt1 | contig 13895 bp, 9 predicted proteins | sample PhyBR1_FD_201035 | JGI IMG/M metagenome (GOLD analysis project Ga0308157, IMG submission 201035) | Phyllosphere microbial communities from UC Gill Tract Community Farm, Albany, California, United States - DLSLB.R1 | ecosystem: Host-associated > Plants > Phyllosphere > Unclassified | place: USA...
AGCCGGCTTTTCTGCTTCGTCAACACCTTTTTGAGAGGCTGTTGACTCGGCGGCTTCAGCGCTGACCCGAGGGCTTTTCGTCGAAGCGAGCCGCCTATTATGGCAGGCTTTTTGTTTCCGTCAACACCCTGCTTCGAGGTTGGTGACGTCATTTCTTGGTGTCGGTCACTGATGTGATCGGCGCCGTGAAGCGAGGAGGTGGATTCTAGACATCTTTGTGAAAATCGCAATCACTTTTTGTTGCAGAGCGACAAATCGGGGGTTGGGGCCAGAGTCGGCAAAGTGCGGCGGTGCCTTGCTCCTGCTTTCGCTCTTTTGTCGCCCACTACTTGCTGATGATCAGATCTGGAGCAAGGGTCGATGCCTTGCTGGGCAGGTGGTGCGGAACGCTTGGTTCACCTGGTTGGGCGCTGCCCAGCTTCAACGCGAAGAGCTGCCCTCACCCCAACCCCCGCTCCGCGCCCCGGCCCTTACGCTGGCGCAAGGGCGTTCGATGGGCAGCGAACCAATGGTTCGCAAGCTGCCCCTCTCACCCCGTGAGCGGGAGAGGGGCTATTGCTCCCCTACTTTTGTCTGCGACCTTAGAGCGGCTCGCTGGGCCACAATGCGGGTTGATCCGTTGCACCTCCATATAGATGACCAATCCGGCTCCGCGTTCGTTCTTTCGTGATCTCTCGCTGCCTGCGGTGGTTGCCGGCTTCATTACGGTGCTGGTGGGCTTTGCCAGCTCGGCGGTGATCGTGTTCCAGGCCGCGCAGGCCGTAGGTGCCGGGCAGGCCGAGATTGCGTCGTGGATGTGGGCGCTGGGCATCGGCATGGGCGTGACCTGTATTGGTCTGTCACTGCGCTACCGGATGCCGGTCGTGACGGCTTGGTCTACCCCGGGCGCGGCAATGCTGGTGGTCGGGGCAACCACGCTGCCGCTGTCCGATGCGATCGGTGCATTTGTGCTGGCCGCTTTGATGGGTGCGTTGGCCGGTTTCTCGGGGGTGTTCGAGAAGGCGATGCGAAGGATCCCTGTGTCGCTGGCCTCAGGCATGTTGGCCGGTGTGCTGCTGCGCTTTGGCCTGGATGTCTTTGTATCGGTGAACACCCAGCCGTTGCTGGTGCTGTTGATGTTCGCCACCTACCTGGTGGGGCGGCGCTGGTTGCCGCGCTACGCGGTGATTGCGACCTTGCTGGTGGGTGTGGCGGTCGCCAGCGGCAAGGGGTTGATGCATATGGAACAGGTGCAGCTGCAGATGGCGCTGCCGGTGTTCACCATGCCGACGCTGTCCTGGGCGGCGCTGTTCGGCATCGCCCTGCCCTTGTTCATCGTGACCATGGCCTCGCAGAACGTGCCGGGCGTGGCGGTGTTGAAGGCCTCTGGTTATGAAGCGCCTATATCGCCGGTGATCGGCTGGATCGGCGTGGTCAACACGGCGCTGGCGCCATTCGGTGGCTATGCCTTGAACCTGGCCGCGATCACCGCGGCGATCTGCATGGGCCGGGATGTGCATGAGGATCCGGCGCGCCGTTACACCGCTGCGGTGAGTGCTGGCGTGTTCTACATCGTGATCGGCTTGTTCGGGGCAACCGTGGCGGCGGTGTTCGCGGCGTTCCCCAAGGAGTTGATTGCGACGCTGGCCGGTATCGCCCTGCTCGGCACCATCGGCAACAGCCTGGCGGTGGCCTTGAAGGAAGAGGCCGAGCGCGAGCCGGCGTTGGTGACCTTTCTGGTGACGGCATCGGGATTGTCGATGGCGGGTATTGGCTCTGCGTTCTGGGGGCTGGTGGCCGGCGTGATCACCTTGCTGGTGCTGCGTCGGCCCACCGCCCCACGCTGAAAGCGCGGCAGAGCTACCCGGCTTCAAGCCAACCCGACCCACACACGCAACGCCACCGCCGCGGCCAGGCCTGCGACCAATACCGGGTAGCTGGTGCCGCCACGGCGCTCCAGCTCGCTGCCGACGCGGTGCTCGGCACCGGGATGGGCATGCTCGACCTTGCGCACCAGACGCTGGCAGTGCCGCAGGTACAGGGCGTTGGCCACCAATCCAAGCCCGGCCTTCAGCACGAAGAAAACCGCATAGATCACGGCTTGCGGTGCACCAGCCAAGGCAATGACGAAGGCCAGCGTTTCGCTGACGACGAAGAACAGCAGTGCCACGAGATACATCTTGCGGAACAACAGCCAGTACACCCCGAACAGGAAGGCTGGCCAATGCCATGGACGGGGAGGCAGCGGGTGCGCGCTATGCAGGTTCCAGCGTCGCTGGTATATCTCGAAGTTGTCGCCCACCGCTCGCTTCAGGCGTGCGGTGCGCTGCTCCAGCGATACCGGTTCACTGACTGCGCCGGTACCCACCAACGGTGCGGCATACGGGTTGCTCGAATGCCGCGTCGATATCTCGTCCAAGGGGTAGTCCTTTGCGATGGGCAGTACCGCGCTTACAACGGCTTCACCTCGAACACCTGCTTGAGGACGTGGCGTCCGCCGGGCGCCAGCTCGATCACGTCAGGGCCGGCGTTGGCGGCCTCCACGCAGACGTAGTTGCGCCACGCTGCACCGATGTCGTCCATCTTCGCGGCACCGGCTTCGCCTGCATTCCAGACCACGGCTGTGCGGCTGCCGCTGGTGCTGATGTCGATGGCCCGCTTGAAGCCCGGGTCGCGCAGCACGTAATGGCCACCGGCCTGGGTGTAGAGGCGGTCGCTGCGGCCAGGGTCACGCGGGTCACGCAGGTTCCAGTCACCCTTCTGCACGTGGGCGTTGCCGCTGTCGAGCTTGTCCAGGTAGATGAGTCCATCCAGCCCGGTGACATCCACCTTCAAGGCGTCGCTGACATTGAAGTAGTTGTGCAGGGCCTGGGTGAAGCTGGTCGCTTGGCTGCCGGTGTTCTCGGTGACCAACTCCTGCTCAAGGGTGCGGCCGATGCGCACCACCATCTGCAGGCGCAGCCCGAGGTTGTCCATCGGCGGCGGTGCAAGGGTCAACACCACGCTGCCATCGGCCTCGCGACGGGCGTTGCGCAGCTCCCAGGCAACAGTGCGCACGAAACCATGCGCAGGCACGTCGTTACCCTGCCCTTGCCGCGAGAAATACGGCCAACACACCGGCGCACCGCCACGGATGGGCGTGGGCGGCTGCTTGGCGCTGGGCGAAAGCCACATCACGTCCTGGCCACCATTCGGCACGAAGGACAACAACTGGCCACCAAACACGCTGATGGCAGCGGTGGAGAACGGGGTTTCCACCTTCCAGGCGCTGAACCCCTTGAAGTCGCCTGTGCTCAGGCCCTGCACATCCTTCATTGAAACGCTGCTCCGTACGATCGGTGACTGGACAAGTTGCTGGTAGTTGGGCGGCAGCTGGAACGCCGTCGGCTGCGCCGGCTTGGCGCTGCGCAGTGCCTGCAGGATGCGGGTGCCGGCACGGCCGTCTGCGTTCTTCCAGCCGAGGCGCTGCTGCTCGACCTGGATGGCGCGGCGGGTGGCGGTGCCGACCATGCCGTCGGCGGCACCGATGGCATGGCCACGAGCGAGCAGCAGGGTCTGCAGTTCGCGGCGCTCGTCGCGGCCGATACCTGGGTCATCGGTGGGCCAGGCCGCGCTCAGACCGCTGCCGCCGCGCAGGCGGTCGGCCAAGGTGGCGATCGCCAATGCGTAGCTCTCGGCGGCGTTATAGGAATAAATCGCGTCGTAGTTGCGGAACACCAGCAAGGCCGGCCCCTTGGCACCGGCCGGCAGCAGCAAGGCGGCATTGCTTTCGTCGCCGATGGCCGCTACCTGCAGCGCTTTGCCGTCGGCCAGGGTGATACCCAGCGCGCGCCAGTCGGCCAACGGTTTGCGCTTGGTGCGGCCGGCAAGTGCGGCGTTGAAGTTGGCTGGGATGCGGACTTCCACGCCCCACGGCTGGCCGCTGCGCCAGCCCGACTGCTTCAGGTAGTTGGCGGTGGAGGCCAGCGCATCGGGAATGCTGGCGACCAGGTCACGGCGGCCGTCGCCATCGCCGTCCACGGCGATGCGGGCGTAGGTGGATGGCATGAACTGGGTGTGGCCGAACGCGCCGGCCCAGGAGCCGGTCAGGCCATTCGGGTTCAAATCGCCTTTGTCGATCAGCTTGAGCAGGGCCAGCAGTTCGCCCTTGAAGAAGGGCTGGCGTCGGCCGTTGCAGGACAGGGTGGCCAGCGACTGCAGCAACGGGCGCTTGCCGAACACGCGACCATAGTCACTTTCCACGCCCCAGACCGCGACGATGGTGGCCGGGTCGACACCGTACTGGGCACTGACCTGGTCCAGCAGCGCACGGTGCTGGCTGAGCAGCGCGCGGCCATCGGCGATACGACGGCTGTCCACCAGCGAGGCCAGGTAGTCCCAGATCGGGGTGGTGAACTCGGGCTGCGCGTCGAGCAACGGCAGCACACTCAGGTCGGGGGTGATGCTGCTGAAGACCTGATCAAATTTTTCGCCGCTGATGCCCTGGGCAACGGCAGCGGCCTTGAGTGAGGCGCCACAGCTGCCGAAGTCGGTGATTGCGGCCTGGGCAGGGATGGCCAACGTGAGCACCGCCATCGTGGTGCCTGCACGCAGCAGGTTGATCGGGTTCATCCATACGCTCCTTGCACTGGAGCTTGATGATAAGCGGTGTGGTTGCGTTTGGTTGTGGGAGCGGCGTGAGCCGCGAGGCTGAAGGTGTTTGGGGAGGCGAAAGCCAAAAGCCCCCCTCCCCAACCCTCCCCTGCGCGTTGCGCAATGGAGGGGGCGGAAGCGTAGTGCCGAGCCATGCTCGGCAGAGGCTTCACCGGTAGGGCTCCAGCCGAGCATGGCTCGGCTCTACCAAGGGATTGCTACCGCTGCCTGCCATCCCCAGCGCGCTGCGCATGTGCTGGGGTACTTCAGCCAGCGGCATCCAGGTAATACCAGCGGCCGTCGATGCGCTGGAAGCGGCTGTGCTCGACCATCTTCACCGCGCTGCCACCGCCTACGCGGTAGCGGGCGGTGAACACGACGTCGGCGGTGTCTTCGCCAGTGACTACGTGGCGCTGCACGCTCAGGCCCAGCCATTGCGTGCGCTGGCCGGGAGCGTCTTCCAGCGAAAGCGTGGCCGGGCGAGTGTCCGGGTGCCAGCTGGCCAACAGGTAGTCGGCATCCTTGAGCACGTAGGCGCTGTAGCGCGAACGCATCAGTGACTCGGCGTCCGCCGCGGCCTGGCCGGCGTGGTAACGGCCACAGCAGGCCGCGTAGGCCTGGTCGCGGCCGCAGGGACAGGGAGTAGTTGGAGATATCTGCATCGCTGCATTTTCATCCACGGACGCTGCGGTTCCAAGCGACGGCCCGACGCTGAGCGTATGACGGCGCATCCTGCGCCGGCGTTGCCATGCTGGCGTTGTTGCCACCCGGACCGTCGTAGCCACTGGACCCACTGTACCCATGGCAGCAGCCGGCGTCCGTGTCGCCATGGTCGGCACACGAACGGCGCTGCGGATGGCACGCCATTGATCCGCAAGCCTTTCCTTGTGTTGCTGGTGATGTTCATCGCGCACAAGGCAAGGGACAGCTTGGGTGGCGTGTAACCACGCGGTTTGTGGACAGTTGCCTGCACATTGTTTTCTTGCCGATTCACGTCACATATTTGCGCGACTCCCGCCAACCCCCGGATGGGGCAGCCATGAAACGCCGCCATGTGATCGCTGCAATTTTCCTGCTTGCGGGCTTGCTGCTGGGTTGTCTTCCCGTGTTCTACGCTTTGCATCAGGCACGACAACAAGCCATCGGCGACAAGTACAGGGAGCTGGATGATGTGGCACTGGGGCTTGATCGGCGCGTGCGCAATGCACTCGTCATGCTGACCAGAATGCATGCCGAAATGTCGGCCAGGGGTGAGGCCGCGTGCAGCCCTGCGGGCATCCGGCATCTGCAACAGGTAGCGGCGCGAACCCAGATCTCCATCGCGGCGTTGTATCTGGAGGACCATCGCGTGGTCTGCTCCTCCAGCGATCCGCTGATGCAGCAATTGGTGCTTGGGCACGCGTCACCGAAGCGCGCCGATGGCATCCGTGTCTTTTCCGATGCGCGGCTGCCCGGCGTGCGTGACCGCAGCTATGCGGTATTGGAGAAGGAAGGCTATGCGTTGTTGGTATACCCGGAGGGCGTGATCGCGCCGTTCGTCCGTGCCGACCTGTCATTGGGCCTGTTCACGCCCCGCGACGGCCTGTACAGCGTCCGCAACGGCGGCGTGCTCGATCACTGGGCATCCTCCGCCAGCACTGCGCGCGCATCGAGCCGTTTTCTGGATGCCGATGCGGGTTACCTGGTGGTACGGCACATCATGCAGGGCGGAGACGACGGCGTGATCGTCGCCACGCCAATTGCCACCATCGATGCCCGCATGGCCCGGTTCGGGCGTTGGTTCATTCCGGCCGGCATCGTGATCGGCTTGAGCGTGCTGGCGAGCGTGATGCTGCTCAGCCGGCATCAGCTATCACCGCGCAACCAGTTGCTGCGTGCGCTCGGAAAAGGCCACTTCTTCCTGCTGTACCAGCCGCTGATCGATCTGCACGACGGCCGCTGCATTGGCGCCGAGGCATTGCTGCGTTGGCAGTATGAGCAGGCCACGGTACTGCTGCCTGACCGTTTCATTCCGATCGCTGAAGAATCCGGGCTGATCCAGCAGATCACACGGCAAGTGCTGCAACTGGTGGAAAAGGACATGAGCGGCTTCCTGCGCCGCATGCCGACCTTCCGCCTTGCGGTGAACCTGGCGGCCAGCGATCTGCAATCGGAACAGACACCCGGGCTGCTGGGCGAGATGCTGCAGAACATCGGCCCGGGCTGTGGTCAATTCGTGGTGGAGGCCACCGAGCGAGCGCTGCTGGAAGAGACCAGTGCATTGAGCGTGCTCGACGCGATCCGCGCACTGGGTATTGAACTGGCCATCGACGATTTCGGCACCGGCTATTCCAGTCTGGCCTACCTGGCCACCTATCCGTTCGACATCCTCAAGGTGGACAAAAGCTTCACCTCCACCGCCTGCACCCAGGCGGTGACCAGCCAGGTGGCTGAGCACATTCTCGACCTCGCCCACACCCTGGGCATGCAGACCTTGGCCGAAGGTATTGAAAGCACGGAGCAGGCTGACTTCTTCCGCTCCCGTGGGGTGTTGTATGGCCAAGGCTATCTGTTCGGCCGGCCGATGAGCGCCGAGGCGCTGTTCCAGTTTGTGGCTGCCGACACCCGTGCATACCAACCTGCGCTGCATGGGCAATTGCCGCGCGGCCCCGTTCCAAGCGATACACCACCGCACTGAGCGTATGCTGTCGCGCCCTGCGCCGGAGTTGCCATGCTGGAGTTGATCCCCCCCGAACTGCCCTGGCTGCTGGTCATCGCCTTCATCGCGGGGCTGGTGGATGCGGCGGTCGGCGGTGGTGGTCTGATCCAGTTGCCGGGTTTGTTCACTGCCCTGCCGCAGCAGACACCAGCAGCCCTGCTCGGCACCAACAAGTTCAGTTCGGTGTTCGGTACCGGCGCCTCGGCATTGCGCTATGCGCGCGCGGTGCGCTTCCCGTGGCGGCCGGTGCTATTGGCAGCAGCCGCCGCATTTGCGTTCTCCTTCCTCGGCGCCACCGCGGTGACGCTGCTGTCCAAGGAGGCGGTACGGCCATTGGTGCTGACCCTGCTGATCGTGATGCTGGGCTATACGCTGGCCAAGAAGGACTTCGGTGCGCTGCACCGGCCACGCGAGGTTGGCCGCCGGGAGTTGCTGATCGCGCTGGCGATGGGCGGGGTGATCGGTTTCTACGATGGTTTCTTCGGGCCGGGCACCGGCAGCTTCCTGATCTTCCTGTTCGTGCGGTTCTTCGGACTGGACTTCCTGCGTGCCTCGGCTGCCTCCAAAGTGGTCAATCTGGCGACCAACGTGGCAGCATTGTCGTTCTTCGTGCCCAGCGGCAATGTGCTGCTGGCGCTCGCCATTCCGATGGCGGCGGCCAATGTGCTGGGCGCAGTGACCGGCACCCGGCTTGCCCTGCGCGGTGGCACCCCATTGATTCGCAAGCTTTTTGTGGTCCTGGTAGTGGTACTGATCACACGCATGGCCTGGGATACCTTCAGCGCCGCGTGAAGCCGGCTTGCACATAGATAAATATCAATCGCTGGAAATTTTTGATGTACGTCACATAGTGATGCAGTAGGTAGCCAACCGGGGATGGCGCATCCATGACAAAACGTTATCGAATCGCAGGGTTGCTGCTGCTCGCCGCAGCAATACTTGCCTGTGTCCCGGTGGTTTACTCGCTGCACCAGGCGAGAAAACAGGCCATCCGCGAGAAGTACGTGTTGCTCGATGACGTCTCGACGAGCATCCGCCGCGAGGTTGCCGGCACCATCGATGTGATCGAACGCTTGAGCACGGAAATGCGCAGCAGCGGGGATGCCCCCTGCAGCCCGGAAGGGCTGCTGCGCATGCAGCGCTTCGGTATCAGCTCGCACATCGTCAAGAGCACGCTGTACCTGCAGGACGGCAAGGTCGCCTGCTCCTCCGGCGGCGCACTGATGCGGCAGATCGTGCTGCCTCGCCACCCCCTGCGTGCAGCTGACGGCGTGCTGGTCTACACCCAGGTGCAGGTGCCCGGCTTGCCAGAGCGCGAGTACGTGATCCTGGAAAAGGACGGCTACGCACTACTGGTCTTCCCGGACGGGCTGATCTCCCCGTTCGCCCGCCCCGATCTGTCACTCGGCCTGTTCAACAGCATGGACGGCCGCTACGCCGCGCGCCAGGGCACGCTGCTGCCAAGCTGGACCACGACGACGGCGGACAAGAACAACGACGGCCACTTCACGGATGCCGAAGCGGGCTATCTGGTGGTGCGCCGCGTACTTCGCCCGGGTGGCACCGGGGTGATCGTGGCCACACCATTGGCCACGATCGATACACGCATGGCCCAGTTCGCGCACTGGTTCATCCCGATCGGCATCATCGCCGGGCTGGCGGTGCTGGGGATGGCGCTGATGATGATCCGCCGCCAATGGTCGACCCGTGCCGAGTTGCTGCGCGCCATCAACAACGGGCACTTCTTCCTGATGTACCAGCCGGTGTTCTGTCTGCAGGACGACACCTGCATCGGTGCCGAGGCGCTGCTGCGTTGGCAGCACGAGGACGGCACCGTGGTGCCACCGGACCACTTCATTCCCTTCGCCGAGGATGCCGGGCTGATCCAGCTGGTCACCCGCCGGGTCCTGGAACTGGTGGTCCAGGACCTGAGCGGCTTCTTCCGCCAATACCCGCGCTTCCGCCTCGGCGTGAACCTGTCACCACGCGACCTGCAATCGATGGACACCCCCAGGCTGCTGGCGGATATGCAACGCGCCATCGGTCCCGGCAATGGCCTGTTCGTGGTGGAAGCCACCGAGCGTGGCCTGCTGGAGGAAGCCAGCGCTCAGGACGTGGTGGCGGCGATCCACGCAATGGGCATCGAAATCGCCATCGATGACTTCGGCACCGGCTATTCCAGCCTCGCCTACCTGACCACCTATCCGTTCGACATCCTCAAGGTGGACAAGAGCTTCACCTCCACCGCCTGCACCGAAGCGGTGACCAGCCAGGTCGCCATTCATATCATCGAGCTGGCACGCAGCCTGGGCATGCAGACCCTGGCGGAAGGTATCGAGACCCAGGAACAGGCCGATTTCTTCCGTAGCAACGGCGTGCTCTACGGGCAGGGTTATTTCTTTGGCCGGCCGATGCGTGCAGCCGATCTGAGTGCTTTCGTGCCGCGGCATACCCGTCCCGGGCAACATGCCGGAGTTCAGCCGCCGCTGAAGCACACGCCCGCTGCTGCACTGGATTGATCCGGCGCAATGCGCCTGTAAGGCAAACGCGGGAGCCTAGCCATATGCGGAATGACCGCAGTTGTGGAAGCTTCCCATGCAACAGGATTTTGCCGGCCGCATTGCGCTGGTTACCGGTGCCGCCTCCGGAATAGGAGAGGCGGTGGTGCGGCAACTCGCCGCGCGCGGCGCGCAGGTTTTGGCCGCCGATATCGACGGCGATGCTGCCACCGCCGTGGCCATGTCACTGGGCGAGCAGGTGCACGCCCTGCAGGTGGATGTCAGCGACCCGGACGCGGTGCGGCTGATGGTCAACGCCTGCAACGAGCGTTTTGGCGGCCTGCACCTGGCGGTCAACAATGCCGGCATCAGCGGCGCCAGCCTGCAGACCGCCGACTACCCATTGGAAGAATGGCACCGCGTGCTCGGGGTCAACCTGCACGGCGTGTTCTACTCGATGAAGTACGAAATCCCTGCGATCCTTGCCAGTGGCGGCGGTGCCATCGTCAACATGGCCTCGATCCTCGGCAGCAACGGCTGGGCCGGCGCGGCCGCTTACGTGGCGGCCAAGCACGCACTGGTCGGCATGACCAAGAGCGCGGCACTGGAATACTCCGCGCGCGGTATGCGCATCAATGCGGTAGGTCCAGGCTTCATCGACACCCCGTTGCTGCAGAGCATGGACGGGCGCGCCCATGCTGGGCTGGTGGCGCTGCATCCGGCAGGCCGCCTGGGCACGGCGGAGGAAGTAGCGGCATTAACCTGCTTCCTGTTGTCGGACAAAGCGTCGTTCATCACCGGGAGCTACCACTTGGTCGATGGTGGCTATTCAGCACGATGAGGTGATGTAACTACCGTTTCAGTGTGCGGATTCAGGCTCGCGTTGCGGCGTCGCCGCTTGTTTGCTCCTAACGAATTGCTTACAAATCGGCTACGCCCGTCATGGTGGCGGGCACGTAGTCCGGCAATCACCAGGAGCATTCCGATGACGTTGTTACCGCTACGCCCGCGCCGCCTGAGCTGCGCTGTCCGCCTGTCATTGTTGTGCCTGCTGCCCGGCGCGGCCTTCGCGCAACAGGCGCCAGACAGTACTCCCAAGACCCTGGACAGCATTCAAGTCACGGGTACCCGCATCAAGAAGGCCGAACTGGAAACCCAGGTTCCGGTGCAGGTACTCAGCCGCGAAGCCATCGAACGCACCGGTTACAGCTCGGTCGCCGACGTGGTCCAGCACCTCACTGCCAGCGGCGCATCGCTGAGCACCAAGCTCAACTCCAGCGGCAACTTTGGTTTTCCACCTGATGGCGGCGGTGTCGGCGCCGGTGCGGCGACGGTGGACCTGCGTCATCTCGGACCCAAGCGCGTGCTGGTGCTGGTGGACGGCATCCGCTGGGTCAATGAATCCTCCGGCTCGGGCGTGGGCTCGTCGGTGGACTTGAACACCATTCCACTGGCAATCGTCGATCGCATCGAAGTGCTGGAAGACGGTGCCTCCTCGATCTACGGTTCCGACGCGATTGCCGGCGTGGTCAACATCATCACCAAGAAAGGCACCGAAGGCGGACACGTCGAGGTGCAATACGGCGACTACAACCTCAAGGGCGGCGACACCAGCAGCATCGACCTGAGCTTCGGCGGCAGCAGTGAACGCGCGCAGTGGATTGTTGGAGCGTCGTGGTTCAAGCAGAAGGAGATCAGCTCGTCCGAATACAAGTGGGCGACCGAACCAGTACCAGGCACCGGCCTGGCCAACGGCAGCTCGGCCACGCCAGGCGGCCGCACGGTGTTTGCGCCGCCGGACGGCAACAATACGTACGGCGGGCTGTGTCCGCTCGGTCAGGACGCCGCCGGCAATCCCATCCCCGGTTCGGCGACCTGCAACATCACCTTGCCCAATGGCGCCAACTTCGCCAACGGGGCCGCGTTCCCCGACGACTTCATCCGCTTCGGTACCGCCAACCGATTCAACTTCGCACCCTACAACTTGTTGCTGACTCCCAACGAGCGCAAATCGGTTTTCGGCCAGGTGCGCTTTGAATTCACCCCGAATGTCAGCGGTTGGTTCCGCGGTTTGTACAGCGAGCGCGAGTCCGCCAACCAGGCCGCACCGGAGCCGATCTTCCTCGGCACTGATGCCGGTGTGTACAACGAATGGGCCGAAACCAAGCTGGTGATCTCGGCCAACAATCCGTACAACCCCTTCGGCTTCGACCTGACCACGATGGGTGCCAATCCCAACCTGTTCCTGCTTGGCCGACGACCAGTCGAAGGTGGACCGCGCCGCTACGAGCAGGACGTCAAGACCTGGTACGCCGCCGGCGGACTGGACGGCATCTTCGAGGTCAACCAGCGCACCTGGAACTGGGACGTCAATGTGATGTCCAGCGAGAGCAAGGCTACCCAGACCAATACTGGCAGCTACAACATCAAACACATCAACCAGGCACTGGGCGATCCGGCAGCATGTGCGGCCATCGCCGGTTGCGTGCCACTGAACCTGTTTGGCGGCCCCGGCACCATCACCCCCGAGATGCTGGCGTGGATCTCGCCGATCGTGCGTGATCGCAGCAAGAACACCTTGTCGCTGGGCTCGGCCAATATCACCGGCGAGTTGTTCGACATCTGGGCCGGGCCGGTGTCCTTCGCCGCCGGTGCGGAATGGCGTCGCTACAAGGGTGAGTACCACCCCGACCCGATCACCATCGCCGGCGAGTACAACGGCGTGCCGTCCGGCGTGACCATCGGCAGCTACTCGGTGAAGGAAGCCTATGTCGAGTTCGACGTGCCGCTGGCGCGCGAAGGCTTCTGGGGCAAGAGCCTGGACCTGAGCATTGCCGGGCGCTACTCGGACTACTCCACCTTCGGCGGCACCAATACCGGCAAGATCGGGCTGCGCTGGCAACCGGCCGATGAACTGTTGCTGCGCATGTCATTCGCACAGGGCTTCCGCGCACCGTCCATCGGTGAGTTGTACGGCACGCTGAGCCGCTTCGACGCCACCATCGTCGATCCCTGCAACAACGCCGCATCCACCACTCCCAAATGCGTGGCCGATGGCGTACCGCCGGGCTATGAGCAGGCCAATCCGCAGATCTCGGTGGTGACCTCCGGCAACCGCGACCTGCAACCGGAAGAAAGCCGCTCGTTCATGGCCGGTGCGGTGTGGAGCCCAAGCTGGGCCGAAGACAGCAGCTGGGCCAGCAAGCTCGACCTGGGTGTGACCTTCTACCGCCACACCATCGACAAGGCCATCCAGGCACCGGACGCGCAGGCCATCATGGACCGCTGCATCGATACCCGCGATGCCGTGGCCTGTGCCAGCTATACCCGCAACGACCGCGGCCAGATCGTGCGCTTCGAGGACATCCTCGCCAACCTTGGCACCATCAACACCAGTGGCTGGGATTTCAACGCGCATTGGTTGCTGCCGGAGACCGGCTGGGGCCAGCTCGGTTTCGACTGGAAGGCGACCTGGGTGACGCGCTACGAGCTGATCAACGAATCCGGGCAGCCGGAGCCGAAGGGTCCGGGCATCGAAGTCAGTGACAGCTCGATCCCGGAATGGAGTTCAACCTTGGCCACCAACTGGGACTTCCACAACTGGAACGTGAACTGGACGATGCGTTACATCGACCGTCTGCGCGAAAGCTGTGCCGGTGCCAACGGCTTTGCGATCTGCACCGACAGTGTTGCCGATCAGCACTGGCTGGGCGCGACCACCTATCACGACGCACAGGTCAGCTGGCGTACCGATGCGTGGATGAAGGGCGTAAAGGTGAGCGTCGGTGTCAACAACGTGTTCGACAAGAACCCGCCGATCTGCCTGAGCTGCACGCTCAATGGCTATGACCCGGGAACCTACGACCTGCCCGGCCGCTACACCTACGCAAGGCTCAGCATGGATTTCTGAGTCGGAAAACGACCAAGGGAGCCGTAAGGCTCCCTTGGTCCAATGCCGTTGTTGTAGGAGTCAACTGTCTTGAGCATCGTCCCTAGGCCACAGCCCGCCAAGGGGCGTTGTCGCGCTTCATGGCATTGAGCCTGGTCAGGTATTTGCGCATGCAGGCGGTGACAGCCAGCTTTTTAGG
>Ga0308157_10006558_pt1 | contig 13889 bp, 11 predicted proteins | sample PhyBR1_FD_201035 | JGI IMG/M metagenome (GOLD analysis project Ga0308157, IMG submission 201035) | Phyllosphere microbial communities from UC Gill Tract Community Farm, Albany, California, United States - DLSLB.R1 | ecosystem: Host-associated > Plants > Phyllosphere > Unclassified | place: USA...
CAATGCCGCGACAGCGTCTTCATGACCATAAGGATCAAGCATCGCGAAAAGCGCTGCGCCCGATTTATACCCTTTAAGTTCCGAATCGTTCGGACGGCGCACTTTCAGGATAACGTCGGCCGTTTTGGCATCCGCCGTGGTCCCGATGCGCGCACCGGCAGTAACAAACTCGGTATCGATGATACGCGATTTTTCGCCTGCGCCTTTTTCCACCACGACATCAAAACCAAGCGCGATGAATTTCTTCACCGTCTCGGCAGATGCCGCAACGCGGGTCTCAACGGGATCACTCTCTTTCGGAATGAATATAGTCTGGGCCAACTGGTTTCCCTTTCGTGGCTTGAGACGCACCGATCTAATTGGCATCGGATCGGCGCTACAAGTGTTAATTTTTTCGCGTATCTTTTCCGAAAACCGCTTCACACTTTTCGGGATACGCTCTGATCCGACCTCACAGCCGGGCACAATTCGAGCTTCCGGGAAGAAGCCCTCAAAATCTTGAAACAGACGACATGCATAAAGCCCCGGTAAAGCGCGTATCGCACCCATACCAAGGCATTCGATCAAATCATGCGGATGATTGCTGTTTTAAATCCCTAGAGCAGGAACCATGCAGCGGCGCAGATCAGAACAAACAGAACGGTCGCGGAGAAGAAACCTCCCGCAAAAAAACCGAACGCCATGGCAGCCAGAAGTGCGACAACCGCTACTGTGCCCCATTTAAACATGCCCATGAAACCAGCATAAGTTTTATCATGCTCGGTATAATCCATTGGCGCGCCAATTTCAGCTGGGGCCGTATTATGATGTTCTGCCATTTTTAGTTCCACCCATTGAGATATTTTGTCGAAGTCTAGACAGAATATCTACAATCTTCAATGCACTACATCACGGTCGAAGGCCATTTAAAGAAACGGCTTCCTCGGTGGCTGTCGTCATTCCTCGTTCCGCATCAAGCGGCTCCGCGATCCAAATAGCTTCTATTTTTAGAAATTGCTAGATTTAATTCTTTAAAGAAACTTTCAAAATGAATTTAATAATAAAAAGAAATTATCATAAATAAATTTGAGATGGATGCCTTATCAGACACCCAGCCCAGTATATTTAGCAGTTGGCATAATTGTTAGTGGCCCAACACCATTGGTAAGGCTGCTAAACATGGCACGACGTTCATGCGGCTGCGATTTGAAAAATGGAAAACGCACGGCAACCGCGTCACGAATATTGCGAATGGGTGCAGCACCTAACCCGACCCTGATACCATAGCCTTCGTGCTCGCGCGCTTCAGCCATAACGGTCGTACCAAAAATGCGCTTGTAAAACGCCATATGCTCGGGTTTCACCGATGCAAGGCATTGATCTGCTTCAAAATACTCAGAAGCCATCGCCGCGATGCGCAGCGTGACATAGGGGATTGCCGGATATTCGCTCAACAATTCCGGGTCTGCAGCAAAGCGTGTCGGATCGACAAAGCTCATACCGCTATTGAGCAACGGATCGAGAATATCGGGGAAAAGTGCATAACTCGTGCCGCGACGATGATCAGGCGTGATGTAATGAATACGCAGCGTGCTCACAAGCTGCCCATCGATGTGAATGCCAAACACGAAAGCGTGGCTATCGCGGTCAATATCATCGACAATCGATGGCACTGCCGCTTCATGCATTACATTCGCAGTTCGATAGGACCGATAACGCAAGCGCCCAATCTCTTCGAGATCTTCCGCATGAACAACGCGACGATATTCCACCCGATCCAGAAACTGCAATAGCTGCCGCGCGAAATTAGATAGTGGCGGTTGCCCGCCAGAGACAGCTTCATTACTCATTCAAATTGCATCCGCACCCCGTCAAATCACTGCGCAGAATAAGGTGCTTTATAAGCGTGTAAAGGTGAAAGATTGAGTTTTTATCACTTGTCGATGACATAAACTCTCATTGGCCCTCTCAAGCCTTCAATCGAGCATAACCGGCAGTTGTATAAATGAGAAATGGCCGCACAAGCGGCCATCCCAAATAGCAATTCAAACTATTACAGCTCGTTGGCCAGCGACTGAAACATGTGGATTGTTTCATCCTTCATCGCGGCGCCATCGACGTTGTAATTTGCATAGGCTGAGGTTTTCACAATCACCACATGCTTGAGCGGATTGACATAGATAAACTGGCCATAAATGCCAACACCGACGAAATCGCCCTGCGGCTCAGCCGGTATCCACCACTGATAACCGTAACCATAGGCGACTTTTCCATCAGACATAGGACGACCGGGCATCAGATGAGGGGCATCCGGGGTGACTGAATCATGCACCCACTGGGCCGGCACAATTTGCTCACCACGATAATTCCGCCCCTCGTTCATATAAACCAGACCGAAACGCGCAAAATCACGAAGAACAGCATTCAAGCCACCTGCTGCAACGACTTCCCCCGTTGAATCAGTCAACCAGTAGGCATCTGCTTCGGCTCCGAGTTTTGACCAAAGCCGCTCTTCAAAATATTTCTGAAGGGGAACGCCTGTGGCACCTTCCAGAACCATCCCAAGCACCTGCGTATCCGCCGAGACATATTGATTGACTGTTCCTTGCGGACGTTCATTTTTAAGATGCGCGGTGAAGTCAATCACCGAGCCCGTCAATATCTGAATAATGTATCTGACGATATCGGAATTCAAATCACCATAGTTTTCGTTAAATCCAATGCCTGATGACATCTGGAGTACGTTTTTTACCGTAACGCCTTTATAACCACCCTGCGCGAGCACGGGAGCATATTGATCAACAGTTTCATCGAGTTTGATTTTGCCATCAGCAACAGCATTCCCAATCAAAAACGAAACAAAAGACTTTGACAGAGACATCGCAATCGATTGCGTGGCTTGAGTATTGCCGCGGGCATACTCCTCATGAATGATGTTACCGTCTTTGAGAACGATAAAGCCAGTGGTGTCTGTCCTCTTGAGAAACGCGTTAAGATCGCGCGTTTCACCCTTATAATTATAGGTTTCAGGTAAAGGCTTCTCGGTGACTGGCAACGTACTTGCGTCAGCCAGATGCGCCACCTGAACTGAACTATACTTCTTATAAAGATTGCGAAAATTAGCGTCGATCACATCGGGCTTAAACGTCTGCGCATACTGATATACTGCCCAATATTCGTGGATTTTTTTCCAGAAAATCGCAGCTCCGCCAGCGGCCAGAACAATTATGAGAATCAACATATATAATAAATATCGAAAATAACGCCTCATGTTCCCACTCTTATAAATAAAAAGAATAACGAGTACCTATCAGATTCAGACGTGTTCAAAAAATGACACTCTTATATCATCATTCTTCTATGGTTGCTGAAAATCACTATATATTGCGGGGTGCGTTTTTTAAAAAATTGGAAAAGTAACCCAACAGGACATTTACAAAGATATGTGTCAGCTGGAAATGTTCTAGGCCACACGGCCCGTATCGTGATGGACAATAGCTTTGGCGTTCGATGACCGGATTTCATCCGCTGGCATTGGCTTGCCCATGAGATAGCCCTGCACCAAATCTGCGCCGGCGGCAACACGGATCAACGCCAGTTGCTCCTCCGTTTCCACACCCTCAACGGTAACGGCGAGGCCCAACTCATGCGAGAGCTGCGTCACGCCACGTAACAGCATGAGAGAGCGCCGATCTGTGGTAATGTCCTGCACAAAGGAACGGTCTACCTTAACCTTTGTCAGAGGCAGGCTATTGAGATAGCTGAGGCTGGAATATCCCGTTCCAAAATCATCAAGCGCGATATTAATACCCGCATTTTTAAGGCGCTGCAAAACAAGCGAGGTCTGGTTCCGATCAGCAATAATCGCGCTTTCGGTTACTTCCACTTCCAACTGCCGCGCAGGAAGCCTCGATTTTTGCAAGGCATTCGCGATAACCCGGGTAATATCGCTATTTTTCAGATCAATTGCAGACAGATTGACTGAAACCCCAACGCGATCACCCCACGACATGCAATCCTGACATGCCTGATCGAGCATAAAACTCGTTATCTGCGAAATAATTCCAATTTCTTCAGCAAGAGGAATAAACTCAGCAGGAGAGATCGGGCCAAGTTCTGCATGATTCCAACGTGCGAGCGCTTCATAAGCAACCACGCGCAATGATTGCGCACTGACTATCGGCTGATAAACGACCTTAATCTCACCATTCGCAATCGCTTGTCTCAGATCAGCTTTTAACTTCTGACGTCCGCGATATTTGGTGTCCATCGCACTAACAAACAGCGCCCACTGTCTGCCCTCTTCGCTCTTTGCTTCATAAAGCGCGAGGTCAGCGTTCATGTGCATGCCGGCAATATCACATTTTTCAACGCTTTCAGTGGCAATACCCGCGCTGATTTCGATGTGAACCTGATCGCCTTCCAGATCGTAAGTACCGCTTGTAATGGAAACAATATGCTCCATCACCGGATCAACTTCATCTTCACTGTTCAGGTCAAAAACAAAAACGACGAACTCATCGCCACCAAAGCGGGACGCGACATAGCGCTGCGGATCAAGCGAGTTTAAGCGATCAGCAAAAAGCCTGAGAAACATATCTCCGACGTGATGTCCGAGTGTATCGTTTACATGCTTGAAATGGTTGATATCAATAACGATCAACGCGGCCAGCGTGTCTTTATCTTTGTGTGCCAGCAGCGACCGGACCATCGTTTCAAAATAGTTTCGATTAGGAAGTCCGGTTAATCCGTCAAAGCGCGCCATATGCTGAATGCGCACTTCCGATTCAACCCGCAGCGTCACATCTTCAAACATCAGCACAACGCCGGCATTTGATGTCTGATTTGAAACGCACTCAATATAACGGCTATCAGCAAGTTGAAAAATATCGCGCGACTTACGACCTGCTAGAAGGTCGTGCATACGCAGACTGATATTTTTAAGATCGTTATGCGGAAATAATCCCTGGCGAAAACAGTAACGCAGCAAAACCTCTAGCTTACGTCCCCGTAGCTTCGTGTGCTCTGCAATTTTCAGCAGTGCCTTAGTTTTATGATTGATAACAGCAATACGCTGCTGAGCATCAAACATAAGCAAGCCTTGCGGCATATTGTTAAGAGCAGCATCAAAACGGCTGGCGACGACGGATAAGCGCCTCTTGCCCATGACTGCCGCAAACAGAAACTCGCGCAGTCCATTCGCCATCTGAATATTGGACAGAAAATACGGGATCAGCAGCAAACCAATCACAACGTGAAAGGGAGTCCCCGCAAGAATAAGACCTGCAAGTACCGGCAGCAAAGTACATGCTGACATCAGTATCACAGCTTTCGCCGAAGCATAATTGCGCCCAACAATCGATACCACAGAGGCAAGCAGAATCGTCAGGCTGGCAAGCTCTGCGAAGGAGTCTCGTAAAATATAGCTTGAAAAAAAGCACAACATACCGAGCGTTGCGCAAACCAGAGAAGCTCCAACCAGGTAGCGCGCTTCCCATTTGTCCAGATCTTCATGAGAAAGGTTGCCAAGCTTTGCCTGGTCAAATTTGTGCATGTCATAAAGGCGACCGATGGCGACAATCGTAAAAAAACCAGCAAAACCAAGAAAATGCCAGTCCGCTGTTTTTACATATATTACAACACACGCCACAACATGGGCGAGCAAGCCAAACCATAATGTTGTTCGATTGCCATAAAGCGATCGCAAAAAAGATAGCCGCACATCGGTGGGCATATCAGGTTGAAGGCTTCGCCACATCTGTTTAATCGTACCCCTTTCATAAGGGCTACTATGCCACTAATCACTTAAAAATACCTTTCGCAGAACTAAACCACAAGCTGTCATCGTAACAATCAGCAGCTGTATTCTGTTATCCATATAGATAAATACAGCGCTTAGGCACTTAAGCAGTAATACAACTCTGAGGATTTATTTCTGCTTGTTCAGACTATTCAAAAAAGTCAGCATATTCTAACAGAAGAAGCATTTTATTTTTAGCGACGCCGATGCTTATCGCTAAAATCTCTCGAATCCTTAGTTACAAGCCCTAATTTTGCGAAACTTTCAGACGAAGAAAAATACTGAGCAGTTATTGGGCGCCATTCGCTCCATGAGAAAAAACCACCCTTGATTGTATCAGTCAACTTCACACACACCAGCACACCCCACATGCAATCCGTAAAAATTGCTCGATAGATTTTTTAGACCACTCCTACGCACTCAGTAGGGTTTGACGTTTTTTTGCACGTCCGATCCATTCGCCAACAAATTGCCCATTGATTCGCAGATTGCGCAGCGCTCCTCGGCGCATTAAATATGGCGAAATCAGAAGCCTCCGCTGGAATCCAATCACCCATGTCGCAAAAGAATCGCCCGCTCATCGCCGTCCCCACCGATGTAAAGCCATTTGAAAACTACGTATGGCACTCGGCTCCTGAACAATATCTTGCGGCAGCAATTGATGTTGCAGAAGTCACACCGCTTCTCGTCCCAAGCTTTGGCGACAAGATCGATATTGAGGCCATTCTGGATGGCGTGGATGGTCTGCTGGTGACCGGCTCAAAGTCAAACGTCAATCCAGAGCTTTATGGCGTCGAGCAAAGTGCGGCTTTCGAGCCATATGATAATGCGCGCGATGCAACATCACTCCCGCTCATCCGTGCCGCAATTGAAAAAGGCGTGCCTGTTCTGGCTATCTGCCGGGGCATACAGGAATTAAACGTGGCTTTGGGTGGCACATTGGCGACTGAAATTCATGAGCTCGAAGGTCGAATGGATCACCGTGCGCCAGAAGCTGCCAGTCAGGAAGAGCGCTTTGCTATCCAGCATCCAATCAAAATTGCACCTGATTCATGCCTTGCCGAGATACTCAAGTCCGACAGCGTGAAGGTCAATTCCGTTCACCGTCAAGCAATCGACAAGCTTGCGCCAGTCTTGGCGGTTGAAGCAACTGCAGAGGACGGCACGATTGAAGCCGTATCCGTCAAGAATGCAAAGGGCTTTGTCGTTGGCGTTCAGTGGCACCCGGAATATTGGGTTCAGACGGATGCACCATCGCGCAAGATTTTTGAAGCATTCGGTGAAGCTGTGCGCGCGCGCAAGGCACAGCGCACCGCTTAAAGCGCATCCCAAAACGGGTGCAACGGTTTTCGGATAAAGTACGCGTTAAATAAGCGTCTGGAGCGCCGATCTGATCCAATCAGATCGGCGCTCTATATTATCAGGACTTCTTCAGATTAGCAGTTTCCGGCACAGGCGTCAGCGCTTCGCCCTTGTCGAACCATGAAATCAGATTGTCGATCACAAGATCTGCCATGCCCTGACGGGTCTTTTCCGAAGCCGAGCCGATATGCGGCAACAGCACCGTGTTCGGCGCATCCAGAAGCGCCTGCGGCACATTCGGTTCATTGGCAAAGACATCAAGGCCAGCAGCAGCAATCGTGCCGTTCTTCAGCGCCTCTGCAAGTGCCCCTTCATCCACGACCGAACCGCGACCGATATTGATGAGAACGCCTTCCAAACCGAGTGCGCTCAGAACTTCCGCATTGACCGCTTTTTCGGTTTCAGCACCACCGGGGGCTACGAGAATGAGCGTATCGACTGCCTTTGCCAGTTCAAGCAGGCTTGGATAATAGGCATAGCTCACATCATCGGACTTGCGGCGGTTGTGATAAGAAATCGGCAAGCCAAAGGCTTCGACGCGATGGGCAACCGCTTTACCAATACGGCCAAGGCCAAAAATTCCGACCTTACGGCCACGCAAAGACAGTTTTGAGAGCGGATAACGGCCCTGCTTGACCCACTCGCCAGAACGCAGAAATTCCTGCGATTTTGACAATTCGCGAACCGTATCGATCAGCAGACCAATGGTCGTATCGGCGACTTCGTCGGTCAACACATCAGGCGTATTCGTGACCATGACGCTTTTGGTGGCCGCGTGTTTCGCATCAACCGCATCATAACCAACGCCGAAATTGCCAATGATTTCAAGATTAGGCAGCGCATCAATCAGGCCAGCATTAACCGTCGACATGCTGGCAATGCCTTTAACATCACCAGCCCAGCTTGCTTCAACCAGCGCCGCATCACCCTTGGGAATGCGCTTGACCTTGAACTCACCAGACAGCCGCTGCACGGCATATTCGTTAAAATTACCGAGCACCAGAATGGTCGCTTCACGTTGGGTCATGGCAGCTTCCTTATGTTCATGCAGAAATAAAGCGAGCCAGGCAAATGGCTCGCTTATGGAAGAAAAGTTCAGAGGTTTTTAGGCTTCGACGTAGATTGCCGGATGTGCAGTTCCGGCTTGATCAGTTCCTGATCATGCGAAACCTCCACGCCATTTAATTGATCAAGCAGCGCGCGAGCCGCACGGCGCCCCACCTCCCGCTGACCGTTCCAGACAGTCGTCAATGCAGGCGTCGCAATCGCTGCTTCTTCCAGATCGTCATAACCAGTCACCGAAATATCTTCGCCCGGCACGAGTCCAGCGCGCGCGATACCATTCATCAAACCAATGGCAGAAAGATCGTTCCAGCAGACTGCTGCTGTCGGCTTGTCTTTAAGAGCCAAAAACTGCGGTGCCACTTCAAAACCGGCTTGCTTTGTACGCGGACCAGCAATGCGCCATTCCGGCTTCACTTCCAGCCCGGCCTTCTGCATCGCCTGTAAATAGCCCTGATAACGATCGCGACCTGTCGAGGTTTGATCGGTACCACCGATCATCGCAATGCGCGTATGACCAAGCGAAATCAGATGATTGGTGGCAAGGCCAATACCGTAAGCATCGTCACCACGGAAAACCGGTGCATGAACACCATCCACATCACGCGCAATCAGCACAACAGGCAGGCCATTGTCTTCCGCCAGCTGAATATCTTCCGGCGGCGTGCCAATGGCTGGCGACATGATCACACCATCTGCGCCAAGCTGCAGCAGTGTATCCATAAAGGTACGCTGCTTTTCCAACTGGTCATAATGGTTGGATAGAATGAAGGTCTGGCGCGAGCGATCCAGTTCCGTCTCAATGGAGCGCAGAATTTCGGCAAAGAACGGGTTCATGATGTCATGAACCACAACACCGACAATGCCGGAGCGTGAAGTGCGCAAGCTCGCAGCGCGACGGTTATAAATATAACCAATTGCGCGGGCGTGCTCTTTGATTTTCTCACGGGTTTGGTCGGCAACAAGCGGGCTGTCGCGCAATGCCAGCGAAACGGTGGCCGTCGAAACACCAAGCGCATCTGCGATGGTCGATAGCTTGATTTTCTGAGCCAAGTCGCCTCCCCGAAATGATCTTGCATCAATCACAACGGGAATCGCTTCAGATCATTTCAAAGAGAGAAGCGGCCATCCCATTTCAATTGGTTATGCCATTGCAATCAATGAATTGAAAGTTTTTTCAGCGCGGCTTTATGGCCTTACACTCATTCCACATCGTCCTCATCAACAACTTCCTTGTCCAACTCGTCGGGCAACCGCACAGCACCACGTGCTTGCAGGTTGTTTTCCATACGGCCAAGCATCTTGAGAAAAGCCTTGCGCTCTTTCTTATCAAGACCTTTGAGCATGTCTTTTTCGGTCTTGCGAATGGACTTCTCAATGATCTTAATCGCCTCAATACCCTGCGGCGTAAGAAACACATGCGACTGGCGCTGATCGGTCTCTGACGCGCGCTTGACGACAAAACCCTGGCTTTGCAGTCGTGTAATGGTTTTCGTAATCGTCGGTGGGCGCACGCCAAGACGTTGCGCCAGAACACCCGGTGGCAGACCATCTTCAGCGGCCAGTTGCAGCATCACTGCATCCTGACCGGCATAAAGCCCCAATTCGAGAAGACGTGTGGCAAGCACTGTCCGTGTGAGACGTGCTACCGATTGCATCCGGTAGAGCATCACTGCCTTGTTGTCCTTGCTCATCGCCATCTCACCCTTGGTCATCCGACTAATAAAGTGCAATCTATAGTAAGATATTGTCCGACATATGAAGCCGCAAGCACCTGCAACATGTTAAGGTAAATATTGCAGCTGCAAAGTAACTTTGCCGCAGCAAATAAAATTTCGCGGCTAACATTGCACGTCTTTGGCACATGCGAAACGCAAATGTCGGAATCTGACCAATGGTTGCTGTTTTAATCGATCAACATTAGGCTCATCCTGATAGTTTAAGAATATTCAGCACGGAGAAAAACATGACCGACCTGCGCGACCAGAACAGCGACATGATTGTCGTCCTGCCACTTGGCGCTCACGAACAGCATGGTCCTCACCTGCCATTTGAAACAGATACGATCATCGCTGAAGGCATTGTTGCGCGTGTCAACGATGCACTGCCCTCTAATCTGAACGTCAATTTCCTGCCAGCCCAGCCAGTCGGCTACTCCATCGAACATATGGATGTCGAAGGCACGCAAAGTCTCGCTTTTTCGGAAGCGGTCAATCAGTGGATCGGTATGGGCGAAAATCTCCATGCAGGGGGCATTCGCAAGCTGGTGATGCTCAATGCACACGGCGGCAATTCACCACTGATGACCATTGTTGCAACCGAACTGCGCACCCGCCTTGATATGCTGGCAGTTGCGACAAGCTGGACACGCTTCGGTTTGCCAGAAGGACTCATTACGCCAGAAGACAAAGCACTGGATATTCATGGAGGCTTCATTGAAACATCGGTGATGCTGGCACTACGGCCCGATTTGGTCGATATGTCAAAGGCTCAAAATTTCCCAAGCAAACAATCTGACTTCGCAAAAGAGTTCAAACATTTGCGCGCCTATGGCCCACATGCTTTTGGCTGGAAAATGCATGATCTCAACGTGCAAGGCGTTGCCGGTAACGCCCGCGCCGCAACTGCCGAAGCGGGCGAGAAAATCCTAGCCCATGCGGTTGCGGGCTTCATTGAGCTTCTGCAAGATGTGGATCAGTTTGACCTTGCACGCTTTACACCGGAAGTGTTGGCAAGAACGTGATTGGAGTGGATGTTATAATATAGCATTGCATATAGCATTCCCGGATACCTTCCCTTATATGAAATACCCGATCTGAAGCCTTACTGGTGCGCATTCACGCGACCGTAAAAAGGCAGCAACGCAAGAGGCATGAACAATGAGCCAGGCTGAAGCCCAAACTGAGGACAAGTTGACCACAGAAGCAGCCCGCATTCCCGTTACCGTTCTGACCGGATATCTGGGCTCGGGTAAAACCACGCTTCTCAACCGCATTCTCACCGAAAATCACGGCAAGCGTTATGCGGTTATCGTCAACGAATTTGGCGAGATCGGCATCGATAACGATCTGATCGTTGAGTCGGACGAAGAAATCTACGAAATGAACAATGGCTGCATTTGTTGCACCGTGCGCGGCGATTTGATTCGCGTGGTGCAGGGCCTGATGCGCCGTCCGGGTCGTTTTGATGCGATTATCGTTGAAACCACCGGCCTTGCCGATCCAGTTCCGGTTGCGCAGACATTCTTCATGGATGACGATGTACGCGCAAAGACGGTGCTTGATGCCGTTGTTGCCCTCGTTGATGCCAAGCACCTTCCGCTGCGCCTGAAAGACAGCCGCGAAGCCGAAGATCAGATCGCATTTGCTGACGTGGTGCTGATCAACAAGACTGATCTTGTCACACCAGAAGAACTGGCCACTGTTGAAGCCACTGTTCGCGCGATCAACCCGCATGCAGTCATTCATCGTACCGAACGTTCTTCGATCCCGCTTGACCGCGTGCTTGATCGCGGTGCCTTTGACTTGAAACGTGCGCTGGAAAACGATCCGCACTTCCTCGACCATGATCACCCGGATCACGTTTGTGGCCCTGATTGTGATCACGACCATGGACATGATCATCACCATCATCATGGGCACGATCATCATCACCACGATCATGACCATACCTGCGGCCCGGACTGTAGTCATGATCATGGGCATGATCACAAACACGATCACCATCATCATGACCATGCATCGCCGATCCATGATGTGACTGTAACTTCGGTTTCGCTTCGTTTGGGTGAAGTTGACCCGGCAAAATTCTTCCCATGGATTCAGAATATCACCCAGACACAGGGCCCGAATATTCTGCGTCTTAAAGGCATCATCGCGTTTAAGGACGACCCGGACCGTTACGTGGTTCAGGGCGTGCACATGATCATCGAAGGTGATCACCAGCGCGCATGGAAGCCAGAAGAAAAGCATGAAAGCCGTCTGGTTTTCATCGGACGTGAGCTGGATGCAGCTGAACTCAAAGCTGGCTTTGAGAACTGCCAAGCCCAGTAAGATTAGCAAAGTAAAATTGGACACTGATGCCTACAGTTGCCCCACTCGACCTTGACGGTCATTGCCTTTACGCCCGTTTTATCAACGGCGTTCCTTTCTTTGCTCTGGCCGATGGAACCATCCATCGGCTGGACAACGGCCACCAGACAAGCACGGCGCATGACGGACTACTCAGTGCAACGCTGTCTTTTGACGGCAAATCACTGCTAACCAGCGGCGAAGATGGCCGCGTCTGCCAAACCGCCTCCGATGGTACGGTAACGGAGCTTGCCAAAGTTCCGCGCAAATGGATGACAGCAATTGCGAGCGGCCCAAGCGGCACTGTTGCTTTCGCTTCAAGCCGCTCGGCATGGGTGCGAACATCAAACGGCAAAGTGCAGGAATATCCGCAGGAACGCAGCGTCGAAGGCATTGCGTTTGCGCCGAAAGGCCAGCGTCTGGCAATTGCGCGTTATAATGGCGCAACACTGATCTGGACCGGCACTGAAGCAAAGCCAGTGGAGCTTGAATGGAAAGGCGCACATATCGGTGCGATTTTCTCGCCCGATGGTCGTTTCCTGATCACATCGATGCAGGAAAATGCACTGCATGGCTGGCGCCTTGAAGACAGCAAGCACATGCGCATGACCGGCTATCCAGCCAAGGTCAAAGATTGGTCGTGGAGCGTAAAGGCCAAATGGCTTGCCACTTCGGGCGCACCGGCTGCAATTGTCTGGCCATTTGCGGGCAAAGACGGCCCGATGGGCAAAGCACCACTGGAACTGGGTCTTCGTGGTGACAGCATGGTCACATCCGTTGCCTGCCACCCGGTCGAAGATATCACCGCCATTGGTTATAATGACGGCATGGTGCTTCTGGTGCGCTTTGAAGACCAGAAGGAAGTTCTTCTGCGTCGCCCAGGCAAGGGTGCAATCACCAGCATGCGGTGGGATGATCAAGGCACACGCCTAGCCTTCGGCTCTGAAACAGGTGACTGTGGCGTCATCGATATGACAACCACCTGATCAGCATAGTCAAACAAAAGGCCCCGATCGGGGCCTTTTTATTACTTCGCTTTCATCGTGACGGTTGGTCCACCGTCTGGACCAAGGGAAGCCACCCATTGGCTGATAGCGGACGCATCCTTGTCGCCAAGCATATGATTGGCCTCAATCGTCCGGGCATCAACCTTCGCGCCACCAGCACGCAACAGCGCCGAGAGAGCCGGTGCGAATGGCGAATACAACTTATCTTCTTCACCAGTGATCGTCAGAACGCGTGTCTTGCCAAGATTGGCAACCGACACATTATCCAGAACCGGCATTGAGCGCATCAACACTGCACGCTTCACCAGATCCGGGTGCAGCATCATGGTTGCTGCCAGCAGGTTTGCGCCATTCGAATAACCAACGAATGTCGCATGTGGCAGATCAAGATCTTTCTCGTCAGCAAGCCGTGTGAGGAAGGTCACAAACGCATTGGCTTCAAGCTTCACATCTTTCTGGTCAAATTTGACGGGCGTGATCCGCTTATACCAGCGTGTGCCACCATCCTGCATCACGCGACCGCGCACGCCAAGAAGCGTAGCACGTGGCCAGATTTTTGATGCCATGGGGACGAGGCTGGCTTCGTTACCGCCCGAACCATGCAGCAAA
>Ga0308157_10006559_pt1 | contig 13886 bp, 13 predicted proteins | sample PhyBR1_FD_201035 | JGI IMG/M metagenome (GOLD analysis project Ga0308157, IMG submission 201035) | Phyllosphere microbial communities from UC Gill Tract Community Farm, Albany, California, United States - DLSLB.R1 | ecosystem: Host-associated > Plants > Phyllosphere > Unclassified | place: USA...
ACGTCGGCCAGCAGGTCTGAGTCCGGCGAACGGGAGAAGGAGACGCGTCATGGCGCTGTGCGACATTCCCGTCATCTCGAACGTGTGTGACTCCGTCGGCGAAGGCGCCGCAACGCTGGTCACTGCGCCGTTCGACTGGTTGGGCGCAGCGACGGCGGCAACGGCAGGGTGGCTGCTCGAGGCGATGTGGGTCATATTCGATGCGACCACGCTCGTCGACGTCACCAGCGCGGGCTACGTCTCGGTCTACAACCTGCTGTTCGGCATCGGCGTCTTCATCGTCGTCCTATTCTTCTGCTTCCAGCTCATCCTCGGCCTCGTCCGACGAGATCCAGGCGCGCTCTCGCGAGCTGCCCTCGGCGCTGCTAAAGCCGTCCTCGGTTCGTTCGTCGTCATCACTCTTACAGCTCTCGCGCTCGAGACGGTCGATCAGCTCTGCATCGGGCTCGTACACGCATCAGGTGAGACTGTCGCGACACTCGGCGACAAAATCGTCCTGCTCGGCGCACCACTGACTGCGATCAGTATCGGTGTGCCCGGGGTCGCAGCGATCCTGACGCTGTTCCTCGCGGGACTGATGGTCGCCGCGACAGCAATCGTCTGGTTCAGCCTCCTCATCCGCAAGGCTCTGCTGCTCGTCGCGATCGTGCTCGCACCAATCGCATTCGCTGGCGCGGCATGGGACGTCACACGCGGATGGGTCGGGAAATGGGCCGCCTTCGTGATAGCGCTGATCTTTTCGAAGCTCGTCCTCGTCATCGTGTTCCTGCTCGCCACGACGCAGATCGCGGCTCCGATCGAGCTGGACCTGCGATCCGTCACCGAACCGATCATCGGAATCGTGCTGCTGTTCATCGCCGCATTCGCGCCATACATGGTCTATCGATTCATCTCATTCCTCGGCTTCGACATGTACCACGCGATGGGAAGCGAGCAGGATGCGAAGAACGCGATGAACCGCCCGGTGCCTCTCGCATCGAAGCCAACCGGCGCGAGCCCAGCCAAAGTCCTCGACGGCGCCGGTCCCAAAGGTGATACGCCCCCGGCGTCCGCAGACCCAGCGCCAGCTCCCGCCGCGCCTGCGTCGTCAGCTACCGGCGCCGAGGCCGGAACCGGTGCCGCTGCTGGCACGGAAGCCGGCGCCGGCGCCGCTGCTGGCGCAGGTGCCGCGGTGCCCATTGTGGGCGCCGCGGTCGTCGCAGCAGAAGTCGCAGAAGCAACGGCGACAGCAGGCCCGAAGATCGGCAACGAGGTCGGCTCGCAGGCTGAGACAGCGGCGACGGGCGCGGAGCAAAGCAGCAGCCCCGATTCGGACGGTTCCTCACCCGCGCCGCGCTCGACGCCACAGTCTGGCACTCCCTCTGACACCGCCGCACCGGCGGCATCTGATGCCGGCGAAGCCGCAGCGCCTCCTGTCCCTGCGACGCCTGCCCCGAGCCCGTCGCCAGTAGATCCGACTCCCCCGGCGCCCGAACCGCCTGCACCTCCTGTCCCGAAGGAATGATCCCGATGAGCAACGTATCCGCGCCCCAGCCCACGGGCGGCGAGATCGTGCCGGTGAAGTTCTCCCGCCTCACTCGGCGCGGCATTCTGCTCGGGCTCACCCTGGCGCAGTTGATCGCACTCGCGATCGGCGGAGCATCGCTTGTGCTCGCGTTCTACGCTGGCGGCGGCATCCTCGTGCTCTATACCGCCCCGATCTGGCTCACCGCGGCGATCGCCACGTGGGTTCCTGCCGGCGGACGCCCGCTCATCGAATGGCTGCCGATCGTGACCTGGTGGCTCTGGCGCCGGTCAGCCGGCCAGCTGCTCTACCGTCGCCGAATCGTCGCCCCGCGTCCCGAGGGAACACTCGCCCTGCCCGGCGATATGGCGAGGCTCCGTGAGTACACCGACCCGACAACCGGAGCCGGCATGGTGCATGATCCGCACGCCGGTACGCTCACTGTCGTGTGCGCAATCGCACACCCCGCATTCGTCCTCCTCGACCCCGGCGAGCAAGAACGCCGTGTCACCGCCTGGGGCCGCGTGCTGGCCACAGTGTGCAGATCCGGCCGAGTCGCCACCCTCCAGGTCCTCGAACGGACGCTGCCCGATTCCGGGACAGGGCTAGCTGAATGGTGGGCGGCCCATGGCACCCACGATGAGTCTTGGGCCTCAACGACTTACGCCGAACTGATCGAGCGCGCCGGCCCCGCTGGTGAGCGGCACGCGACCACGATCTCTCTGTCCCTCGACATGCAGACCTCCGCCCGCCAGATCCGCACAGCAGGCGGCGGCATCAAAGGGGCGGCGGCCGTACTGCGTCAGGAGATGTCGACCCTCGCTGCGGCGCTGCGTGCGGCAGATCTCGCACCGACGAGCTGGTTGCCCTGCGGCAAGATCGCCGTCATCCTCCGCTCCGCTTACGACCCGGCGATCGCCGCCACTCTCGAGCGACACGGTGACCTCGGCCAGTCGCTCGCAACCGCGGGGCCGCTTGCCGTGAATGAGTCGTGGTCACGCCTCCGCACGGATTCCGCCCACCACGCGGTGCTGTGGATCTCCGAGTGGCCGCGGTCCCTCGTCTACCCCGGGTTCCTCGCCCCGATCCTCCTCTCGACCGGAATCCAGCGTTCGTTCTCGTTGCTGTGCACGCCGATGCGATCCGATCAGGCCGCACGCGACATCCGGAAGAAGAAGACGGAGCACATCTCGGACGCCGCACAGCGCCAACGCATCGGGCAGATCGAAGATGCATCGCAGACCGCCGAATTCCACGACGTGCTGCAGCAAGAAGCCGACCTCACCGCGGGACACGGTGTCCTCCGGTACACGGGCCTCGTCGCCGTCTCCGCAACCAGCGAGGAAGACCTCGAAGCCGCCGTCGCGGCAATCGAACAGGCCGCGATCCAAGCCTCATGCGAGACACGCCTCCTCGTCGGCCAGCAGGCGCAAGCGTTCACCGCGGCCGCCCTCCCGCTGTGCCGGCGGCTCTGACCGCGTACCTCTCCCCTATCAGCGACCAGTCCTTGGAGGTCCTCGTGGCTACGTTTTCCGACCCCGCAGCAGACGCCAACGATGCGTCAGAAGCCTTCCGCGGTCTCGCGCACGCGTCGCGCCAATTCGCCCATCCATCCGACATGTACAAAGTGATCGGAGACCTGCTCGCGAGCACTCGGTCACTGCAGCAGGTGCTGGACCAGCTCGCCGAAACCCACGTTGCTCTGCGCAACCGCGCCGCAGATGACCATGGCGATCCCGTTACGGGCACCCGCGACGCATTCACCGCAGCCGATCACCTCCGCGAAGCCGCGAAACTCGTCAGCCAAGTCGAAGACCGCCTTGACAGTGCGTCGCAGGCAGCAGGACGCATCGCATGGCATCGGGGCCCGGTCGCCCCGATCGCTGTCCACCGATGGGTCTCGATCATCTTCATAGATGGCGAAGACGCTGATGAGGTCCTCGAAATGATCGACCGTGACGGCGTGCGCGCTGGTATCCGCCACCTGGAGCAATGGGATTTCGGCGACGAGACAACGGGAGCCGCGATGGAGAACGGCCATGTGTACGACGAAACACCGAGAACCGAGCTCGACCGCGAAGTCGACGACGGCGAATACCGCCTCACCTACAGTGCTGCGGCCGGCCACGTCGCTCTCTACCGACGCCACACGATCCCAGTTCCCGACGAAGTCGACATCGAGCTCCTCGAACGCGCACCGGTGACCCCGGGCCTCAGCGGACTTGCGCGCAACGCCGGCGACCTCACCCCGGCGCCCCTGTCGCCAGGCACGCAGCCGACGACCGCACCGTGGTTCAAACACCCGGGCATCGCCCAGCTGAAGCGCGAGCGAGGACTCGGACTGTGAACGCTCAAAGCGACGAGCGTCTCCACACCACCGTCCTGGTGACGCCGACGAAGGAACGCCGAAAGGTACGCAAACAACGACGCGCCGCTGCGACACGTCTGCAGAAAGCGGCGCACGAAGCCGAAGTCGCCGCAGCGCTCGAGCGCACTCGTGCCGAACAGGCGGAACGGCGCTCCACGACATACTTGCCGAAGGGCGGCGAGACCCACCCCGCGGCACTTCGTACGCCAGGTTCGTTCCGGCTCGCACGACATCAGGACACCTCCGCCACGTTGGCAGGTGCCTACCCGTTCCTCGCCGAGGGCGGCCTGGGCGCCGAAGGCGTCTTCGTCGGCCAAGATCTGTACTCCGGCGGCAGCTTCGTGTTCGATCCGTGGGTCCTGTACTCACGCGGCATTATCACTGCCCCGAACGTGGTCCTGGCCGGAATCGTCGGCTCCGGAAAATCTTCTCTCGCGAAGAGCCTCTACACGCGCTCGATCCCGTTCGGACGACGCGTATACGTGCCGGGCGACCCGAAAGGCGAACACACTGCTGTCGCCGAAGCCGTCGGTGGCCGCGCCATCGTGCTCGGCCACGGGCTCCATACCCGGTTGAATCCGCTGGACGAGGGCTACCGCCCCGCCGGGATCGCCGACGACGAGTGGGCGACCACGCTCGCATCCCGGCGCAGAGATCTCATCGGCGCCCTCGCGGAGACCGTCCTGGCCCGTCCGCTCTCGCCGCTCGAGCACACGGCAATCGACGCCGCACTGTCGACTGTCGTGAGCGAGAACGACGTCCCTATCCTCCCGATGGTCGTCGAGCACCTGTTCGCGCCGAGCGCAGATGACGATCGCCGGCAGGCCGATGACGGCCGCCTCGTCGCACATGCTCTGCGCAGACTCGTCGCAGGTGATCTCGCGGGCCTCTTCGACGGCCCATCTACCGTGACCTTCGACCCGACGCTGCCGATGATCAGCCTCGATCTCTCACGAGTCACCGAGAACAGCATGCTCATCTCCGTACTCATGACCTGCTCGTCCGCGTGGATGGAGTCCGCCCTCCTCGATCCCGCCGGCGGCCAACGCTGGGTGATCTACGACGAGGCGTGGCGCCTCATGCAGCACCCCGCCCTCCTCCGGCGAATGGATGCCCACTGGAGGCTGGCACGGGCCTACGGCATCGCGAACATGCTCGTGTTCCACAAACTCACCGATCTCGAGAACGTCGGCGACCAAGGCTCTGCCATGCGCGCGCTCGCGAACAGCCTGCTCGCCAACGCGGAGACGAGGATCATCTACCGGCAAGAATCCGATCAGCTCGGCGTCACGGCGGCGGCCCTCGGACTCACCGCCACCGAGCGCAAACTCCTCCCCACGCTCGGCGTCGGGCAGGGCCTCTGGCGCATTAAAGACCGCAGCTTCGTTTCGCAGCACCAGCTCCACCCCGCTGAGCTGGAGCTCTTCGATACGACGAGCCGGATGATTCATTGATGCGGCACATTATGGCCTTCGTTCTCACCCGTCGAGCGCCGAGTGAACTCCACAGTGGGTGTCGTATGCTGACGCCGTGTCTGACTCGACTTCGCTAACCGCGCCCGGAGGGCGTGGTCGGAGCCTGCCTGCACAGATCCTTCTGGTCCTCGCCACCATCCTGCTCATCTTCGGCGCATGGGACTTGTGCACGAGCATCGGGCACTCTGAGGCCTCGTCGTCGAGCAGTCATGTCGCAGCAACCGAGATGTCAGCAGACACCACCCACGTGGTCGCTGATCCTGCGGCTCCGGTCCATGACGAACCACTCGCACTGTGTGTTCTCGGCGTCGTCGGGTGCGCGGCAATCGCGGCAGTAGCCGGCTGGGGCAGCATCGCAAAGCTCGGTCTGCTCCGGCGACTTGCCCCCTGGATGGGCGCGCTGCGCATGGCGCCGCGGTCGACCGCACTAGTGCCGACTCCGCCCCCTCATTCCTTGGGGATCTCGCGAACCTGATCCGTATCGCTGAAAGCGCAGCCACTCGCCGACAGCAACGCGACGACGACCCGCTCTCGCATACCTGAGCGGCGTGTTGTCGCCTCCCTTGGCGAACGCCGCAGACGCGGTGTGCACATCCTGCCGCGCCAAGTACCAAGATCAGATTCGTTCCCCGGAGAGCCATGAAATCCCCCTCGCCGTGGGGCCGTCGAGCGTGCGCTACGACTGCCCTCTTACTCACGATGTTCGTCAGCAGCTGTGCCGCTGAATCCGCAAGCACACGCGAAGACGACCTCAGCACCGACGCAGAGCTCTTTGAGTCCGATGGCTTCAGCGTCGTCGAAATCAGTCCGGACGACCGCACCGACCCCGTCGACTTCGAAGGCACGACAGAAGCAGGAGATCCAGTCTCCGATGAGGACTTCGCCGGTGAGGTCTACGTCGTCAACTTCTGGTATGCGACTTGCGGGCCTTGCATCGCGGAAGCTCCGATGCTCGAACAAGTCTGGCAAGAAACACGTGAGCAGAACGTGGGCTTCCTCGGAGTGAACGTCTACGACCAAGCGGCCACAGCGCGTGCGTTCGCAGCCGAGAACAACGTGACCTACCCATCCGTCATCGACGTGAACGATGGCGGGGTCAAGCTCGCGTTCGCGCAGGCCACGCCGATCCAAGCGACCCCGACAACCCTTGTGATGGACCGACAAGGTCGTGTATCCGCGCGTGTCATCGGACAGCTGGAGTCCGCATCGATTCTGTCTGCGCTAGTCAAGAGCGCACTAGACGAGGAGAGCTGATGGGTTATCTGGTCGTCGACGGCGCGCTCGGAGTCGCTATCGCGATTTCCTTGCTTGCGGGGCTGCTGTCGTTCGTTTCACCTTGTGTACTTCCCCTGGTCCCGGGCTACTTGGGATATCTGACGGCGTCTGTCGGATCGCCGCTGCAACCCGAACAGGGACGCCGCAACCCGCGACTGCTGATCGGCGTTGCTCTGTTCATCGCAGGATTCACCGTCGTCTTCATGGCTGTGACGGTCTTAGGCGGCGCGATGGGGCTGTTCTTCGTGAAGTATGCGAATCCGCTCACGCGCTTGTTCGGAGTGCTCATGATCGCGATGGGCCTCATCTATCTCGGACGTATCCGCCTGGCTCAGCGCCAAGCGCGCATACGATTCCGTGGCAACTTCGGGCTGCTCGGCGCACCCCTGCTCGGCATCGCGCTAGGCGTCGGCTGGACGCCCTGCATCGGTCCGACCCTGGCCGCGATCATGTCGGTTTCCTGGAATCTCGGAGATCCTTGGCGCGCAGCGGCTCTCGGCCTCGCCTATTCCCTCGGGCTCGGAGTGCCGTTCGTCGTGATCGCGTGCGGTCTCGGCTGGGCTACTCGTTCCGTAGCATTCATGCAGCGACACGTCCGAAAAATCAATATCGTAGGCGGCGTCCTGCTCATGGCGCTCGGCGTACTCATGGTGACGGGCGTGTGGAGTCGTGTGATGTCCTCGTTGCAGGGAGTGATGCTCAATGTCGTCCTCCCCCTCTGAGCGCCGCCACCGCCTGCTGGTCAGGACGGGATATCTGCTCCTCGTTCTCGCTCCGGTACTTGCGCTATCGCACCTCTATGCTGACGCACGCGGTCTCGAGGATGCCGACAGCACCTGGACACTGACGCTGGGCAGCTATCAAGCTGCTGCAGTTATCGCCATCATCGCGATATCTCTAGTGTTCCGGGAGCCGCCGCAGTCGCTTCAACAGTCGCGAACGAGGAGCTGCACGTCCGACCAGCGCCGGTGCGTCACTGGTCGCGACGGCGCAGCTGTTTCAGGATCGGATGAGCCTTGAGATCGCGTCGGTCACCTCGTCGATCTTCGACAGGGCGGCGTCTTGGCCGAGCTTCGCTGCGTCGAGGACGCAGTGCTTCATGTGATCCTCGAGCAAGCCTGTCGCCACGCCCTGGAGCGCGCGCGTGAGCGCACTGACCTGGGTGAGGATATCGATGCAGTACTTCTCCTCGTCGATCATCTTCGCAACTCCTCGTGCCTGCCCCTCGATGCGCTTCATACGGTTCAGATAGCGCTCCTTGTCGCTGATATAGCCGTGATGGTGCGTCTCGCGCTCATCGTGCATGCGGCCCCCTTAGTTCTGGCGTCCGAGGACGGAACGCGTACTGGATGCTGGTCTGAGGTCCGCCCGACGAAGCAGCTGAGCATTGAGAGCAACAACAACAGTCGACAACGACATCAGAATTGCGCCGACGGACATCGGAAGGAGGAAGCCGACGGGCGCCAGGATGCCCGCTGCCAGAGGAACCGCTACAAGGTTGTATCCTGCGGCCCACCAGAGGTTCTGCTTCATCTTGCGATACGCAGCTCGAGACAGCTCGATCACCGAAAGCACCGAACGTGGATCAGAACTGGCAAGGATCACACCCGCTGACGCGATTGCGACATCGGTTCCCGCGCCGATCGCGATCCCGACGTCAGCTTGAGCCAGCGCGGGAGCATCGTTGACGCCGTCCCCTACCATCGCGACGAGCTTGCCTTCCCGCTGGAGTTCCGCAACTTTCGCGGATTTGTCCTCCGGGCGAACTCCGGCGAAGACACGGTCGATGCCGAGCTCCCGTGCAACCTCATGAGCCACTGCCTCGGCATCGCCGGTGATCATTACGACCTCGACGCCGAGTTCGTGCAGAGCGTCGACTGCGTCGTGCGATTCCGAGCGTACTTCGTCGGCAAGCTTCAACCCACCGATCAGCTCCCCGTCTCGAAGCACATGCAGAATGATTGCTCCTTCATCGCGCCATTGCGCAGCTTCCTGAATCTCCGCACTCCTGGCCTCCGTCAGCAGGTGGGGACCGCCGACGCGGATCTCGTGCCCTGCCACCTGTGCGGTTACTCCGACCGCCGGTGCGGATACGAAACCGCTTGATCGCTCCAGCGCAAGGCCGCGAGATCTCGCCGATTCGACGATCGCCTTCGCCAAGGGGTGCTCGCTGTCTGCCTCGGCGGCCGCCGCAAGCGCGAGTAGTTCGTCCGGCGCGATGTCGCCGACTGGCGCGAGCCCCGTCACTGTGGGCTCACCCTTGGTGAGAGTGCCCGTCTTATCGAACAGAACAGTGTTCACGCGCCTCATCGATTCAAGCGCAAGCCGGTCCTTGATGAGCACTCCTCCGCGGGCGGCCCGCTCGGTAGCGATGGAGACGACGAGCGGAATCGCGAGACCGAGCGCATGCGGACAGGCGATCACGAGCACCGTGATGCTGCGCACAACAGCGGCGTCAGGAGCTCCTACGATCGTCCACAGAACTCCGGTGACAACGGCAGCTACGAGTGCGAACCAGAACAGCATCCCCGCGGCACGATCGGCGATGCGCTGAGCCCTCGACGACGAGCTCTGCGCTTCAGACACAAGCTTGTTGATGCCGGCGAGGGTTGTGTCATCGCCAGTCGCTGTGATCTCGATGCGCACGCCCGAGTCGGTCGCCACGGTTCCAGCAGTGACTTGGTCGCCGTTGCCCCTCGCTACGGTGCGCGACTCACCGGTGATCATCGATTCATCCATCGCCGCGCGTCCGTCGACGATGCGACCGTCCGCAGGAACGCTGCCGCCTGGGCGGATGATCACGATGTCACCGACTCGCAGCTCGGAAGGAGCAACGACCACGGTGCCACCAGCCTCGACGCGCTCGGCTTGGTCGGGAAGCAGCGCCGCCAGAGAATCGAGCGCCGATGTGGTTTGAGCCAACGACCTCATTTCGATCCAGTGCCCGAGCAGCATGATGACGATGAGGAGAGCGAGCTCCCACCAGAACTCGAGCTCATGATGCACCACGCGCAGCGTCGCAGCCCAGGACGCGAAGAAAGCAACCGTGATCGCGAGTGCGATCAGCAGCATCATTCCAGGCTTACGACTCCTGAGTTCGCTCCAAGCTCCTGCGAGGAACGGCCGTCCTCCCCAGAAGTACATGACCGTGCCCAGAACCGGTGAGACCCAGGTCGTCCACCCTCGCAATTCATAGCCCATCAGCATCGCGAACATCGGCGAGAACGCGACGACGGGGACCGCGATGATCAGCTGCGTCCAGAACAAGCGCCGAAACTGACCGACATGATCACCATGGCCCGCGTGGCCGGTATGGCTGCTGTACCCGGTGTGCTGGTCCGGGTTCGGCCGTGCGGTCGCCCTATGCGCATGGTCCATACCGGCGGTGTGGCCGTGAGGCATTCCTGACAGGGAGTCGTGGTTGGCCCTGGCCTCAGTGGGGTGGTGGTGATGTTCGTGGTGGTCAGCCATGCTCTTGGTCCTGTTCGGCTTGATCGTGCGGGTCGGTAGCGAGCCTGCCCAGGCTCAGCGCTCGGAGACGCTCTTGAAAGCGCGCAGCCGAAGGCTGTTTGCGACGACGAAGACGCTCGAGAAGGCCATCGCTGCACCCGCGAGCATCGGATTGAGCATTCCAAGGGCAGCGACAGGTATCGCCGCAACGTTATACGCGAAGGCCCAGAAGAGGTTCGTCTTGATAGTCGACAGCGTTCTCCGCGAGAGCCGAATCGCGTCGGCGACGGAACGCAGATCGCCCCGCACCAGTGTGATATCCGAGGCTTCGATCGCGACGTCCGTACCGGTGCCCATCGCAAGCCCCAGGTCTGCCTGAGCCAGGGCGGGCGCGTCGTTCACGCCGTCACCGACCATTGCTACGACTCGGCCTTCGCGCTGCAAACGCGCGACGACGTCCCTCTTGTCCTTCGGCAAGACCTCGGCGATCACGTCATCGATGCCGACTTCGCGCGCAATCCGACGAGCGACTGCTTCGTTATCTCCGGTGAGCAGCATCGGCGTGAGGCCGCTCTGTTTGAGGAGCTGTATCGCCTCGGCACTGGTCGGCTTCACAGTGTCGGCCACGATGAGGATGCCTCGTGCTCGTCCGTTCCACCCGACAGCGACGACTGTCTTGCCTTCGCTCTCCGCTCGGCTCTTCGCACGTGCGACCTCAGGAGAAAGCTGTTGAGACCAGCTGGCCAGTAAGGATTCACGGCCGACGATGACCGCCATGCCGGCGACAGTGCCCTGTACGCCGTTTCCTTCGACATTCTCGAACTCGTCCGGAGTCAGCAATGTGCCGATCTCGTCAGCTGCTCCCTTGGCAATGGCCTGAGCGATCGGATGTTCTGAAGCGGCTTCCAGCGAACCTGCCAATCGCAGCAGCTGCTCCCGCTCGACGCCGGGTTCCAGAACCGAATCGACCAGGGTCATCCGACCGCTGGTGACGGTCCCTGTCTTATCGAGAACGACGGTATCGATCCTCCGTGTCGACTCCAGTACCTCCGGGCCCTTGATCAGGACCCCCATCTGTGCGCCACGCCCCGTGCCGACGAGCAGAGCGGTCGGAGTCGCAAGCCCGAGAGCGCAGGGGCACGCGATCACGAGTACGGCGACTGCCGCGGTGAACGCGGCGGCGACGGGGAACCCGGCTCCCAGCCACGCTCCGAGCGCAGCCACTGCGATACCGATCACAACCGGAACGAACACCCCAGAGATCCGGTCTGCGAGACGCTGTACTTCCGCTTTGCCTGTCTGAGCATCTTCGACGAGCTTCGCCATCTGGGCGAGCTGTGTGTCCGCGCCGACCCTGGTTGCACGCACAACGAGACGCCCGCTCACGTTCGACGTTGCTCCGGTAACCGCATCGCCCTCGACGACCTCAACCGGCACCGACTCGCCGGTGAGCATCGAAGAATCCACGGCAGACTTGCCGGAGACCACGACTCCGTCCGTGGCAATCTTCTCTCCAGGCCTTACGACGAACTCATCGCCTGCTTGCAGCTCCTCCGTCGGCAACTTGATCTCGACTCCGTCACGAAGCACCGAGACGCTCTTCGCCCCGAGCTCCAGAAGCGCCCTGAGTGCCGCTCCAGCTTGACGCTTGGCGCGCTTCTCGAAGTACCGTCCGGCCAGAATGAACGTTGTCACCCCCGCCCCGACTTCTAGGTAGATGTTCCCGGCCCCATCAGAAGGGCCGATGGTGAGCGCAAACGGATGCGTCATCCCCGGCATGCCGGCGGTGCCGAAGAACAGCGCGTACAACGACCACAGCAGCGCCACTGATGTTCCCATCGAGATGAGGGTGTCCATCGTGGCAGCTCCGTGTCGGAGGTTGGTCCACGCTGCTTTGTGGAACGGCCACGCACCCCAGACGATCACCGGGCCGGCAAGCGCCAACGAGGCCCACTGCCAGTACGTGAACTGCAGCACGGGCACCATGGCCATCGCGATCACCGGGACGGTCAGCACGATCGACCCGATCAACCTGCCGCGCAGCGACACGAGCTCGGGGTCGTCCGCAACGTGGCCGCCCTCGGATGTGTCCCGTCGCGGCTCAGGTGCAGGGACTATCGCGGTGTAGCCCGCGCTCTCCACTTCAGCGATCAGAAGCGCAGGGTCGTACCCGACAGGAACGCTGACCTTGGCTTTCTCAGTGGCGTAGTTCACCGTCGCCTCGACGCCTTCAAGCTTGTTGAGCTTGCGCTCAATGCGATTCGCGCACGAGGCGCAAGTCATCCCGCTGATCGCGAGCTCCACACCGCTGTCGTTCACCGATTGCGCAGAGGCATTCATCGCCGTTCGAACCTTTCCTTGCTCAGTTGTCATCGGGCATTCCGCGCTCTCGCCGTTACCTGTTGCAGCCCAACTCGTCAGCGCTGATCCGGGTGCTCCCCCTGAATCGGCACGGAGCCGCTGTCTTCCCAGCGAGATACGAAGCCGTCGGGGACGAACGCACCGGCCGCGTAGAACGCAACCCCGAACGCTGCTGCCAGCGTCGCACCGTAGAGCGCGATCCTTCCACCGGCTCTCATCAAATCCGCACTGCTGAGTAGCCAGCCTCTTCGACCGCAGAGATGACGGCAGAAGCGTCGATCTCAGTTGCAGCGGACACGACGAGGCGTCCGGTCTGGGCGTCAACCTCGACGCTCTCAACGCCGGCGATGCCACCGACTTCCTCCCGGACTGACATCTCGCAGTGCCCGCACGTCATTCCGGTCACCTTGTACTCGCTGGTAGCCATCGTGATTCTCCTTCTGCTTTCGATACCCCTGGTGGGTATCTGGTAACGTGAACCATATACCCCCTGGGGGTATTCCCACAAGGGGGTCGACGCCAGCCGCGTCGAGTACAGTGACGAGCACAGAAACGGAGCCCGCATGACTCGCACAACACGTCTGCGCGACGGCATGACGCCGCCGCGGCGCGTGGCGTTGGCAGTGCTGGTCTCCCTGCTCGTCGCGTTCGGACTGCTCGGCATGCACGCGCTATCGGTCGGACACGGCGTTCCGTCCCTCAGTGCTGCGACGTCAGAGCAAGTTCTCACCTCGCACGGCACGCACTCCGTCGAGCCAGAAGCGCATGCAGACTCCGAGACAAAACATCTGAACGCTTCACCACCGGATTGTGCCGACGAGGCGTGCGGGAGCTCCTACCCGGATCACTCGATGGTCATGACGATGTGCGTGATTGCGCTGCTTGCAGCCCTTCTGGTTCTCGCTGCGCCGGCGAGGGCCGGCGGATGGGTATCCCCTCGCCCGCACTTCTACGCCGGCGGCATCGATTTTCTGCTGACCAAGGCAGAACCGCGGCCCCCTTCCCTGCATTTCCTGTCGATCAGTCGAACGTGAGTTGACGCTTGCTCGCGAGCGTGCCCGTGTGCACGCCGACGGCCCTGCCGTACCCGAGCACTGCTTCATTCCTATTTCGCCACTGAAACGACAAGGACGCATACTCATGCGAATTCGCACTACTGCTCTGTTCACCGCCGCGCTCGCCGCAACTCTCGTGCTCGGAGGTTGCTCGGCCGCCAGCGAAGAAGCCACGCCGGACGTGGACCACAGCACCCACGGAGACACCACAGCTTCATCGGCCCCCGTCGGCACTGCCAACGCCGCTGATGAGACGTTCGCGACGATGATGATTCCGCACCACGAACAAGCCGTGGAGATGGCGGACATGATCCTCGATAAGGACGGCGTGGACACGCGGGTGACGGAACTCGCCCAGCAGATCAAGGACGCGCAGGCTCCGGAGATCGAGACGATGA
>Ga0308157_10006560_pt1 | contig 13881 bp, 11 predicted proteins | sample PhyBR1_FD_201035 | JGI IMG/M metagenome (GOLD analysis project Ga0308157, IMG submission 201035) | Phyllosphere microbial communities from UC Gill Tract Community Farm, Albany, California, United States - DLSLB.R1 | ecosystem: Host-associated > Plants > Phyllosphere > Unclassified | place: USA...
CCATCCGCATCGTTGTTCATATCTATGCCGACTTGGTTTGTCATGATTTCGTCTTTTCCTTCTGTAAAGTTGTCCTGCAAAGTACAACACTCGGAGCTCGCTTTGCTGCGTTAATGTTCATCCTTACTAAGGAACGAATTCACACACGGACGGGATTCCGGGATAACAAGTTTCATAATATATACACAATTGTACAACAACATGCCTTCTAATACTCATAAGCAATAAAAAAACTCGCTTGCCATGGGTTATTGTTGTCGGGTTGCAACATTGTGTGAGAATTATACACCCAACGATATGCTAAGCTGACTGTGCACACTTTTAATGAACACACAAAGTTAATTATAAATTAATTTTGTTGTAGAACGGTTTACGTTTGTCCCACAGTAACCGCAAGTTTGTACAAATAATTGCCAAGTGTCAACTAAACAATACAGTTTGCAAGTCCGTGGGACAAGATACTTTACGCTTCCTTACATCCCGCCGCGCGCCAGACGCACCGCGCGCCCCAGTTCGACCACCGACATCGCATAGAAATAACTGCGGTTGTACTGCGTGATCGCAAAGAAATTGTTGTTCGCCAGCCAGTATTCGGTCGGTTCGGCGCCGTTCTGCAAGTCCACCAGCCCGTAGGTCTGCTGTTCCGGCACCGGCACCGTGGTGCTGACGCCGGCCGCGGTCAGTTCCTGCGGACGGTACTTGGCGCTCAGGCCCTGGTTGGTCATGCCTTCCCAGGCGCGGTTGGGCGAGACGGCGGCGGAATACACCAGCGGGCCGCCCAGCTCGCGCTGCCAGCCGTGCGCGACCAGGAAGGCCGCCACGCTGCCGATGGCGTCGACGCCGGAGTTGAGCAGGTCGACCTTGCCGCTGCCGTCGAAATCCACCGCGTACTTCATCAGGCTGCTGGGCATGAATTGCGGCATGCCGATGGCGCCGGCGAACGAGCCGCGCAGCGACAGCGGATCGATGCCGTTCTGGCGCGCGAACAGCAGCGTCGCCTCCAGCTCGCCGCGGAAGAAGGCCATGCGCTCGGTGCGCTGCGGCGCCTCGGGGTAGGAGAAGGCCAGCGTGGTCAGGGCGTCCACCACGCGGAAGCGGCCGGTGTTGCGGCCGTACACGGTCTCGACGCCGAGGATGCCGACCAGGATCTCGGCCGGCACGCCGTACAGCGCCTCGGCCCGCTCCAGCGCCTCGCGGTTGTCGTTCCAGAACTTGACGCCGTTGTCGATGCGCACCGGATCGACGATCAGCTTGCTGTAGGCTTGCCAGTTCTTGGGCTTGCCCGGCGGCGCTGGCTTGACCAGCTGCACGGCGGCGTCCACGTAGCGCACCTGGCCCATCAGCGTGTTCAGTTCGGCGCGGTCGAAGCCGTCGCGGGTGGCGACGTCGTCGAGGAAGGCGCGCACTTCCTTCCAGTCGCCGAAGTTGACGAACTCGCCGACGTAGTCGATCGGCGGCGGGCCTTTTTTCTTGGGGGCCGGCGCGGCCTTCTTCTTCGGCCGCATGCTGGGCGGCAGCTTGTAGCCGTAGGGGTCGATGGCGGCGGCCTGGCTGGCCTGGCCCAGGGTGGCGGCGCCCAGCAGCAGGGCGGAAATCAAAGTCTTCATCGGCATAAGGTTAGCAGTGTTTTTAGCGTCGTCAGCGACGCCGAACGTGATTCGGAACCGGCGGCGCCATATTTCAGCGCGCCGTACAGGGTTAAAAATTTTTCCATCGCGGCATGCTTGTCCGGGCTGGCCTGCATCGTGCGCAGGCGGGCGGCGTAGCCGAGCGGGCCTTCGTCCGGGCGGCGCGCGTAACCGTGGCGCGCCTGCTGCCGGCAAAACCGCTCGTACAGCCCGTCCAGCGGCGCCAGCGGCCGGCGCCGCCGCAGCCAGCGCAGCGCGGCCAGCAGGGCGCACACCAGCGCCGCACCGAGCGCGCCGCGCCAGTTGGCGAAGGCCGAGCTTAGTTCTTCGAGGAAACCTCGCTGCCTGTCTGGATTGTAATCCAGGACCCATTGATTCCAAGCATTATTCAACGCGGCGTAACGGAATCTGATCTGGCTCAACCACGAATTGGGGTCGTTTTGCAGATTTAGCAAGGGGGCGAGGCCGAAACCTGCCGTTTGCGGCAGCGCGCGGGCCAGGTTGTGGGCGATGCGTTCGGGGGCGACGGCGGCGGTCGGGTCGACGCGGCGCCAGCCGGCGCCGGCGGCCCAGTACTCGGCCCAGGCGTGGGCGTCGGACTGGCGGATGGTGAGGTAGCCGTCCACCGGGTTCAGCTCGCCGCCCTGGTAGCCGGTGACCACGCGCGCCGGCACGCCCATGGCGCGCAGCAGCACCACGAAGGCGCCGGCGTAGTGCTCGCAGAAGCCGGCCTTGCTGCCGAACAGGAAGTCGTCGACCGCGTCGCGCCCCAGCAGCGGCGGCTGCAGCGTGTAGGCGTAGCCGCCGTCGTGGAAGTGTTGCAGCGCCTGCAGCGCGGCGCCGGCGGACTGGCGCGCGGTCAGCGGGCCGTCGGCGCCGGGGGCGACGGTCTGGCGCCAGCGGCGCGCCAGTGCCAGCGTGCGCGGGTTGTAGCCGGCCGGCAGCTCGGTCCAGCGCGCCATGCGTTGCGGTTGTTCGGCCGCTTGCACGGTGAAATCGGTCCAGGCGTCGGCCTCGTAGCGCAGGCGCTGGGTGATGGGATCGCTGGTGAAGAACTCCAGCTCGTCGGAGTCGCGCACGCGGTGGCCGGGCAGGGACAGCGTCGGGCCGCTCAGCTCCAGCGCGGCCAGCCAGCGGGTGTTGGTGGGCTCCATGGTGATTTCGTGGTGGACCGGCTGGCCGCGCGTGGCGATGTTCACGTCCAGCCGCTGCAGGCCGCGCCGGCGCGGCACGCGGGTCCAGGTGCGGCCGTCGTAGTCGCCCAGCACGATGCTGCGCCAGTACAGCTGGCTCTGGGCCGGCGCGCCGCCGGGGAAGCGCGCGCGGAAGGCCACGGCGTCGGACTGCGCCAGCGAGGACAGCGTGCCGGGCGCCATGCTGTCGGAGATGCCGGTGTGGCCGCTGTGGGCGTCGCCGGGCAGGCCCCACAGCGGGCCCTGGATGCGCGGGAAGCCGACGAACATCAGCAGCGCCAGCGGGGCGGCCAGCAGCGCCGTCGTGGCGGCCCTGCGCAGGCGCTGCGCCAGCGGCGGTACGGTGCCGGTGTATTGGAACGATTGCTGGGCGGTCAGCAGGACGATCAGCGTGGCGCCCATCCACAGCGCGGTCGGCATGGTTTGCGAGTAGAGGAAGTTCGTCAGCAGGACGAAGAAGCTGAGGAAGATCACCACGAACAGGTCGCGCTTGGCGCGCATTTCCAGCAGCTTGAAAGCCAGCAGCAGAGTGAGCATGGCGACGCCGGCGTCGCGGCCCAGCAGCGTGTGGAAGCTGCGGTAGACGCCGGCCATCGCGGCCAGCGACACCGGCAGCAGCAACCACAGTGGCGGCATGCGCCGTCCGCGCCAGGTGATGGCGGCGCGCCACAGCAGCGTTGCGCACACCACGATGCCGATCCACAGCGGCAGGTGCTCGAAGTGCGGCGCCAGCACCATCAGCGCAGCGGTCAGTAGGAGCAGGGTGTCGGACTTGTCGCGGGTCAGGCGCAGCGACAGGCGGGTGCGCGGGCTGGCGCTGGGGCCAGGACTGGCGCGGACGCCCGAGCCCGAGCCGGGGCTGCGGGCAGGCGCGGAGCGGGCGCCGGGATTGGGGCCGGCATCGCGGCCGCTGACGCGGGCGCCGGGCTGCTGCTGCTCTGGCGGCGGGTTGGCGCTCATGACTGGCCCTCCTGGCCGAACAGTGCCAGCGCGCGCAGGCAGGCGGCTTGGTGGGCGTCGCCCAGTGCCGGGCCGTAGTCGTGCTGCGCCAGGCGGAAGCTGTAGGGCAGGGCGCGCTGCTCGGCCTCCAGCACCCAGCGTGCCATGCGCGACAGCTTCTGTTCCAAATCCAGCTGCGGCGGCAGTTCGGCGAAGTCGAGGCACAGCTCGGCCACCGCGCCGCCGTCGAAATGCTTGGTGACCAGCTGGCCGCCCAGCGCCGGATCGTGGCGGGCGATCTGGCGCCAGGCCAGGTGGCGCATCGGATCGCCCGGCTGGTAGCTGCGGATGCCGGCGAAGTTGTCCAGTCCGACGGTGCCGTGGCCATCCTCGCTGGCGGCCCCGCTGGACGGCAGCGGCTGCGGCGGCAGCTCGGGCGCGGGATAGACCAGCACCCTGAGCGCCGGCCGCCAGTAGCTCCACGCGCGGAACAGCCCAAGCGGGAAGCGCGTGACCAGGCGCACGCGCGGCGCCTCCAGCCAACCGCGCCCGCTGGTGGCGGCCGTCAGCTTCACCACGCTGGCGCCGCCGGCCGGCACGTCGGTGACCTGGCGTGGCTCGCCGTCGGCCTGGAAACCCAGCCAGACGGCGTAGCGGTCACGCTTGCCCGGGTTGTGCACCAGCAGCTCGAACTGCGCGGCCTCGCCGGCGAACACCGGCTGCGCGCGGCCGGGCGCGAGCCGCAGGCGCGCCAGGTTGTGCGCGGTCTGGTACATGTCGGCCACGGCGCAGGCGCCGGCGAAGAAGGTCAGCGCGAAGCCCAGGCCGAGGTTGTAGTTGAGCGCGCCGATCAGCATCAACAGCAGCAGCCCGGCGAAGGCCATGCCGGGCCGGGTCGGCACGATGAAGACGCGGCGCATGGTCAGCGTCACCTCGCCCGGCTCGCTCGGGCCGAGCTGGAACAGCCACTGGTCGCGGGCCCGCCGGTACAGGCCTTGCAGCGAGGTCAGCGGGCCGGCCATAATGGTTTAGACGGGCACCGACTTTTGCAGCTGCAGCACCAGGTCGCGGCTGGCCAGCGCCACGCCATGCGCCGCCTTCAACGGCCGCAGCCGGTGCGCGCACACCGGCACCAGCACCGCCTGCACGTCCTCCGGCAGCACGTGGTCGCGGCCCTCCAACGCGGCCCAGGCGCGCGCGGCCTGCAGCAGCGCGATGGCGGCGCGCGGGCTCATGCCCTCTGCGAACAGGCCGTTCTGGCGCGAGGCGGCGGCCAGCGCCTGCACGTAGTCGATCAGCGCGGGCGCGGCGTGGATGCGCTTGAGCGCCTGCTGCGCCCCGGCCAGCTCGGCCGGGGCCATGGCCGGTTGCAGGGCCTTGAGCAGCACGCGGCGGTCCTCGCCCATCAGCAGCGCGCGCTCGGCGGCGGCGTCCGGGTAGCCCAGCGACAGGCACATCAGGAAACGGTCGAGCTGGGACTCGGGCAGCGGGAAGGTGCCGATCTGGTGGGTCGGGTTCTGTGTGGCGATGACGAAGAACGGTTCCGGCAGCGCGCGCGTGACGCCGTCGGCGCTGACCTGGCGCTCCTCCATCGCCTCCAGCAGGCCGGACTGGGTCTTGGGCGTGGCGCGGTTGATCTCGTCGGCCAGCAGCACCTGCGTGAAGATGGGGCCGGGATGGAACACGAAGCCGTTCTTCTCGCGCTCGTAGATCGAGATGCCGTTGACGTCGGCCGGCAGCAGGTCGCTGGTGAACTGGATGCGGTTGAAGCGCAGCCCCAGCGAGATCGCCAGCGCGTGCGCCAGCGTGGTCTTGCCGACGCCCGGCACGTCCTCGACCAGCAGGTGGCCGCCAGCCAGCAGGCAGGTCAGCGCCAGGCGGATCTGCTGCTCCTTGCCGACGATGATGTCGCCGACCTGGCGGGCCACTGCGTGCAGTTTGGTGTACATGGTATCGATGGGAGTTGGGCGCTGTTCAGATTCTATGCGAGAAACCGTGCGGGCGATACCATGCCGTCCATCTATGGTAGATTAGCGCCTACACGCAGCACGACAAGCACATGACCACAGCCATCTACAGCCATCCCGATTGCGCCCGCCACGACATGGGCGACTGGCACCCCGAATCCCCCGCGCGCCTGCAAGCGATTGCCGACCAGCTGATTTCCTCGCACATCAGCGACCTGCTGGAATACCGCGAGGCGCCGCTGGTTGAGCTGTCGGACCTGGAGCGCAACCACAGCCGCAACGCCATCGGCATCGTGCGCGACAACGTGCCGGAGCCGGGCGAGACCTACCCGATCGACGGCGACACCTCGCTCAACCACTACAGCTGGCGGGCCGCGCAGCGCGCCGCCGGCGCCGCCGTGGCCGCGACCGACGCGGTCATCGACGGCGAGATCGACAACGCCTTCTGCTCGGTGCGTCCGCCCGGCCACCACGCGCGGCCGATCGAGCCGATGGGCTTCTGCCTGTTCAACAACGTGGCGGTGGCGGCCAAGCATGCGCTGGACGTGCGCGGGCTGGCGCGGGTGGCGGTGGTGGACTTCGACGTCCACCACGGCAACGGCACCGAGGAAGCGCTGCTGGACGAGCCGCGCGCGCTGATGGTGAGCTTCTACCAGCATCCGTTTTATCCGTACACCGACCCGCTGCCGATCAGCGGGCATATGGTCAACGTGCCGGTGCCGGCGCACACCAAGGGCGACGGCGTGCGCAAGGTCGTGCTGGAGCAATGGCTGCCGGCGCTGCACGCGTTCAAGCCGGAGATGATCTTCATCTCGGCCGGCTTCGACGCCCACCGCGAGGACGACATCGGCGGCATGGGGCTGGTCGAGGCGGACTATGCGTGGATGACGCAGCAGGTGATGGAGGTGGCCAGGCTGTACGCCAAGGGCCGCGTGGTCAGCTGCCTCGAGGGCGGCTACAACCTGTCGGCGCTGGGCCGCAGCGTGGTGGCCCATGTGAAGGCGCTGGCGGACCTGTAAGCGTGGCTGGCGGTATGCGGCCGGCGCTATGTCACAGGTCCTTGTGGCATTCATGCTCTTTCCTCTTGCGCGTTTCGTCTCGTTTTGTCTGATTCTGTCTCACCGGACCTTGTGCGCCGCACAAAGTCCAAACGAGACAAAATCAGATAGAAAGAGACATCCAAACCAGCACGAATGCTAGAAGGGTGGATTTCAGGACCCGGCGTCTATACTCCCGGCAAGGAAGCGTCCTGCGCGTCCTGCATGTGGCAATCGGGCTTGGACCTGCGGACATCGACACTGAATGCCATCGACGGGGTGTTGCACTGATGGGCGCTGGCGTCGATGCCGGTGTCGGCCAGCGTCCAAATGAAAACGCCCTGCCGGAGGGCAGGGCGTTGGACCTCACGCGGCGGCCCGCATCAGGCGGCGACGTTGCGCCCGCTCCTGGCCGACCAGCGGTACAGGCCCCACACCATGGCCACGCCGAGGATCAGCGCCACGATCATGGTCTGCGCCTCGCTCAGCGGGTTGGCGATGGCCAGCGGCTCGCCCTTGCCGGTGACCACGATCAGGCCGGCCAGCGCGACGTTGAACAGGCTCTCGCCGACGATAAAGCCCGACATCACCAGCACGCCCAGGCGCTTGGCGGTGTCGCCGCCGACCTTGTGCTCCATCGCGCGGTCGAACAGGTAGCCGGTCACCGCGCCGATGCACACCGGCGTGATCACGGCGCTGGGCAGGTAGATCGCCAGGCCCACGCCCAGCGGCGGCAGCGAGTACTTGCCGTTGCTCGAGCGCTTCAGGCCGAAGTTGATCAGCACCAGCAGCAGGCCGACCATCGCGCCATAGGCCAGCAGGTCCCAGCGCAGCTGGCCGCCGATGACGCCCTTGGCCAGCGTCGAGATCAGCAGCGCCTGCGGCGCGGCCAGCGGCTGGTCCGAGATCGAGTTGAGGTTGGGCGCGCCGACGAAGCCGTTGGCGTGGTTGAGCAGCTCCAGCACCGGCGGCACCACGCAGGAACCGGCCACCACGCCGATCAGCAGGCCGACCTGCTGCTTCCACGGGGTGGCATCGACCAGCTGGCCGGTTTTCAAGTCCTGCAGGTTGTCGTTGCCGATCACCGCCACCGCCAGCACCACGGTGGTGACGAACAGCGCGTACGCGATCAGCGCCTGCGCCACTTCCGGGCCCATGATGCTGCGCCCGACCATGCCCACGCTCAGCGCGGCGCCGAGGATGGTGAGGATGGCGATGCCCGACACCGGCGAATTGGAGGAGCCGATCAGGCCCGCCATGTAGCCGCAGACGGCGGCGGCGAACATGCCGGCGATCAGGATGTAGCCGATGCCGACCGCCACCAGCGGGAAGGCCAGCGACGACAGCGGGCCGCCCTGCAGGAAGGAGGCCAGCAGCCAGCCGGCCGGCACCATCGACAGCAGCGTGACCAGGCCGACCACGAAGATCGGCAAGTCCTGCTCGGTGCGGTCCAGCACGCCGCCATTGAGCTTGGCCTTGCGCGCCGATTCCATCGCCGACTTCAGGCCGCCCAGGATAGGCTTGGCCAGGCCGGCCAGCGTGATGATCGCGGCCATGCCGATCACGCCGGCGCCCATCATGCGCACTTCCTTGGACCAGATGCCCAGCGCGTGGGTGGCGGCGTCGACGCCGGCGGCGGCCGGCGACAGGGTCGTCATCAACGGCACCATGATGCCCCAGGCGATGACCAGGCCGGCCAGCATCGCGATGCCGACCGTGATGCCCATCAGGTGGCCGGCGCCGATCAGGGCCAGCGAGCTCGAAGCGCCGATGCCGGTGGCGCCGGTGCCGGTGCGGAAGTACACGGCGACCTCGCCGGCCATCAGCTTGACGGCGGCGCCGGCCGCGAACACGGCCGAGGCCAGGCTGCCCCAGATCACGGCCCACAGGCCGGCCTTGCCCTCGGCCGCGCCGGCGCGCGAGGCCATGCCGACCTTGAGCACCTCGGCGGCGGCGACGCCCTCGGGATACGGCAGGTCGGACTGCGACACCAGCGCGCGGCGCAGCGGCATGGTGTACATCACGCCCAATACGCCGCCGATGGCGCAGGCGCCGAAGGTCGGCCAGAACGGCACCTTGGCCCACCAGCCGATCATCAACAGGCCAGGCAGCACGAAGATCACCGAGGCCAGCGTGCCGGCCGCCGAGGCGATGGTCTGGACGATGTTGTTTTCCTGGATGGTGGCGTCCTTGAAGGCGCTCAGCAGCGCCATCGAGATCACGGCGGCGGGGATCGAGGTGGCGAAGGTCAGGCCGACCTTCAGGCCCAGGTAGACCTGCGCGGCGGTGAACACCAGCGTAATCAGAATGCCCAGGATGATCCCGCGAACGGTGATTTCCTTGGGGTTGGATGGTGCAGCTATGCTCATCTTCAGCACTCCGGTGGAGAAAATAATATTGTTGATATGGTCAGGAAACGGAAAAAGCGCCCCATGATATCCGAAGTCCAGACGGGGTAGCAGGTAAAATAGCGGATTGTCAGAACGATTTTGAAGGTCAGAGCATGTCGATACAATGGTACCCGGGGCACATGAACGCCGCCAAGAAGAAGGCGGCCGAGCAGATGGAGAACACCGATCTGGTGATCGAGGTGGTCGACGCGCGCCTGCCCGAGGCCAGCACCAACCCGATGGTGGAGGAGCTGCGCAAGTTCCGCCAGCGTCCGTGCCTGAAGATCCTCAACAAGATCGACCTGGCCGATCCCGCCGCCACGGCGGCCTGGGTGGCCTACTACAACGCGCAGGAGGGCGTGACCGCGTTCGCGATGACGACCAAGAAGCCGGCCGACGTGGCTCGCGTGCCGGAACTGGCCAAGCAACTGGCGCCGCACCGCGGCGTGCCGACCAAGCCGCTGCGCATCATGATCATGGGGATCCCCAACGTCGGCAAGTCGACGCTGATGAACGCCCTGCTGAAAAAGCGCGTGGCCAAGGTCGGCGACGAGCCGGCGGTCACCAAGCAGCAGCAGAAGCTCTACCTGGACAAGAACACCATCCTGGTCGACACGCCCGGCATGCTGTGGCCGAAGATCGCGCTGCCGAGCGACGGCTTGATGCTGGCCGCCAGCCACGCGATCGGCTCGAACGCGCTGATCGAGGAGGAGGTGGCGGTGTTCCTGGCCGACGAGATGCTCAAGCACTACCCGCAGCTGCTGGTGGCGCGCTACGGCTTCAAGGACATCGAGAGCTTCGACGGCATCGCGGTGGTGGAGGGCGTGGCGGCCAAGCGCGGCTTCCGCCAGAAGGGCGGCGACCTCGATTTCGAGAAGGCCTCGCACACCTTCCTGGGCGACTACCGCAGCGGCATCCTGGGCCGCATCTCGCTGGAGACGCCGGCCACCCGCAAGGCGCGGCTGGAGGAGCACAACGCCGAGATGGCGGTGAAGGCCGCCGAGAAGGCCGCCATCGCCGCCGCCAAGGCCGAAGCCTACGCCAACGGCAAGCGCGGGAATGACGGCGGCTAGCCGAAGCGGAAGCTCGACACCGCCAAGGATCCCATGAACGCGTCCTCGTGATACGGCACGGACGCCGCATCATTCTCCGCCGCGCCCAGCACCACCATCAACGGCAGCAGATGTTCCTCGCGCGGATGCGCCATGCGTGCGGCCGGCGCCTGCTCCCACGCCAGCAGCTGCGCCGCGCGCTCCTTCGGCGGCAGCGCCATCGCCGCGCGCAGCCAGCCGTCGAAGGCGTGCGAGGCCGCCGCGCCCTGCGCGTTGAAGGCGCGCAGATTGTGGTAACTCAGCCCGCTGCCGACGATCAGCACTCCCTGCTCGCGCAAGGGCGCCAGCAAACGGCCCACCTCCAGATGCGTCAACGGATCGAGCCCCCGCTTGAGCGACAGCTGCACGATGGGCACATCCGCATTTGGATACACCGGATACATGGCGCTGAAGGTGCCGTGGTCGAAGCCGCGCTGCGGATCCAGCCGCGCCGGATGGCCGCCTGCCTCCAGCAGTTGCTGCACCTGCGCCGCCAGCGCCGGCGAACCGGGCGCCTGGTAGCGCACCTCGTAGGTGTGCGGCGGGAAGCCGCCGTAATCGTAGATCATGGGCGGCGCGTCCGACGACGACAGCGTGAACTCGCGCTCCTCCCAGTGCGCGGTGATCACCAGCACCGCCTTCGGCGTCACGCCGATCTGGCGCGGCATGTCGCGCAGCGAGGCGTCCAGCTGGGCGTACAGATGGCCGACCTGGTCCATCATGAACGGCCAGGGGCCGCCGCCGTGGGACAGGAAATAGGTGGGCAAGACTTTCATGGCAAAGCTCCGGTATGAGTATGACACCACTATAAGCACCGCCGCCGCGCCGATCAATGCACGAAATGTAGATAGGTCCTATCTAAAATGTGAATGATCGAGGCGCGCGCGTATAATCCCCGGCTTCCGCCGCCCGCCACCATGCCCATGACCACCATCACCTATCAAGCGCGCCTGTTGAGCACTGCCTTGCTGGCATGCGCCACAGCCTGCGCCCACGCCGCCGTCACCGTGCGCGACGACGCCGGCAACAGCGTCACCGTCGCCAGGCCCGCGCAGCGCGTCATCGCGATGGCGCCGCACATCACCGAGCTGCTGTTCGCGGCCGGCGGCGGCGAGCGCGTGGTCGGCGTGATGAACTACAGCGATTACCCGGAAGCGGCCAAGCGCCTCCCGCTGGTGGGCAGCAACGCCACCATCGACATGGAGCGCGTGCTGGCGCTGCGCCCGGACCTGCTGGTGGTATGGAAGAGCGGGAACACCGCGGGCCAGCTGGAGCAGCTCAAAAGCCTGGGCATCCCGATCTTCTACAGCGACCCGCAAAAGCTGGAGGAGGTGGCCACCAGCCTGACCCGCCTGGGCCAGCTGATGGGCACCGAACCCGCCGCGCGGAAGGCCGCGCAGGACTACCGCCAGCGGATCGCCAAACTGTCCGCCACCTATGCGCAGCGGCCGGTGGTGCGGGTGTTCTACCAGATCTGGGAAAAGCCGCTGTTCACGCTCAGCGGAGAGCACATCGTCAGCGACGTGATTCGCGTCTGCGGCGGCCAGAACGTGTTCGGCGCGCTGAAGGTGCCGGCGCCCACCGTCAGCACCGAGGCGGTTTTGCAGGAAAACCCGGAAGCGATCATCGGCGGCGTGGCGCACGACGCCGAATCGGGCATCAACATCTGGAAGCAGTACCGGGGCATGCAGGCGGTCCAGCGGGGCAACCTGTTCATGCTGGGCGGCGAACAGCTGGTGCGCGCCACGCCGCGCATCGCCGACGGCGTGGCGGCGCTGTGCGAGCGGCTGGAGATGGCGCGCCGGCGCCGGCCCTGAGGCTTAATGCCGCCCTAATTTGCACGGCGCGGAAAAAGTGGTAACCTCGCGGCGTTTGCCACTCACCTGATTGAAGGACTGTTATGCGTTTCCTGAGCTTCCTGCGGCCGCTGATCGCCACCGCCGCCTTCGTGGCCGTCGCCGCCGGCGCCCATGCCGCCGAATTCAAGAACGGCGTGGACTTCAGCACGGTGGACCTGACGAGCCGCCCGGACACCGGCAAGAAAGTCGAAGTGCTGGAAGTGTTCATGTACCACTGCCCGCACTGCAACGCGCTGGAGGCGCCGCTGGCGGACTGGGTGCGCAAGCAGGGCGACAAGATCGTGTTCCGCCGCATGCACCTGGGCGAGGACGCGCAGGCCAAGGCTTTCTTTACGCTGGAGGCGATGAACGCGCTGGGCAACGGCATGCACGAGAAGCTGTTCCACGCCATCCACGTCGAACATAACCGCCTGAACACCGACCAGCTGCTGTTGGATTTCGTCGTGAAGAACGGCGTCGACAAGGCCAAATACCTGGAATTTTTCAATTCGTTCGCGGTCCAAACGAGGATGAAGCGCGGCACGCAGGTGGCCAATCAGTATAAAATCGACAGTGCGCCTACCCTGGTGATCGACGGCCACTACACGACGTCGCCCGCCCAGGCCGGGCACGACCTGGCATCGGTCCAGGCGGCGCACGCGGCACTGTTCGCGGTGATGGATAGCCTGGTAGCCAAGTCGGCCCAGGAACGCGCCGGTAAAAAGTGAGGATAGCCATGAAACAGATCAGCGACGAACAGAAGGCGGCCGAGGGCGAGGTCATGAAGATCTACAAGGAGTCTTCGCCGGTCATCGAGACCTTGTTCGAGTGGGCCTATATCAACCACGTGGCCTGGAGCCTGGCGGTGCTGGCGCTGGGTTTCATCGTCTGGCTGCTGATCGCGCTGACCAACGCCGAGAACCAGCGCAATGCGCTGATGACCAAGCAGTGCGCCGATCCCGTCTTCAAGGGAGAACTCGACAAGAAATGCCTGCGCACCGTGCACTCGCGCGAGCACTGGTGGCAGCACGTCGGCTACGCGCTGACGCACGTCAGCCCGGAAAAATAAACCTTCCCCAAGCCCGCGGCAGCGGGCTTTTTGTTTGATAGGGTGCCCGATGAAACAAGTGATGGTGGTGACCGGCGGTGGCCGGGGCATAGGCGCGGCGACCGCGCTGATGGCGAGCCGGCGCGGCTACGCGGTCTGCATCAACTACCTGCGCGACGCGCAGGCGGCCGAGCTGCTGCGCGCGAAGATCGTGGCCGAGGGCGGCGAGGCGATCGCCGTGCAGGCCGACGTGGGCGTGGAGGCGGACGTGCTGCGGCTGTTCGCCACCGTCGACGCGGAGCTGGGGCCATTGACGGCGCTGGTCAACAACGTCGGTGTGCTGGAGCGGCAGTGCCGTTTGACGGAGATGTCGGTGGAGCGCCTGCAGCGCGTGTTCACCACCAACGTGATCAGCTACTTCCTGTGCAGCAGGGAGGCGGTCAGGCGCATGTCGACCGCCAGCGGCGGGCAGGGTGGCGGCATCGTCAACCTGTCGTCCGGCGCGGCCCGGCATGGCGGGGCGAATGTCTACATCGACTACGCCGCGTCCAAGGGCGCGATCGACGTGCTGACCCTGGGATTGTCGAAGGAGGTCGCGGCGGAGGGCATACGGGTGAACTGCGTGCGGCCGGGGATCATCCATACCGACATCCACGCCAGCGGCGGCGATCCGGATCGCGTGGCGCGGCTGGCATCGACCGTGCCGATGCAGCGCGGCGGCCAGCCGGAGGAAATCGCCGAGACCGTCCT
>Ga0308157_10006561_pt1 | contig 13880 bp, 14 predicted proteins | sample PhyBR1_FD_201035 | JGI IMG/M metagenome (GOLD analysis project Ga0308157, IMG submission 201035) | Phyllosphere microbial communities from UC Gill Tract Community Farm, Albany, California, United States - DLSLB.R1 | ecosystem: Host-associated > Plants > Phyllosphere > Unclassified | place: USA...
TATGGTATCGATATTTCTGTTCCTGCTACTAATGCGAGAGAAGCTGTTCAATTCACATATTTAGCTTATTTAAGCGCAGTAAAAGAACAAGACGGAGCTGCAATGTCACTTGGTAATGTTTCTTCATTCCTTGACATTTATATTGAAAATGATTTAAAATCAGGATTAATTAATGAAGAAGAAGCTCAGGAATACATCGATCAATTCGTTATGAAACTTCGTTTGGTGCGTCATTTACGTCCAGGTTCTTATGATGAAATTTTTGGTGGAGATCCAACTTGGGTAACGGAAGCTATCGGTGGACAATTGAATGACGGAAGAACTAAAGTGACTAAGTCTTCTTTCAGATTCTTGCAAACATTATATAACTTAGGAGCTTCTCCTGAACCAAACCTGACTATTCTTTGGTCACAAAAATTACCTGACGGTTTCAAAGATTTCTGTACAAAAGTTTCTATCGATACTTCTTCTCTTCAATATGAGAATGACGATTTAATGCGTACTAACAGAGGTTCTGATGATTACGGAATCGCTTGTTGCGTTTCTTACCAAAAAATCGGAAAAGTAATTCAACACTTCGGAGCTCGTGCTAACTTGCCAAAAGCTTTATTAATGGCTCTGAACGGTGGTCGTGAAGAAGATAAAGGATCTATTGTAATCAAAAATATTCCACAAATTGCTGACGGACCACTTGATTACGATAAAGTAATGGAAAACTTCAAAGTTACTTTGGCTGAAGTAGCAAGAGTTTATGCAAAATCAATGTATATCATTCACTACATGCATGACAAATACTATTATGAAAGAGCTCAAATGGCTTTGATTGATAGTGACCCAGGTATTGATATTGCTTATGGTGCTGCTGGTATTTCTATTATTGCCGATTCATTATCTGCAATTAAATATGCAAAAGTAACTCCAGTTAGAAACGACATCGGATTGACTGTTGATTTCAAAACAGAAGGTGACTTCCCTAAATTTGGAAATGATGATGACAGAGTGGATAATATTGCAAAAGAAATTACTTCTATCTTTATCACTGAATTAAGAAAACATGCTACATACAAAAATGCTACTCCAACATTATCTTTGTTGACAATTACTTCAAATGTAATGTATGGTACAAATACAGGATCAACTCCAGACGGACGTAAAGCTGGTGAGGCTTTTGCTCCAGGGGCAAATCCAATGCATGGTAGAGATGTAAATGGTGCTGTTGCTTCATTAAACTCTGTAGCTAAATTAGATTATGTAGATGCTCAGGATGGTATTTCTTATACTTTCTCAATGGTTCCAAAATCATTAGGATCTGAAAGAGCTGACCAGGTTTCTAACTTAAGAACTATTCTAGATAGCTACTTTGGAAGAAATGCACACCATTTGAACGTGAATGTTTTGGATAAAGAAACATTAATGGATGCTTACGAACACCCAGAAAATTATCCTCAATTAACTATTAGAGTTTCTGGATATGCTGTAAATTTCGTAAGATTATCTAAAGCACACCAATTAGAAGTTATTACCAGAACTTTCCACGAGAGTTTATAAATGAAACTTAATTAATATAACCCATTAAACCTGTCTAAATAAACAAATCGAGTTTCGTTTAGACAGGTTTTTTTTTTAATCTTTTTATTCTGATGTATTTTCCAAAGCAACAATATGTAGACGATTCCATAGATGCACATAATCCCGATTTACTGCGAATTCATTCTATCGAAACATTAGGAACACATGATGGTCCCGGTATCAGAATGGTTGTTTTTGTTCAGGGATGTCAGTTTAGATGTTTATACTGTCAAAATCCGGATACGTTGGATATTCATGGTGGTTCTTTTATACCTATTGAAGAACTAGTGGAAAAAGCATTACATCAAAAAAGTTATTTTGGACAAAAGGGCGGAGTTACTGTTTCTGGTGGCGAACCATTATTGCAACGAGAAAAATTAATTACTTTTTTTGATCGTTTACATGAAAATGGAATTAATACTTGTTTAGATTCAAATGGAAGAGTATTAGATTCTAAAACTGAAGAATTACTGGAAAGAACCGATTTACTGTTATTAGATGTTAAACACATAAATAATGATTGGCACAAAAAGTTAACCGGTTTAAAAAACAAAATAACACTACGAGTAGCTGAATACAGAGAAAGCACAGGAAAACCAATGTGGTTGCGTTATGTATTAGTACCAGGTTGGAGCGATCAGGAAGAATATCTGCACGAATGGGGACAACATTTTATGTCTTACAAAACAGTGCAAAAAGTAGAAATCATTCCTTTTCACCAAATGGGAAAACAAAAATGGGAAATGATGGGCTTAGAATATCAACTAAACGATACCCTCCCTCCTACTAAAGAACAAAAAGAAAAAGCCGCAGAAATATTCCGTTTATATTTCAATAATGTGGTGATTAAATAAGATACAATATTTTATAAAAACAATACAAAAGATGTCAAGAAATAAATATCTGATAGTATTGGCAGGAATGATAATGCAACTGTCAATAGGATCTATTTACGCCTATAGCAAATGGATTGAACCTTTAGCAAAAGAATTAAATTGGGACGCACATGACACCAAAACTGGTTTTAGTTTAGCGATCTGCTTTCTAGGATTAACCGCAGCTTTCATGGGGAAATTTGCTCAAAAAATTGGACCAAAAAAAGGAGGATTAATCGCAACGGTATTTTTAGCAATAGGATTATTAGGTGCAGCTTATGCTGTCAAAATTAATTCAATTTATCTATTCTACTTAACCTTTGGAGTTTTACAGGGAATTGGTTTAGGATTTGGATATATCGTACCCGTTTACACCGTTGTAAAATGGTTTCCTGACAAACCAGGTTTGGCTTCAGGGATTATTATTATGTCATTTGCATTAGGTTCCTTGCTCGCGTCATTTTTAATTAGCGGTTTATACGCATCAGTAGGATTGACCAATGCATTTTTAACCCTTGGAATTGCATACGGAATTTGTATGTTTTTAAGTGCATTATACTTGGCTAATCCGGAAACCAAATCAGATAATCATAATGCTCATGTAGATTTGACAGCAAAAGAAATCCTTACAGACAAACGTTTCATTGCTTTATGGCTCATGCTATTTTTAAATGTTTGCGGAGGAATCGGAATCATATCAAAAGCAGCTGTTCTTGGAGAAGAAGTTGTCGGAATGGATGCATCTCAAGCTACAATGTTTGTCGCCATCATAGGATTGTTTAATGGAATTGGCCGTTTGTTCTGGTCAAGTATCTCAGATAAAATTGGCTGTTGGAAAACCTTTATGATCTTCCTCGGAATCAATGCTATTTGTTTTGCTTTGATCCCGACATTTGCAACAAGTTCTGTTTCATTTCAAACCATAACTTATATCATTATTGCGGGATATGGCGCTGGTTTTGCAACTATGCCCTCTTTTGTTAAAGAAATTTTTGGTGCTGACAAATATGGCCCTGTTCTTGGTTACACTCTAACGGCGTGGTCTGCCGCTGCATTTGTTGGTCCATTGTTACTAGGTTTAACAGCTGATATTTCAATATTTTATTTATTTGCCGGATTGCTAGTGATTTCTTTGCTAGTTGGATTATGGCTAAAAACTCTTTTGCAAAAACCAGTTATTGCTTAAGTTTTTATAAAATAATATTATAAAATTCGGGCTGTCTAAATTAGACAGCCTCTTTTTTTTTGTTTCAGTCTGATTACGATAGATTAATCAATTTGATAAAGTTCTTTTGGGCGTGACCACGTTGAGAAAAGGGGCTTACTTATAGCAGCGTTCACAAAGCCCCTTTTCTCAACGCGGTCGGGCTATCCATGCTACGTTGGTGGCTTATTTCTATCCCTCACGCAGCTGATGGGTTTATAATACCAATAGCTATTAATTACAAACTATCCACAATTATAATTAGTTGTATTTGATTAATTCAGAATCAGATATTTTCAATAAATACAGAAAATTCATATATTTACTTTAATAACGAAATCAAAGAATATGAATTGGTCATCAAAAATTGTATATCATAAAAACGAGCAAAGAATCGCTATTTATTTTAAAAAGAATTTACAATTAATAGACCGCATAAAACAATTTGAAGATGCAAAATGGAGTCAAACTTTAAAAGCTTGGCACGTTCCTGATAATGAAGAAAACCGAATCCGATTCAAAGTTTTACCACTTCCCCATACTATCCCATCACCTGAAGGAATTGAGAACATAACAAAATTTAAGCAATGGCTCAGTTCCAAGCGTTATAGTGAGAGTACTATTTCTAATTATAGTGAAGCTTTAAAATCGTTTTTGGTTTTTTATAGAGAAAAACCCATTGCAACAATTACCAATGAAGATATAGTTATATATAATTATGAATTCATACTGAAAAATAATTTATCTGCTTCTTACCAAAACCAAGTTGCAAATGCCATTAAATTATTCTTTGCAACCGTTTTGGAAACCAAAATAGAAATTGACAAAATTCATCGTCCAAAAAGAGAAAAAGTATTACCCAATGTATTAAGCAAAGAAGAAGTGAAATTAATACTAAATGCTCACTCCAACATTAAACATAAGGCCATGTTAAGCATGATTTATAGTTGCGGATTGCGATGTGGCGAATTGCTAGCTTTACAACCCGTACATATTGATTCTAAACGTAATATTGTATTGCTGAAAAATTCAAAAGGCAAAAAAGACCGAATTGCTCCATTAAGCCCGAAAATACTTGACATGCTTCGGAACTATTACACATTATACAAACCAAAAACATATTTATTTGAAGGCAACACACCTGGAAACCCTTATGATGCCAGGAGTCTACAACAAGTTTTAAAACAAGCCTTATATAAAACAAAAATCACCAAACCAGTCACTTTACATTGGTTAAGACATAGTTATGCCACACACTTGCTTGAAAGCGGAACCGACTTGAGATACATCCAAGAGCTTTTGGGACACAATAGTAGTAAAACAACTGAAATTTATACGCATGTCAGTACCAAAAGTATACAACAAATTAAAAGTCCATTTGATGATTTATAACTTTTTATCTATATATTAGCGACATTACAAACGGCTACTTTATAGCGCCTATCTACTGCTCTGGTTAGTATATATACGCTACAATGTAGCGAGTATATACAAGTTACCTGATATTTTCGAGCAACATTTCGGTAAGAAGAAAGTATCCAATTAGTAATTATCCCGTGTAAATTTTAAAATCAATTATATTATGAAGAAAATTATTTGGACTTTGGCATCTTTAATTGTTGCTGTTTTTGGTGTTTATTTTTTTAATTATTTTACTCTAACCAAACCTGTATTAGAAGACATTTCCAAAGATGTCAGAAATAATGGGATTGAAATAGGATTACATTTCAAAAATTATATTTCAACAAAAACTTTGGTTTTTGACTTAAAAAAAGTTCCAGAAGACAAAGCCATTGCAGATGTGTTTAGAGTTCTTTTACAAACATCGTCTGTCCTAAAAGATAAAAAATTTGAAAATGTAGAATTGTCATATAATGGAGAAAGCAAATTTGTGCTGAAAGGCGACTATTTTTTAGAATTAGGAAAAGAATATGAAGACCAAAATCCAATGTACACAATGAGAACATTCCCTGAGCATATTTATGATATGAATGGAAAAACTGTATATACCGTATGGGATGGTGGAGTTTTAGGAGTTTTGACAAATCAAATTGAGGATTTCAAAGATTTTAATTCAAAATGGTATTTTAAAGAATAATTAAATGAAAAAAAATATACTAATACTTATCCTTATTATTATGGCTTCCTGTTCAAAGGAGGAAGATAAAAACAATTATGAATTCAGAAATTCAACATCATTTGGTGTTGTTGTTTCTCCTTATGAAAATCTTTTAGATGGTGCTCCAAATTTTGCATTTAATATAAATGCAAATGAAACTAAAACTTATTCAAGTGAATACATGTATTCAATTTTTAAGATAACGTCAAATGCAACAAATAAAAATTTCTCATATAAATTTAGTGGAAATACAAGAGTTATATATTCATTTGAAAAAATGGTTTTGTATAAAATAACTGGAACTGCTAAAAGTGCAGATATTACTTATAGAAGCTCATCAGGGAACACAATACAAAGCACAGTTACTTTGCCTTACAGTATTGGTTATGATTATTTCGCAAATGATTTCAAATATATATCTGCTCAAAACAATACAAACACTGGTTCCGTAAAAGTAGAATTATATTATGAAGATAATTTATTATCCTCTGATATATGTTCTGGAAATTACTGCATAGCAACAGCATCAAATTAAAAAAACATTATGAAAAAAATTATTTTACTGACTTTAATATTAACTACAAATTTTATTTTAGGTCAAAATTGCAAGTATAAAATTAATGAAACAGACGAATTTACTAAAAATAAAATTTTAGAAACTAAAGCTGAACTTTTCACAATTTCTGGAATGGGATTAGGATTTTCGTGTGGATATTCTTTGAAAAAAATAAATGAAAATAAATATTTAAAGTTAAGCATTAGTAGCCCATCTATTTTTACATTGAGACAAGGAAGCGAAATAATGTTTAAAACCGATAAAGAAGAAACTATTAATTTAAAATTTCCTGAAACTGTTATTGCAGACGGACAATATAATTCAACTTTAAAATCAACACATTGGGGAGCTTACATACTAATTCCTATTCCAAATGACATCAATGAAAGATTGCTAAATGAGAAAATAAGCAAATTAAGAGTTTACACTGGAGATGGATATATAGATGACGACATTAAAGAAAAAAGAGCCGTTAAATTTGTTGAATACTTGAAATGTATCCAATAAAAAAACATCAGGTAACACACGCTACAACGGATTTGGGCAATTGGCTTAATGGAAAGTTGGTTTTGTATTTGGGATGATTTGGCAAATCCGAATAATGGGCTTAATTTAGTCCCAAACCCGCTGTAGCGCGAGAACGTTATGTGCGATATTCGAGGAACGAAACAGCTAAAAGACAACATCGAAAGAAATGATATTAAGTAAGGCCATTTTAAACTGCAAGAATTACGAAGATACCGAAGAAATTATACATTCAATTTTTGCAAAAAGAATTGATGGAAAGTTTCGACCAGCTTCTGAGGCTTTAGTTTTGGAATTAACCCTTGAAGAAGCAGAATTTAATTGGACAGAAATAGCTAAAATAAAATGTCCGGGATTTGAATATTTTTTAGAAATATTTCTTTTACAAGATTTTTATGATGACCTGTTAGAACTTGAAGAATTCAAATCAGACTATAAAAAAGTTGACCGAATTATACGTTATGTTGAATTTGACGCTTAGGTAACATGAATACACTTGAAAGACAAATAAATTTAATTGCTCAGAACAAAACAGAATTTGACAACGGTTTAAAACTAATCTTAAAAAATTCTGAATTCGATTTTAAGCAAATATTCGAAACTCTAAAAAACTTCATTTTAAATTCCATTCCGAACAAATCTAATTACACTTCTGACTCATATCAAAAAGCGATTGTTAGTATTCCAATCAAACAAACTTTTACGCCAAAAGTCATACTTAATACTTATACAACTAAAATTGCTTTTAAAAAGTTAAGTGAATTACCCGAAAGTGAAAATGAAAAAGTAATTGTCTCGCTACTATGGATTTTTAAAATAACGGACACTGAACGAAGGGAAACTGAATGTAAAAATGGATGTGAACATTATTGGCACAATAACACGTAAAAATACCGCACATAACAGCCGTTACAAGAGATTTGGGCATTTGGCTTAATTTAAAAATGGTTTTGTATTTGGAAAATTTGTCATAATGGAAAAAACTCGCATCTTTAATCCCAAACCTCTTGTAGCGCCAAGACGTTACAGGCAAGTCAGCCAAAATTAGCAGACAGAAAACAATCTGAAAACAGACTTTTCGTCCCGCAGAAAATTGAAAAGCGGAAATTTGAACGTTGGATTTTTGCCAAGCAGAAACGTGAAAATTGGAATCTAAAAGTACAAGCGTGAAATTGGATTTTGCCAAACAAACGCAGAAAGTTGGAATTTGCCAAACTAAATCTGAAAATTGAAACGTGAAAAGCAGAAACTTGAAAAAGTTTTACGCTGAAATTAGAAACTAAAAAAAAGAATTTTAAAAATAATACGTTGAAAATTACGAGCCGAAAACTGAAATTTAAAAATTGGAATCTGCCCAAAAAAGCGTGAAAAATTTGCGGTTAAAATTGTAATTTCGGCTAAAATGACCAGCCTGTAACAGCCGTTACAAGAGATTTGGGCATTTGGCTGAATTTAAAAATGGTTTTGTACTTGGAAAAATTTGTGCATAATGGAAAAAACTCGCATCTTTAATCCCCAAACCTCTTGTAGCGACAGGACGTTATGTGGCATATTAACAGAAAACACTAAATAATTGAAAATAAACTACTTATTAAGCAAAATTGATTACAAAAAATCAAGTCTTGAAATACTAAAAAAAAGATACTTTTTGGGAATAATCTTGTATTTTATTCTTTCTATTTTAAGTAGTTATTCATCTGTTTACAAAAACTTTGACTTAAGTCGCTTTTTACTACTTTCTCTATATTATTTTTTTTTCTTTTTAATAATTTTTCTAATAATTCCCGATTTGATAAAGGAATATAGAATTCAAAAAAACGTAAAAAATCAACCAAATATATTTGAACCTAAATATCTTGAAATCAAAGAAAATGGAATTGAACTATCAAATATTGAAAATAGTAAAATAAAACATTTTGAATGGAATACGATAAAAAAGATAATGGAAACTAATAATTACAATTTCATAGTTTTTAAAGACAAAACTTCAATTATTTTAAAAAAAGAAGATGCTGAAAAAACTGAATTTATTGAAAAAATAAAAACTAAACTTAAAAAGAAATACGCCACATAACAGCCGTTACAAGAGATTTGGGCATTTGGCTGAATTTAAAGATGGTTTTGTACTTGGATAATTTGTGCATAATGGAAAAAATACGCATCTTTAATTCCAAACCTCTTGTAGCGCCAGGACGTTACCGGTAATTTAAACACAAATCGTATAGATGATACCAAAAGAAATGTTTTTAGAAAAATTACACCAAATAGAGGCGAAACTAGAAGATTGGAATTACGAAAGTCTATATGGAAAAGGTTTATATAAAACTACGGTTAAGTATGCGCATTTAGAAATAGAAATTCGTAAACGAAGAGATGAAAACAGTTTAATTATTTGGAGTATAACTGACGAACAAATTCCAAGTAAATATTATGATTATAAACCTTATATAGAAGAATCTATACAATTTTTCGTTGATCATCTAAATTCTTTAAAAATAGAAAAAACAGAATTGGCTTTCGAAATTAAAAATGGGAGTTATCATCCAGTTGATACTAATGATAGACTTTATAGTTATGCAACGATAAATGCTATAATTAATTGTTTTGATAAAGAGATTGCGAAATTTGACGAAATTTGGGTTGAACATATAAAGAAGTTAGTAAATAAAATTGAAAAATAAACTACCGGTAACAGCCGTTTGGCGAGATTAGGGTTTTAGGCTTAATGGAAAGTTGGTTTTGTATTTGGAAGATTTGTGCATAATGGAAAAATTACGCATCTTTATTCCCCAACCTCGCCAAGCGCCAGAACGTTATAGGCTATTTTAAAAAAATGACGAACTTAAATGGAAATTAAAAAAATCGACATTACGTCTTCAGTATTAGAGAAAGGTCTAGATACTGCAAAATCATTTCTTGATAAATTAATTATGCCCGCTATTGAAGAAACTGGGCTTCTTTTAAAAGATCAAGTAACAATGTGGAAATTTAAGAATCAAGTAAAGATGTTGAACAAAGCAAAATTACTTTGTGAAAAAAACAACATATCGACTAAAACAATTTCCCTAAAATTATTATGTCCTTTGTTAGATTATTCAGGTTTGGAAGAAGATGATATTTTGCAAGATAAATGGGCAATTCTCCTGTCTAATATGGTTGATTCAGACCAAAATATTGAAAATCACGTTTTCCCATATATTTTAAGTCAACTTTCAAGTAACGAGTTTTTAGTTTTGGAAAAAGTTTATGATGACAAGATTATTAGAATTGCTAAAATAACTTTGGAATTGCAAGAATTTATTGAATCCAAACCTCAAATTGAAAAAGAAATTGAAGATAAAATTGCTGAAATCGAAAATAAGATTAAAGCAAAAAAAGAAACAGTAAGAAGTCATCTTGATAATGAAATTTGGGAATTGCAAAAAGATAAACGAAGGCTAGAAGGTCAACAGAATTCATTAAAATATAAAGAATCGAGTTTAAATTATCAATTAAGAAATCCAGAAATCGTTCCCGAAGATAGTCTTGAAAATTTTGAACTTTCAAATGTAATAAGACTTGGTCTTGTAAAAGAAGAAAAAGAGTTTTTCGCAAACTCTCAAACATTAGAAATACCACTTGACAGAGATGATGGATATGGATACTCAAAAAATTATGCAAACATTGATTTAGACATTGATGTAGAATCTAATACAGACTATATTTTAACTCAATTAGGCGAACTATTTATAAGCGCTTGTAAAATAAAACAGAAAAAAAACAGCCTATAACAGCCGTTCCTATGTAAAGCATCGTAAAGTTATTCACAACTTTTAGAGGGTTATATGCCGGTTTTTTTCGAGTATAGAATTCCGTTCCAACGGCTTGTTGGAAAAGTTGGAAACAACTTTTTGTCCGCCGAAGGCTTAGGACAGAAAAAGTTATTCTAACTTTTTCAATAATGCCAAGAATTACTATCTCTTTTATTTCATATTATATCTTTTTAAATTCCTAAGGCTCCTGCTCCTATATGTGGTCCCGCCACGGCGGGCCACCAGCATCGGTGTGATTGTAAGAATAAATAAAATAGCTACCTGCTACAAGGTGTGGCTTCATTTTTCTGAACCACCAACGGCTGTTTTGTAGTCTATTTTTCTTGTATGATTGAGCTTTTAAGAAGGTTACTTTTTTGTGTTTTATTGTTCTGCAATCTTATATTATAAAGTCGCTAAATTTCTATTGATCTGGTACGGGGTTTCGGTTTTGATTACCGATAGTATTCTTCGCGACATTTTATGGGCCACTTTAATGATGATACTCTTTACGTTTTTGCCTTGATGTTTGCGGTAATAGTTTTGCATTTCGCTATCTTTTCTAATGGCTATCCAGGAAGCTTCTACCAAATAACTTCGCAATTGTGAACGACTTCTGGGAGTTATTCCCAAGCACTTCTCTGAATCGCCACTATTGTAAATTCCGGGTACCAATCCAATGTAAGAACTAAACTGTCTTTCATTACTAAACCGGCGCAAATCTCCGCATTCTGCCAAGATTACACTGGCCAAATAACCTCCAATTCCAGGGATACTTCTCAAGAGATTATAATCCTTCTTCTGGTTTTTTCTTGAATAAGCACGCATCTGATTGGCTATTTCCAAATACTCTGATTTAATAAATTTGTACATCCGTATTTTGCCCTGCAAAGCTAAATTTCCACAAGTTGTAGTGAATTTTATATTCTCTAACCAAAGAACGAAATCCTTAGTCCAATTCGAGTTGTCAAACTCATCTGGAACTTTTATGCCATGAAATAGCAACATACTCTTGATATGAGTTTTGGTTTGTCGGAGTTTCTTGGTCACTTGGGTTCTATGGCGAACTAAAGTCGTAAACTGTTCTTGTTCTTCGGTGGGAATATGAATTCCTCTCAGAACTCCAGCTTTTAATTGGTTGGACAAATTCTTTGAATCTAAGGCGTCTGTTTTTTGATAGCGCTCTTTATCTGATGTCTTGACATCGGCGGGATTCACTACTAAAACATTCCAACCTAAATTTAAAAAATAACGAGCTGAAGTAAATCCGCAACAACCTGCTTCGTAAACTAAATTCACTTCATGATCAGGAAATGTCCGTTCCACATATTGATACAAATCCTCAGCAACAGAAGGCATGGAATAAGTTTTGTGGAAAAATAAATCAGTTTGAATGGAAACTGTCCAGCTTTTTTTGTGAATATCTAAACCAATGAATATCTTTGGTTTAATTAAGGCATCTTGTAATTGCATAATCTTTGTTTTTAGTAATTCTAAAGTTATGCTTTTACATAGATGCTACAAGAGATTTGGGCAAAAGGCTGAATTTAAAAATGGTTTTGTATTTGTAAAGATTTTGCATAATGGAAAAAACTCGCATATTTAATCCCAAACCTCTTGTAGCGCCAGGACGTTAGGTGCAATTTCAAAAAAGAATGGAAGATAAAATAAAAGAGTGGTTGTTAAAAGGTGGCTTCCCATTTGAAATGGAAGTAGCTAATTTATTTTTAGATTCAGGGTTTACTGTCGCGCAATCTGTTTACTATAAAGATTTAGATGAAGATAAGTACAGAGAAACAGATATTATTGCTTATCGTTACAAAATTATAAATGGTGTTTTCGTGAATGTAACATTTGTAATTGAATGTAAATCTTCAATAGAAAAACCTTGGATAATTTTGAAAAATGATAGATTATCAAATAGTATTGATGAAGGCAATCGGATTTATTTTTCAAATAAATTTAAAAAGACTATGGCAATGATAAAAACCTCAAATGGTTTTAAATCAGACTTACTTTTTAAGAATAATACAAAATACGGCTATGCAGTAGTTTCTGCTTTTAATCAAGGATTTGACAAAGCCTTTGAAGCTATACAAACAACAGTAAAATCTTGTGAACATTTAGTGTTTTCAACCGACAATTCCGACAGAGAAAAGGTATGTAATTTATATTTTCCAATAATTATTATAAAAGGAAAGTTACTCAGTGCCTCCTTGCTTGAAGATGGTGAACTTGAATTAAAAAATATTGATAAGGAACAGCTAATTTTATCTAGGTCATACCATGAATATAACAACTCAATAATTAGAATTTTTAGCAACGAAAATTTAGCACAAAATATACAATATCTAAAAACTACTTGTGATGATTTTTTCGAAAAGTACGAGCAAGAATTGAAAATTGGAATATAAAGAAACTGCACCTAACAGCCGTTTGTAGCGATTGGGGTTTTAGGCTGAATTTAAAGATGGTTTTGTACTTGGAAAATTTGTGTTTAATGGAAAAAACGCGCATCTTTAATCCCCAACCGCTACAAGCGCCAGAACGTTAGCGGTTATGTTAAAAAAAACGAAACTGAAAAAAATGGAAAATTGGAAATCTAAAGTTATACTTTTTTACATTATTTGTGCTTTTATAATTGCTTATCCATTCTTTGCGATAGATTATTTTGAAACTTCAACTGCTTTGAAATTAACAGCTAAATATTTATTGATTCCTATTTTTATTTGTCTGCTGATTCTTGTTCCAAAATTTTATTATAAAAAAGTAAAACCTCTTGACAAGAATAAACCGAAAACTAAAATTAAAGAAAAATCACGTGATATTCTCTCAATATTTATGATGCTAATTTGTTTAACAGGAATCTTTTTTGGAATAGTATTCTCATTGATAATAACAACAAATAAATTTTTTGGAAAATCAGAAACTGTAGAAATTAAAGAACCAGTACTGGAATATTCTCCAGAAATAACACGAAACGGAAGATTAAGACATCATATAAAATTTAAAAATCCCAAAACGAATAAAAATATTGATTTGGAAGTTTACCGAAAATATAAAGTTGGGGAAATTTTTGAAAAAGAAATGAAATATGGAGCTTGGGGAATTTTATATTCAACGAACTAAAAAACACAACCGCTAACAGCCGTTCCTATGTAAAGCATCGTAAAGTTATTCACAACTTTTAGAGGGTTATATGCCGGTTTTTTTCGAGTATAGAATTCCGTTCCAACGGCTT
>Ga0308157_10006562_pt1 | contig 13876 bp, 7 predicted proteins | sample PhyBR1_FD_201035 | JGI IMG/M metagenome (GOLD analysis project Ga0308157, IMG submission 201035) | Phyllosphere microbial communities from UC Gill Tract Community Farm, Albany, California, United States - DLSLB.R1 | ecosystem: Host-associated > Plants > Phyllosphere > Unclassified | place: USA...
TGCGATGGATGAAATTACTGGCGCCATCATTTCCATTACTTTGGTAATGGCAGCGGTATTTGTTCCTGTAAGTTTCATTAGTGGTTCTTCGGGTGTATTCTTTAAGCAATTCGGTTTAACCTTAGCTATTGCCATTATCTTATCGGCTGTTAATGCCTTAACTTTAAGTCCGGCGCTTTGTGCATTGTTATTAAAGCCGCATAAAGACGAGCATCATGAAAAGAAAGGGTTTATGAAGCGCTTTTACGCAGCTTTTAATACCTCTTTCGAAACCATGACGCGTAAATACAAAGGCTCTGTATATTTCTTAACTAAGAGAAAATGGATGGCAGGACTTGGCTTATTAGCATTCGTTGTTGCCTTGGTTTGGGCCATGAATACTACCCCTAAAGGTTTCGTACCTAACGAGGATTTAGGTTCTATCATGTCTGATATTTCATTGCCTCCAGGTACTTCACAAGAAAGAACCAACGAGGTAATCACTAAAATTGACAGTATTGTAGCTACCGTTCCTGAAGTGAGATTAACCCTAAAAGTAATTGGTAGAGCAATGATTAGTGGTTCGGGAAGTTCTTACGGAATGGTAATTGCCCGTTTAAAACCTTGGGATGAACGTAAACGCGATGTAAAAACCATTATCGGAGAATTATTTGCGAAAACTGCAAATATTAAAGAAGCCAAAATTATCTTCTTTGCGCCTCCAACCATTCAAGGTTTCGGTACTGGCGGTGGTTTCGAATTCCAGTTGCAAGATAAAACTGGCGGTACTATTCAAGACTTTTCAAATATCAGTAATCAGTTCTTGGCGGCACTTAACCAACGTCCAGAAATACAATATGCTGCAACTTCATTTAATCCTAACTTCCCTCAATATTTAATTACGGCAAATGTTGCTAAAATTAAACAAGCTGGGCTAAACGTAAGTGATGTAATGAGCGTAATGCAAGGTTATTATGGCGGCGTATATGCTTCTAACTTTAACAAATTTGGTAAGCAATATAGGGTAGTTTACCAAGCAGATCCGCAATATCGTGGCAATTTAGAAAGCTTAAATTCTGTACACGTGCGTACTAAAGATGGTGCCATGGCTCCTATTACTGGTTTTATTTCTACAGAAAGAGTTTACGGACCACAATCCATTTCTAGGTTCAATCTTTATACGTCAATAGCCATAACTGGTAACCCGAAACCTGGATTTAGTTCTGGTGACGCTTTAAAAGCAGTGCAAGAAGAGGCTGCCAAAATTTTACCACAGGGATATGGTTATGAGTTCTCTGGATTATCTCGTGAAGAGCAATCGGCGGGAAGCCAAACGGTGTTTATTTTCTTGCTATGTTTAATTTTCGTTTACTTCCTACTTTGTGCGCAGTACGAAAGTTATGTTTTACCATTGGCAGTTATTCTATCTCTACCAGTTGGTTTAGCGGGCGTATTCATTTTCGATAAAATCTTCGGAATCGATAATAACATCTATACTCAGATTACACTCATCATGTTAATTGGTTTATTGGCTAAAAATGCCATCTTAATTGTTGAGTTTGCGGTGGAACGTAGAAGACGAGGCATGAGTATTTTGCAAGCAGCATTAGAAGGCGCAACGGCGAGATTAAGACCAATTTTGATGACTTCCTTTGCATTTATCTTAGGTATCCTACCACTGATGTTGTCGTCTGGTGTAGGTGCTGCGGGTAACACCTCTATTGGTACAGGTGCAGTAGGCGGTATGCTTTTCGGAACCGTATTTGGGATTTTCATTATTCCGGTATTGTTTGTGGTTTTCCAAACCTTACAAGAAAAAGTGAGTAGTAAATCTCCTTTCGACGAAAGCGTAATCGAAACGCAAACGCACTTAAACTTTGACAAATTAGAAAATCCTGAAGACTAATTCAGCTATTTAAAATGACACGAAATCAAAAAATATCGATATTAAGTGTAGGCGTTTTGTTGCTGAGCTTGGGTGCTTGCGTAACCAAGAAATACGAACGACCTGCCGAATTAAAAACAGAAGGTTTATATAGAGATGTGGCAAATGCCGATACCACCTCTATTGCAGACCTACCAACATCAACCCTGTTTACAGACCCACAGTTACAGGTTTTAATTAAGGAAGCGATAGCAAACAATCTTGACTTAAAGAGTGCAATTGAACGCATGAAAAGTGCCGAAGCTAACTTGCGCTTAAGTAAAACGGCATTTTTACCTAGCTTAAACTTGGATTTATCTGTAGCAGATAATAAACAATCTAGAGCGGCATTAAATTTTCCTCCAGGTATTAATATCAATACAGAAACACAATTGTATAGAGCACAATTAAGCACTGCCTGGGAAATAGATGTTTGGGGCAAATTAGGAAGTGCAAAACGTTCGGCATTGGCTTCTTACTTACAAACAGATGCCGCAAAACGTGCCGTACAAACCCAACTGGTAAGCTCTATTGCGAATAGCTATTATACCTTGTTAGCACTTGATTTACAATTAAAAATTACAGAGCAAACTTTAGCTAGTCGTATTAAGAATGTAGAGGCCATAAAATCTTTAAAGGAAGCAGGTATTGTAAACGGTGCAGCAGTGGTACAAAGTGAAGCTAATCAATACGCTGCAGAAGTTACTATTCCAGATTTAAAAAGAAGCATTAGAGAAACCGAAAATGCCCTAAATGTTTTACTGGGAAAAGGTGCCGGTTCGATACCAAGATCTACGTTAGAGGTGCAGCAGGATTATAAAAACTTACAAGTTGGAGTGCCATCTCTTTTACTAAAAAACCGTCCTGATGTACAACAAGCGGAATTAGCTTTTAGGGTAGCATTTGAAAATACCAATTTGGCGAAGACCTATTTTTATCCGCAACTAACTTTAACAGCTAACGGCGGATTGTCTTCACTGCAGCTTAAAAACATCTTCGATAATTCTATTTTTTATAGCATTGTTGGCGGTTTAACTCAACCAATTTTTAACAAAGGACAAAATAAAGCAAGGCTAACTTCTGCGAAAGCAGCACAACAAGAATCGTTTTACGCATTTCAAAAATCGGTGCTAACAGCTGGTTCAGAAGTGTCAAACGCTTTGTTCGCTTACCAAACCGCAGTTGAAAAAGAAATATCTAGGTCGAAACAAATTACATCTCTTGAAAAAGCGGTAGACTATACGAAGGAACTACTAAAATATAGCTCTGCAACTAACTATACCGATGTGTTAACTTCTGAACAAAGTTTATTAACTGCTCAGCTAAATGGAGTGAATGATAGATTACAGAAGCTACAAGCAATTGTTAATTTATACCGTGCTTTAGGCGGCGGTTGGCAAGAATAACCCCTAAATTCCCTAAAGGGGACTTATTATAGTTTAATTTTAAGCTCCGAGCATTTTGCTTGGAGCTTTTTTTATGTATCACGTCATTGCAGTAACTTTGTAGTCATTTCGAAGAAGGAACGACTGAGAAATCTTTGGACATGCATCATATATAATTGTTATCATTAATATATCATAGCCCGTAAAATTCAAAGATTTCTCCGCTCGCTAAGCTGCGGTCGAAATGACGAGGGCTGTATACAGACTTAACCACAACCTCATCGCAGTAACTTTGTCGTCATTTCGAAGGAGGAACGACAGAGAAATCCAATTATGATAAGCATTTTGTAAGATTTCTCCTATCGTCGAAATGACGGTATGTTGTTAATAGCACTTTTCAGCTCGTCCCCATTTGGGAGGTTGGAAGGGACTTTTATTCTCCCTCCGCCATAAATGCCGCAATGGCAATTTTTATCTCACCAAAATCGTAAGATTTACCAACATGGTCGCGGATTTCATTAAGTTTAATACTCTTTAAATCCTTAATCGCTTTTAGCAAAACCGCCAATCTATTTTTAGGAATTACCTTTTCTGCCTCGATTTGATTTTGTACAATATAATGCGCCAAATGCCCTTCAATAGTTCCTTTGGTCATTTTCCGTTCAAAAGCAATTTCAGTTGGTGTTTTACCTTCGTTAAATAAAGCGAGCGTAACTTCCTTCGTATCAATTTTTACTTTCTTCTCTTTTTCAACCGTCTTTTTAGCTCTCGGCTTAAAGTCATCTCCGCCTCGCTCAAGCTCCTCTTTGTTAGGCAAACTATAAGCCTTTTTCATCTGCTCTTCACGTTTAGAAAAGCCGTAAAGTATATTTAATTCGTCTTTGGCAACTTGTCTATCCTCGGCTTTTGCCTGCAACATAGCCTTTGCTCTTACTATTTTTTTAAACTGTTCGTAAAACATCGCTTCCAAGTCTATTAGCTCGTGCAAATATTCTTTGGTTTGTTTTTGCTGTTTTACATTTTCTATATGTTCAAACACCGCTTCACTTTGTGAAATCAATATGGGCAAGAAATAATTACTCGCAGCTTCGGTACGGGTAATCAAAGGTTCCAGATCAGCAGTCTCACCAAGCACCAACAATCCGTCAATCTGTTTCAAAAATTTATCTGCATGAACTTTCGTTGCCATCAGCTCTTGCTGCAATTTTACCGCCCAAGGCAAGTGAGTTTGTTTTACCGAACGCTTTTCATCCTTACTGTAGCTAAAAACGTGTTCGTAAACAAAATTATCTAGCAAAGTAAAATTGAAGCCCAACAACAACGACTGCTTCAAAAATGCATCGGCTTCTTTAGCGATCTGAGTAACTAAACTTTCTTGCTGGTCTTTAGTTTTAGCATAATAAGCTACATTTTGGTCGGCTTTCATTCCTCTGCTGTTCAAATGCGAAGTCAAAATCAGTCCGTCTAAAGAACGTAATCGCGAAAGTGCAACGTAAATTTGACCTGGCGCAAAGGCATCGCCAATATCTACAATTGCCCTATCGAAAGTTAAACCTTGGCTTTTGTGAACCGTTATCGCCCAGGCTAACTTCAATGGATATTGGGTAAAAGTGCCTATTTCTTCTTCCTGAATTTCATTAGTATGCTTATTAGTGGTATACCTAATGTTTTTCCAGGCATACTGCTCCAAAGTAATTGGATAACGAGCACCTTCTGGCAAAACTTCGATAGCATTGCTCTTTAAATCGGTAACTACCGCAAGCTTACCATTAAAAAAACGCTGCTCTCCTTTCGGATCATTCTTAATGAACATTACCTGTGCCCCAACTTTTAATTCTAAAGTTTTATCTATCGGATAAGCACTTTCCGCAAACTCCTTTTCTATCGTGGCTTCATAAAAGTACGACTTGCCTTTTAGCTCCTTCAAACTATTCCGGTTCATCGTATCAGCCTTGCTGTTATGTGTGGTGAGTGTAATGTAATTATCGTTTAAATCTGGTTTGTAGTTTTCTTTGTAATGGCTTTTAAGCAAAGCGATGTCTTGTTCTGTGGCGGTATTATTGCGCAGGTTATTTAGTAGGTCTACAAAGGTTTGATCTGACTGTCTGTAGATTTTATCTAGTTCAATATAAATAGGCGGATTGGCTTTTAAACACAATGCATCAAAGAAAAAAGCACTTTGGTAAAACTTGCCCAAAATCTCCTGTTCCTGATTTCTCACTACTGGTGGCAATTGATACAAATCACCAATGAAAAGCACTTGCACTCCACCAAAATATTCGTTGCTTTTACGTACATAACGTAGAACAAAGTCGATAGCATCTAGCAAATCTGCTCGTAGCATACTTACTTCATCAACCACTAAAAGTTCAAGATCTAAAAGAATACGGCGCTTAATTGCGTTCATGCTCAAATGTCTCACCAAGCTTTTTGGCGTGTTGTAAGGCACCCCAGATGGTAAGTTTTGATCTGGCGTAATACGAGGTACAAAAGTGCCAAACGGTAATTGAAACAGGGAATGGATAGTAACACCGCCAGCGTTAATTGCAGCTATCCCTGTTGGTGCCACAATTACAGCTCGCTTATGGGTTTTCGTAATAATATTTCGCAGGAAAGTAGTTTTCCCTGTACCCGCTTTTCCAGTTAAAAAAATATGCCTAGCAGTATGATTGATAAATCTGGCAGCAAGTTCGGCAGGTTGTAGATGTTCGTTTTCTTCCAAATCAGTTCGTTTTTATTGCCACTTAACAAAAATAGCACATATCATCAGCTATTTCTTAAATTATTCGAAAAGAGAGTGCAACAAATTCCTTTTACTCCCGTCTCAACAGCATAAACTAAATGTTAACGTGTGTTAAAAATGTTAAATAATCACGTATTATTTGTCAACTAATACTTTAGTTGGTATATTAGCATTTACCAAACTATTAAGAATGAAGAAAACGTTACTCGCCCTAATAGCACTTCTGCTATTTTCTTACTCGGCATTTTCGCAAACCAACTCTGCAAAAGGTGTTATTATAGATATTTCTTCTAACACAAAATTACACAACGCAACTGTGAGCGTTTTAAATGCTAAAGACTCTACGCTATACAAGTTTACAAGGGCAGCGCAAGACGGAAGCTTCAGTTTCCCTGCTATGAAAAACGGCAATTTCATTCTTTTGGTGACCTATCCAGAATATGCAGATTTTGTGAATAAATTCACACTAGATTCGGCCAATAAATCGATTGACTTTGCGGCAATAGACATGAAAACCAAAGCCAAATTACTGAACGAAGTAATTATCAAAGGCCAAGCGGCAGCTATTAAAATTAAAGGCGACACCACAGAGTTTAACGCCGCAGCTTATAAAATACAACCTAACGATCGTGTAGAAGACTTACTAAAAAAGTTTCCAGGAGTAACCGTTGATGCGCAGGGAAAAATAACGGCCCAAGGAAAAACTGTTGAAAAAGTATTGGTAGATGGTGAAGAATTTTTTGGCGACGACCCAACCTTGGTTACTAAAAATTTGAGAGCTGACATGGTTGATAAAGTGCAACTATTTGAAAAATCTAGCGACCAAGCAGCCTTTACTGGTGTAGATGATGGTCAGAAAAAACAAACATTAAACATCGTTTTAAAAGAAGACAAAAAGCAAGGCTACTTTGGTAAAGTTGATGTGGGCTATGGTACTGATGATTTCTATCAAATACAAGCCATGATTAACAAGTTTAAAAACAAGGAGAAAATTGCGGCTTATTTTACGTCTAGTAACACTGGTAAAACTGGATTAGGCTGGAACGACGCCGAAAAATTTGGTGCTTCCGGAAACATGGAGGTCACTGATGATGGAATGATTTTTATGTCTGGCGGCGACGATTTAGATGGCGGAGGCAGGTATTGGGGCGAAGGTATTCCTATTGCGCACAACGGTGGTATACATTACGAAAACAAATGGAACAAGGACAAGGAAAGTATTAACACCAACTACAAGGCTGGCTCACTTAATGTAAAAATTAACAAAAACACATTAAACCAAAACAATTTACCAAGCGGCATCATCAATACTGTTAGCGATGCAGATACAGAAAATGACATGTTTCGTCAAAAAATTGACGCCACCTACAACATCAAGTTAGACACTTCATCAAACTTAAAAATAGTAATAGATGGAACGCTGAAAAATACCGAAAGCGAAAACATTTACGAATCTACAGCACGTCGTGGTGATAATAGTTTACTAAATACCTCAAAACGCTTAACTACCAACAAAAGCAAACAGCAGCTATTTAACCTTAATGCGCTGTATACCAAAAAACTTAAAAAACCTGGCCGTAACTATTCTTTAAACCTTACACAAGCCTACAACAATACTAATAGTGACGGGCTTTTGCAGTCGACCAATAATTTCTTTGACGAAACTAGTAACTCTACCGGGCCTCCTGAAGTGATAGATCAGCTAAAAGAAAACGACATTACTACAAATAGGATAGCCGCAAATATTACTTTTACCGAGCCTTTGAGTAAGTTTTTTAGCTTAGTGGCTAATTATGGCTTGAACTTTACCAGCAACGACGCACATAGAAGAGCTTTTGATGCTAGTACAGCAAATGTTTACGATCAGTTAAACCCAGAATTCAGTAATAACTTTGAAGCTGATCAATTAATAAATCAAGTAGGTGCTATTTTTAGCTACAAAAAAGGAAAAACGGTAGTCAACTTTGGTACAAAAACAAGCTTTGTAAGATTTGACCAAACTGAGCTTTATAGCAACCAAGAGTTTAATAGAAACTTTATTAACTGGTTGCCTCAGGCCATGTACCAATACAAATTTTCGGCACAAAAATCTTTTACTGTGAACTACAATGGCTCTACTACACAGCCAACCGTTAGTCAATTACAGCCTGTTAGGGTTAACGATGATCCTTTAAATATCCCAGAAGGAAATCCGTTTCTAAAACCAGCTTACAACAATCGATTTAACATAAGATACAACACTTATAAAGTAATAACCAACCAGAACTTTTACATTAGTGGTAATGCTAACTTTACCCAAGATCAAATTGTAAGTAGCAACACAACAGATAGCGAGGGCCGCACGATTTACAAATCTGTAAATTTAGAAGACAAGTTGCCATTTAACCTTAATGCTTATTCGGGATTCTCTAGAAAACTAAATTTCTTAGGTGGTATTAGCACTGGTTTAGACATCAACGTGTCTGGCTCTAAATATTACAACTATGTTAATAATGAGCTAAATGCCACAACTAATTTTAATGCGGGACCGTCTATTAACATCAGTAGATATCAAGAAAAAAATCAATTCTATCTATCTTTCGGTCCAAGATATACGGTCCAAGAAGCCTCATTGCAAAAACAAATAAACAATAAAGGTTGGGGATACTCGGGTTACTTTGATGCGATGGCAAAACTACCGCAAAAATTTAGCATAAATGTTAACTCACAATATAGCTATCAACCAAGTTCGGCAGCATTTCAAGACAGCTTCGAACAATTACTTATTAATGCAACGCTTACCAAAGCATTTTTTAAAGAAGAGAAATTTAAGCTAGCACTCAGTGCAAACGACATTCTTAACCAAAATAGAGGTTTTAGACGTACTGCATCTGGCAACTCAATTGTACAAACAAGTTACAACAACATTAGCCGCTACTTTATGTTCTCTCTTATTTGGGATTTCAATAAAATGGGCGGTGCTCCAAAAACTAACTAAATTTAATTCTCGAAGAAATGAAGACATTAAAATATATCGTAAGTGCATATCTACTGTTAGCTACGTTTAATTTAAATGCACAACATGCCCGTTTTGTAACGCAAGGCACCATAGAATATGAAAAACGAGTAAATGCCTATGCTTTAATTAAGGAACAGATTAAACTTTGGGGTGGCGAAAGTTTCTACACAGCAGCTTTTGAAAGCTACCAGAAAAACAACCCTCAGTTTAAAACTGCAAAAAGCAAGCTCTTTTTTAATAACCAAACAACGGCTTTTATACCAGAAGAGGAAGCTATAGCATCTTCTAACAGTTGGTTTTCAACGCTTATTCAATTTCAGCAAGCCAACAATATTTTAAGCGACTTAAAAACAGGCACCAGTAAAACGCAGAAAAAAGTCTATGACGAAACGTACATGGTTAGCGACAGCACTAGAAAAATCAACTGGAAAATAACAGACGAGTTTAGGAACATTGCTGGCTACAACTGCAGAAGAGCAAATGCTCTGGTTATGGATTCTGTTTATGTAGTAGCCTTTTATGCAGAAGAAATTGCAGTAAGTGGTGGGCCCGAATCATTTAGCGGCTTGCCTGGAATGATCTTAGGATTGGCCATGCCTCATGATCACGTCACTTGGTTTGCCACTTCGGTAACAGATGTGCCCGTTGCTGATGATAAACTGAAAATACCAACCAAAGGGAAAGCAGTTAACAATAAACAGTTATATGATATTTTAAAGGGAGCGTTGAAAAATTGGGGGAAATCAGCCTATCAAACCTTTAAATGGACAATGCTATAGAAAAGATTAACTGTTTAACTGAAAAAATCGGTTAACTGGTGTTATATTTTTAACATCCGTTAACCGATTTTTATTTCTCCACTATTTAATGGAAGCGATTAACCAAATACACAATTAATCGGTTAACCAAGTTTAATTCACTACTAACTTATAACCCTTACCGTGTACATTAATAATTTCCACCTTCGGATCTTCTCTAAGATACTTACGTAGTTTACTCAAGAATACGTCCATGCTACGCCCGTTGAAATAATTATCGTCATGCCAGATATGAATTAAGGCCTCTTCTCTGGTAAGCACACTATTCTTTTTCAAACACAACAAACGTAAAAGTTCAGCCTCTTTGGTAGAGAGTTTTTGTTGGCTTCCATTGTAATAAACTATTTGTGTAGTGTAATCGAAAGTATAACTGCCAATTTCAAATTGCTTCGGCTCTTCTTCTTGAGACGCGGTTTGTGTTACTGAAACTCTTTTTAATAATGCATTGATGCGAAGTAAAAGCTCTTCTATTCTAAATGGCTTGGTAATGTAGTCATCGCCACCCAAATCGTAAGCAGATGCTTTATCTTCCATCATAGATTTTGCAGTAGCAAAAATAATCGGAACCTGTTGGTTTGTCTTCCTAATTTCCTTACCCAATGTAAATCCGTCTTTTTTGGGCATCATCACATCTAGTATGCAAAGATCAAAAGACTGTTTACCAAAAGCCTTTAGGCCTTCTTCCCCATCGGTACAAAGCACTACTTCAAAGTTTCCTTTGATCTGCAAATAATCTTGCAGCAATAAACCTAAATTCGGATCGTCTTCGACCAACAGTATCTTCTTCATATCAATTGCTTAATTTAAATGGTAAATTGATCACAAATGTAGTCCCTTTATCTTTCTCGCTAATCACCTTGATAGTACCATTCATCTGCCCAACAATATCGTTTACGTAACTTAAACCCAAACCAAAACCTTTTACATCGTGTAGGTTTCCAGTGGGCACTCTATAAAACTGATCAAATATGCGTTTAGTTTGTTCCTTGGTCATGCCAATTCCCTCATCGCTAACCTCAATACTAATTCCGTTTCCGTAATTTTTAGTTTTTATAGTAATCTTAGGTTGTTCTGGACTATACTTATTTGCATTGTCTATCAAGTTGTAAATCATGTTAGAAAGGTGCAGTTCATCACCAATAATAACCTCAGGATTAGCGTCTAGCTCTAATACAACTTCTGCATCTCTTTTCTGCAATTGCAAACTCATACTATCAACCACTAACGAAATCAATTCGTTCATTGCTACTGGTTGGCGTTCCAATTTTAGCTCCTTCTTATCCAGCTTCGCAACATTTAACACACGTTCGATATGATTACCCAAACGCACATTTTCATCGTAGATAATACCTGCTAATCGATTAATCCTAGATTTGTCGGGCGTTAAGTCGGGATCTTTCAATGCCTCGCTTGCAATCATAATAGTAGCCACTGGAGTTTTAAACTCGTGGGTCATATTATTGATAAAATCGGTTTTCATTTCTGTCAATTTTTTCTGGCGGATGATGGCATAAATCGTATATGCGAAAATAGAAATGAGCACCAATAGCAAGCCAACTGACGAAATGAGCGTGACAAACATGTTATTAAAAATCAACGAATTCTTATTAGGAAAACTAACATACAGCACTCCCGGATCTTTAATCATTAAATCGTTACCAAAAATGATTTTATGAAATGTATTTTTAGGTAAAAGTTCACCGCTAGGCAAAGAAACATTCTGGTAAATAATTTCTCCTTTTTTATTAGAAGGTGTTACCCAGTAATTGTAAGCTAAATCTATATTTTTACTTAATAATTCCCGCTTTATCAAGGTATCTAAATTCTCCTGGCTGGGCATTCTTTCTTCCAAAGGGATATCCTTGTTAGCCATTTCTTTGGCAACGTCTTGCAACAACATCACATTGCGCCCGTTGCTACCAAATAAATTAACAGTATCTGCATAAAGTCTTTCTAGCTCCAGTTTAAATTTATGCTCCGCTTTGGCGTCTTCAATTTTAAACTTAGCCTTTAGGTCTGGATCTACCGATGGTAAAATAATAAATTGGGGCCTAAGATCTGTTGGGCTAAATGCCAAATAAATAATGGAATCTGGTAATTTATTTAACTTAATTACAGGTCTTTTTCGCTTAAAATCCGGCGAAAAATTCCTACTTAAAACAAGTCCATCAGCCGTTCTAAGTTCATCTATTTTATAAGTTAAGGTACTTTTGTTTGGAGATGGGTTTGACAAAATAGCGTAATCTTCTTCGCTTATAATTTCTGGCTTTAAGAAACTACTATGAATAATGCTGTCTTGTGTATTGAGGTAAGCAAGTATTTGCTGCTGTTGTTTTAACTTCCTTTGTGCTTCGTTTTCCTTAAATCTTACTTTGTAGGCAACAATACTATCGGTTTTGCTTCGGATGTTACTAACTTCCAATTCTTTAAATTCGTCGTCCTTCTTATTGATGTGCCTAATAACATTTGTCTTTTGTATCTTATTTACAACGGCATTTAAAGCCTGACTTACGTTCTGTTCAAAAAGTTGTGATTTTAGGTTATATGATTCCCTAATGTAATACATCTGCATTACAAACACCCCTAATAACGCAAAGGTCATTAGTGCGGTAATTATCCAAAGGCTCCTCTTTTTCATCGCTACTATTTCAAAAATAGCGAACATTAAGAGTAAAGGCGCTATGCTTTAACACTTTTTAACTTAAACAAATGCAAAAAAGCCGTTCAGTTTTTAACTAAACGGCTTCAAATTATAGTGTTTTCTTAAAAAGCGATCTTAGAGAGAGTCTTTAGATAACGTTTTTAGAAAGGCAAATCGTCATCTTCACCAGCAGCTGTGCTTACATCAGCAGGTGCTGCATATTGTGGTGCTGCCGCAGCTGCTCCAGGTGTGTTTGCCAACGCTGTGATACGCCAAACTACCAAACTGTTAAAATAAGAAGTAACCCCTTCTTTGTTAGTCCACGGGCGACCACGTAAATTAAATGAAACTTCTATTTCATCTCCTGCTTTTAAACTATCTAACAAAGCAGTTTTATCTTGTAATGCCTCAAACCTAATATATTCTGGATAGGTTGGGTTTTCTGCATATTCAATTATTAAATCACGTTTTTTGAACGTTTCACTTACTTGCTGTACCGCACCAACTTCGTGCACTTTGCCTTTAATTTCCATGTCTGTACTAATATATTTCTCTTCCACCCAAATCTCTATATTTTTATTGATAACTTCGCAAATCATATGACACAAGTTTTCCACACCAAGAGTAAGGTAATCATTACCTGTAATAAAAGACTATCAACATACCTGCAAGCAGAGGTAGAAGAATTAGGTTACACTATTGAAAGAGCCTTTGCTACCGGCGTTGAACTTAACATTACCCTTAACGAGTGCATTAAACTTAACTTAAACTTGCGTTGCGCAAGTCAGGTATTATATAGTCTTAAAAGTTTCAAGGCAAAAAACCCAGAAGAACTTTATACTGCTTTAGCTGCCATGGAATGGGAAGAGTTACTTGATTTTTCAGGATATTTCTCCGTAACGTCTAATGTAGACAACCCTTTCATTACTACACCACTTTTTGCAAATCTAAAAGTTAAGGATGCTATTGTAGATAGATTTAGGGAAAAGAAAAACATCAGACCAAACACAGGTTCTGATGCCAATAAGGCTGTAATACATCTATATTGGAAAGATGACGATGCCGATATCTTTATTGACACCAGCGGTGAAACCTTGAGTAAGCACGGCTACAGGAAAATTCCTGGCAAAGCGCCAATGCTTGAAGCCCTCGCAGCTAGTACAATTATGGCAACAGAATGGGACAAAAAATCACCATTTGTAAATCCCATGTGTGGCTCTGGAACTTTAGCAATTGAGGCAGCTTTGTTGGCTACCAATCGCAGGCCTGGCTTGTATCGTATGAATTACGGCTTTATGCACATTATTGGCTATGATGAGGAAGTTTTCTTTACCGAACGTAGAATTCTTAAAGATCAGGTGATTAAAAATATAGATCTACAAATTATT
>Ga0308157_10006563_pt1 | contig 13866 bp, 11 predicted proteins | sample PhyBR1_FD_201035 | JGI IMG/M metagenome (GOLD analysis project Ga0308157, IMG submission 201035) | Phyllosphere microbial communities from UC Gill Tract Community Farm, Albany, California, United States - DLSLB.R1 | ecosystem: Host-associated > Plants > Phyllosphere > Unclassified | place: USA...
TGCCGGTGAGCAGGGCCGGGGCTTTGCGGTGGTGGCCAGCGAGGTGCGCTCGCTCGCCCAGCGTTCGGCCCAGGCGGCCAAGGAGATCAAGACGCTGATCGGCGTGTCCGTCGAGAAGGTGGAGTCCGGCGCAGCGCTGGTCCAGAACGCGGGCAGCACCATGGACGAGATCGTGAGCTCCGTGCGCCGCGTGACCGACATCATTGGTGAGATCAGCGCCGCCGCATCCGAGCAGAGCCAGGGCATCAGCCAGGTGAACGTGGCCGTGAACCAGCTGGACCAGATGACGCAGCAGAACGCGGCGCTGGTGGAGGAGTCCACCGCCGCCGCCGAGAGCCTCAAGGACCAGGCGGCACGCCTGGCCGATGTGGTGGGGGCCTTCCGCCTCGGTGCGCCGTCAAACACGCCGCGGCTGCGCTGAGGAAGCGCCGCGCCCGAATGGGCGCGGCCCACTGGCTACAATACCGCCCTTGCAAAGGCTGCTGTCCCGGCAGCCTTTTGCTTTTTCTGTCATCGGGACCATGTAGAGGAACACCATGTACAAAAACCTCGCCACCGCACTGCGTGCGGCTTGTGTGAGTGCGCTCGCGGGCGCCATTTTCATCTCCCCCGTTTTTTCACAGACCGGCGCGGCCGCTCCCAGGGCGGCGCCCGCCGAGTCCGTCAAGGCTGGTTTCGTCTACGTCTCCCCCATCACCGAGGCGGGCTGGACGAAGCAGCACGACGATGGCCGCAAGGCCGTGGAGGCAGCGCTGGGCAGCCACGTCAGGACGACCTTCGTCGAGAACGTGGCCGAGGGTGCCGATGCCGAGCGCGTGATCCGCGACCTGGCCGCCACGGGCCACCAGATCATCTTCACGCCCAGCTTCGGCTACATGGAGCCCACGCTCAAGGTCGCGCAGGACTACCCGAACGTGAAGTTCGAGTCCATCACCGGCTACAAGACGGCCGCCAACGTGGCCGTGGCCAATGCGCGCTACTACGAAGGGCGCTACCTGGCGGGCATTGCGGCGGGCCGCATGAGCAAGACTGGGGTGGCGGGCTACGTGGCGGGCTTTCCGATCCCCGAGGTGCTGCAGGGCATCAACGCGTTCACGCTGGGCATGCGCTCGGTGAACCCTGAGGCCGCCGTGAAGGTGGTGTGGATCAACGTGTGGTTCGACCCGCCCAGGGAGCGCGATGCGGCCATGGTGCTCTTCAACCAGGACGTGGACGTGATGGCCTTTCACACCGGCTCCACCGCCGTGATGGCCGCGGCGCAGGAGCGCGGCAAGATGGCCGTGGCCTACCACTCCGACATGCGCAAGGCGGGGCCGGACGCCCAGATCGTGGCCGTGACGCACCAGTGGGGCCGCTACTACACCGACCGCGTGCGCGCCGTGCAAAACGGCACCTGGAAGAGTGGCAACCTCTGGGGCGGCGTGCGCGAGGGCATGATCCGCGTGGGCGACTTCGGCCCCAAGGTGCCGCCCGCCGTGCAGCAGGAAGTGCTGGCCGCGCAGAAGGCCATCGGCGCGGGCCAGCTGCAGCCCTTCCGGGCAGGCGCCAGGACGCCCGTGCGCGACAACGAAGGGCACGAGGTGATCCCTGCCGGGCAGGCCCTGACGGACGCGCAGATCCTGCAGATGAACTGGCTGGTGGAGGGCGTGCAGGGCCGCGTCACCCGCTGACGGGGCGCAACGCGTGCCGCGGTGCGCGGGCCATAGCGTTTATTGCACGCCGCGTATGTCCCGGGCCAGGGCCGCCGCTAAGCTAGCCCCCATGCACGTATACCGCTCAGCCCTTTTGCGCTTTGCCGACGATGGATCGGCCCTGTATGACGAAGACGGCCTGCTGGCCGTCGGCCCCGATGCCCAGGGCCGCCAGCGGGTGCTGGCGGCGGGCGGGTGGCAGGCCTTGTCGCACCGGTACGCCGGCGCGCCTGTCATCCACCTGCCGGGGCGCATTCTGGCGCCGGGCTTCGTGGACATGCACATCCACTTTCCGCAGACCGATGTGATTGGTTCCCCCGCCGATGGCCTGCTGCCCTGGCTGGAGAACTACACCTTCCCGCACGAATCGCGGTTTGTCGAGCCGGCCTACGGCGCCCAGGTGGCAGGCTTCTTCGTCGACGAGCTGCTGCGCAACGGCGTGACCACGGCGCTGGCGTTCGCCACCTCGCATCCCGCCAGCGTGGATGCGCTTTTCACCGAGGCGCAGCGCCAGCAGATGCGCCTGATCACCGGCAAGGTGCTGCAGGACCGCCATTCGCCCGACGGCGTGCGTGATGACACGGAGCAGAGCCTGCTCGACACCGAAACCCTGATCCAGCGCTGGCATGGCGTGGACCGCCTGGGCTATGCGATCACGCCGCGGTTTGCCCCCACCAGCACGCCCGAGCAGCTGCGCGGGGCGGGCGAGCTGGCCGCGCGCCACCCCGACGTGTGGATCCAGTCGCACGTGGCCGAGAACCTGGACGAGATCCGCTGGGCGCGCGAGCTGTTCCCTGCGTCTCGCAGCTACCTGGCGGTGTACGACGATTTCGGTCTGATGCGCGAGCGCGCGGTGTACGCGCACTGCATTCACTTCGACGACGACGACCGCGCATTGATGCGTGATACGCGCACCGTGGCGGCCGTCAGCCCCACCAGCAACCTCTTTCTGGGCAGCGGCTTTTTCGACTACGCGGGCGCGGACCGCGTGGGCTTTGGCTACGGCCTGGCCAGCGACGTGGGCGGGGGCACCAGCTTCAGCCCGTTCCACACCATGCTGGCGGCGTATTACGTGGGCCGGGAAGGGCAGAGCAAAGAGGGCCTGAGCCTGTCGCCCCGGCGGCTGTGGTGGCAGCACACGGCGGGCGCGGCGAAGGCGCTGGGCCTGGCGGGCGTGGTGGGCAATCTGCAGCCGGGCTGCGAGGCGGATTTTGTGGTGCTGAACCCTGAGGCCACTCCCCTTTTGGCGCGCAAGACCCGCCAGGCGCGCAACCTCGATGAGCTTTTGTTTGCGCTGATCGTGCTCGGCGACGACCGGGTGGTGCAGGAAACTGTGATTTCTCAAGCAAAATACGGCTCTAGCGCTTGATATTCATGCGCTACCAGCTACGTATTTAATAGCGCCCGGCAGTCCACCACTGTGCGGGCCACAGCGCAGGGAGTTCTGCTATGAGCATCAAGAGCGACAAATGGATCCGCCGCATGGCGGCCGAGCGCGGCATGATCGAGCCCTTCGAGCCCGGCCAGGTGCGCGAGGCCGAGGGCCGCAAGATCATCAGCTACGGCACCAGCAGCTACGGCTACGACATCCGGTGCGCGCCCGAATTCAAGGTGTTCACCAACATCCACAGCACCGTGGTGGACCCGAAGAACTTCGACGAGAAGAGCTTCGTGGACTTCCACGGCGACAGCTGCATCATCCCGCCCAACAGCTTCGCGCTGGCCCGCACGATGGAGTACTTCCGCATCCCGCGCAACGTGCTCACCATCTGCCTGGGCAAGAGCACCTATGCGCGCTGCGGCATCATCGTCAATGTGACCCCGTTCGAGCCCGAGTGGGAAGGCTACGTGACGCTGGAGTTCTCCAACACCACGCCGCTGCCCGCGCGCATCTACGCGGGCGAGGGCTGCGCGCAGGTGTTGTTCTTCGAGAGCGACAAGGACGATGTGTGCGAGGTCAGCTACCGCGACCGCGGGGGCAAGTACCAGGGCCAGGTGGGCGTGACCCTGCCCAAGGCCTGACATCGGCCGCACGCGCGGCCGGCGCTCGCCGGACCGCCGGTCCGCCAGGGCTGCGTCCTACAGCGCGTCAGCCCGTTGACTGAAGTGCAAGCGCAGGTAAGGTTCTTAGCATCGTGTCATGCCACCCCGATGTCGCGGTGGGCAAGAAGGAGTCCTCCCATGCTGACCTTTGCTGCGCCGTTCACACCCGCCAAGGCCCTGGGCACGGGTCTTTCCCTGCACGCCGCGTGTGGCGCGGGCGACCTTGGGTTCGCGCCCTCGCAGCCGCACGGCGGGCCGCAGGCGCATTATTGGCCGTGCGAATCGCTCAATGCCTTCGTCCTCAAGATGGCGGCAGCGGGCCATTGCGTGAACACCGCGATGATGCTGGGACACCGGCCCTACGCGGTGGAACAGCTGGCCATGGCGCGCGCCGCGAACGACGACAGCCTGACAGCGCTGGCCGAGCGGCTCCAGGCCTATTTCGACGCGACCGCCCCACAAGGCTGCGCGGCCGTGGCGGACATCGACGGGGCCTAGGCGGCATCAGGCCGCGCGCCAGCACGGCCCCATCCGTCCATCATCCGTTTCTCAGGCCTCCACGCAGACCCGGTTGCGCCCCTGTCCTTTGGCCTCATAGAGCGCGGCGTCGCCCCGGCGCAGGAGGTCCGTGCCGTTGTCCTGCAGGCTGCGCATGCTGGCCACCCCGGCGCTCACGGTGATGAGCCCGACCACCGGGTCCTGCTGCCCGGCCATGGCCGCGACCAGGGACTGGGCGATGGCCTGGGCGCCCGCCAGATCGGTATCGGGCAGCAGCGCCACGAACTCCTCCCCACCCAGCCGCGCCACCACGTCCGAGTTGCGCAGCCGCACCTCCAGCGTGCGTGCCAGCCGGCGCAGGACTTCGTCGCCCGCCTCGTGGCCGTAGGTGTCGTTCACGCGCTTGAAATGGTCCACGTCGATCGTGATCAGGCTCAATGGGCGGCCGCTGCGCCGGGACAGCGCCAGCGCAAACGCCATCTGTGTTTCGAAGCCCCGGCGGTTGAGCAGGCCCGTCAGCGCATCGGTGCGGGCCTGCAGGTCCAGCGCGCGGTTGGCCGCCTCCAGCTCCAGCGTGCGCAGGCGCACCTTCTCTTCCATGGCCTCGCGGGATGCCAGAAGCCGGTGCGTCATGCGCCCGAGGGCACTCGACAGCTGGCGCACCTCGCGGCTGCTGTGCGCCTGCGGAATGCGCGCGCCGGCCTGTTCGGCTTCCACGGCGCTGGCGGCATCGGCCAGCGCGTACAGATCATCGCTCAGCCGCCGTGCCGCCAGCCAGGCCAGCAGGGAGGCCAGAAGTGCCGCAGCCAGCCCGATGGCCAGCGCCATGCGCACGGTGCGGCTCGCCTCGGCGAAGGCCAGTTCCACGGGCTCGCGGGCGACAACCCTCCATCCGAGGTCGCTGGCGCTGCTGCGCGCCTGCAGCGGCACCATGGCCGTGAGGTAGCTGCGGCCGTCCCTCCACGGCATCACGGCCACCGGGCTGGCGGCCCGGTCTGCGGGCGCGGCCCCGGCCGGCAGGCGCTGCCCGGACTCCCGCAGGGCCTGCGTCTGGCCGCCGGGGGCATAGATGAGCTGGCCCTCGCGGTCAAAGACAAACAGTTCCACCGCGGTGTCTTCGGTGTGCGCGGGCGTGAGGCTGACCATGACCTCGCGGGTCCATTCCCAGCTGCCATGGATGCCCACCACGCCCACGGTGGTGGGGCCGATGCGGATGGGGGCCGCGAAGTCGACGAGCCGGTAGGGTTCGCCCGAGGGGTTGGGGGGCAGCAGCTTTTCCAGCAGCTTGGCCGCGTGCACGTCCCCCACGTGCAGTGTCCGCAGACCTTCCTGGAACCAGGGCCGCTCTGCCACGCTCTGGCCCACGAGCAGGCCTCCCGTGGCCGTGCGCACCACGCCCTGGGCATCGGCCACGCCGATCCACACGCTGTGGGGCTGCGTGGCCTGGCTGCGGGCCAGCATGTGGTGGCCCTCGGGGGTGTCGAGCCCCTTGACCCAGACCACTTCCGCGGCGGCCAGCACCTCGGCCTCGCGGCTGCGTTCCAGCAAGCCGTTGGCCAGCAGCTTGCCGGCGTTCTCGGCGATCACCTGCAGGGCGGTGCCGGCATCGCGCTCGATGCGCCGCTTGAGCAGCTCTCCGAAGGCGAGGGACAGCAGCACCGCCAGGCCCACCACCAGCGCGCCGAACACCAGCGCGATCTGGGCGCGCAGGCTGTGGTCCGAGAAGCGCGGAGGGCTCATGGCGCGGCCCGCGGGGCGTGCCCTGGCGACACCGGCGGGTGCACCGCCAGGCGTGCCGCCGCCAGGTCCCGGCCGGCCCCGCCGAAACTCCTGAACAGCACGGGGCCTTTCGGGGTGGCCGCGGCGTCCAGCGTGGCGGGGGATTCGGAAAGAGGGTGGAAAGGCATCGCGCGACTTTATACAGCGCCGTCGCGCCGGGGAAGCGGGCAAGCCCGTGGTCCGGGGCCCGGCATTCAGTGCGTGGCGCCCGCGCCCAGCGCGATGTCGTGGCGGACCAGCATGGCGGCCCACAGGGCGGCATGGATGCCGCGCACCATCTGCCGCAGCGCCAGGTGGGGCGTGCCCTGGCCCGGCAGCCAGGGCACGTGCACGAAGCCGCCACGGGTGCCTGCCAGGGCCGCGTCCTGCGCCTGCAGCATGTGCATCAGCCCGTACAGCACGTGGTTGCAGACGAAGGTGCCCGCCGTCTGCGACACCTCGCAGGGCACCCCCGCGCGCCGCACGGCGTGCAGCATGGCCTTGACGGGCAGGCTCGCGAAATAGGCGGCGGGGCCGCCGGGCACCACGGGCGTGTCGACGGGCTGCCGGCCGGCGTTGTCGGGGATGCGGGCATCGTTGATGTTGATGCCCACCCGTTCCAGCGACAGCGCGGCGCGCCCGCCCGCCTGGCCCAGGCAGACGATCAGCGCGGGCCGGTGGGCCTCGGCCAAGGCCCGCAGCTGCCGCAGCGACGCTCCAAACACGGTCGGCAGTTGCGCGGCCACCACGCGGTGGCCGGCGATGCGCTGCCCGTGCAGAGCCTCGGCGATGAGCCAGCTGGGGTTGAGCGAGTCGCCCCCGAAAGGGTCGAACCCGGTGAGCAGGATCACCCCGCCCGCGAGGGGAGCGTAGTGCGACGCGTCGTGGAGCATGGGGTGCGGGCGGGTGGTGGACAAGGACGATGGTGAAGGTCGGTGGCGGAGCATGCCCGCGGGCGCGGACAGGCCGGCCATCGTAATCTGCCCTGCGAGTTGCTGCCGGGCGCGTAATATGGCGGCAATGCCTTCCGCAGGGCGAGGGCGCTGGAGATACGGTATGAAATGGGAAGGCAATCGCGAATCGGACAACGTGGAGGACCGCCGCGGCGAAGGCGGCGGCGGTTCGCCGGTTTTTGGCGGGCGCAGCATCGGCATCGGCACCATCGTCATCGCCCTCGTGGGCGGCTGGGTGCTGGGCATCAACCCGCTGACCATCCTGGGGCTGCTCAGCGGTGGCGGCCCCCCCGCGCAGGTGCAGTCGCAGGGGCCCGCCCAGCGCCCGCCGGCGGACGACACCATGGCCCGTTTTGTCTCGACCGTGCTGGCCGATACCGAGGACGTGTGGAAGGCCGTGTTCCGCCAGGGCGGCGGCAGCTACCAGGAACCGCGCCTGGTGCTTTTTCGCGGAGCCACGCCCACGGCCTGCGGCACGGGCCAGGCGGCCATGGGGCCGTTTTACTGCCCGGCCGACCAGAAGGTCTACATCGACCTCGGTTTCTACGAGACCCTCAAGAGCCGCCTGGGTGCCCCGGGCGATTTCGCGCAAGCCTACGTGATCGCGCATGAGGTGGGCCACCACGTGCAGAACCAGCTGGGCATCAGCGGCAAGGTGGACCAGATGCGCGGACGCGTGGGCAAGACGGAATACAACGCGCTGTCGGTGCGCCTGGAACTGCAGGCCGACTGCTTCGCGGGCGTGTGGGCCCACCACGCGCAGAACGCGCGCCAGATCCTGGAGCAGGGCGATGTGGAGGAGGCCATGAACGCGGCCGCCAAGATTGGCGACGATGCGCTGCAGCGCTCGAGCGGCGGCGCGGTGGTCCCCGAGAGCTTTACCCACGGCACCAGCGCCCAGCGCCAGCGCTGGTTCAACAACGGGCTGCAAAACGGCAGCGTCAAGGCCTGCGACACCTTCTCGGCCCGCAGCCTGTAGCGCGCCGGCCGCCGCGGCGGGTTGCACCCGGTGTCCGGCGGCCCGCAAGCCCTGAACAAAACCACGGTTGCCATGTCCGCCACCGCCTTGTCTTCGACGGCCTCGGCCCACGGTGCCTCCGGCGGCGCCAGCGGCGGGGCGGCCGGGCCCCTGCCGCAGCCGCCCTCCTCGGGGGTCGCGGCGGCATGGTCGGCCGCGGCGGTCACGGTGCCCCATGCGGTGGGGCTGGGCCTGCTGGGGTTCGCACCGCTGGCGGGCGACTACCCGCTGGCGGCCCTGGCGCTGTGGTCCGCCGCGCTGCCGGGGCTGCTGCTCACGCTGGCCGCGCCGCGCGCCGGCGTGGTGTATGCGCCCACCACCGTGGTCGCGCTGCTGTTCGCGGCGGTGCTGGCCACCGCGCACGGCGCGGCCCCCGCGCTGGGCCTGAGCGCGCGCCAGGTGCTGGCCGTGAGCGGGGCGACGGTGGGGCTGGCCTTCGTGTTCCAGTGGCTGCTGGGCATGTTGCGGCTCGCGTCGGTGGCGCGGTTCCTGCCGATCTCGGTGACCCACGGCTTCGCCGCGGGGGTGGGCTTGTCCATGGTGGTGGGCCAGGTGCGCAATGGATTTGGCGCCGGGCCCGACGCGCTGTGGGACGCGCGCACCGGCTGGCATGCGCTGGCGGCGGCCGCGGTGGTGGCCATCGCCTGGGCGCTGCGCCACCGCTGGCCCCGTTCGCCGGGCCTGCTGTCCGCGGTGGTCCTGGTCACGCTGGGGGTGGCGCTGGCCGGGCTGTGGGGCGGCGGGCTGGGAACCGTGTTCGCACCCGCCGTGCAGCCCAGCAGCTTCGCCGGGCCGCCATGGCCCGACTGGACGGGCATCCCCTGGATGGCGCTGGCCCAGCAGGAGGGCTCGGCGCTGGTCGTGCTGGCCTTGCTGATGGCCCTGGTCAACAGCCTGGAAATCCTGGTATTCAACCAGGAGCTGGAACTGGAGCACGGACTGCGCGGCAATGCCAACCTGGCCCTGCGCCGCGAGAGCCTGCTCGGAGCGCTGTGCGGCCTGGCGGGAATGATCCCCGCGTCGATCAGCGCATCGCGTTCGCGCATCGTGCTGGCGCAGGCCGGGGCCTCGCGCGACGCGCCGCGGTGGCATGCGGCGATCATGCTGGGCGTGGCGGCCACGGGCGCATGGTGGCTGCACTGGGTGCCCATGGCCTGCCTGGCGGGTGGCCTGGTGCTGGCGGGGCTGCTGCAGGTGCCGGGCCTCATGTGGTCGCTGCGCTATGCGCGCAGCTCGCGCGTGACCTGGGCGCAGAGCTGGCTGGTGGCGCTGGTGTTCGCCGTCATGGGCGGCGTGGGCGCGCTGGTGGCGGGCCTGGTCGTGGCCACGTTCGTGCTGCTGCACGACTCGGCCGCCAAGGTGCTGCGGCATGTGCGGCTCGATGGCGAACTGCGCTCGCGCCGCCTGCGCCGGGCCGGGTCCGACACCTGGCTCGTTCCGCGCATGAACCAGATCGCCGTCTTTGAGCTGCAGGGAGTGATGTCGTTTGGCGTGGCCGCCCACCTGGCCGAGCAGGTGCGTTTGCTGCTGCAGCCGCGCCACCGGTGGGTGATCCTCGATGCGGGGCGCGTGCCCGCCTGGGACAGCACCGCGCTCGCGCAGCTGCGCGCCCTGGTGCGCGACCTGGGCCAGCAGGGCATCTCGGCGGCCGTGGCGGCGCTGGACCCCCTGGCCGCCGAACAGGCCAGGGACCATGTGCGCTCCTTTTCCGATGTCGACCGGGCCCTGGAATGGGCGGAGGCCGGCATCCTGTCGCAGCGGCCCATCGAAGAGCGCCCGGCCCACCCCGCCCGGGACCTGCTGGGCGAGATCGGGGAAGGCGTGCCGCGCGCGGCAAGCGATGCCCTGCTGGCCGTGCTCGAGCGCGAGGCGGTGCCGGCACGCGGCGTGGTCTTCAATGCGGGCGACACCGACCACGACCTGCTCGTGGTGCAGTCGGGCCACATCACCCTGGTCACGCAATGGCCCCCGGAAAAGGGGCTGCGCCTGGCCACCGTCGGCCCGGGCATGGCATTTGGCGAGATGGCGTTCCTCAATGGGGCGGCCCGCAGCGCCAGCGCCGGGGCCGAGCGGGGCACCGCGCACCTGGTGCGATTGTCCCGCGCGCATTTCGACGCGTGGGCCCGCCAGTACCCCGAGGCGGCGCTCACGGTGATGAATAACCTCGCCCAGATCGGGGCGAGGCGCCTGGCGGCCACCACCCGCCAGCTGCGGGCGGTGCTGGAGTAGTTTCCCGTCAAGATGGCCTGCAGCGCTTGTACGTTGTGCGCTGGAAGCTATCAAAAACATAGTGAACGGCCGCCGCGCGCGCCCCGGGCCACGGCTGCGGGCGTGCCGCCAAAATGCTAAAAATGGCATTTTGGGCCACCGGTGCGACAATAGAGGGCTAAATGACAAGTTCCTTTTCCAATCTATCGCTGGCCGAGCCGCTGGCGCGCGCCGTAGCCGAAATGGGCTACGAGTCCATGACGCCCATCCAGGAGCAGGCCATTCCGGTGGTGCTCACAGGGCAAGACGTGATGGGCGCAGCCCAGACGGGCACCGGCAAGACGGCGGCGTTCTCGCTGCCGCTGCTGCAACGCCTGCTCAAGCACGAGAGCAGCTCCACATCCCCGGCCCGCCACCCCGTGCGGGCGCTGGTGCTGCTGCCCACGCGCGAACTGGCCGACCAGGTCGCCCAGCAGATCGCGCTGTACGCCAAGTACACCAAGCTGCGCAGCACCGTGGTGTTCGGCGGCATGGACATGAAGCCCCAGACCATCGAGCTGAAAAAAGGCGTCGAGGTGCTGGTGGCCACGCCGGGCCGCCTGCTGGACCACATCGAGGCCAAGAACGCGGTGCTCAACCAGGTCGAGTACGTGGTGCTCGACGAGGCCGACCGCATGCTGGACATCGGCTTCCTGCCCGACCTGCAGCGCATCCTGAGCTACCTGCCCAAGCAGCGCACCACGCTCCTGTTCAGCGCCACGTTCTCGCCCGAGATCAAGCGCCTGGCCGGCAGCTACCTGCAGAACCCCATCACCATCGAGGTGGCCCGCCCCAACGAGACGGCTTCCACGGTGGAGCAGCGTTTCTACAGCGCCAACGACGACGACAAGCGCCGCGCCATCCACCAGGTGCTCAAGACCCGGGGTTTGAAGCAGGCCTTCATCTTCGTGAACAGCAAGCTCGGCTGTGCCCGCCTGGCGCGCAGCCTGGAGCGCGAAGGCCTCAAGACCACCGCGTTGCATGGCGACAAGAGCCAGGACGAGCGCCTGAAGGCGCTCGAAGCCTTCAAGAGCGGGGAAGTCGATCTGCTGGTATGCACCGACGTGGCCGCGCGCGGCCTCGACATCAAGGACGTGCCGGCGGTCTTCAACTTCGACGTGCCGTTCAACGCCGAAGACTACGTGCACCGCATCGGCCGCACGGGCCGCGCGGGCGCGTCCGGCCTGGCGGTCACGCTGGTGTCGGGCAGCGATGCCCGCCTGGTGGCCGACATCGAGAAGCTGATCAAGAAGAAGATCGAACTCGAAGCCATCGAATACGAAGAAGACCAGCCGCGTGGCCGCATCAACGACGGCCGCCGCGCCTGGCGCGAAGCGGGCGAGACCGGCGACGGGCGCGATGCGATCTCGGCGGGCCCCCGCCGCGAGCGTGAACGTGAACGCGACCACCGTGGCGGCCGCGAATCCCGCGAGACACGCGAGCAGCACCGGGGCTTCCGTCCTGCGGTCGCTTCGCGCGATCCCTTCTTCGAGAAACCGTACGAGGCCAGCACCGCCGCCGATGCGGCCCCTGCCTGGGAAGCCGCCAAGTCGGCGCCGCGCAGCAGCGTGTCGGCCAACATCAAGCCCAAGCGCAAGGTGGCCGCGCTGTTCAAGGCGGTTCAGCCCCAGACAACCGAGACATCGGCGCAATAATTTTGATCAAATTGGCCGCTGGCGCTTGATGAGAAAGCGCTGGACGCTCTATTTTTGATAGCACATTGAGGTCTTGGCTACGGTTGCCGGGCGCCTGCATGGACGGCGTGGTCCTGCCGCCTGCCCGGGGCCAATGACCGCAGCAGCGCCGCGTCGATGGCGCTGAACGCCAGGACCCGCCCACCACGCCGCTGCGCAAAGTGCTGCGCCGCGGCAGCGCCGGCAAAGGCCGGCAGGTTGCCCGCGCGCATGGGCCCCTGCGCGGAAGATCCGTGGACATACAGCGCCTGCCGGGCATCGAGCCACGCGCCGGTGTCTGCATCGGTGACGTAGCGGGCCACGATGGCCTGTGCCGTGCGCCCGCGCGCATAGTGGCCCACGTTGCCCAGGTACATCATCAGGCTCAGGGGCGAATCCAGGAACTGGGCGTCCCCGTCCGCAAAAATGACCTGCGCCGCCCAGTCGCGCGCGCGGGCCGGGAACATGCCGCACACGGGGCAGCGTGCCTCGGGGGGCACTTCGCGGGCGGCCTGCGGCGGCTGGCCCAGCGCGGGGTCGTACGGGGTCGTCGGGGCCGCCACGCACACATCGTCGCCCACCATCGCGTCGTCGGCGATTGCCGCCGGGGCGCGGCGCCACCTCGGGGGCCATTGCCAGGCCCCCAGGCTGGCGGCGCCCAGCAAAACAGCCGCCAGTGCCATGCGCCGCGTGGGCGCGCGGGGCGTGGCGTGGGCCGGGGGGGCTGGCCGTGGCGGCAGGGGGGGCAACACCGCCTACATCCGTGTGTCGTGCAGCGCCCCGCCGCTCAGGTCCACCATGGCGGGCGTGATCTCGGCAAAGCGCAGGACCTTGCCGCCGTATTCGGCGGCGAACTTCTTCGCGTCGGCCTCTTGCGCAAAGCTGCCGATGGTGGGGCCCATGGATCCATGGCGCTTGCCGCCCACCACGTAGAGGGCGGTCTTGCCGTCGATCCAGTGGCCCTGCGGAGCATTCCAGTCGGCCTGGCCCATGTCCTGCACATACACGGCCTGCACGGCGCGCACCTGCTCGCCGGTCAGCAGGGTGCTGAACAGCTCCACCGTGTCGCAGAAGAACGAAGGCTTGTCCTGCCCCGCAAAGCGCACCTGCGCCTTGGGGCCGGGGTAGTCGGCCAGCAGCATGCCGTCGAGTTCGCAGCTGGTGGCGCGGTCGATCTCCACGGGCTGGAGGGACTGCGCGCCGTTGTCCGCCTGGCTGCAGCCGGACAGGCCCGCGAGGCCGGTGAGCGTGCCCAGCGGCGCGAGGGCCGCCCAGCCCAGCAGTTGGCGCCGCGTGGCGCAGGCGCATTGGTATGAAGGTGCCGTCATGGTTTGAATCTCCAGCTCGCCAGGCCCAGCGGCACCACGATCCAGCCCGCCATCACCGCGCCCATCAGCCATGGCTTGGCCAGGGCAGGGGGCACGATGCTGGTCAGGCCGTACAGGGTGCGCACGTCGTCGAGCGAGAACACGTTGAGGATGCGGAAAACGTCGGCCGGGTTGAGCAGCAGCAGATAGGCCATGGCCTCGCCGCCGTAGCTGCCGCCGGTGGCCACCAGGGCGCCCAGCAGCAGCAGGTCAAACACCAGCACAAAAAAGAACCAGGCGGCAATCGCCAGGCCCGAGGCGCGCGTGCGCTCGTGCGTGAGCACCGAGAGCAGCACCGCCATGCTCAGAAACGCCAGCCCCAGCAGCACCGAGCTGAGCATGAAGCCGCCGTAGTGGAACAGCGCGGCCCCGCTGAACTGCCGGTAGAGCAGCACCGCCACCAGACCGAACCCCGCCAGCGTCGAGAGCGTGAGCGCCGCCGCCAGCCCCAGGTACTTGCCCAGAAGCAGTTCCAGCCGCGTGATGGGCAACGACAGCAGCAGGTCGAGCGAGCCGCGCTCGCGCTCGCCCACGATGGCGTCAAAGCCCAGCAGCAGCGCGATCAGCGGGATGAGATAGATGACCAGGCTGACCAGGCTGGCGATGGTGAATTCGATG
>Ga0308157_10006564_pt1 | contig 13865 bp, 12 predicted proteins | sample PhyBR1_FD_201035 | JGI IMG/M metagenome (GOLD analysis project Ga0308157, IMG submission 201035) | Phyllosphere microbial communities from UC Gill Tract Community Farm, Albany, California, United States - DLSLB.R1 | ecosystem: Host-associated > Plants > Phyllosphere > Unclassified | place: USA...
GCGCCGCATGGTCGACCTCGGCCCTGGCGGTGGCCCTGGGCGACAGCCAGCGCACCGTGCAGCGAGCGCTGGCCGAGCTGCATGCGCAAGGCCGCGTGCGCGCCATCGGGCAGGCACGGGCGCGCCGCTGGCTGGCGCCGCCGCTGGTGGGATTCACGACGATCTTGTTACTCCCCACTTCGCAGCCGATTCCCTAAAGTGACTTCACCGCCCCGCACACTTCGTGCAAAGGCACACCCCAAGGAGCCACCGACATGACCGCCACCCTACAAGACACCGCCTGCAGCAGCGAACTTGCACAGACCCCTGCATCCGAAAAGCAGATTCCCATCGCCGCCCGCCAGCCCGCCGAGGTGGTGCGCGAATATGGCCCGTTCGGCGAGGCCGGCCATGTCCACGGCACCATCCACGGCGTCACGCACGACGGTGAGCGCGTCTGGGCCGCCACGGGCGAACACCTGGTGGGCTTCGACCCCGCCAGCGGCGCCACGCTGCGCACGCTGGCCGTCGTGTGCGACGCGGGCACTGCGTTTGATGGCACGCACCTCTACCAGATCGCCGAGGCGCGCATCGACAAGATCGATCCCGCCACCGGGCGGGTGCTGGCCACGATTCCCGCACCGGGCGGCGGCAATGACTCGGGCCTGACGTGGGCCGAGGGCAGCCTGTGGGTGGGCCAGTACCGCGACCGCAAGATCCACCAGATCGATCCGGCCACCGGCGCCATTCGCCGCACCATCGAATCCAACCGGTTCGTCACCGGCGTCACCTGGGTGGACGGCGAGCTGTGGCACGGCACCTGGGAGTCCGAGGAAAGCACCCTGCGCCACATCGACCCCGCCACCGGCGCGGTGCTGCGGCAACTGGACATGCCCGCCGGTGTGGGCGTGAGCGGGCTCGAGTCGGACGGCGCCGACCTGTTCTACTGCGGCGGGGGCGGCAGCGGCAAGGTGCGCGCCGTGCGCCGGCCCGGCGCCCGCAGCGCCTGAACCGCTAGGCCGCCTTCGGGGGGCGGTGCAGCGCGCAGATCTTGTTGCCGTCGGGGTCGCGCAGGTACGCCAGGTAGAGGTTGCCCGAAGGACCTTCGCGGTAGCCCGGTGGTTCTTCGCAGGTGGTGCCGCCGTTCGCCAGGCCGGCTGCATGAAAGGCGTCGGCCTGCGCGGGCGACTGCATGGCGAAACCGATGGTGCCGCCGTTGGCAAACGTCGCGGGTTCGCCGTTGATGGGGGTGCTGATGCAGAAGGTGCCGGCCGGGCCGCGGTAGAAGTAGCGGTTTTTGTTGGCCACCCCGGGCGGCACGCCCAGCGTGCCGAGCAGCGCGTCGTAGAACCGCCTGGACACCTCGAGGTCGTTCACACCGACCATCACATGACTGAACATTTTGCTGTCTCCTTGAAAGCCCCGGCGGGGCGGATTGTTGGCGGTGGATGTTACCGGCTGGCCGGCGCGCGGCGCCAGGCGCCGGTATATTGGCTGCGGCGCATCTCCACGCGGCGGCCAGCGGCCGGGACCGGCGCAGATGGATATCAAATTGACCTCCAGCGCCTATCCCACAAGCGCCAAAAGCTATTTATTTGATAGCATTCGACTGCAGACCCGTCACGCTGACCGCACGCCCACACCGCCCATGTCCATGCCATCCGCCATGCATTTCACCCCCGTCCCCCTCGACAAGGCCTACCGCCTGCTCAACCACGGCCCCACCGTGCTCGTGTCGGCCGCGCATGCCGGCCAGCACAACGTGATGGCAGCGGCCTGGGCCTGTGCGCTGGACTTTGCACCGCCCAAGGTGACCGTGGTGCTCGACAAGGCCACGCGCACGCGCGAGCTGGTGGAGGGCGGCGGCACCTTTGCGCTGCAGCTGCCCACCGTGCCCATGGCGGCGATGACCGTGGCCATCGGCACCGACAGCGCCAGGACCCACCCCGACAAGCTGCTGCAGCATGGCGTGGAACTGTTCCACGCCCCCGGCCACGCCACGCCCCTGGTGCAGGGCTGCGCCGCCTGGCTGATCTGCCGCGTCATCCCGGAGCCGCACAACCAGCAGGCCTACGACCTTTTCATCGGCGAGGTCGTGGCCGCGTGGGCGGACGAGCGCGTGTTCCGCAACGGGCACTGGGAGTTCGACACCGCGCCCGACGAACTGCGCACGCTGCACTACGTGGCGGGCGGGCAGTTCTATGCGACGGGGGCGTCGGTCGTGGTGTGAATGGCGCCGCGGCCGCCGCGGGGCCTGCAGGACACGCCGGCCACCACGGGGCGGTATGCAGCGGCAGCTGGGCCGTGGTCGCCGCCCCTGAACAATCCGGTTCCATGCGGAATACCCTAGTGGCTGCGGTTGTTTCACCAGATAATATGCATGCATAGCGAGTGCGAAAGCCGCTGCGCTGCCGTGCCACGGCCCACCGCAGCCCCAGCGGCGGCGCCATGCGGCGGCTGCCTTTCGACTTCGCTGCGTATATCCCCGGTGGTAGATGAAACAAGGAAGCTGAAATGAACATGGGTTTTCGAAAGACCGTGCTGGCCGTGGCAAGCGGCGTGGCGGTGTCGGTAGGCTGGGCAGGGGCTGCGCACGCGCAGTCGCTCACCATCGCGTTGGCCGCGGAGCCCACGGCGGCCGATCCGCACTATCACAAGATGACGGCCAACGACGCGTTTTCGGCCCATGTGTACGACTCGCTGGTGGCACGCAACGCCAGGATGGATCTGGTGCCATCGCTGGCGACCTCCTGGAAGAACCTGGACGACCTGACCTGGGAGTTCAAGCTGCGCCCGGGCGTCAAGTTCTCCAACGGCCAGCCGTTCACGTCCAAGGACGTGCTGTTCACCATCTGCCGCACGCTGAACAACGAGACCAACGTCTCCGAGTCGTACACCGACACCACGAAGCGCATCGTGGACGTGAAGACGCCCGACGACCTGACCGTCATCATCAAGACCGTGGCGCCGCTGCCGCTGCTGCCCGCCGAAATGGCACGCTCGCTGCCGATCGTCTGGAGCGGCATTGCCCCGTCGGGCAAGCTCACATTTGCCCCCAAGACCGGCTGCGGCGTGGCGGGCGCATGGCCCACCGTGACGGACTTCAATACCGGCAAGACGGCCATCGGCACCGGCCCGTTCCTGATGAAGTCCTACGTCAAGGGCACCGGCATCCAGCTGGAGCGCAACGAAGCCTACTGGGGGGAGAAGCCGCACTGGAAGACCGTGAAGATGGTGCCCGTGCCCAGCGCCGGCCCGCGCCTGACGGGCCTGCTGTCGGGTGACTACGACGTGATCGAAAACCCCGCCGCGCGCGACCTGACGCGCGTGAAGGACAACGCCAAGTTCGACTTCGTCGCCACGCCGTCGACGCGCCTGGTGTTCCTGCAGCCCGACATCGGCCGCAACCCGAGCCCGCTGGTCAAGGCCGCGGACGGCAAGAACCCCTTGCAGGACCTGCGCGTGCGCAAGGCCATGAACATGGCGATCGACCGCAAGGCCATCGTGCAGCGCATCATGGACGGCATGGCGACCCCGGCCTACCAGTACATGCCCGACGGCATGTTCGGCGCGCTGCCCCAGGCCCCCGAGATCAAGTTCGACCCCGAAGGCGCCAAGAAGCTGCTGGCGGAAGCCGGCTACCCCAACGGCTTTGAGCTCACGCTGTCGTCCACCAACGACCGCTATGTGAACGACGCCCAGGTGGCCCAGGCGGTGGCGCAGTACTTCACCCGCATCGGCATCAAGACCAACGTGGATGCGATGACCGCGTCGATCTATTTCCCCAAGCGCGCCAAGCGCGAGTTCAGCCTGCCCATGGGTGGCTGGCCTGCGGAAACGGGCGAGGCATCGGCGCTGTTCCAGCTGTGGGTGGCATCGCTGGATGCGCCCAAGGGCCAGGGCACCAGCAACTACGGCGCCAACTACAACCCCGAGTTCGACAAGCTGTACCTGCCGGCTGCCGACCTTGTGGACCCCGCCAAGCGCAAGGCCGGCCTGGAAGCCGCGACCAAGTTCGCGCTGGACAACGTGGCGCTGATCCCGCTGCACTTTGAAAGCAGCATCTGGGCCTTCAAGAAGGGCCTGACCTATGAAGGCCGCCGCGACCAGTACACGCTGGCGACATCGGTCAAGGCCAAGTAAGCCACCGCCGGCACGCAGCGATACGGGGTGCGCTCAGCGCACTCCGTATTTTTGTTTGCCACGCCACCTTTTGCAGGCCGCCCATGCCCGATTCACCACCGTCCGCCACCGCCCACCGTCACTGCAAGGCGCGCCGGGCGCTGGCGGGCGGCCCGCCCCGCGGCGCCGCCGTGGCGCGGCCCGCATTCACCACGCAAAGGGGCGCCTGAGTGCTCATCTTCATCCTGCGAAGGCTCATGCAGAGCCTTTTTGTCTTGCTGGCGGTGTCGCTGGTGGTGTTCTTCGCCGTGTACGCGGTGGGCGACCCCATCGAGCTGCTGGTCAACGCCGAAGCCAGCGAGGCCGACCGGCTGGCGATGATCAAACGCCTGGGGCTCGACCTGCCGATCTGGCAGCAGTACACGAGCTTCCTTTTCCGCGCGCTCCAGGGCGACCTGGGCACCTCGTTCGTGCACGGGGTTCCGGCCATCGAGCTGATCGTGCAGCGCATTCCGGCCACGCTGGAGCTGGTGCTGGTGGCCATCACGCTGACCATCGTGATCGGCATTCCGCTGGGCCTGATCGCCGGGCTCAAGAACGAAAAGCCCACCGGGCGCGGGCTGATGGCCGGCTCGGTGCTGGGCTTTTCGCTGCCCAACTTCTGGCAGGGCATGGTGCTGATCCTGTGTTTTGCCGTATGGCTGCAATGGCTGCCCGCCGCGGGCCGCGGCGACACGGTGGCGGTGTTCGGCGTGCCGCTGTCGCTGGTGACGGCCGACGGATGGAAGCACGTGATGCTGCCGGCCGTGAACCTGGCGCTGGCCAACATCGCGCTGGTGCTGCGGCTCACGGCCACGGGCGTGGTGGACGCCAAGACGCAGGAGTACGTGAAGTTCGCCCGCGCCAAGGGCCTGAAGCCCCGGCGCATCCTCACGCGCCACATCCTGCGCAACATCCTGATCCCGGTGGTCACGGTGATCGGCATGGAGTTCGGCTCGCTGATCGCCTACTCCACCATCACCGAGACCGTGTTCGCCTGGCCGGGCATGGGCAAGCTGCTGATCGACAGCATCTACCAGCTCGACCGCCCGGTGGTGGTGGCCTACGTGATGCTGGTGACCTTCATCTTCGTGATGATCAACATGCTGGTGGACATGCTGTACGCGGCGCTCGACCCCCGCGTGCAGCTGCAGGATTCCGAATAAGCGCGGGCACAGCGAACTATGCAAACTCCAGAATCCTCCCCCACCCCTGCCGCCCCGCTGACGGACACGCCGCGCCGGCGCGCCATCCTGAAACACCTGCGCGGCCGCCCGTCCGTCAGGGGCTCGGTGATCGCGCTGGTCGTCCTGCTGCTGGTCGTGATGCTGGCGCCCTTCCTGGCGCCGCAGAACCCGTATGACCTGGCCGCGCTCGACCTGATGGACGGGCGGCTGCCGCCGGGCTCGGCCAGCATGGACGGCTTCCACTACTGGCTGGGCACCGACAGCCAGGGACGCGACATGCTCAGCGCCATCCTCTACGGCCTGCGCATCAGCCTGACCGTGGGCCTGGCCGCCGTGGCGCTGGCCACCGTGATCGGCAGCCTCATCGGGCTGGTCGCCGCGTACGTGGGCGGTTTTGTGGACACCGTGCTGATGCGCATCGTCGACTTCATCCTGGGCTTTCCGACCATCCTGGTGGCGCTGGTGCTGCTGGCCATGCTGGGCCGCGGTGTGGACAAGGTGGTGATCGCCATCGTGATGGTGCAGTGGGCACACTACGCGCGCATCATGCGCAGCCGCGCGCTGCAGGAGCGCCGCAAGGAATACATCGAAGCGGCGCGGAACCTGGGCTTTCCGGCCTGGCGCATCATGCTGCGCCATCTGCTGCCCAACTGCCTGGGCCCGGTGATGGTGTTCGCCACCATCCAGATCGCCAACGCCATCGTGCTCGAAGCCACGCTGTCGTTCCTGGGCGTGGGCGTGCCCATCACCGAACCCTCGCTGGGCCTGCTCATCGCCAACGGCTTTCAGTACCTGCTGTCGGGCGACTACTGGATCAGCATGTTCCCCGGCCTGGCGCTGCTGCTCCTGATCCTGGCGATCAACGTGATCGCCGACCGCCTGCGCGCCGCGCTGGACCCGAGGGGCTGATGATGACAACGACACCACTGCTGGAAGTGCGCGGCCTGCACACGGTTTTCCACACCGAGGACGGCGCCTGGCCCGCCGTGAGCGGGGTGGACCTGTCCATCCAGCCCGGCGAGATCGTGGGCCTGGTCGGCGAATCCGGTTCGGGCAAGTCCGTCACCGGTTTTTCCATCTTCGGCTTGATCGACCCGCCCGGCGAAGTGATCGCGGGCGAGGTGCTGTTCAAGGGCCGGAACCTGCGCGACCTGAACGAAGAGCAGATGCGCCAGCTGCGTGGCGACCGCATCGCGATGATCTTTCAGGACCCGCTGATGACGCTCAACCCGGTGCTGCGCATCGAGGAGCAGATGCTGGAAGCCATCCAGACGCACCACCCCGAGGTTTCGCGCGCCGCCGCCCTGCAGCGCTGCGTGCAGGCGCTCGAAATGGTCGGCATACCGGCCCCGGCCTCGCGGCTGCGCAACTACCCGCACGAATTTTCGGGCGGCATGCGCCAGCGCGTGGCGATTGCCATTGCGATGCTCAACCAGCCCGAGCTGATCATCTGTGACGAACCCACCACGGCACTGGACGTGACCATCCAGGGCCAGATCCTGTACCGCATGCAGGAGATCTGCCGCACCCACGGCACGGCGCTGGTCTGGATCACGCACGACCTGGGCGTGATCGCCGAGCTGGCCGACAAGGTGGCCGTGATGTACGCGGGCAGGATCGTGGAGTCCGGCCCGGTGGCGCAGGTGCTGGACGCCCCGGCGCACCCGTACACGCGCGGCCTGCTCGACTCGCTGCCGGGCGCCATCCAGCCGGGCGAGCGCCTGCGGCAGATCAGCGGCATGGCGCCCATGCTGAGCAACCGGCCCGCGGGCTGCGCCTTTGCCCCGCGCTGCGCACAGGCCCTGCCCCGGTGCGCGACCAGCGAACCCGGCCGCACCACCGCCGGCGACCGCACCTACCGCTGCTTTGCACCCCTTGTTGCCCTGGACGCTGCCGCATGAGTACGACCCTTCCTCCCGTCATCGAGCTGCGCCATGTCCACAAGCGCTTTACCAAGAAGCAGGACCTGATCGGGCGCGCGCTGGAGCTGGCCGGCAGGGCGCCCGTGCCGCGCACGGTGCACGCCGTCAACGGCGTGAGCCTGTCGATTGCGCCGGGCGAGGTGCTGGGGCTCGTCGGCGAGTCGGGCTGCGGCAAATCCACGCTGGGCCGTGTGGTGGCCGGCCTGCACCACCAGACCGAAGGCGAGCTGCTGTACCAGGGGGCCAACGTGGCGGGCCTGAACCGCGCCGACAAGCTGGCCTACACGCTGGGCGTGCAGATGGTGTTCCAGGACCCGCAGGCTTCGCTCAACCCGCGCCAGCGGCTGCACCAGATCCTGGGCGAGGCGCTGCAGGTGCACAAGCTCGCGCCAGCCGGAGAGATCGCGGCGCGCGTCGACAGGGCGCTGGCCGAAGTGGGCCTGGCTGCCGAGTACCGAGACCGGCTGCCGCACCAGCTCTCGGGCGGGCAGCGCCAGCGCGTGGGCATTGCGCGCGCGCTGATGGTGGAGCCGAAGTTCCTGGTGTGCGATGAACCCGTGGCGGCGCTCGACGTGTCGATCCAGGCGCAGGTGATCAACCTGTTCATGGACCTGCGCGCGCAGCATGGCCTCACGTACCTGTTCATCAGCCACGACCTGGGCGTGGTGCGGCACATCTCGGACCGCGTGGCGATCATGTACCTGGGCAAGATCGTCGAGATCGCGACCACCGCCGAGATCTTCGCGCGCGCCAACCATCCGTACACCCAGGCGCTGATCGCCGAGGTGCCCGACCTGGCGCGGCGCAAGCGCGTGTTCGTGCCCATCCAGGGCGAGATCCCCTCGCCGCTGAGCCCGCCTTCGGGCTGCACCTTCCACCCGCGCTGTCCGCATGCCATGGCGGTCTGCCGCCAGGAAGTGCCTCCGCTCGAGTCCGTCGCCCCCGGCCACTGGTCGGCCTGCCACCTGAACCACACGGCGCCGGCCTGACGCCCGGCCTGTCGGCCCCAACCATTGCCTCCATGTCGAACGAAAACAATCTCCAGCTGCTGCGCGATGCCGTGCTGCGCGTCGGCCGCCATGCCGTCGGCTACGACAACAGCCCCGCTTCCAGCGGGCGCGGCATCACGCTCAACACCTACCGCCCGGCGCACGCCACGGCCTTGAGCCCGATCGTTCTGGTGCAGCACGGCGTGATGCGCAACGGCGACGACTACCGCGACTTCTGGATTCCCGCTGCCGACGAACACGGCCTGGTCATCATCGCGCCCACGTTCTCCAACGAACAGTGGCCGGACGTGATGGGCTACAACAACGGCAACCTCTTGGTCACCACGCGCCGCGACGAGCTGGCGGACACGGCCGCGGTCCGGCCGCCAGAGGAATGGTCGTACACCGTGATCACGCGCCTGGTCGATGAGCTCAAGGCTTCGGGGGTTTTGACCACGCAGCCGCTGTACCTGTTTGGCCACTCGGCCGGCGGGCAGTTTGCGCACCGGCTGATGAGCGTGCTCACGCCCGGTGTGTTCACGGGCGTCGCCGCCGGCAACCCGGGCTGGTACACGCTCCCGCGCCTGGACCTGCCTTTCCCCGAGGGGCTTGCGAGAACGCCAGCCGACGACAACAGTCTGGCACGCCTGTTTGCCTGTCCGCTCACCATCCTGGCGGGCGATCAGGACATCGAAACCAACGAACCCTATCTGCCATCCGAGCCCGCCGCCTTGCGCCAGGGCCCGCACCGCTACGCACGCGCCCGCCACTACCACGCCAGCGCACAGGCCGAGGCGGCGCGCCGCGGCCTGCCGCTGAACTGGCAACTGCACACCGTGCCCGGCATCGGCCACGATGGCCGCGCCATGTCGGCGGTGTGCGCCCACCTGTGGTTCAACGGCCGCCTGCCCGACGCGGCGCAGCTGGCCGCGCTGGCTGGCCAGCACACGGCGTAACACCGCACGCTCCGGCTGGCGCTGCAGCCCGGCGGAGCTTCACCAACCCGTTCCCCATCCCGCACGCCCATGACCTCCGCCACCGCCACCACCATCACAACCACAACCACCCTGTCGCTCATTGACGGCATCACCGCCTGGATGCAGTGCGAGTCGCCCACCCACTCGCCCGCGGGCGTGGCGGCCATGGTGGCCGACATGGCCCGCTATGCGGTGGAAGGGGGCCTGCACACCACCGTGACCGAGCTGGGCGAGCGTGTGGGCCCGCTGCTGCACGTGACCAACCGCGCCCCGGGCGACACGCGCCCCGGTCTGCTGATCCTGGGTCATTCGGACACCGTGCACCCCGTGGGCACCTTGCAAGACAACCCCTGCCGCACCGAGGGCGACCGTCTCTACGGCCCTGGGGGCTATGACATGAAGGCCGGCATCTACCTGGCCATGACGGCGCTTCGCGAGCTGGCGGCGGCGGGCGCGAGCGCCCTTCCCATCGACTTTGTGGTGGTGCCCGACGAAGAGACCGGCAGCCACGCCTCACGCCCGCACATCGAGGCCTTCGCCCGCAATGCCCGCTACGCGCTGGTGTGCGAACCCGCCCGCGCCAATGGCGGCAAGTGCGTGACCGCGCGCAAGGGCACCGGCATGCTGCGCCTTGGCGTCAAAGGCCGCGCGGCGCATGCGGGCGTGTCGCACGACAAGGGCCGCAGCGCCATCCGCGAAATGGCGCACCAGATCCTGGCGCTGGAGGCCATGACCGACTACGTCCGCGGCGTGACCGTGAGCGTGGGCACCATCGAAGGCGGCACCGCCACCAACACGGTGCCCGAGCGCTGCCGCTGCGTGGTGGACTTCCGGCTGCCCGACCTGCAGGCCGCGGACGACCTGGTGGACAGGATGCAGGCGCTGCGCCCCGTGGGTGCCGACATGGAGCTGGATATCGACGTGGAGGTGAACCGCCCGCCGATGGTCAAGAGCGAGGCCGTGGCGGCCTTGCTGGACCGCGCCAAGCTCTCCGCGCAGCATGCGGGCTTTGCGCTGGAAGACGCGCCCATGACCGGCGGCGGCAGCGATGCCAATTTCACCAGCGCCCTGGGCGTGCCCACGCTGGACGGCCTGGGCGCGGATGGCGACGGCGCGCACACGCTGCATGAGCACATCCTGGTCTCCACCCTCGAGGCCCGCCTGAACTTCTGGCGCCACCTGCTGGCGCACCTGGCCTGAGGGCCTGCGCACTGCGGCGCGCCTGCGCCTGCGCCTGCGCGGGCGCACTGCACACAGCGGCTGGAGCGCGGACCACGCGCCGCACCGCCCGCCCGCCCGCACTACGCGAGCTTGAACACCGCCACCGACTGGACCAGCTCCTGCGCCTGGCTGTTCAGGCTGGCGGCCGCGGCGGCCATTTCTTCCACCAGCGCCGCGTTCTGCTGGGTCGCCTGGTCCATCTGGGTGACGGCCTCTCCCACCTGCGACACGCCGGCGCTCTGTTCACGGCTGGCCGCGCTGATCTCGCCCATGATGTCGGTCACGCGGCGGATGCTGCTGACCACTTCGTTCATGGTCGTTCCCGCCTGGCCCACGAGGTGCGTGCCCTGGCCGACCCGGGCCACGCTGTCGTCGATCAGTGCCTTGATCTCCTTGGCGGCGCTCGCACTGCGGCCCGCCAGCGACCGCACCTCCGAGGCCACCACGGCAAAACCCCGGCCCTGTTCCCCGGCGCGGGCCGCTTCCACGGCGGCGTTCAGTGCGAGGATGTTGGTCTGAAACGCGATGCCATCGATCACGTTGATGATGTCGGCAATCTTCCGGGAGCTGTCGCTGATGCCTTTCATCGTGTCCACCACCTGGGACACGGCGGCACCGCCCTGCGTGGCCACGGTGGATGCGCTCTGCGCCAGCTGGTTGGCCTGGAGCGCGCTGTCGGCATTCTGTTTGACGGTGGAAGACAGCTCTTCCATGCTGGCCGCGGTTTCTTCCAGCGCGCTGGCCTGGCTTTCGGTGCGGGCGCTCAAGTCCTGGTTGCCCTGAGCGATCTGCGTGCTTGCCGACGCGACGCCCTCCGACCCCTGCCGCACCTTGGCCACCACGGCCGCCAGGCTCTCCTGCATGTGGCGCAGCGCCGTGGCCAGCTCGGCGGGCTCGTCGCGCCCTTCGGTGCGGATGGTGCGCGACAGATCGCCCGATGCGATCACGCGCGCGTTCTCCGCGGCCTCGCGGACCGGCTGGACGATCGAGCGTGCCAGCACCATCGCCAGGATGGTCGCCAGCAGCGCGGCGAAGGCGCCCCCGCCGAGCATGAACGCCTGCGCGCGCTGCGAGGCGGTTTCTGCATTGGCCAGTGCTTCGTCATAGTCCTTTTGCTGCCGGTCTTCCAGCTTCTGGATGGTGCCGCTGTAGATGTCGGCCAGCGGGCGCAGTTGCGCCTCCAGCGCCGATGCCACATCTTCTCCGGCGACCCGGCGCTTGAGCAACTCCGCGCGTGGCGTGCGGTATGCCGTACGGGCGGCATCGATGTCCTTGATCAGCGCCTTGCCTTCCGGCGACTGGATCAGGTCGATCACCCGCGCACGCGACGCCGTGGATATTTCGGAGGTCTGGTCCATCTCTTTCTGCCAGCCGGCCACACGCGACGCGTCGCCGTCCAGGATCGCGGCCTTGGTCCGGATCCAGTTGAGGTCAATGGTCTGGCGCCAGCGCACCGCCATCTGCAGCTTCTCGCTTTCGGTCGTTGCCAGATTGCGGGTGGTGGCGGTCAATTCGCGCATCTGCCAGACCCCGACCCCCACGCTGCTCACCAGCAGCAGCAGGATCACCCCGAAGGCGAGTGCCAGACGCATCTGGATCGACATATTTCGCAACGTACTCATGGCTTTTCCTTGTGGATGACTGCGGCATCGGGTGCGGCAAAGATCGGCCCCAGAGGACCTGCGCTGTTTCGTAACCAAAAGTGAGTGTAGTCAGTCTGAGGTGGACCGCCTGCAAATCGCGATCGGAGTGCCGTTCGGACCCTGCGATCCGCGTGGTGGCGAAGCGGTCTGCGGCAGCGCGAACGAATCACTGTGCAAAAATACAGTTTTGCATGATGCATCCGCCGCGGAACTGGCAGACGGGGCGGGGATTGACACCCAAATCGCCTCTGGCGCTTTACCCATAAGCGCTGATAGCTATCAAAAACATAGTAAACAGTTCCGGCGCCGGGCTGCAGCCCCGGATCCCCGCCACACCCTTCCAACGGCCCGTCCCCATGCGCATCCTCCACACCTCCGACTGGCACCTGGGCCAGCATTTCATGGGCAAGAGCCGCCAGGCCGAACACCAGGCGCTGATCGACTGGCTGCTGGTCCAGGTCGGTGCGCACGCGGTGGATGCGGTGCTGATTGCGGGCGACATTTTCGACACCGGCGCCCCGCCCAGCTACGCGCGCGAGCTGTACGGCCACCTGGTGGTCAAGCTGCACAGCCAGGGCGTGGCGCTGCTGCTGCTGGGCGGCAACCACGACTCTGTCGCCACGCTGGGCGAAAGCCGCTCGCTGCTGGCGGTGCTGAACACCACGGTGGTCGCGGCCGTCAGCGCCCCGGCCGACCACGTGGTGGTGCTGCCCCGGCGCGGCGGTGATGCGGGCAGCGGTGATGGCAGCCACGAGCCGGGCTGCATCGTCTGCGCCGTGCCTTTCATCCGCCCGCGCGATGTGTGGCAAAGCCAGGCCGGGCAGAGTGCACAGGACAAGCAGCAGTCCCTGCAGGCAGCCATCCAGGCGTACTACCAGGGGGTGCACGATGCCGGCCTGGCCCGGCAGGCGCAGTGGCAGCAGACGCTGGGCCGGCGCGTGCCCCTCATCGCCACCGGCCACCTCACCACCGTGGGCGCCAGCAGCAGCGAGTCGGTGCGCGAGATCTATGTGGGCTCGCTCGACGCCTTTCCGACCGCCGCGTTTCCGCCAGTGGACTACATCGCGCTGGGGCACATCCACAAGCCGCAGAAGGTGGGGGGTCTCGCGCACATCCGCTACTGCGGATCGCCCATTCCGCTGGGCTTTGACGAGGCGCGGCAGCACAAGGAAGTGCTGCTGGTGGACCTGGATGCCACCGGCCTTGCAGGCGTCACGCCGCTGCCCGTGCCGCGGTTTCAGGCGCTGGTGTCCGTGAGTGGCAACCTCGCCGCCTTGCCCGCGGCCATCGCCGCCGCCGCATCGGAAGGCACGGCCGACAAGCCGGCCTGGCTGGAAGTCACCGTGGCCGAAGACGACTACCTGCAAGACCTGCCCGAGCGCATCAACACCATGACGCAGGGCCTGCCGGTGGAAGTGCTGCGCGTGCGCCGCCAGCGCGCCAGCGCCACCGCCACGCTGTTCTCCGAGGCGCTGGAAACCCTGGACGAACTGAGCCCGGGCGACGTGTTTGCACGGCGGCTGTCGCAGGAAGACCTGTCGCCCGACCTGCGGCAGGCCCTGAACCAGCGGTACACCGACGTGGTCCGCAGCATCACCGAAGGCGCGGCATGAAGATCCTGAAGCTGCGCCTGAAGAACCTCAATTCGCTCAAGGGCGAATGGGCCATCGACTTCACCCGGCCGCCGTTCACCGAGAACAGCCTGTTCGCCATCACCGGCCCCATGGGCGCGGGCAAGTCCACGCTGCTCGACGCGATCTGCCTGGCGCTGTACCACCAGACGCCA
>Ga0308157_10006565_pt1 | contig 13864 bp, 11 predicted proteins | sample PhyBR1_FD_201035 | JGI IMG/M metagenome (GOLD analysis project Ga0308157, IMG submission 201035) | Phyllosphere microbial communities from UC Gill Tract Community Farm, Albany, California, United States - DLSLB.R1 | ecosystem: Host-associated > Plants > Phyllosphere > Unclassified | place: USA...
AAAGTGTGTGCGTAGCGGGCGAACTTGGGGTTGTCGGGCATGGCCACCGAGGCCGAATACACCATGACCAGGCCCACGATCAGCAGCGCCACCGTGACCCAGACCAGCCCCCAGTCCAGGCCCGAGAGGCGAACGGGCGTGGCCGGGTTGGCCGGCAGGCTGCGCTCGCCCAGGCGCACCGGCAGGGCCTCGCCGGCCGGCGCCTTGCCGGCGCCGGAGAACCAGCCGGGCAGCCACCCGGCAAGACGCGCCCTGGCGGTCACAGCACCATCCCCTGCGCCTCGGCCAGCGCCTGCACCGCCTCGCAAAAGACGCGCGCGCGGTGCTCGTAGTTGTCGAACATGTCAAAGCTGGCGCAGGCGGGCGACATCAGCACCGCATCGCCCGGGCAGGCCTGGCCGGCGGCCAGGCGCACCGCCTCCTGCATCGAGGCGGCCTCCAGCAGCTCGATGCGGCTGCCCTGCAGCGCGGCGCGGACCGAGGGCGCATCGCGCCCGATCAGCACCACGGCGCGCGCATGGCGCGCCACCGGCGCGGCCAGCGGTGCGAAGTCCTGGCCCTTGCCCTCGCCGCCCAGGATGAGCACCAGCCGGCGCTCGGCGCCCAGGCCGGCCAGCGCGGCCACCGTGGCGCCGACGTTGGTGCCCTTGCTGTCGTCGAAATACTCCACGCCGTCCAGCACTGCGACCGATTCCACGCGGTGCGGCTCGCCGCGGTACTCGCGCAGGCCGTGCAGCATCGGCGCCAGCGGGCAGCCGACGGCCACCGCCAGGCCGAGCGCGGCCAGGGCGTTGGTGGCGTTGTGCCGGCCCTGGATGCGCAGCGCGTCCAGCGGCATCAGGCGCTGGATGTGCAGGGCCACCTCTTCGGCCTTGCGGCGCCGGGCGGTCTCGTCGGCCTCGGCCGCGCGCACCAGCCAGGCCATGCCGTTGGCGGTCTGGATGCCGTAGTCGCCCGGGCGCGCAGGCTCGTCGCTGCCGAACGTCTGGTGGCTGCGGGCGGGCTTGCCCTTGGCGGGGGCCGGCAGCGCCGCCATCACCAGCGGGTCGTCGCGGTTGAGCAGCATGAGGCCAAGGCGGCCGTAGACGCCGGCCTTGGCCGCGGCGTAGGCCGGCAGCGTCTCGTGCCAGTCCAGGTGGTCCTGGGTGATGTTGAGCACCGTGGCCACGGTGGGCTCGAAATTGGTCACACCGTCGAGCTGAAAGCTCGACAGCTCCAGCACCCAGACCTCGGGCAGGCCGGCAGCGTCGCCCCCGGCCGGCGCATCGAGCCGCTCCCCCAGGGTGTCGAGCAGCGTCGGGCCGATGTTGCCGGCCACCGCCACCGACCGGCCCGCGCGCTCGACCAGCAGGCCGGTGAGCGAGGTCACCGTGGTCTTGCCGTTGGTGCCGGTGATGCCGATGACGGCGGGCGCGTAGCCCTGGGTTTCCTTCAGGTCGGCCAGCGCCTCGGCAAAGAGGCTGAGCTCGTTGCCGCAGGCCATGCCTTGTGCCTGGGCCGCCGCCACCACGCCGCTGACCGAGGCGGGCGACAGGCCGGGGCTCTTGAGCACCCGGTCAAACGCAGCGCCTTGCCCGGCCTGCAGGAGCGCCGCGTCCATGGCCGAGGTGACGAAGCGGGCCGCAGGCACCTGGCGCTGCAGGGCCGCCAGCTGCGGCGGCGCCGCCCGGGTGTCGGCCACGGTGACATGCGCGCCAAAGCGGGCGCACCAGCGCGCCAGGGCCAGGCCCGAGGCGCCCAGGCCCAGGACCAGAATGTGTTGATGGGCCAGGTTTTTCATCGCAGCTTGAGGGTTGACAGGCCGATCAGGCACAGCAGCATGGTGACGATCCAGAAACGCACCACGACCTGCGTTTCCTTCCAGCCGCATTTTTCGAAATGGTGGTGCAGCGGCGCCATCTGCAGCAGCCGCCGCCCCTGGCCGTAGCGCCGCTTGGTGTACTTGAACCAGGTCACCTGCAGCATGACCGACAGCGCCTCGACGACGAAGATGCCGCCCATGATGGCGAGCACGATCTCCTGGCGTACGATCACGGCAATGGTGCCCAGCGCCGCGCCCAACGCCAGCGCGCCCACGTCGCCCATGAAGACCTGCGCCGGGTGCGTGTTGAACCAGAGGAAGGCCAAGCCGGCGCCGGCCATGGCGGCGCAAAAGACCAGCAGCTCGCCCGAGCCGGGAATGTGCGGGAACAGCAGGTACTTGGAATAGACCGAGCTGCCGGTCACGTAGGCGAACACGCCCAGCGAGGAGCCGACCATCACCACCGGCATGATGGCCAGGCCGTCGAGCCCGTCGGTCAGGTTGACGGCATTGCTCGACCCGACGATCACCAGGTAGGTCAGGATCACGAAGCCGAACACGCCCAGCGGGTAGCTGACCTCCTTGATGAAGGGCAGCAGCAGGCCGGCCTTGGGCGGCAGGTTCACGTCAAAGCCGGACCGCACCCAGTTCGCGAACAGCTCGAGCACGCGCATGTTGGAACTCTCGGAGATGCTGAACACGAGGTAGAGGGCGGCGACCAGCCCGATGAGGGACTGCCACATGTACTTTTCCCGAGAGCGCATGCCCTCGGGGTCTTTGAGGACGACCTTGCGCCAGTCGTCGGCCCAGCCGATGGCACCAAAGCCCAGGGTGACGAGCAGCACGATCCAGACGAAGCGGTTGGACAGGTCGAACCACAGCAGGGTGGACAGGCCGATGGCCATCAGGATCAAGACGCCGCCCATGGTCGGGGTGCCGCTCTTGCTCAGGTGCGTCTGCATGGCGTACTCGCGGATCGGCTGGCCGATCTTGAGGGAGACGAGGCGTCGGATCACGAATGGGCCGGCAATCAGGCCGATCAGGAGCGCGGTCAGGGCGGCCATGACGGCGCGCAGGGTCAGGTACTGAAATACACGCAGGAACCCCATGTCCGGCGAGAGGGTTTGCAGCCACTGGGCCAGGCTAAGCAGCATGAAGCTCTCTCTTCTTGTCTTGTTGTTGCGGACCGTCGGCTGCTGCGACCACGGCCTGGACGATGCGCTCCATCTTCATGAAGCGCGAACCTTTGACCAAAATGCTGGCGACATGCGGCAGCGCGGCTGCCACGGCGGCGGCCAGTTCGGCCGCGTCGCTGAAATGCCGCCCGGCGCCAAACGCGGCGCTGGCGCCCTGCGACTGCTCGCCCAGGGTGAACAGCAGCTCGATGCCCTTCTCGCGGGCGCTGCGGCCCGCTTCTGCATGGAACTGCGGCCCCTGGCTGCCGACCTCGCCCATATCGCCCATCACCAGAAGGCGCGGCGCGGGCAGCTCGGCCAGCACGTCGATGGCGGCCTGCATGGAGTCCGGGTTGGCGTTGTAGGTGTCGTCGATCAGCGTCAGGCTGCGTCCTTGCAGCACAACGCACACAGCGCGCGAGCGTCCCTTGACCGGCGCAAAGGCAGACAGGCCTTCGGCAATGAAATGAAGGGGAACGTCGGCGGCCAGCGTGCAGGCGGTGGCGGCCAGGGCATTCTTGACGTTGTGCCGTCCGGCCACATGCAGGGCGAATTCCAGCGGCCCCGCAGGCGTTTGCGCCTGGACCTGCCAGGCTGCGCCATGCCAACAGGCACTGGCGGTGACATCGGCCGGTGCGGCCAGCCCAAACGTTATCACCTGCCGCCGGCCTGCCAGCGTGCGCCAGAGCGCGGTGTAGGGTTCGTCGGCCGGGAAGACGGCGACGCCGTCCGCCGGCAGCGACGCCAGCACGGCGCCGTTCTCATGGGCGACCGCCTCCACCGTCTGCATGAACTCCAGGTGCTCGCGCTGGGCGTTGTTCACCAGTGCCACGGTGGGCTGCACCAAACCGGCCAGGTAGGCGATTTCACCCGGATGGTTCATGCCCAGCTCGACCACGGCCGCCTGGTGCGCTGCGCGCAGGCGCAACAGCGTCAGCGGCACACCGATATCGTTGTTGAGGTTGCCTTGGGTGGCCAGGGCGTCTTCTGCCTTCCAGGCCTGCAGGATGGCGGCGACCATCTGCGTGACGGTGGTCTTTCCATTGCTGCCCGTGACCGCAATCAGCGGCAGGCTGAACTGCGCACGCCAGCCGGCGGCCAGCTGGCCCAGCGCCCGCTTGGTGTCGTTCACCTCAAGACCGGGCAGGCCCGCCTCGGCCAGGCCAGACTCGGCAATGGCGGCAACGGCCCCTTGGGTCCGGGCCTGCGGCAGAAAATCGTGGGCATCGAAATGCTCGCCCTTGAGTGCCACGAACAGGTCGCCCGGCTGCAGGCTGCGCGTGTCGGTGTGAACCCGCACCGGCGCTGCGTCGCCACTGCCCACCAGCCTTGCCTGAGGTATCCAGTCAAGGGCTTGCTGCAGGCGCATCATGCCGACACCTCCGCCTTGGGCACCGCCAAGGCGCGCAGGGCCGACCGGGCATGTTCCCGGTCGGAAAATTCAAACTTCACGTCCTTGATCTCCTGGTAATTTTCATGGCCTTTGCCGGCCAGCAGCACCACGTCGGCACCTTGCGCCAAGTGCAGCGTCTCGGCGATGGCGGCGCCGCGGTCGGGCTGCACCCGGGCGGCGTCCGGCGCAAGCAGCCCCGTGCGCATCTGCTCGATGATGGCCACGGGGTCTTCGCTGCGCGGGTTGTCGCTGGTGATCACCAGCCGGTCGGCATGCTGCTGCGCCGCCGCCGCCATCAACGGCCGCTTGGAGGCGTCGCGGTCTCCGCCGCAGCCAAAGACGCACCACAGGCGCCCGCCTCGGCTCGCCGCCACGGGCTTGAGCGCCAGCAGCACTTTTTCCAGCGCATCGGGGGTGTGCGCGTAATCGATGACGACCAGCGGCAAGCCCGGCTCGGCCAGGGTTTCGGTGCGGCCCGGGACCGGCAGCAGGTCGGTGCAGGCGTGGAGCGCCTCGGCCAGCGGCACCTTCATCGCCCGCAGGGAGGCGATGACGCCCAGCAGGTTGGCGACGTTGTAGAGCCCGACCATCGGTGTTGACATGCGGTGGCGCTCCTCACCCTCGACCACCTCGAAGCGCAGGCAGGCGGGCGTCTGCGTGATGGCCTGCGCCTGCAGGCGCGCGGGGCCGGTGGATGAACAGGTCCAGATGTCGAGGCCGGTGCCCGCCAGCGCGGCGTTGAGCTCCACACCCTTGGCGTCGTCGGTGTTGATGACGGCCGACTGCAGCCCGGGCCAGCGAAACAGCATCTGCTTGGCCTGCCAGTAGTCCTGCATGGTCGCGTGATAGTCCAGGTGGTCCTGCGTGAAATTGGTGAAGACGGCCACGTGCAGGCGTGCGCCTTCAAGGCGCCGCTCCTCCAGCCCGACGGAGGACGCCTCCAGCGCACAGGCAGCAAAGCCTTCATCGACAAAACGCCGCAACTGCTGCTGTAGCAGCACCGGGTCCGGCGTGGTCAGGCCGTTGGCCACCATGGCCCCGGGCTCGCCGATGCCGAGGGTGCCAACCACGCCGCAGCGCCGCCCCAGGCGGCTGAGCGCCTGCGCCAGCCACCAGGCGGTGGAGGTCTTGCCGTTGGTGCCGGTGATGGCCGCCATCTGCAAGTGCGCGCTGGGCGCGCCGAAATAATCCGCCGCCACCAAACCGGTTGCAGCCTTGAGCCCGGCGTAGGTGGCGATCCGGTCATCCTGGAAATCGTAGGCCTGCGCGCCTTCGTGCTCCACCAGGCAGGCGCCAGCGCCGGCCGCCAGGGCGGCAGCGACATAGCGTCGGCCGTCGGTGGCCGCACCGGGCCAGGCAATGAAGCCGTCGCCCGGCTTCACGTGGCGGCTGTCCGCCGAGAGCGTGCCGGTAACGCGCTCGCGTAGCCAGCGCGCCGCCTGTGCGGGCGTGTGAAGTTGCAGGGCGCTCAAAACGACTCCTCCACCGTCTGGGTGATGATTTGCGGCTTGACGCTCACATCGGGCTGCACGCCCATCATGCGCAGCGTCTGCTGCACCACCTGGCTGAACACCGGTGCGGCCGCCAGGCCGCCGAAATACTGGCCGTCGCTGGGCTCGTCGATCATCACGCCGACGATGATGCGCGGCGACTCGATGGGCGCCATGCCGGTGAACCAGGCGCGGTACTTGTTGCTGGCATAGCCCTTGCCGACCTGCTTGTGCGCGGTGCCTGACTTGCCGCCGACCGAATAGCCGACGGTCTGCGCCAGCTGGCCGGTGCCGCCGGGCGCGGCGGCCATCTGCAGCATGCGCCGCACGGCGCGGGCATTTTCGGGAGAGAACACCTTCACGCCCACGGCCGGCCCGTCCTTTCTGAGCATGGTGGTGGGAATGATCTCGCCATCGTGTGCAAAAGAGGTGTACGAATGCGCCATCTGAAACAGCGAAGCCGACAGCCCGTAGCCGTAGGACATGGTGGCTTGCTCAATGGGACGCCAGGTTTTCCAGGGCCGCACGCGCCCCGACACCGCGCCCGGAAACTCGATCTTGGGTTTCTGCCCGTAGCCGAGCGCCACATACGTGTCCCACATTTCGTGCGGCGTCATCTTCTGGGCGATCTTCAGGGCCCCGACGTTGCTGGACTTCTGGATCACGCCCTCGACCGTCAAGGTGCCGTAGTTGTGCGTGTCGCTGATGGTGAAGCCGCCGATGCTGAAACGGCCCGGCCCGGTCTCGATGAGCGTCTGCGGTTTCACGCGCCCGGCCTCCAGTGCCATCGCCACGGTGATCGGCTTCATGGTCGAGCCGGGCTCGAAGGTGTCGGTCATGGCCCGGTTGCGCAGCTGCTCGCCGGTCAGGTTCTGGCGCTTGTCGGGCACGTAGCTCGGGTAGTTGGCCAGCGCCAGCACCTCGCCGGTGATCGAGTCCAGCACCACCACGCTGCCGGCCTTGGCCTTGCGCGCAATCACCGCGTCGCGCAACTTCTGGTAGGCAAAGAACTGTACCTTGCTGTCCACGCTGAGCTGGATGTCCTGGCCATCGACCGGCAGCACCTGCTCGCCGACGCCTTCGACCACGCGTCCCAGCCGGTCTTTGATGACGCGCCGCGAGCCCGCCTTGCCCGACAAGGCCTGGTTGAAGCTGAGCTCGATGCCTTCCTGGCCCTTGTCTTCGACATTGGTGAAGCCGACGATGTGGGCGATGGTTTCGCCTTCGGGGTACTTGCGCTTGTATTCCTTGCGCTGGTAGATGCCGGGAATGCCCAGGGCATGGACCTTCTGGGCCACCGGCTCGTCGAGCTGGCGCTTGACCCAGACGAAGGTCTTGTCTTCGTCGCTGAACTTCTTGTTCAGTTCGGCCGGTGGCATTTCGAGCAGCTTGGCCAGCTCGGCCAGCTGGGCGGGCGTGGCCTTCACGTCCTCGGGAATGGCCCAGATGCTGGAAGCCGGGACGCTGGAGGCCAGGATCAAGCCGTTGCGGTCGAGAATGCGGCCGCGGTTGGCCGGCAGTTCCAGCGTGCGGGCAAACCGCACCTGGCCCTGGCGCTGAAAAAACGCATTGGCATACACCTGGATGTAGGCCGCCCTGATGGCCAGGCCGGCAAATGCCGCCGCGATGCAGGCCACGATCAGCTTGCTGCGCCAGACGGGCGTTTTGCTGGCCAGCAGCGGGCTTGAGGTGTAGAGGATGCTCTTACTCATGCTGCGCCTTCTGAGCGGCCGCCGCCACGTCGGCTGAGGGCTTGTACTTGACGTACTCGGTGATGGCCGGCGTGGTGGTGCGCATCTGCAGCCGGTCACGTGCCAGCTTTTCAATTTTCAAAGGCGTGGCTTCGGCACGCTTTTCCACCTGCAGCCGTTCGGCCTCGCTGGCGATCTTGCGACCCTGGGCGTTGGCCTTTTCAAGCTCCACAAAGATACGCCGCGACTCGTACTGCGTCTGCACCAGCCACAGCGCACTGACCAGCACGGCGAGCAGGAGCGCAACATTCAGGCGCACCATGGGTTGCCCCCGAAAACGGCTGCAGGAAAATCGTTCATGCCGGCTCCCCCGTGCGCTCGGCAACCCGCATCACGGCGCTGCGCGAGCGCGGATTGCCCTCGATTTCTTCTTCGCTGGGTTTGATGCGGCCCAATGCCTTGAGCTGCATGGCCTTGGGTGCGGCAAAGGGCGCGCGCCGGTCATAGACTTCGCGCGATTTGGCTGCGATGAACTGCTTGACGATGCGGTCTTCCAGCGAATGAAAGCTGATCACCACCAGCCGGCCGCCGGGCTGCAGCACCCTGAGCGAGGCCTCAAGGGCCTGCTGCAGCTCTTCCAGCTCGGCGTTGATGAATATTCGCAGCGCCTGAAAGGTGCGCGTTGCCGGGTCCTTGCCGGGCTCGCGCGTCTTGACCGCACTGGCCACGACCTCCGCGAGCTGCGCCGTGGTTTGAAGCGGCCCGCGAGCCTGCCGGTACCGGTCGATCGCCCGGGCCACCAAGCCGGCAAAGCGTTCCTCGCCATAGTCCCGGATCACCTCGGTCATGGCCTCGATGGAGGCATCCTGCAGCCACTCGGCCACGCTCTGCCCTCGCGTCGTGTCCATGCGCATGTCCAACGGGCCTTCATGGCGGAACGAAAAGCCGCGCTCCGGGTTGTCGATCTGGGGCGAGCTCACGCCCAGATCCATCAGCACGCCGGCGGCGCTGGCCGGCGGCAACTGGTCCAGGTGCATGAAACCTTGATGGCGAATCGAAAAACGCGGGTCGGGGATCGATTGCGCTTCCGCGATCGCGTCAAGGTCTTTGTCAAAGGCCGTCAAGCGACCCTGGGTTGACAACTGCGACAGCAAAAGGCGCGAGTGTCCGCCGCGACCAAACGTCGCGTCGATGTAATGCCCGTCCGGGTTGACCTGAAGCGCCGTGATGGCTTCGTTCAACAGGACGGTGCGGTGTGTCCATGTGCCCTTCACCATCTACCTTCAGAAAGAAAAATCTTTGAAAACATCGGGCATCTCGCCCTTCATCTGCTCGGCCTCCTGGGCTGCGTAAGTGGCCGCGTCCCAGAGTTCGAGGTAACTGCCCATGCCCAGCAGCACGGCATCCTTGGCAATGCCCGCACCCTTGCGCAATTCAGGCGCCACCAGCACGCGGCCGGCCGCGTCCATGTCAACGTCCATGGCGTTGCCCAGGAAGATCCGCTTCCACCATTGCGCCTGCATGGGCAGCAGCGCAACGCGTTCGCGAAACTTCTCCCATTCGCTGCGGGGAAAAATCATGAGGCAACCGTGAGGGTGTTTGGTGATGGTGAATGGACCGCAAGAATGCGCGCCCAGCGCTTCGCGGTGGCGGACAGGAACGCAGAGCCGGCCTTTTGCATCGAGAGCCAGAAATGACGCACCTTGAAACACTTTTGAAGCCCTCTACCGGACACTTTTCACCACCAATCTCCATATTTTCCCACTGTATCAGGGAACCCTTTGCCACCTTGGAATTTGACACAAATTATTTCAATGAAATCAATAACTTAGACGACCTATTGAAAGTCCAGCATCAATTCAAAGTTGTTTTACATGAACGACTTGCAGCCGGTATTGCAAGTTAAACATCAACAATTTCATCTAGCTGAACGTCGTATGCCAGGCGGTGCCTCAACAGCGTCGGGAGCGGGGAGATTGTCGCCGTTTTGTGACGGAAAAGCGCACGGCAGTGCGCAGAACTGTCTGCATTTTTTCAGTCTGAACCCTTTGGCAGCGAGCCTTGGAAGCTAGCAAAACTGTAGCATCGGCGTTCCGCGGTGCAGTGCAGCAAAGAAGTTGGCGTGGCCAACAATCGGCCGGCGGCTTGCGGCCGCCGGTTCAATGCCGTCAAAGACGCCCGGATGGCATCAAAGACACACCATCGGCGCGTGGAAGCATGAAAATTGAAACAAAAAGATCGTCCATTGCGCCATCTGAAAGGGCAGGGTTTGGCGAAATTCTGGCGCTCAGTCGCAAGACGCCGCGTTGAAGTCAATCGTTGCGCGGGACGACGCGGGCGTACTCGACGATGCCGATCACGTTGAAGAAAGCGGCCACGAGCCGGTTGACCTCGGAAAACTCGACCGAGCGGCTTTCGGCATGGCGTGCCGAAACCCAGTTCAGCAGCATGCCTGCGGCGGAAAAGTCCACGCGGATCAGCTTGGCACAGGAAATCTGCATCCGGTCGGCCCCCAGCAGGCTGGCTTCGAGCCGCTCCAGCATCGCCACCGCATCGCCTTCGATCTGGCCGGAAAGATCGACCGACATGGAGCGAATGGGCTGGCCGCTGCTTGGAAATTCCAGGTCGGCCTGGGTCTCCAGCAGGCTCGGGTAGACGGTCTCGGTCGTGGGCTGGCCAATGATGGTGGCCCGGCCCATCGCATCGCCGTATTCATCGATGGACTTGTAGTCGCACCGGGCGACTTCCCAGGAAGGTGGAGAAACCTCATAGGTGACGCAGAAATCGAGCGCCGCGAGTTCGAAGTCATCCGGCCGGTGGACGACGCGCAACGCCTGCATGCGCAGCATCCACCACTTGGGCTCGATCGCGCGGTCGCCAGAAGGCGTGGCTTGCAGCAGCACCTTTTGCAGCTGCTCGCTGCCCAGAAAGCGCAGCTGCACGTCCTGCGCCGTCCAGTTGCCGAACACCTTGAGCAAAGGCTCCAGCGCCGAGGCCTCGATGGTCTTCAGGTTGCTCCAGTCCAGACGCCATGGCATTGCCATTCTGCCCAGCGCCACGTTGAGCGCACCCACCGTCTGCACACCCATGACGGACGGGCAGACCCAGTCGGCCGACGTGCCGGGGGCGGCCTGGCTCTCGGGGGGGGCCAGGGCCTTGACCAGCTCCGGAAGTGAAAACCACTGGGGTGCCGAGCGGCTGAAGCGCTGGGCAAACTCGATCGCGGCCGCTTCAAACTTGTCCTGCTCGCCGATGGCGCGGTACAGGTCGAACAGCATCAGCCAGGTGTAGGTGTCGTCGGCGCGCAGGGCGCCGGGCGCCAGCATTTCCAGCAGCCCGGCCTCGGCGCCCGCGTCATCGCCATTGGCAAAGAGGATGGCAGCCTCTTCGAGCTCTGCATCGTGCACGATGTCCTCGTGCGCCGGGGCCGGCGCCAGCCCTTGGCCGGCAACCGGCATCAGGGCCAGTGCACCGCTGTCCCAGGATTTGCTGCTGCTCGGCGCCTCGGCCTGAACGGGGCGCTGCCCTGACAACCCGCCCAGGAGATCGCCCAGCAACGGCTCATGCGCCCGCGCAGCGGCCGGATCGACCGTGTCCATGGCCGGAACCGTGGGCTGGTAGGCTGCGGGCAAAAGAGGCTCGGGCATGAGCGGAGCGGACTCTTGCGGGCGAGAATGCAGTGACATGGGCTCGGTTTTGGCGCCACCGGCGGCCTCGCCCTTGGCCCGCCACCACTGCATCGACATCTGCGCCTCGATCTCGTCGATCTTCTTGAGCGTCGAGGCGCGGTCGTCCACGTTGGACGTCATGCTGCTCTGGAAGAACGAGGGCTTGCCGCCCGGGTCGGGCGTGCTTTCGGCCAGCGCTTCGAGCTTGCGCAGCTTGCGCAGCATGTCGAATTCTCGCTTGCGCACAAAATCGTTGCGCCGCTTGCGCTCGATCATCTCGTTGAGCAGTTGCTTGCTGACCAGATCGTCCTTGTCGCCCTCGACGGAGTCGAGTTCCGTCCAGTTGGTGGCCGGGTTGCGAACGAATTTGACCAGCTTGGACAACAAACCCGAAGCGGTATCGTCTTTGGACATGTCGGATCAGTAAAAGGTGATGACGGCGAACGAAAAAGGTCGGCCTTCAGTCGCCGAACATCTTTTGCTTGAGCTCGCGGCGCTGCTGCGCTTCGAGCGACAGGTTGGCCGTCGGGCGGGCAATCAGCCGGCCCACGCCGATCGCTTCGCCCGTCTCGTCGCAGTAGCCGTAGTCGCCCGAGTCGATGCGGGCGATGGACTGCTCGATCTTCTTGAGCAGCTTGCGTTCGCGGTCGCGCGTGCGCAGCTCCAGGGCGTGCTCTTCCTCGATGGTGGCGCGGTCGGCCGGGTCGGGCACGATGGCCGCGTCTTCGCGCAGGTGCTCGGTCGTCTGGCCAGCGCTGTTGTGGATTTCCTGCTTGAGCACCGACAGGCGGTGGCGGAAAAACGCCAGCTGCACGTCGTTCATGTACTCGGAATCGGGCATGGCCTTGATTTCCTCGTCGGTCAGCTGGTCGGCCGGCTTGGTCTTCCAGTTGTCGGCGAGTTGCGGGTCCTTGGGGGCGGCCGCGTGAACGGGCGGCGCAATAACACGTTCAGTCATGGTGGAGTAGCTGGCTTTGGCTGCGTCGGGCGCATGGGTTGGCACCATGGGTGCGGGCGTGGGGGTCTGAATGGCGGTGCGGGCCGAACTTCTGCGGCCGGGCTTCAAGGGCGCCGAGTCCATCTTCACCGGGCTGGCAACGGATGCGGCGGCCACCTTGACGGCTTTGACGGCCTTTGTCGGCGCCTGGACGGCGGCCTTGGCCGGTGCGGCGTCTGCAGACGTCTTGGTTTTCTTCTCTGGGGTATTCACTGAGTCTCTCCTCTGGGAAGCAGCCCGGGGTAACGTTGCGAACCGCTTCTTTGCCCGATTGCCGCGAGGCAGTCAAGCCCTTCCTGGTGCCAGATGATCTGGTGCGTCTGCGCCGCGCCAGCCGCTCCAGCGCATCGGCGGCTCCTGGGTGGCTGGCGTCCCGATTTGAAATTCCGGGTATTGTGTTCGGCGCGCGATTGTAACGGCTGGACGGACCAGCTTGCTTGATTAAAAAGCAAGGCCGAAAGCGCCGCGGCGTCCATTCGATGTCTCATCCTGTGCATGGGTTGTTGTTGGGTCTTCGCACCTTGCCAGTCTGCCTCAAACCAGGCATTGCTCCAGGCCCTGCACGAAAATATCCTTGGGCAGGTCGATGCCGATGAACACCATTTTGCTGGTCTTTGCCTCGCCCGCCGCCCAGGCCGGCCCCAAGTCGCTGCCCATGAGCTGGTGCACGCCCTGAAAGATCACCTTGCGCTCGGTGCCTTCCATGTTCAGCACGCCCTTGTAGCGCAGCATGCGCGGCCCGTAGATGTTGACCACCGCGCCCAGGAAGTCCTCCAGCTTGGCCGGGCTGAACGGCTTGTCCGAGCGGAACACGAAGCTCTTGACATCGTCATCCTGGCGGTGGTGGTGGCCGTGCCCGCCTTCATGGGCGTGCGAAGGATGGTCGCAGTGCTCGCCATGCGCATGGTCGTGGTCGTGGTCGTGTGCCTCCTCGGCCTTGAGAAAATCCGGGTCGATGTCCAGCTTGGCGTTGAGGTTGAAGCCGCGCAGGTCGAACACGTCGCCCAGGGCCACGTCGCCGAAATGCACGGCTTTCTGCGGCGCGCGCGGGTTCATGTGCTTGATGCGGTGCTTGAGCGCCTCCAGCGCCTCGGGCGTGACCAGGTCGGCCTTGCTGATGAAGACCTGGTCGGCAAAGCCGATCTGGCGCCGCGCCTCCTGACGGTCGTCGAGCTGCTGGGGCGCGTGCTTGGCGTCCACCAGCGTCAGGATGGAGTCCAGCAAATACTGCTCGGCCACTTCCTCGTCCATGAAGAAGGTCTGCGCCACCGGGCCGGGGTCGGCCAGGCCGGTGGTCTCGATCACCACGCGGTCAAAGGCCAGCAGGCCCTTGCGCTTCTTGGCGGCCAGCAGCTGCAGCGTCTCGCGCAGGTCCTCGCGGATCGAGCAGCAGATGCAGCCGTTGTTCATCTGGATGATGTTTTCCTCGGTGTCGTTCACCAGGATGTCGTTGTCGATGTTTTCCTCGCCGAACTCGTTTTCGATGACGGCGATCTTCTGGCCGTGCGCTTCGGTCAGGATGCGCTTCAAGAGCGTGGTCTTGCCCGAGCCGAGAAAGCCGGTGAGGATGGTGACGGGAATCAAGCTCATGGTGTTCAACCTAATGGAGAAGAAAGAAAAGACACGCAACGCACATGCACCACGCCCCC
>Ga0308157_10006566_pt1 | contig 13864 bp, 13 predicted proteins | sample PhyBR1_FD_201035 | JGI IMG/M metagenome (GOLD analysis project Ga0308157, IMG submission 201035) | Phyllosphere microbial communities from UC Gill Tract Community Farm, Albany, California, United States - DLSLB.R1 | ecosystem: Host-associated > Plants > Phyllosphere > Unclassified | place: USA...
ATTTCTGCGCGCTGTTCGCCAAGAGCGAGATCGAGGCCAGGGCGCATGAGGATTTCACGTCGCAACTCTGGATCAAGCTGACGGGCAATAGCCAGTCGATCGTGCCGACGCTGACGCTGGGTGCGACGGGGCCGGCCTGGAATGACGAGCTGGAAAAGATCGTGCGCGGCCTGGTCGAGGAATGCGCGGCCGTCGGTCGGGCCGAAGGCGCGACGATCCCGCAGGAGGTGATCGACAATGCGGTCGAGGCGTCACGCAACATGCGGGAGGGGGCCGTGTCCGGCTCGTTCCATGCCGACCGGCTGGCGGGACATCGGCTGGAGGTCGACGCGCGCAATGGGGTCATCGTGCGGCTGGGCGAAAAGCACAGCATCGAGACGCCGATGAACAGGGTGCTGGTCACCCTGTTGTCGGCATCAGGCACGCCCTGGATCGGTCAGGCCACCGAGGCGAGATAGAGGATATCGCGGGTCGATGAGCCTTCGGCAGCGGCTGGGATCAGGCGGTCGAGGAAGCTCTTGCTCCAGTTGTCGACGCTGTGCCGCTGGGCGGCGGCCATCAGCGTGCCCCAGCGCCGCTTGCGCTCGTCGAGATCCATATCCAGCGCCATGCGCAGGGCTTCGGCGGTTTCGTCGGTATCGAAGGGATTGACTAGGATCGCATCCTCGAAGATTTCCGCCGCGCCGGCGAAGCGGGAGAGAATGAGGACGCCAGGATTGTCCGGATTCTGGGCACCGACATACTCGTGGGCGACGAGATTCATGCCATCACGTAGCGGCGTGACCAGGCCGACGCGGGCGAGGCGGTAGAGGCCGGCGAGGCTGGGCTGGCCATAGGCGCGCTTCACATAGGTCAGTGGCGCCCAATCGGGCTCGGCAAAGCGGCCCATGACGCGGCCGACCATGGCGTCCAGCGTGTCGCTGGTTTCCTGATATTCCTTGATCGTGTCACGCGAGGGCGGCGCCACCTGCAGCATATGGGTGAGGCGGCGGAAGCGGGTGTTGTTGGCGAGAAGCTTTTCATAGGCCTCGACGCGCTGCGGCAGGCCCTTGGAATAGTCGAGCCGGTCGACGCCCAGGATCAGCTGCTGTTCGCCCATGGCGCGCTCCATGCGCTTGATCATCTTGATCGCGGCCGGGCTGGTCGAGAGTTTTGCAAAAGCATCGGGATCGGAGCCGATGGGGAAGGCGGCGACTTCGGTGCGGCTGAAATCGACGGTCTTGAGCGGCGAGCCGGCCAGCGTCGAAGGCGCCTGGTGCTCGGCAAATTCGGTGAAGGCGGCGACGTCGCGATTGGCCTGCATGCCGACGAGGTCATAACGCGACAGGTCGCGCATCAGCTCCTGATGGTGCGGAATGGCGTAGAGCGCGTCGGTGGTGGGGAAGGGGATGTGCAGGTAAAAGCCGATGCGGTTGCGCACGCCAAGGTTACGCAGCTCGCTGGCCAGCGGGATCAGGTGATAGTCATGCACCCAGATGATGTCATCGGGCTTGAGATGGGGCAGGAGCGCCTTGGCGAACTGCAGGTTGACCCGGCGATAGCCCTCGTACCAGTGCGCCTCGATGGTGGCGAGGTCGAGCCGGAGGTGAAAACTGGGCCAGAGGATCGAGTTGGAGAAGCCGGCATAATAGGCGTGGTGGTCGTCGCGGGTCAGGTCGACCTGGGCAACGGTCAGGCCATCGATGTCCTGAAAATGGGCTTCGGTATCGGGCGTTTCGACCAGCTTGCCGGACCAGCCGAACCAGAAGCCCTCGCGTTCGGCCAGCGTCTTGCGCAAGGCGACGGCAAGGCCCCCGGCCGCCGGACCCTTGCCCGGCGTACGGTTGGAAACAACGATGATACGGCTCATGAACGCCCCCGCGCAGTCAGTTTCAATGTGTGGAGATGGCGTCGCGCTCGCGCGCGACGATGTCGCCAAGGCCACGGATCAGTGCATGGACGGATGCGACATCCGGGATACGCATGCGGGCGGCAGTTTCGCCATCGCCCAGCTTGATGCCGACGCCGCCCAGATCCTGTGCGGCAATGAAGGCGTCTTCGTCGCTGGTGTCGTCGCCAATGAAGATCGGCGTGCGGCCGAGGAAAGGTTCTTCGCGCATGAAGGCGCGCAGGGCATCGCCCTTGTTGACGCCACGCGGCCGTGCCTCGATCACCATCTTGCCCGGCACAAGGGTGAAATCGGGTACGCCCATCACGGCTTCTTCCATGGCGGTGCGGACCGCCCCCTCAAGCTCGGGCGCCTGACGGAAATGCACGGAAACCGAGCCTTCCTTGGGTTCAAGCAGCAGGCTGGGGTTGGCCGCAAGCAGCGGCTGGATGGTCTGGGCGATTTCCTCGGCGCCGAGAATGGCTGCCGGATCAACGGTTTCGACAAAGCCGTCGGCGCGGCGGCGCTGCGTGCCATGGGCGCCGGCGATCGGCAGATGGAGCGGGGCCAGGAAATTGTCGATATCGGCAATTTCGCGGCCGGTGATGACGGCAAAGGCGCTGTCGAGCTCGTGCATGGCCCGCTCGAGCTGGGTGGTCAGCGTGTCGTCGACGCGCACGCCATCGGGCGTTTCGGCAATTTCCACAAGCGTGCCGTCGAAGTCGGTAAAGATGGCCAGCTGCGGCACAGCGGCATGATGGCTTGCTTCGATCTGTGACATGGCGGGGCCTTCTCTCGGATTGGGAGTCAGGTTAGCAACGTCTCAGATCGGGTTTGGTTCGCCCGCACATGGCTGGCATGCGGGGCGGGGTATTATGAACGACACATTAATCGGGCATTGATGGCGGTGACTTCAGCCCAAAGACCGAGACGAGATGCCTGTCTTCAGCAAGATCGCCCAGCTCGTCCTCGCAGCCCTGCTGCTGAGTTGCCTGACCTTTGCGGCGAGCTTTGCCGAAGTGCCGCGCAGCGAGTTTGCGCCCGTGGTCAGCCGGGCTGAATAGCTCACTCGCTGATCGTCACGGCTTGCGTGAAGTGATGTTCTTCCAGATTATTGCCGTCGCCGCCACGATCGACGACGACGAAATCGGCCTCGACCTCGAGCGGGGTCAGCACGCCATGCCAGGTGTTGATGGCGATATTGACGCCCTGACCCGGTGACGGGCGGAAGGCGCGAAGGCGGGTCGGCGTGCCATTGTCATCCTCGGCGGTGATGACCAGCCAGGGATTTTGCGACAGCGGATAGAACGCCTGGCTGCCCAGGGAGTGGCGCTCGACCAGGTTTAGGGCGAGCGGCAGGCTATAGGGCTGGCCGCGGAACAGGGAGATCAGTGGGCGCGCATTGGCGCCGGCCAACTCGATGCGGGCGAGATCGTGGTAGCGCTCGGTCATGCCGGCATTGATAGGATAGTGATGCGCGCCAGCCATTTCGATGACCTGGCCAAAGGGCGAAAAGGCTTCGGCGGTGAGGGGCTCGATGGTGATCGTCCGCATCAGAATGGCAATTTCGCGTGGCGGTTGACGTCCTTGTAGAGCAGGTAGCGGAAGCGCTCGGGACCGGCATAGCAAGCCTGGGGGCAGAAGGCGCGCAGCCACATGAAATCGCCGGGCTCGACCTCGACCCAGTCGCGATTGAGGCGATAGACCGCCTTACCTTCGAGCACATAGAGCCCGTGCTCCATGACATGGGTTTCCTCGAAGGGGATCACCGCGCCGGGCTGCAGCGTGACGATGTTGACATGCATGTCGTGGCGCAGGTCGGTGGGTTCGACGAAGCGGGTGGTGCCCCAGGTGTCGTTGGTGCCCGGCATCCAGCGGATCGGCTGGTCCTGCTCATTGGTGACGAAGGCTTCGGGCAGTTCCACGCCGTCGACGGCCTCGTAGCGCTTGCGCACCCAGTGGAAGCGGGAGGGTTCGGTGCCCTTGTTGACCAGTGACCACCTGGTGCCGGGCGGCAGGAAGGCATAGCCGCCGGATTTGAGGAGATGGGTCTGGTCCGCGATGGTCAACGTGATCTGGCCCTGCACGACGAAAAGCACGCCTTCGGCTTCGGGATTGGGCTCGGGCTGGGTACTGCCCCCGCCGGGCAGGACTTCGACGATGTACTGGCTGAAGGTTTCGGCGAAGCCGCTGAGCGGGCGGGCGATGATCCAGGCGCGGGTCTCCGACCAATGCGGCAGGTAGGAGGTGACGATGTCGCGCATCACGCCGCGCGGAATGAAGGCATAGGCCTCTGTAAAGACTGCCCGCTGGGTATGCAGCGCCATCTGGGGCGGCAGGCCGGCGGCGGGGGAGGCATAGGGGGAGTCGGCCATCATGATCCTGAGCGTTCGCGTCGTGGGCCGATCATCGGCGAGTGCGGTCGTCACGGCAAGGCTCACGCTGGAGTCTCGACCATTTTCTTAAGCTTGCCCAGCATGCTGGCGGCATAGGCCGCGTAGGGGCCGATCCAGCGTTCGTGGATGGCGTGGATTGGCAGGGCATCGAGGTGGTTCCAACGCTCGCGGCCACGCTTTTCGGCGATGACGAGGCCGGCTTCTTCGAGAACTTTGAGATGCTGCATGACGGTGCAGCGGTCGATCTCGGGCAGCAGGTCGCAGAGCATGCCGGTGGTGCGCGGCTCGGGTTTGAGCAGATCGCAGATGTGCCGCCGCGTGCGATGGCTCAGCGCCTTGAAGATCAGGTCGTTTTCGTCTTCGGTTGACATGTTATATTTTTATAACCTATCGTTAGGTCCGTCAAGCGAGGAGCAGGATCATGGCCTATGATTTTCGGGTAAGCGGACGCATTTCCAAGCCGGTGCATGAGGTGTTCGAGGCGGTGGCCGACCCCGGCAAGCTATCGGGTTATTTCACCACGGGCGGCGCCGAGGGGCGGCTGGAGAGTGGCGCGACGGTGACCTGGGACTTTCACGATTTCCCGGGCGCCTTCCCGGTGCATGTGGTCGAGGTGGAGCAGGACAGGAAGATCGTGCTGCGCTGGGGCGCGGCGCCGGACGACGATCCAGCGGGAATGTACGAAACCACGGTGACCATGGAATTCGAGGGGCTTGAAGATGGTCGCACGCTGGTGACGATTGCCGAAAGCGGCTTCCGCGACAATGCCAAGGCGCAGAAGGCGGCCTTCGGCAATTGCGAAGGCTGGACCGGCATGCTGATCGCCATGAAGGTCTATATCGAGCACGGCATCAACCTGCGCGAGGGCTTTTACAAGTAGCTAGGGGAGGATGGCCTGCAGTCGCAGCAGGGCGATGCGATCGACCTGTTTGCAGGCGGTGACAAATTCCTCGTCCGGAGAATTGGCGATGCGCTGTTCGAAGGCGGCGAGGATCGACGCCTTGTCGTGATCGCGCACGGCGATGATGAATGGAAAATGGAATTTGTCGACATAGGCGGTGTTGAGCATGGTGAAGCGCTGGCGCTCGCCATCGGTCAGGGCATCGAGCCCGGCGGAGGCTTGTTCGGCGGTGGATTCGGCCGTCAGGCGCTTGGCGGCGGCGAGCTTGCCGGCAAGGTCGGGATGGGCGCGAAGAACGCCGAGGCGTTCCTCGTCGCTGGCCATGCGGAACTGGCTGCGCAGGGCAAAGTGGAGGCCGATGGCCGTGTCGTTGACTGGCGCCAGCTCGCTGTCCCAGGCGCGCTCGGCGATCCAGGGCGAGTGCTCGAAGATCGAGCCGTAGCGGGCGACGAAGTCGGGCTTGTCGAGCTGGGAAGGGAGTACTTCGGGCGCCTTGTAGGGATGTTCACTGGCCCAGTGCTCGGCAATGGCGAGGCGGGTGGGGATCCAGACCTTGTCGAAAGTCTTGATGTAATCGACGAACTTCTTGAGGCCCTGGAAGCGGCCGGGCTGGCCGACCAGGCGGCAATGGAGGCCCAGTGACATCATCTTCTGTGAGCCCGCTTCCCCTTCGGCATAGAGGACGTCGAATGTGTCCTTCAAGAACTGGAAATATTCCTCGCCATTGTCGAAGCCCGGACCGGTGACGAAGCGCATGTCATTGGTGGAGAGGGAATAGGGGATGATGAGCTGGGGCGTGCCCTTGTGGACGCGCCAATAGGGCAGGTCGTCGTCATAGGTGTCCGACACATAGGCGAAGCCGCCGGCTTCCGACACAAGATCGACCGTGTTGAGCGATGAGCGGCCGGTGTACCAGCCTTTCGGCCGCTCGCCCGTGGCCACGGTGTGGAGGCGGATGGCCTCGGCGATCTTGGCGCGCTCCTCTTCGGGCGGCATGTCCTTGTGCTGCACCCATTTGAGGCCATGGCTGGCAATTTCCCAGCCGGCATCCTGCATTGCCGCAAGCTGGGCCGGGGCGCGCATCAAAGCGGTAGCGACGCCGTAGACGGTGACGGGAAGATTGTTTTCGGTGAACAGGCGATGGAGCCGCCAGAAGCCGGCGCGGGCGCCATATTCGTACATGCTCTCGACATTGGCATGGCGCTGGCCGGGCCAGGGCACCGAGCCCAGCACATCGACGAGGAAGGCCTCGGAGGCGGCATCGCCGTGGAGGATGTTGTTCTCGCCACCTTCTTCGTAGTTGAGCACGAATTGCACCGCGACATGGGCGCCACCGGGCCAGTTGGCCTTGGGCGGATTGGGGCCATAGCCGTGCATGTCGCGGGGATAGCGCATTGTGATCTGCTTTCTTTTCTCGATCGCCATAATATGAAGCGAGCCGGCCCGCACAAGATGCACAAAAATGGACCAGTTGGTAAAAAATGGGCATTGCGCATGGCGGATGATGCGCTAGTCTCATAGATGGGGAATTACGGAGCAGCAGACTATGGCCGGAGCAGGCCGTCTTACGACGCATGTCTTGGATACCGCGCATGGCAAGCCGGCGCGGGGAATGCGGATCGAATTGCATTACGTGCATGGCGATCACACGCATCACATCACCGACAGCTATACCAACGCCGATGGCCGGGTGGACCAGCCGCTATTGAGCGAAGACCAGTTCGACAAGGGCGAGTTCGAAATCCGCTTCCATGTAGGACAGTATTTCGAGCGGATCGGCGTCGAGCTGGAAAACCCGTTCCTGAACGTGGTGCCGGTGCGTTTCACCATTTCCGAAGACGCTCACTATCATGTGCCGCTGCTGGTCAGCCCCTATAGCTATTCGACCTATCGGGGGAGCTGAGGCATGGTTGCGGTCTCGGGCGCCATTCGCTTTATTCTCAACGGCGAGGAGATCAGCCTCGACGATGTGAAGCCCGACCTGACCCTCTTGGATTGGCTGCGGCTGGATCGTCGCCTGCGCGGGTCCAAGGAAGGCTGCGCCGAGGGCGATTGCGGCGCCTGCACCGTGCTGGTCGGGCGGTTGATGGGCGACGAGATCATCTATGACTCGGTGACCGCCTGCATCCGCTTCGTCGGAAGCCTGCATGGCACGCATGTGGTGACCGTCGAGCATCTCAAGGGCAAGGACGGGCTGCTGCATCCGGTGCAGCAGGCCATGGTGGATTTCCATGGCTCGCAATGCGGCTTCTGCACGCCGGGCATCGTGATGAGCCTTTATGGCCTGTGGATGCGCGAGCCTGACCCCAGCCAGGGCGCCATTGAAAAGGCGCTGCAGGGGAACCTCTGCCGCTGTACCGGCTATGCGCCGATCATCAAGGCGGGCAGAGCGATTTCCACCTATGGCCAGCCGCAGGGCGATCCGCTGTGGGCCGAGCGCATTGCGCTCAAGGAGAAGATCAAGGCGATCAATGACGGGCGCCGGGTCGAGATCGGCGAGGGTGCAGACCGCGTCATCGTGCCGGCAAACCTCGATGATTTCGCCGCGATCTACGAGGCCAACCCGACAGCGACCATCGTCAATGGTTCGACCGATGTGGGCCTTTGGGTCACCAAGTTCATGCGTTCCATCGGGCCGGTGATCTTCATCAGCCATCTGCAGGAACTCAAGCGCATTGCCGACAATGACAGCGAGATCCGCTTCTATGCTGGCGTTAGCTATTCGGAAGCGTTGCCGGTGATTGCGGCCGCCTTCCCGCAGCTCGGCGAGCTGTGGGACCGTATTGCCGGCGAGCAGATCCGCAATATGGGGACCATCGGCGGCAATATCGCCAATGGGTCGCCAATCGGCGATACGCCGCCGCCGTTCATCGCGCTGGGCGCCAAGCTCAGCCTGCGACGCGGCGAACATCGGCGCGAGATCCGGCTGGAAGATTATTTCCTCGGCTATGGCAAGCAGGACCGGCAGCCCGGGGAATTCGTCGAGAGCGTCACGCTGCCACTGCTGCCCGAGGGCGAAAAGTTCGCCACCTACAAGATTTCCAAGCGGCGCGAGGAAGATATTTCGGCGCTGTGCGGCGCCTTCCGGGTGTTCGTCAATGATGCCGGCGTGGTGGGCATGGCGCGGATTGCCTTTGGCGGCATGGCGGCAACGCCCAAGCGGGCCAAGGCGGTGGAAGCGGCTTTGGTGGGTAGGCCGTGGACGCTCGACACCGTTGAAGCGGCCATGGCTGTGTTTGCCGAGGACTATCAGCCACTGACCGACATGCGCGCCTCTGCCGAATATCGGCTGCTCAGCGCGCAGAACCTGCTCAAGCGATTCTTCCTCGAGACCACCGGCCAGGGCCAGCGCTTGCGGCGGCAGGTGGCGTGATGAACAAGCCCGTCACGATCGCCCAGCCGCAACTGCATGTGTCGATCAAGCATGACTCGGCCATCAAGCAGGTGGCGGGCAAGGCCGACTACATCGACGACCTGCCCGAGCCCGAGGGGCTGTGCCACGCCTATCTTGGGCTTTCGACCAAGCCGCATGCCGATATCATCTCGATGGACCTCGACGCTGTGCGCAAGGCGCCGGGCGTGGTGGCGGTTCTCACCGCGGCGGATGTGCCGGCGCAAAATGACGTCAGTTCGGTGCACAAGCATGACGAGCCGGTGTTTGCGAGCAAGCGTGTTTCGACCTGGGGGCAGCCGCTGTTTGCGGTGATCGGCCGGACACGCGACGACGCGCGGCGGGCGGCAAAGTTCGCCAAGATCGAATATGCCGAGCTGCCGTTCTTTACCGATGTCGACAGCGCCATTGCGGCTGGCGGCAAGGTGGTGACCGAGCCGCTCAAGCTCGAACGCGGTGATGTCGAGGCGGGTTTTGCCGCGTCGCAGCATCGCGTCAAGGGACAGGTGCGGATCGGGGGGCAAGAGCATTTTTACCTCGAAAGCCAGGCGGCGCTGGCCATTCCCGGCGAAGACAAAGAGCTGACCATTCATTGCTCGACCCAGCATCCGACGGAAATCCAGGTGATCGTGGCGCAGGTGCTGGGGATTCCCCATGCCGCGATTACGGTCAATATGCGCCGCATGGGTGGCGGCTTCGGTGGCAAGGAAACGCAGGGCAATCTCTTTGCGGCGGTGGCGGCGATCGCGGCTAGGAAGCTTGGTTGCGCGATCAAGATCCGGCCTGACCGCGACGATGATTTCCAGATCACCGGCAAGCGCCACGATTTCATGGTCGACTATGATGTCGGCTATGATGATGACGGCAAGATCCAGGCGGTGAATGCGACTTTTGCGGCGCGCGCCGGCTATGCGGCCGATCTTTCGGGGCCGGTGACCGACCGGGCGCTGTTCCATGCCGACAATGCCTATTGGTATCCGGCGGTGCGGGTGAATTCGCTGCCGCTGTTCACCAATACCGTGTCCAACACGGCGTTCCGCGGCTTTGGCGGACCGCAGGGGATCATCGGGGCGGAGCGCTGGATCGAGGATATTGCCTATGCGCTGGGCAAGGATCCGCTGGAGATCCGCAAGGCCAATTTCTATGGCACCGACACGAACAACATCACGCCCTATCACCAGACCGTGGAAGACAATGTCATCCACCGGGTGATCGAAGACCTTGAGCAAAGCTCGGACTATCAGGCGCGACGCGCGGCGATCCTCGAATACAACAAGACCAGCCCGATCCTGCGCAAGGGCATTGCCATGGTGCCGGTCAAGTTCGGCATTTCCTTCACCGCGACCTGGCACAATCAGGCTGGCGCGCTGATCCATGTCTATCGCGATGGGTCGATCCATTTGAGCCATGGCGGCACCGAAATGGGGCAGGGGCTCCATATCAAGGTGGCGCAGGTGGTGGCCGATGTGTTCGGCGTGCCGGTCGAGCATATCCAGATCATGGCGACCAATACCGGCAAGGTGCCCAATACGTCGGCGACGGCGGCTTCGTCGGGCACCGACCTCAATGGCATGGCGGCGCTGGATGGGGCGACGCAGATCAAGGACCGGATGACGGCGCATGCGGCCTTCATCTATGAGGTCGAGCCAGGCGAGGTGCATTGGGAGTTTGGCGGCGTCCGCGTCGGTGCGCAGTTTGTGCCGTTTGCGGAACTGGCGACGTCCTGCTGGATGAACCGCGTACAACTCAGCGCGGCGGGTTTTTACAAGACGCCGAAGATCCATTGGGATCGGGCGACGGGCCGGGGCAAGCCATTCTATTACTATGCCTATGGCGCGGCGGCGGCCGAGGTGACGATCGATACGCTGACCGGCGAGTATCAGGTCGATCGGGTCGACGTGCTGGAGGATGTGGGGCGCTCGCTCAATCCGGCCATCGATATCGGCCAGGTGGAAGGCGGTTTCATCCAGGGCATGGGGTGGCTGACGACCGAAGAATTGTGGTGGGACCAGAAGGGCCAGCTGCGCACGCATGCGCCGTCCACGTACAAAATTCCGCTGGCCTCGGACGTGCCGCCGATCTTCAATGTGCGGTTGGCGGAATGGTCGGTCAACAAGGAGCCGGCCATCGGTCGTTCCAAGGCGGTCGGCGAGCCGCCGTTGGTGCTGGGATATTCGGTGGTCGAAGCCCTCTCCATGGCCGTCGCATCGGTTGCCGACTACAGGATCGCGCCGCGGCTCGACATGCCGGCGACGCCCGAGCGGGTGCTGATGGGCTGTGAACGTATGGAGAAGGAGGCGCGGGGGTGAGCGTGCGTTGCGCCGAGATTGCCGCTTTTTTTGCCGGTGAACCCGACGCCATCGCCTGCGAACTCACGTCCGTCCGTGGCTCGTCTCCGCGTGAGCAGGGGACGTTCATGCTGGTGGGGCGCAAGGGCTTGTTCGGCACCATCGGCGGCGGCGCGCTCGAATATATGGTGATCGAACATGCGCGGTGGCTGATCGCCAATGGCCAGGCAGAAGAGGCGATGGATGTGCCGCTGGGGCCCGAGATCGGCCAATGCTGCGGCGGGCGCGTGGCGGTCAGCCTGCGCTATGCCGAGCCGGGGCTGCGGGCGCGACTGGCGGCGCTGGTTGCCGAGGAAGAAGCGGGCCTGCCGCATGTCTATGTGTTCGGGTCGGGTCATGTCGGGCGGGCGCTGGCGCAGATCCTGTCGCTGCTGCCGGTGCAGCTCGAAGTGATCGACACGCGCCGCGAAGAGCTGGACCTGTTGCCGGCCGGGATTGTGTCGCGGGCGGTGGCCATGCCGGAGGCGGTGGTGCGGGCGGCGCCGCTGGGCTCGTCCTACGTGATCCTGACCCATGATCATGCGCTGGATTTCCTGATCGCGCAGGAGGCCCTTGCGCGACACGATGCGCCCTATGTCGGCATGGTGGGCAGCCAGACCAAGCGGGCAAAATTTTCGAGCTGGTTCCGGGGCGAGGGGGGCGATGCCAAGGCGTTGGAACGGTTAATTTTACCAATCGGACAGATGGGTCTTGGGGATAAGCGCCCGGCGGTTATCGCGGCACTAGCGGCAGCCGAAATTATGGTTCACATTGGGTCTCGGGAAGCTGAAGTCGTGCGCACAGGCGCCCCCGAGAAATTGGGGGTGGCGATTGGACTCTAGCATGCCGCATCGGCTTGAATTGACCGGTATCACGAAGCGCTTTCCCGGCGTTCTTGCCAATGACAATGTGAGTTTTTCGGTCCAGCCAGGCGAAATCCATGCGCTGCTGGGCGAAAACGGCGCCGGCAAGTCCACTCTCGTCAAAATGATCTACGGCATCATGCAGCCCGACGCCGGCGAAATCCGCTGGAATGGCGAAGTTGTTGTCGTGCCTAACCCAAAGGCCGCCCGCAAGCTGGGCGTCGGCATGGTGTTCCAGCATTTTTCGCTGTTCGAAGCACTGACGGTGCTGGAAAACATCGCGCTGGGCATGGATGCGAAAATCCCCTCGCGTGAACTGGAAGCGCGTATCCGCGAGGTGATGCAGACCTATGGGCTGTTGCTCGATCCGCATCGCACTGTGGCGACGCTGTCGGTGGGTGAGCGCCAGCGCATCGAAATCGTGCGGGCGCTGACGCCGCAGGAGGTCGAACAGCTGTTCGAGGTCTTGCGCAAGCTGGCGGCGGAAGGCTGTTCCATCCTCTACATTTCCCACAAGCTGGGTGAGATCAAGGCGCTGTGCGATACGGCGACGATCCTGCGCGGTGGCAAGCTGGTCGATACCTGCGATCCGAAACAGGAAACCAGCCGGTCGATGGCCGAGAAGATGATCGGCACGGGGCTCAAGGATATCGTGCGCGCGCCAGGCCGCACGCTGGGCCAGCCCAAGCTCGTGGTGTCGCGCCTGTCGACCGAGAAGGGCGGGCATTTCGACGTGCCGGTCGACAATGCGAGCTTTACCGTGCGTGCGGGGGAAATCCTCGGCATTGCGGGTGTCGCCGGCAATGGACAGAACGCTTTGCTCGATGCCCTCAGCGGGGAAATCCGCGCCGATGACAAGGATGCCGTCACCATCGATGGCTATGGCATTGGCCTCCTGGGTACCACCGGCCGGCGCAAGCGCGGCCTCAGTGCCGTGCCGGAAGAGCGCAATGGCCATGCGGCGGTGGGCGATTTTTCGCTGAGCGACAATTCGGTCCTGACGGCGCGCGACCGGCTGGGCATGGTGATCATGGGGCTGATCAGCTCGGGCGCGGCCAAGACCTATACGGGCAAGGTGATTGCCGATTTCGCCGTCAAGGCGCTGGGGCCAGCATCGACGGCGGGATCGCTGTCAGGCGGGAACCTGCAGAAATATATCATGGGCCGCGAAATCCTGCAGAAGCCCAGCGTGCTTGTGGTGAGCCAGCCGACCTGGGGCGTCGATGCCGGTGCGGCTTCGGCCATTCACCAAGCGCTCGTCGATCTCGCTGCTGCCGGTTCGGCCATCGTTGTCATCAGCCAGGACCTCGACGAATTGCGGGCTCTCAGTGACACGCTGGCCGTGATCAATATGGGTCGTCTCTCGCCGGCGCGGCCGGTGGACGAGATGACGGTTGAAGAAATCGGGCTGCTGATGGGCGGCGTACACGGCGCGACGGAGGCCCATGATGCAGTTTCGGCTTGAGAAGCGGCGCGAGCCATCCAAATTCATGCTCTATGCGACGCCGATCGCGGCGGTGCTTTTGACCATGGTCATCGGCGCGATCATCTTCTCGCTGATCGGCTTCAATGGCGTGGGGGCAGTGCGGGAAATCTTCCTGACGCCGCTGACCAATCCCTATAAATGGCAGGACCTGGCGGTGAAGGCCGCGCCGCTGATCATCATCGGCGTGGGCCTGTCGGTGGCCTATCGCGCCAATGTCTGGAATATCGGCGCCGAGGGCCAGTATATCATCGGCGGTCTGGCCGGGACCTGGGTGGCGCTCTTGACCTGGGGCATGACGGGGTGGTGGATCCTGCCGCTGATGATCCTCGCGGGTATCATCGGTGGCATGCTCTATGCGGCCATTCCCGCGCTGCTCAAGACGCGGCTCAACGTCAATGAAATCCTGACCTCGCTGATGCTGACCTATGCCTCGGTGCAGCTGATCTATTATCTGATCCGCGCGCCGTGGAAGGATCCGATGGGCATGGGCTTTCCGCAGACGCGACTGTTCTCGGAAGCCGCGCGCCTGCCCACCATCATTCCCGGCACGATCGTCCATCTGGGCGTGCCGATCGCCATCATTGTCGCGCTGATCGCCTGGTTCGTGATGACACGGACGGTGTTTGGCTATCG
>Ga0308157_10006567_pt1 | contig 13858 bp, 15 predicted proteins | sample PhyBR1_FD_201035 | JGI IMG/M metagenome (GOLD analysis project Ga0308157, IMG submission 201035) | Phyllosphere microbial communities from UC Gill Tract Community Farm, Albany, California, United States - DLSLB.R1 | ecosystem: Host-associated > Plants > Phyllosphere > Unclassified | place: USA...
ACGAAGAAAACCTTTTCACGCCGTCATTGAGGAATGCTAATCGATTATCACATACTGGAATGCTGCCGACATCAGAAATCCCCATCAACAATGCCATTGCCTCTCCTGCCTCAGCATTTGTCCAGTTAAATGACCAGTTTCCTATGTCAATCTTTGAGACGTGTTTTCGAGGTAATGTAAAAAAACATCTATCGTGCATGGCGTGATCGCGAACTTGTGCGCAAATAGGGGGCCACTTTTCACTGATATCTCTGTGAAGGGCCGATTCCTCGCAGCATGAGTAGTAATCATTCAGCATATCGTTTCCGTTATAGGAAAGTATTGACATTTCACCCTCCTGCTAAATAATATTAATTTCTTTCAAAAATTCGAAGTTTACCCTCTCCTTGCTGGGTAAAGAGCCTGGGATATAAAGCGTATGGCGATAAGTAACTTTTGAAAGTAATGTCTCGATATCAGAAAGTTCACCTTGTAACTTATCCGCACATTGTCCTTTTTTGGTTGAGGCACTCAACAAGAAAATCGGAGTATTGGCTGGGTAATGCTTTAATAGCTTCGACTTCAAATATATGACTTTATTTGAAGTCTGCGGTGATGAGTAATCCGTATTAGCATTACCAATAGAGCAAACATGATAAATAAAATAATTGACACAGGGATCCATTGCATAATCATAGATAATCAACCGATTCACATCAAGTATACTGACACCTTCTTCCAGTGGGTCAATACCAATATCATTGATCATCGCGTCGAAACTTGAAATTCCAGGATAACAATGAAAAGTAAAAATCCCATCCTGAGATAATTTCTGTAGTAATTGAACGATGGTCACGCCGACTCTCGGGTGACCAGGAACGATAAGGCCTACATGTTCACACTCAGTAAGCACATTTGAGATGTACTGGATAATTCTGGTGTAATTATCAACATCAACACCGCCATCTTCATACAAATGCGAGAGGTTCTCATGGAGTATTTCATGATGGGAAAGATATTCGTTCAGACCAGCAATGTCTCCGATCCAGAAAACCCGATTTACACTCTGAATGACGGAAAAACCTTCTGTGGTAATCTGATTGACACCCAGCATGCCACTGCCGATGACAGAGATTGTGCTCATTAAAAATCCTTTTAAAAATGCCTCAATACGGGATTGAGGCATGGAATATTTAACTAGAAGCCACCGATAACCTTAGCCAGGTTCATAGGGGCAGCCGCCTGCAAACGCGGGTGCAAGGCTTTGGTGGAATCAAACCCTCCGATGACTTTGGCCAGATTCATTGGCGCAGCGGCCTGTAAACGCGGATGCAACGCCTTGGTAGAATCAAAACCACCAATCACTTTAGCCAGGTTCATGGGAGCGGCCGCTTGCAAGCGCGGGTGTAGTGACTTAGTCGAGTCAAATCCGCCAATGACCTTGGCAAGATTCATCGGTGCTGCAGCCTGTAAGCGTGGGTGCATTTTGATGTTAACTTTTTCCATGAATATATCCTTATTTTCTATTGAGTTAATGAGATTGTTGGCCCACATCTAACTTCTCAGAACTACGGGTATTTCATCTATTAAAAGTGAGCTCTTTGCTGATCCATCACGCCTATGCGTTAGTAATCGTACAAACGGCATAGCATAGACAATTTACATTTATAGTGTATTTTTGAATCATTGCAACAACAATTCATAAACATGGTTTACATATTTAGTCAAAGCTGATGATTAGAATCTAGAGCGGGGTTACTCAAAAAAGCCTAATTAATTATGCTGATAGCCCTAAATATCCATGGCTATAGAGTGATGAAATTTTACATTTGCTATTTAGTTAAACCTTGAGCAATTATCTCCCTTTTCGTTACCCAGTCCAAAAAAAGTAATAAGTACAGACGGTACAAAATTTTGGCGGGTTCCTGCTTACAACCCCGAAACGGTGGGTGTATTAAAAGTTTTTACCGGCGATCGGCGCGGAGCCCCCGCGAGGTAAAATCAGTGCTAGCCGACGGCTATATTCTGGAATCACTGGGTGATGAGGGTGAAGTCATTCTGAGTCATGCCGATTTTTTGCCAGTAAAAGCGAAACTGGCAGAAATGGAGAGCTGGGAACAGGTTGTGGGGAGCACACTTTTCGGTGGAAGCACCTGGATGTTACGGCATGATCCTGATAATTAAGGGGATAATCCAGCAACCGGTTCATAATTTAAAAGTGACAAACGTTACAGAATTTTCGAGGGTTCCGGCGTAGAACCCCATGATATCGATTATCAGCACCCAAGGAACCTGGAACGTTCGCGCATAACCCAGCTGAGCCAGGACGAATGAGTGATCAGGGGACAAAATCTGCTGATCACTGGCCCGGGTGGATGCGGGAAGACGTATGTTGGCTGCGCGCTGGGCAACAATGCCTGTCAGCAGGGCTACAGCGTCAAATACTGGCGTCTGAGCCGTCTGCTGGTTGAGCTGACACACAGTTGGGCGGACGGAAGCTACAAAAAACAGCTGACAGACCTGTCGAAAACCCAACTGCTGATCCTGGACGACTGGGGGCTGGAGCCTCTGACGGCGGTACACCGGAACGATCTGCTGGAGATAATGGACGACAGATACGGCAAAAATGCCACGGTAATGATAAGCCAACTGCCGACGGACGAATGGTATGGCAGCGTAGGCGAAAATACGCTGGCTGACGCGATCCTGGACAGGTTGATGCATAACGCCCATCGGTTGGAAATGAAAGGTGAGTCAATGCGAAAACGACTGGCTCAGGTTGACACAAAATGAACAGTGGAGTTAATAAAGGGAACTGAGGGCGCGTTAAGAAATAACGCGTTCACGTTCCTCCAGAATGGCTGTTCATCTTCACCGGAATACGCACCGCCTGGAGGTTTTTTACACCCTTTGCCGGGATACTTGCATTTTCATTGAACAATTCTTGAGAAAGTAAAAATACCATCAGTCATTTCCCTGGAGTGTTAAAAGTATTTTATGAAGGAAATTTTGAATTTGTCCCCAGAAACTCCAATGCGGTTCGATAAAGCTTGAATTTGTTTTCGTCAGGGGTGCTTTCCATTTCGATTACTATTTGAGAAAGAATGTTTTCTGCGCTGATTCTCATTTTTTTGACAAGTAAAGTGACCACGCAGTAACCTATTATTAACTCAACGCTTTTTAGTTTTTGCTTCTCATCTTCGTTAAGGTAATCTGCACGCATAACGTCTCCAATAGTGAAAGTTAATTTTGTGGGTTTTGTGGACATATAGCCAATATGACTTGATTGGAATTAAAATATTAATCGGTTGAGTGAAAGCGTAAGCTATGGCTTTGATAAAGCATCATCCTTGGTCAAGTTAACTATCCAAATGTGGTTGCAGTAAGGCTTCGAACCACGAATGAAAAACAGCCAGGCGTCGGGAACGTTGGCGACGATGCGGATAAATAAGAGATATCGGCATTGGGGCGGCGCGATAGTCTGACATGACCTCAATCAGTTCCCCTGAATTCAGAAGGTGCTGAACATCGAAGCGGGGGATCTGTATCAGCCCAAGGCCAGCCAGGCAGCAAGCGATATAACTTTCAGCATTGTTCACTGCAACCTGGCTGGGTATCTGGAGACTATGTGTGTGGCCATTATTTGACTCATATTCCCAGGGTAACTCTTTACCGGTTTTGGATGAGGTGTAACCGATGGCCCAATGCCCTTGGGTGAGATCGCTCGGTTGGGATGGCAGCCTGTGTTCACTGAGATAAGCAGGGCTGGCGCAATTGATCAGGGCTATATGGCCGAGAGCGCGGACGACCAAACTGCTGTCATGCAATGCGCCCACACGGATGGCGCAATCCACACCTTCCTGCACCAAATCGATAGCCCTGTCCGCCGATCCGAGAACCAGCTGTAATTGCGGGTGGCGACGCAATAATCCTGGTAGCGCCGGGGCAATCAATCGGCGAGCAATGCGGCTTGGGACATCAATAGTCAGCTTGCCGGAAACCTGGCATTGACTGAGCTGAAATGACTGGTCGATGTCTTCCACTTCGGCCAGCAAGGGGCGCACGCGTTCGAGCAACTGTTCGCCGTCGGCCGTCAGTCGCACCTGACGAGTTGTACGGTGTAGTAGCCTTACGCCCAGCTGCGATTCTAATTGCTGGATGGCGGCGGAAACCGAAGCGCGCGGTATATCGAGTGCATTGGCGGCTCGGACAAAGCTTCCCATTTCTGCTACCTGCACGAATACGCGATATTGGTTGAACCTGTCCATTTTTATATCTCGTTGTTATTTTTGAAAAATGCAAATTCGCTATTTTCTATCAGTCTCTGGGAGGGGCGGGATTTGCAGAATATAACTCATCCTTTTTTCAGTATGAAATGCAGCTAGTGCGGTGCCGCTAACCTGCGAATCCGCCCGCATCCAGAAAGGTCTGCTCTTGCGCTGTGGTTTCGCGTAGCAGCAGTCGATTACGATGCGGAAAACGCCCAAAACGTCGAATAATATCGCGGTGTCCTTCAGCATGGGAGCGTTCAACCGCGCCCAACTGAGCGTTTAGCGTGACAGAAAGATCCTGATCAGCCAGCGTTTCAGAGTGGGCAAACGGAAGGCAAAAGAACAGGCGCAGAGCAGGTTCGACAGTATTCATATATCCCTTCTTGATGGCTATGAGTGCAAAATGCCGCGCCAGTCCATCCGTCGCATACATGTGGCTGGTATTACGAAAGGCATTTCGAGGAAACTGATCGAGTAAAATCACCAGTGCCAGCGCGCCTTCAGGTGTGTTTACCCAATCGTCATGTTCACGTCTGGCCACAGCCAAATGCAGGGCCCAAAAGCATTCGCGGAAATTTCCGTCAAAAGCCGGGTCTTTGCTGAACCACTGGCTGGGGCCGACTTGCCGCCAAAACGCCACGACATCGCTCGCTCGTTGTGCCACTTTGACGGGGACATTGTTGTGCTGACATAAGGTTGTCGGCATAGGGACTAATCCTTCTTCGCTTTAATGACCGCATTGCCCTGAATCATCGATTTACCGGCATAAATGCCGCCAGAGATTTCCATGGCCAGGCGCTCGGTATCTTTGCGACGTAATTCAGCCACCAAATCGGCTGCATCCTCAGGTGAAGAACCCAGTGTCAGCAGGGCCTCGTGCCCAAAAGCCATGGCGGATTCGAAAGTAACCCGGACCTGGTAATCCACATTCGCCTTGATTAATTCAATCGCATGTTCTCGATCATGTGCGCGTGCCAGTACCCGGGCGTGAGGGAAATGCGTTTTGGCATGCTCGACAATCATCGTGGTTGCCCGAGGATCGTCGATGCATATCAGAATGGCCCGGGCGTGATGGGCTCCGGCGGCATGCAGGACATCCGCGCGCTCGCCATCACCATAGTACACTTTGAAACCGAATTCCTCTGCGTCGCGCGCGACCTGCGGTTGGCGATCAATGATGGCAATATCTGCGCCCATGGCCAGCACATGTTGGCTCACTATCTGCCCAAAACGGCCGAACCCGATGATGAGGACCGAGTTGGATAATGACTCCGGCCGTTGGGCTCCTGCCAATGAGTCGCCGGGAACGGCGCGCCAACGTCGATGCAGAAGTACTGCCAGCGGTGTCAGGGCCATCGACAGTACGACGATGGCGGTCATGTTGGCATTGACCTCTGTGGGTAAGGCGCGGTTGGCCAATGCAGCGGCGAAGAGCACAAAGGCGAATTCTCCCCCCTGAGCCATCAGCACGGCGCGCTCCAGCGCGTCGGCATGTGAACTCTTCGTCAGTCGTGCCACGCCATAAATGCACAGACCTTTAATCAACATCATCGCCAGAACGCCTGAGATAATGAGGGGCCAATAACGCGCGACGACCGCCAGATCCAATGACATCCCGACACCGAGAAAGAACAGCCCCAACAGCAGACCCCGGAAGGGATCAATATCGGCCTCTAACTGGTGACGAAAGGTGGATTCAGACAGCAGTACACCGGCCAGAAATGCGCCCATGGCCATGGACAAACCGCCTAACTGCATGAGCAGTGCCGCGCCGAGCACAACCAATAATGCGGCGGCAGTCATCACTTCCCGTGCTTTGGCATTGGCCAATATACGAAACAGCGGATTCAACAGCCAGATGCCGGCGGCGACCAGAGTGGCCAGCGCGCCTGCAGCGATAGCGATGTTCATCCAGATTGTGTTGGGCGGCGATGAGGATGAGCCGGCCGGTGCGAGGAATGCGACCAACGCCAGCAGGGGCACGATCAGCAGGTCCTCGAACAGCAGTACAGCGACAATTTTTTGTCCGCGAGGTGTAGCGCTATCACCGCGTTCCCCCAAAAGCTGCATAACGATCGCGGTAGACGTGAGGACGAAGCCCATCCCGCAGATGAAGGAGACGGCCAATGAAAAACCGAAGATGAGTCCTATGCCGCTAAGCAGCAGACCGCAAATCAGTACTTGCAGGCTACCCAGGCCAAAAATGTCACGCCGCATGTTCCATAAATGGGACGGGCGCATTTCCAGGCCAATGATAAAGAGAAACATCACGACGCCAAGTTCAGCCGTATGCAGGATCGTTTGGGGATCATTAAAAAGGCCCAGCCCGAAGGGGCCGATAACCAGGCCTGCAGCCAGGTAGCCGAGCACGGAACCCAGGCCCAGACGTTTGAATAAGGGTACGGCCACTACGGCTGCACCAAGCAATGTTACGACCTTGAGCAGATCGCCGGCGCTGCCGTTTGCTAACGCTTCAGACACGGGAATACTGCCAGAATGCAATGCCGGCCACGATAGCGGGCACGGCAAAAACCAGCAACAAGATGGGCAACTCCGCGCGCAGGCTGTAGCCTGCGTGCACAACCCCCACCCACATATTGATCACCGATATTGCCAACCAGGCTGGCACGAAGCATTTGGCTGCCAGCGCCATACCTGCGGCACTGGCTCCCCAAAGCCAGCCGAACAGGACAAATATGCCTAAAAGAAGCAGGCCACCACCAATAACCATGAGTACATGCATTCCATTTTCTCCTTTCTCATTTACGGGGTTCAAACCCAACGGACCGATCGTTGTGCCTATTCATGGCTTAACGTTCGTCGAGTGCTTCCAGTACCAATTCGGCGGTGATTGCGCTGCTGTATTGTTGCTGGCCTGTGATTAGCCGGCCGTCGCGAATAGCGAAGGGTTCGTTGGCCGCACGGCGCAGGAATTGGGTGTTCGGTAGCGCGGCGGCTTCGCTCTCGATCGTATATTCGTTGAGCGTCATGTCGAAGGTCCGGTTGATTTGCTCTTCTTCCTCATTGGTAAAACCCGTCCACTTTTTGCCCTCGGCCAGCAGCCGTCCATTTGACAGGTGTGTCCACAGCAGTAGCGCTGAACCGTGGCAGATCAGTGTGACGATCTTGCCCTTCTCGTAGAAATCGGCGATCAGCTTGTGTAACGCCTGGTCATCCTTGAACGTCAGCAGCGGGCCGCCGCCGCCGGCGACCCAGACTGCATCATAATCAGCTACGTTCAGGGTGCTGATGGGCAGTGTGTTCTTCAGCATCTCCCCGAAGATGGTGTGGTGCACGAAACCCAGGCTGATGAGATCGTTGGCATAGGCGCTATCTGGCGTACGTGGGTCGCTGTGTATATCGAACATCACCTCGCCGCCTTTTGGAGAGGCAAGATCCACTCGATGACCGGCTTCGATGAACATAAGGAAGGCGCGGGTCATCTCTTCAGCGAAGAAACCGACCGGGAAACCTTTGAGTTGAGCGGTGTTGGAGACGATGGAAAGAATGCGGCTCGGTGTGTGCTTCTTGCCCAAGCGGGTTTCGACTTTCAGATCGGATATCGACATGATGTTCCCTCTAGGCGGGTTTAACGGCGGTGGCGGTCATTATCTCAATAAACGGTCATCCGCAACGTTAACGCGGCGACCGTCGGTATAGCTGCTGAGTATCGGCAGATTATTTAGTCGTGTAACCACCGTTGATGAGAATGGTTTGGCCGGTGATCCACCACCCGTCGCTCACCAAATGGCGAATGAAAGGCACCACGTCTTCGATATCGGTCAGGCCGGTTTTGCTGAAAGGCGAAAGCGCTGCTGCGGTTTTGTGATACGCCACAGCGTCGGCACCTTCTGCAGGGTAAAAGAAGGGCGTATCCATTGGACCGGGTCCCACTGCGGTCACCGAAATACCGCGTTCGCCGAACTCCTTGGAGGCTGCCCGGGTGAAATGCTCTACCGGGGCTTTGGTACCTGCGTAGGCGGCGTAGAAGGGGGTATAAGCGCCAAGAAGCGAGGTGACTATCGTACAGATTTTACCGTTGTCGTTGAGGTTTTTACCTGCCTCTTTGAGGAAAAAGAAAGCGGTTTTTGAGTTGACCGATGTCATCTCGTCGTACTCTGTTTCGCTGATCTCCGCCATTGGCTTTTTGAGCACTTTGCCGACGGTGTTGATGGCGATATCCGGTTTACCAATGGCGGCGACGGTGTCGGCAAAGAGTTTCTCGACGGCATCCGCGGTTGTCAGATCGGCCTGCAATGCCACCGCTTGTGCACCAGCGGCTTTGATAGCGGCCAGGGTGTCATCTGCATCCGCTTTTGAGGATGCGCTGTTATAGTGAATGGCAATGGCCTTCGCGCCTTGAGCGGCCAAATCGCGGGCGATCAAACCGCCGAGGTTTTTGGCACCGCCAGCAATGAGGACGGTTTTGCCTTTGATAGAATGGTCTGCCATGAAACTCTCCTTGGATAGGTATTAGAAAGTTGAGTCTAGACTTTCCTGGTGCAAAGATAAGTAGTGATAATCTGAATAAACAATCCAGAAAAATGAACCAATCCTTAAGGAATTCATTTCATTCCCCGTGTTTCTTCATGACAGTTTAAATATTTATAAGGTGACGCTGGTTTGTTATAAATCTGAAGTGCAATGATAAAGTCGGGTTTATTAAGGTTTTTATGAGGTTGTAAGTAATTAAAATCGGTCATTTCTTAGGGGCGTTAGGACTCTGGATTTTTCCAATTCATTGACTGCAGTGCCGAATGAACAAATGGAATTCGTCGCAGCCGGGCAAAATGTGTTGCTGTTCGGCGATCTACGCCCGATAGCCTTGAGGCCGCACCTCTGCAGGCCTTGGATTTGCAGGTTTGGCAGAAGAAGCGTGAGTGTGTGCCATCCGGCGATGTGTAGCAAGAGCGTCGAACTTAGCGATATTGTCGTTGGTCTGTTAAGCCAACTCAATGAAGCGAAGTTTAACGTAATCTAACGCTCCCGGAATCGGAAAAACAGGCGGCACTGGTTTTACGCTTACGATCCTGAGCGTTATCAGCACCACATACTGAATGTGATCACCGACTGGTCGGTAAAACCGAGTTGGCGATCTCCTAGTGTGACGAGTAATCCTGCCAACAGAATAAGTTACCCGGCGGTTGTCACTACGACCTGTTGTACGGCTGACGCTGTTCAATAGTTTTTATCGCAACAAAATGAATTCCGGCGCATTGCTGTCTCACTAATTGCCCGTGCGTTGTCAGCATTATTTCTTTGATGGTGCGTTATTGTTTTCATGCTGGGTGGGGATAAGGCGGACGAGCTCACTCACCAGGCGTTCTATGTTACGGCAGGTTGACCCTATATTTTCCATGCCATGTAATAATTTCGTTTCTTTAATCTTAAAAATGAATTTTAAAAGAATAAAAAACTTTATTTTTACGTGTAAAAAAATTATTTGCTTAAACGAAAAAGAGAATGTGTGTCGGTTTTATAGCATTCAGGCGTTCGATGTTGATACTGGGCAGACAAAGATAATGATGCGCATTTTCCTTGTTGGATAGGGAATGGCAGGCACACGCCGGTAATGTATACCCCACTTTTCCTCCTGGAAGTCTGATGGTCCTTGACGTTTAACAACGACAGAACATTCCAAATTTACGCACATTGCCGTAATTAAATTCCCTGTCTAGCCTTATTGTGCGATGCGATAAGACAGCTTCCTCACATGCTTTGAGCGTGAGGGCGGTAGCGTTGTGCCGGCTTTCCCGCTGGGGTTACCCGCAATACTGGGAATAGAAGGAAGGCAATCCAAAACGGTATTGATGCGTTGTGATGCTCGCAGGGGGAGAGGCGGAGTCGCGACAACGAACCGCTGCGCAAGCTCGCGCGGCATCTGAAGTTTGATGAGGAGCCATAACATGTCACTTGATCCAAAAACGATGAGTAGCACCTACCCAATTCCCACCTACCGGTTTGTGGTCTCGGTGGGTAAGGATCAGATGAGTTTCAGCAGTGTATCGGGTCTCGACCACTCCGTGCAGTTGGTGAAATACCAGGATGGAACGGGGAATCTGTTTCAGATGCCGGGGCAGGCAGAACCGTTAACCATCACGCTCAAGCGGGGCGTGGTACCCAAGCAAAGTCAACTTTATGACTGGATAAACGCCATCTCGTTCAACCGGATAGAGAAAAAAGATGTGTTGATCAGCCTGACCAATGAAACCGGCTCTGAACTGCTGGTGACCTGGAATGTCATGAACGCTTTTCCCACCAAATGGACCGGGCCGAGCCTGGATGCGACCAGTAATGAGGTTGCTTTCGAGGAACTCACGTTGGCAGCAGATCGCCTGACGCTGAAATTCAATTGATGGCCAGCGGGGGTGAAAAACCCAGGTCGATAAATCGGAACGAGAGAGGGATGTATGGCGGATTATAAGGTACCAGGTGTGTATGTAGAGGAGCCGTTCGGGCTGTCCTTGTCGATTCAAACGGGACAGACGGCGGTGCCGGTGTTTGCGTTTGACAGTGCCAATCTTTTGGCCTCGAAGATGCAAGCCACAGACAAAGTGACGGAATTTACGTCGTGGCTGGAGGTGAGCGCGGTTAGCCAAAAGGTCTGGGATACGGCGTATGCGGGTGTGAAGGGCGATGAAGATACGAAGAAAAAAGCCGCAGAGGCCGCCGTCAAGCCGTTCGCCGCAGACCTTCTGTACCAGTCTCTGAGGCTGTATTTCATCAATGGCGGGGGCCATTGCTATATCGCCCCGCTGGAGAAGTTTGACACATTGGTTCCGGCGTTGGATGACGCGACGCTGCTGGTTCAGGCGGGGTCGACTACCGCGACATTTGGGGAAAAAGTCACAGCCCTGTGCGGGGCCGGCAAAACCCTGTTTGCGCTGTTTGACGGCCCAAGAGATGCGTTGGACACGCCTGTAAACGTAAAAAAGGTGCAGAGCGAGAGTACCTATCCCTCAACGCCTTATGCCGCCGTGTACTACCCGTGGCTGACGGTGCCCTCTGCAGATGGGCGTAATGTCGTTCCTCCGAGCGGGGCGGTGGCGGGTGTGTATGCGCGGGTAGATAGGCAACGCGGCGTGTGGAAGGCGCCGGCGAACGTCGAAATTATCGGTGCGACCCCTGTGCATAAGGTGTCTGACGCGGTGGATGCCGCCTGCAACGTGCCGGATCCAGGCGGAAAGGCCGTGAACGTCATTCGTGCATTCCGCGGGACCGGGCCGTTGATTTGGGGGGCGCGAACGTTGAATGCAGACAGTGGCGCATGGCGCTACGTGCCGGTGCGCCGGTTGTTCAATGCCGCCGAACGGGACATCAAAACGGCGATGAGTATGGCCCTGTTCGAGCCCAACAGCGCGCCGACGTGGGAGCGGGTACGTGGCGCAGTGGAGAGCTACGTGCATGATTTGTGGCGGCAGGGTGCCCTGCTGGGGGAATCCCCGGCGCAGGCGTATTTTGTGCATATTGGCCTCGGCACGACGATGACCCAGACGGACATCAATAACGGCAAGATGATTGTGAAAGTCGGGCTGGCCGCGGTGCGCCCGGCAGAGTTTATCGTACTGCAACTGACACAGGATGTGGTGCCGGCCTGACGGGTGCAATGAAACGGGCGGTGCCCCCGGTACCGCGGCGTATGACCAACGAGAGGACGAGTCATGAGCGAAGTGTATGCAGTGCCGGGTGTGTATGTAACGGAATCCAATGGGCCGTCAATAAGCATTCAGAACGGCGAGACCGCAATCCCGGTCTTTCTGGGATTCTTCACTCCCAAATCACCAAAGACGCAGGACAAACTGGAGTGCGTGCGTATTGAGAGCTGGCTGGACTTTAGCCAGCAATTTGGTCCCTCAGACCATATTACGATCAATGTTGTAAACAAGACACTCCATGCGACGTCCTATATGGGGGCCAACAGCGTCCGGTTGTACTTTGAGAACGGCGGCGGGCCCTGTTACGTACTGAACATCCTCCGGAAGGGGACCGATGAGATCAAGCAGGAGGTTTTAGCGCAGATAACCCCGGCTATCGAGCAGTGTCCTGACATTACGTTGTTGTGCTGGTGCGAGTTCATCAATAAGAAAATGGATGCTGCTATTTACGCCGAACTAAGCAAACTGTTGGCCGCAAGCAATAGCACGGGTGGCAATCCCGGCCGATTTTTGTTGACCGATGCCTGGCCGGAAGGCAACTCGGCAACACCGTCGGCGTGGGCGTTCACAGCACCTGAAGTGGTGGAAAAAACACAGGTAGCCAGCTATTTCCCGGCATTGCTTACCGGGTATGCGCGGGATTACCGCGACTATGTGGCTCAACCGTCCTCGCCGGGATATGAACAACTGATTAAGGTTGAAAACTTTTCCGAGGCTGACTTGAAAACACTTGGAGATATTAAAGTAGTCGAGGCCAAGTCGACATCAATTTCATTCGACATGCTCAGGGGAAAAATCAGCGCTCTTACTGCAGGTGGTAATAAAACTACCGCTCAAGGAATCTTAACACGCATCGAGACCCTGATACAACAGCATGTCATCACGTTGCCAGCAGACTCCGACCCGGTGGTCTTGCGGGCCAGCGTGGCGATGGCGGGGGTCTATGCCCGTGTCGATCGCGAACGCGGGGTGTGGAAAGCGCCAGCCAACGTCGGGTTGGTAGGCGTGACGGGGCTGATTGCTCAAGGGTTTGCAAGCGGAGGAGAAAAATGGCCCGACGCCATCCCGGTCCGGGTCGACGATGCGCTGAACACAACGCTGGTCAAGAGAGGGATTAATGCTGTCCGGGCGTTCAGTGGGCAGGGCATACGCGTGTGGGGGGCTCGCACCATGAGCCCGGAGGCACAGATAGCCTGGCGGTATGTGTCGGTGCGGCGATTGTTCAACACCATAGAGCGCGATGCCCGTGCCGCATTGCACACCGCCGTCTTTGAGCCTAACAGTTCACTGACCTGGGCACGGGTGCGCGGGGCGCTGGATAACTACCTTAACGCGCTGTGGCGCCAGGGGGCGCTGCAGGGGGAGACCCCGGCGCAGGCGTATTTTGTACAAATCGGCCTTGGTACGACCATGACCCCGAATGATATCGCCGACGGCAAGATGATTGTGAAAGTGGGCGTGGCGGCGGTGCGCCCGGCTGAGTTTATCATCCTGCAACTGACTCAGGACGTCGCCGCCGGGTGAGGGACCAACCGACAGAAAACGGACGAGGAGGCAGGGGTGATGGGGAGAGAACGAGATGAGTGAGCAACCGTGGCGGGAGCCTGGCGTCAGGCTGATGGATACCATGATGACGGCGACAGACAGGGACGACACTCTGTCGAGTGCGGTCCCGGTGTTCATCGGTTGGCGAGTCGACGATACGGCGGATGACGGGGTGCGTCTTGACTACCTTGCATCACGGGACCGGGCGCAGGGGAAGGATGGGGAAGTGGCACCGTACCTGTGGGAAACAGTACGGCATTATTTCGACAATGGGGGCGGCCCCTGTTATGTGCTTGTGGGGAACATGCCGATGGAGACGATACTCAGTGTCAGTGTCAGTAGCATGCAGGAATGGTGGGTCCAATTTCTCGAGGCGGAGTGTGGGCGGTTGTTGAGCGAGCCGAGCAT
>Ga0308157_10006568_pt1 | contig 13858 bp, 12 predicted proteins | sample PhyBR1_FD_201035 | JGI IMG/M metagenome (GOLD analysis project Ga0308157, IMG submission 201035) | Phyllosphere microbial communities from UC Gill Tract Community Farm, Albany, California, United States - DLSLB.R1 | ecosystem: Host-associated > Plants > Phyllosphere > Unclassified | place: USA...
AACAATCATGGACAGGCTCAAGGCCATGCAGACCTTTGTGCGCATCGTCGAGGCCAACAGCTATACGCGGGCCGCCGAAACGCTGGATCTGCCGCGCGCCGCGCTCACGGCGACCATCAAGAAGCTGGAAGCCTTCCTTGGCACCCAGCTGCTGCAGCGGACCACGCGCCGCCTGTCGCTCACGCCCGACGGCGCCGACTACTTCAGGAAGTGCCTGGAGATCCTGCAAGCGGTGGAGGACGCCGAGGGCGTGTTCCGCGGCCACGGCCGGGGCAAGCCGCATGGCAAGCTGCGGGTGGAGCTGCCGGGCGCGGTGGGGCGCCACGCGGTGCTGCCGCACATCGCCGGCTTTTGCCGCGAGTATCCCGACATCGAACTGGTGGTCAGCCTGAACGAGCGCCTCACCGACCTGACGCAGGAGGGCCTGGACTGCTCGCTGCGCGTGGGCGAGCTGCAGGATTCGGCGATGGTGGCGCGGCGGCTGGGCAACATGGGCTTCCTGACCTGCGCCGCACCGTCCTACCTGGCCGCGCACGGCGTGCCGCAAACCCCGGCCGACCTGGCGTCGCATCGCGGCGTGACGCATTTCTCCGGCCGCACCGGCCGCGCCTTCGCCTGGGACTATGTGATCGACGGCGGCGTGACGATGGTGGAGGTGCCCGGCGCGATCGCCGTCAACGATCCCGATGCCTACGTCATCTGCGCCTTGCAGGGCATGGGGCTGATCCAGGCGGCGCGCTACCAGGTGCGCCAGCATCTGGCCAGCGGCGCGCTGGTCGAGGTGCTGGCGACCACCCCGCCCACGCCGATGCCGATCTCGCTGCTGTATCCGCAGGGCCGCATGGCGTCGCCGCGCCTGCGGGTGTTCGCGGACTGGATCGCCGGCGTGTTCAAGGCCGATCCCGACCTGCAGGCCTAAATTGTAAGAAAGATTGCCAAATAGATACGCCGGCGCGGATTGCGGATTATAATTTGGCGATGAAAATAACTCCCTTTGCCTTCGCGGCCGCACTGGCGTTGCCCTTGCTGAGCGGCTGCGGCGGCGATGCCCCGCCAGCACCGGTCACCCCGGTTGATCCGGTTGAACCGGTCACCCCGCCGGTCACGCCGCCGGTGACTCCACCCGTGACGCCGCCCGTGACGCCGCCGGTCACCCCGCCGGTCACGCCCCCCGTCACCCCGCCGCTGGACTACACCGGCGACTGGTTCGTGCTGGCCTCGCACTGCGAGAAGCCGCGCCCGGGCTCCTCGATCGAGGTGCAAGGTACGCTGATGGACGAGCTGAAATGGCTGCGCTCCGTCCAGGAGAACGCCTACCTCTGGTACAAGGAGCTTCCCACCGATCTCAAGATCGAGAGCTACAAGAGCACGACCGCCTACTTCGCCGACCTGAAAACGCCGGTCATCACCGCGTCCGGCCGGCCCAAGGACCGCTTTCACTTCACCTATCCGACCGACGCATGGCGCGCGTTGTCGGACTCCGGCGTCGAGTTGGGCTACGGCCTGACCTGGATGCGCAGCACCGACACCTCGACCCGGCGCGTGTGGACGCTGACGATGGTGGCGCCGGATTCCCCGGCCGCCCTGGCCGGCCTGCGGCGCGGCGACATGCTGGTCTCGGTCGACGATGTCGCCATCGGCGACACCAGCACCACCGGCCTGGCCGCGCTCAACGCCGGCCTGTTCCCGGTCAAGGCCGGCGAATCGCATCGCATGGTGCTGAGCCGCGACGGCGTCCAGCGCACAGTCACCATGACGTCGCAGCAATTGGCCGTGCCGCCGGTACAAAACGTCAAGCTGCTGGACACGGCCAGCGGCAAGGTCGGCTACCTGCAATTCAACGAGCACAATGCGGTGGCCGAAGTCCAACTGGTGAAGGCCATCGGCGGCTTCAAGAGCGCCGGCGTCACCGATCTGGTGCTGGACATGCGCTACAACGGTGGCGGCCTGCTGGACATCGCCAGCGAGCTGGCCTACATGATCGCCGGTCCGGGGCCGACCGCCGGCAAGACCTTCGAACAGCTGCGCGCCAACGACAAGACCAAGCAGGACCCGCCGTCGAAATTCCTGACCAGCACCCGCGGTTTCCAGTCGCCGGACCAGCTCCCGCCGGGCACACCGCTGCCTTACCTTGGCCTGAAGCGGGTCACCATCCTGACCACGCCCGGCACCTGTTCGGCCAGCGAGTCCGTCATCAACAGCCTGCGCGGAATCGACATCGAGGTGACGCTGATCGGCGGCGAAACCTGCGGCAAGCCGTATGCCTTTATTCCGTCTCCGAATTGCGGCACCACCTATTTCTCGATCCAGTACCAGGGCATGAACAACAAGGGCTTCGGCGACTACGCCGACGGCTTCCCGCCGACCTGCCGCACCAGCGACGACCTGACGCAGACGCTGGGCGACCCGGCCGAGAACATGCTGGCTACGGCGCTCAGCTACCGCGCCAGCGGCGCCTGTCCGGTGGCGCCGCAGGGCAACCGCATGCAGGCTGGCGCCAAGGAAGGCGCCAAGGAAGGCGCCACGCAAGGCGCCATGCAGCTGGTGCGGCCGCCGGTGAAGGAAATCGCGATCCGCAATCGCTGACGCGCAAAGCCGACTATAATTTCCAGCGCATCCGATGCCGGCGGGCCGCTCCCGCCGCGCATTGGCCACTCAACCCTTGCTGGAAGCCTGTCCATGATACGTTCCGCCATTCTGCTTGCCTTTGCCGCCACCTCCACGCTGGCCGTCGCAGCGCCCGCCGCCACCTCCCTGAGCACCATCGCCGAACGTTCCGGCTTCCAGAACACCGGCCGCTACGACGAAGTCGTCGACCTGTGCGCGCGCTTCCAGAAGGCGTATCCGAAGCAGGTGCGCTGCTTCGAATTCGGCCGCACGCCGGAGGGCCGGCCCATGCTGGCGCTGGCCGTCTCGCGCACCGGCGCGCTGACCGCCGAGCAGGCGAAGAAGCGCGGCGTGCCGGTGATGCTGGTGCAGGGCGGCATCCACGCCGGCGAGATCGACGGCAAGGACGCCGGCTTCCTGGCGCTGCGCGAGGCGCTGGAGAACAAGGCCGCGCCGGGTGCGCTGGACAAGCAGGTGCTGTTGTTCGTCCCGGTGTTCAACGTCGACGGCCATGAGCGCTTCGGCAAATGGAACCGTCCGAACCAGCGCGGCCCGGTGGAGATGGGCTGGCGCACCACGGCGCAGAACTACAACCTGAATCGCGACTACGTGAAGGCCGACGCGCCGGAGATGCAGTCCATGCTGGCGCTGGTGAACGCCTGGGATCCGCTGGCCTACATCGACCTGCACGTCACCGACGGCGCCAAGTTCCAGCCCGACGTCTCGATCCAGGTCGAGCCGGTGCACGGCGGCGACGAGGAACTCAAGCGCGCCGGCGCGGCGCTGCAGACGGCGGTGATGGCGGACCTGAAGGCACAGGGCTCCGATCCCAAGCCGTACTACATCTCGTTCGCGGCCGACGACGATCCGACCTCCGGCTTCGTCGACAGCATGGCGACGCCGCGCTTCTCGACCGGCTACTTCCCGCTGCGTAACCGCTTCGCGATGCTGGTCGAAACCCATTCGTGGAAGGACTACCCGACCCGCGTGCGCATCACCCGCAACACCATCGTCTCGCTGCTGTCGCAGGTCGCCGCGCACGGCAAGGAATGGCAGAAGATGACGCAGGACGCCGACGCCCGCGCCACCGCCATGGCCGGCGCCGATTTCCCGATCAGCTACCGCACCACCTTCAACGCCAAGACCATCGAGTTCCCCGGCTATGAGTACACGCGCGGCTATTCGGAAGTGTCGGGCGGCCTGATGACGCACTACGACGAGAGCAAGCCGCAGATGTGGAGCGTGCCGCTGCGCGACGAAGTGGTGCCGGACCTGAAGATCGCCGCGCCCAAGGGCGGCTACCTGGTGCCGCTGGCCGAAGCCGCGCGCATCGGCGCCAAGCTGAAACAGCACGGCATCGCCTTCAAGGTGCTGGCGTCGGACCAGATGGCGGCCGAGGTGGAGACCTTCCGCGCGACCAAGACCAAGTTCGGCGCGCAGTCGTTCGAGGGCCATCAATCGCTGGCGGTGGAGGGCGACTGGGGCCGCGAGCGCCGCAGCCTGGCGAAGGGTGCCTTGTTCGTGCCGATCGCCCAGCCGAAGGCGCGCCTGGTGATGACGATGCTGGAGCCGCGCGGCGCCGATTCGCTGCTGGCCTGGGGCGAATTCAATAACGCCTTCGAGCGCAAGGAATACATGGAGGGGTACGTGGCGGAGGATGTGGCGCGCGCGCAGCTGGAGGCCGATCCGGCGCTGCGCGAGGAGTTCCAGAAAAAGCTCGACAGCGACGCGGAGTTCAACAAGAGCCAGGCCAAGCGGCTGGAATTCTTCGCCCGCCGCCATGCATCGTGGGATGAGCGCTACAACCTCTATCCGGTGATGCGCACCGCGCAGAAGTTTTAATGGGTCTATAATGTATCAACGTCGTTGACACGACGTCATGCTGTCGGTACCGTATATCCATACTATTCAATTTTGATGGGGGCTTATCATGGCAGAGCAGGCAATTGAAACCTCCATCAATACTTGGGGTAATGGCCTTGCATTACGCTTGAATAAACTGATCGCGAAGACCGCAGGCATTGCCGATGGCACGCAGGTGCGTGTCATCGCGCAGCCGGGCAAGATCATCGTCGAGACGATAGAACGGAAGCCGACGTTGGACGAAATGCTGGCTGCCTTCGACAAGGATCGGCATGGCGGTGAAGTGATGGCGTTCACGCCGGTTGGCAAGGAAGCTCTCTGATGAAGGCGAAGGCGGCCGTCAAATGGATTCCGGAGCGGGGCGAAATCATCTATGTGAATCATAGTCCGCATGCTGGCAAGGAGATGCCGGGTGTGCATCCGCTGCTGGTGGCGTCTCCCCAAACATTCAATGCGCAAACCGGCATCGTGATCGGCTTTCTCATGACGCACGCGGCATTTAATGCCGACAATCCGTTTGCGGTCGCAGTTCAGGGGCCGAAAAACGAAGTGGGCTACGTGCTTGCGTTCCAGCCGAAGTCGTTTGACTGGAAGGAGCGCGGCGCGACGAAACATCCGTGGGGCGGTGGGCACAGCAAGGTGCTGGACGCCGCACTGGAGAAGCTGGATGCGATTTGCGGTATCTGCAGCCGTTAGATCGTGGCCGCACCGCCATTTGCCTTGGCGGTGGCTTCTTCCATCTTCTGCTTGATGAGCGCGGCCACCTTGGCCATGATGGACGCCTGTTCCTCGGGCGACTTGGCAGCCAGCGATTCCGGCGTCTCGCCCAGGCTTTTCAGGATCATTTCCGCCATCCGTTCGGCCGGCGATTTCTTCATGTAGGTATCCAGCTCCTGCGCGGCGGTCGGCTGCGTCGGCGGCTGCTGTTTGGTCTCGAGCACCGCCTTGAAATCGGCGCCGCCGGATTTCCTGCTCGTGGCGAAGGCCGCCGCGCTGGCGCTGCCGAGCGCCTTGGTATCGATTTTCATCATGCTTCCCCTGGTAGTGGTTATTTACGCAATGTAGCGCAATTTGCACTAGCAGGGGGACGAGGAAGAGCGGGCGCCGTTCAGTTGCGCTGCAGCGGGATAATGCCCGGCACGGTGGACGGCGTCGAACACGGCTCTTCGTCGAAGGCGATGTCGCCCAGCGGATTGGCCTGGCCGTCGGCCTTGATGTCCTTGAAGCCGAACAGGTCGCGGTCCATCAGGTGCGACGGCACCACCGTCGACAGCGACGAGAAGATGTTCTCCACGCGGCCGGGGAATTTCTTTTCCCAGTCGCGCATCAGGCCCTTGATCTGCTTGCGCTGCAGGTTCTCCTGCGAGCCGCACAAGTCGCACGGGATGATGGGGAAGCCTTTGACCTCGGCATAGCGCTCGGTGTCTTCTTCTTTTACATAGGCCATCGGGCGGATCACCATGTGCTTGCCGTCGTCGGACACCAGCTTGGCCGGCATGCCCTTGAGCTTCCCGCCGAAGAACATATTCAGGAAGAAGGTCTCGAGGATGTCGTCGCGGTGGTGGCCCAGCGCGATCTTGTTGCAGCCCAGTTCATCGGCCACGCGGTACAGGATGCCGCGGCGCAGGCGCGAGCACAGCGAGCAGGTGGTCTTCCCTTCCGGGATCAGGCGCTTGACGATGCTGTAGGTGTCCTGGTTCTCGATGTGGAACGGGATGCCCAGTTCCTTCAGGTAGGCCGGCAGGATGTGGTCGGGGAAGTTGGGCTGCTTCTGGTCCAGGTTGACGGCGACCAGTTCGAAATTGATCGGCGCGCGTTCGCGCAGCGTCATCAGGATGTCGAGCAGCGCGTAGCTGTCCTTGCCGCCGGACAGGCAGACCATGACCTTGTCGCCGTCTTCGATCATGTTGAAATCGCCGATGGCCTGGCCGACCAGGCGGCACAGGCGCTTGTGCAGCTTGTTGTTTTCCAGCGCGATCTTCTCGGCCGATTTGCCGGCCGGCGCGGCCGCTGCGTTGTCGAGTACTGCGTTCATACGGTTTCCTTGATTTTAAATACTTCCACGCCGACGCCTTCGCAGTCCGGGTAGACGTCCGGCTTCATGGTCGACACGCGGGCCGCGCGCACGCGCGGGTGGGCCAGCATGGCGCTGACGATGTCGTCGCACAGGCTCTCCTGCAGGTGCACGTGGCCGCGCGCCATCAGCTTGGCGATCGAGTCGCGCATGAAGTCGTAGTCCACCACTTCCTCCAGCTGGTCCTTGACCGGGGTCGAGACGGCCAGCGGGATGTACAGGTCGACGTTGATGAGCAAACGCTGCTCGCCCTTTTTCTCGAACTCGTAGACGCCGATGTTGATCAGCACTTCGTAATTGCGCAGGAACAGGCGGCGGCAGTCGTTCAGTTGCGGGTGGATCAGGGCGGACAGCATAGTTTCACTTTCTAGAGATGGTATTCATTTGGCCAGGAACATCACGTCGCGCGGCAGCGGCATCAGGTGCTGGCCGCCGTCGACCAGCAGGGTGGTGCCGGTCAGCGCGCGCGCCGTGGCAGCGTAGACCACGCTGTCGGCGATATCTTCCGGGGTGCTGGAGCGGCCCAGCGGGGTTTGCCGGTGCGCGTTGGCGAAACCGGCCTCGGTCTGGTCGCCGGACACCATCGTGATGCCGGGCGCGATGCCGACCACCCGCACCGCCGGCGCCAGCTGCTGCGCCAGCATCGTGGTGGCGGTGTGCAGCGCCGCCTTGGACAGGGTGTACGACAAAAAATCAGGATTGAGATTGTACAGTTTTTGGTCGAGCAGGTTGATCACCACGCCCTGTTCGCCGTCGGCCAGGGCCGCGTGCAGCGCCTGCGCCAGGATCACCGGCGCGGCCACGTTGGCGCGCATGTGGGCGTCGAGGCGGTCGGCGGTGAAGTCGGCGGCGCTGTCGTACTCGAACAGCGAGGCGTTGTTGACCACGCAGCGCACCGCGCCCAGTGCGGCCGCCGCCTGCGGCAGCAGCGCGCGCACCGCCGCCTCGTCGGCCAGGTCGCAGGGCAGGGCGGCGGCGCGCCGGCCCAGCGCCTCGATCTCGGCCACCACCGCGCGCGCCTCGTCGGCCGAGGCGCGGTAGTGCACCGCCACGTCCCAGCCGGCGCGCGCCAGGCCAAGCGCGATGGCGCGGCCGATGCGGCGGCCGGCGCCGGTCACGAGCGCCACTGGCGCGATGGATGGAGGGTGCTTTGTTGTCATGGTCAATTTAGTCAACGTGTCGTTCCCGCGCAGGCGGGAATCCATAGTCAGCATGGATTCCCGCTTTCGCGGGAACGACGTTACATCTGTTATTGGCGGCCCGGCGCGCCGATTCGCTACAATGCCGGTTATGTCCCTACCTGTTCCCACCAGTGACGCGCTGGCCGCGTCCCACGCCCTGCAGCACCTGATCGCCGCCGAAATCGCGCGCAACGACGGTGCCATTTCCTTCGCCCGCTACATGGAGCTGGCCCTGTACGCGCCCGAGCTGGGCTACTACAGCGGCGGCTCCGCCAAACTCGGCAAAGATGGCGATTTTACAACCGCGCCCGAGCTCACGCCGCTGTTCGGCGCCGCCGTGGCACAGGCCGCAGCCGCTATTATCGCCCAAAGCGCGCCGCGGATCCTCGAATTCGGCGCCGGCACCGGCAAGCTGGCCTTCGACATCCTGACCGAGATGGCCGCCGCCGGCGTGGCGATCGAGCGCTATTTCATAGTCGAGCTATCCGGCGAACTGCGCGCGCGCCAGCAGGACAAGCTGCGCGATTTCCCGCAGGTCGAGTGGCTGGACGAATTCCCCGACGCCTTCGACGGCGTGGTGGTCGGCAACGAGGTGCTCGACGCGATGCCGGTCCAGCTGATCACCAAGCATCCGGAAGGCTGGCAGGAACTGAAGGTGACGGTGCGCGACGGCCGCTTCGATTATCTCGAAGTACCGGCCGGCCCCGAGCTGCTGGCGCAGATCGCGCTGCAGATCCAGGACCACGACAGCCTGCCGGTCGGCTACGTGACCGAGGTGCACGGCGTGGCCTGCGGCTTCATGGCGACCTTGGCGCGCATGCTGCGCAACGGCCGCGCCAACGCCGCCTTCCTGTTCGACTACGGCTTCCCGGCGCACGAGTACTACCTGGAGCAGCGCGCCACCGGCACCCTGATGTGCCATTACCGCCACCATTCGCACCCGGACCCGTTCTACTATCCGGGCCTGCAGGACATCACGGCGCACGTCGATTTCACGGCGATGGCGCTGGCCGCGCAGGAGGCGGGCACCGAGGTGCTGGCCTACCTGAACCAGGCCGGCTTCCTGATCGGCGCCGGCGCCGGCGAGCTGTTGTTGCGCACCGACCCGTCCGACGCGCTGCGCTATCTGCCGCAGGCCAAGGCCTTGCAAAAGCTGTTGTCGCCGGCCGAGATGGGGGAGTTGTTCAAGGTGCTGGTGATCGGCAAGAACGTCGCCTTGCCGGACGCCATTGCCGCCCATGACCGCACCCACCGCCTGTAGATTAAATGTTACAGTGATCAAAACAGCAAGGCTAAACCTTGCTTGATCGCTGGGTTGCGGCGCGCCAGATCGGCTATGATGAATGACGCACGCTCGCCGGACAATTATTGGAACGATGGGAAAGATACACTCTCACTATGACAACCTGAAGGTGTCGCGCATGGCGCCGCAGGAAGTCATACGTGCCGCCTACAAGGCGCTCAGTCAAAAATACCACCCGGACAAAAATCCGGGTGATGAGAAGGCTGCGCGCATCATGGCCATTCTCAACAGCGCCTACGACACCTTGTCCGACACCCAGCGCCGCAAGGAGCACGACGAATGGATCGCGGCCGAGGAGTGGGAAATCGAATGGCTGGAGAGCACCCACCACGAGGACGGCCATCGCGGCGACAAGCACCGCCACGACGGCGGGGAGCGGGGCTGGAGCCCGGAGCCGGTCGACGACGACCTGCCGCGTCCGCGCCGGCGCGGTACCTGGAAGTGGTGGAGTGGCTTGGCGGCCAGCCTGGTGGTGGGCTGGGTGGCTGGTGTGACGATGGTATCCGGACCGCAGGTGCTGTCGTCCGCGCTGGCGGCGGCGTGGGGCGGCACGGCCGATAACGGCAGGGCCGCGCAATCGCGCGCGGCGGCGCGCGATCCCAAGGCCGAGATGCGCGAGGCCTGGGCCGGCGCGCAGCCGTACTACCCGGAGGCGAACAGCAGCCGGCAGGCGCCGATCAAGGTGCAGGCGCTGTCGCAGGTGGTCCTGCCGAACGCCACCGCCGATTGCGAAAGCGAAACGCAGACGCTGGTTGCGCCCAACGGCGAGCCATGGCCGACGCAGTCCGGCTACATGACCGGCTTCCCGGTCGCCAACCGTGGCGACGACATGCAGCTGACGCTGGACAATGCCGGCAACGCGTCGGCGGTGTTCATCAAGATCTACGACACCGAGCGCCATGCCAACGTGCGCTACGCCTACGTGCAGGCGCACGACAAGCTGGTGGTCGACAAGCTCGCCAACGGCAAGTACGAGATCCGCTACCAGAACCTGGACGTGGGCGCCAACCAGAGCGGCTGCGCACCCGCCAGCCGCACGGCGGCGGCCAAGGCGGAGCCGGCGCCGGTCAACAACTAGAACTCTTCCCACTCCGAATTCAGATCGGCCTTGGGCTTGGCGGTCTTGGTCGCCGGTTTGGCGGCTGGCTTCGCGGCCGGACGGGCTGCCAGCTTGGGTTCCGCCGGCTTGCCGGCTGGCGCCAGCCGTGGCGCGGCGGCGGCCGCCTTGACGACTGCCGCACGCGCCGCCGCGACCGGGGCAGGCGCGGCATAACTGCTATCGAGCTTGAACACGCTGACCGAGGCCGACAACGTGGCCGCCTCGTCCTGCATGCTTTGCGCGGCGGCTGCCGCCTGTTCCACCAGCGCGGCGTTCTGCTGCGTCATCTCGTCCATCTGCGAGATCGCCTCGTTGACCTGCTCGATGCCCATGCTCTGTTCCTGGCTGGCCGAGGTGATCTCCGCCATGATGTCGGCCACCTGCTGCACCGAGGTGACGATCAGCCCCATGGTCTGGCCGGCCTCGTCCACCACGGCGCTGCCGCCGTCCACCTTCTCCACCGAGTCGTCGATCAGCACCTTGATTTCCTTGGCCGCCGTGGCCGAGCGCTGCGCCAGGCTGCGCACCTCCGACGCCACCACCGCGAAGCCGCGTCCCTGTTCGCCCGCGCGCGCCGCTTCGACGGCGGCGTTGAGCGCCAGGATGTTGGTCTGGAAGGCGATGCCGTCGATGACGCCGATGATGTCGACGATCTTGCTGGAGCTGGCCTTGATCGAGCCCATGGTGTCGACCACCTGGGCCACCAGCTCGCCGCCGCGCGTGGCCACCGACGACGCCGAGATCACCAGCTGGTTGGCCTGGCGCGCGTTGTCGGCGTTCTGCTTGACGGTGGAGGTCAGCTCCTCCATGGTGCTGGCGGTTTCCTCCAGCGAGCTGGCCTGCGACTCGGTGCGGCCCGACAGGTCCATATTGCCGCTGGCGATTTCGGCCGAGGCGCGGTTGATGGTGGTGGTGCTGCTGCGCACCTCGTGCACGGTGCGCGCCAGGCTGGTGTTCATGTGCTGCAGCGCCTCCAGCAGCTCGCCCGTCTCGTCGCTGGCGCGCGCCTCGATGTGCGTGCTCAGGTCGCCGGCGGCGACCGACTTGGCGATCGCCACCGCCTCCTCCAGCGGGCCGGTGATCGAGGCCGTGATCCACACCGCCAGCGCGGCCGAGACGATCAGCGCCACCACGCCCAGCACGATCATCATGGTGCGCGAGAAGTCGATGTGCCCGGTGGCGACCTTGCCGCCGTCCTCGATGTCGGTCTTCTGCTGCTTGACCATGGCGCCGGTCAGCTCTTCGAGCGTGTCGAGCGCGGGGAAGGCTTCGCGGTTCATCAGCTCGGACGCCTTGTCGCGATCGTCCGCCTCGACCAGGTCGGCCACCTTCAGGAAGGCCGTGTTGTAGGTGGCGCGCGCGGCCTGGATCTTGGCCAGCAGCGCCTTCTCGTCGGGTGTCTCGGTCAGCTGGCCCAGCGTGACCAGCGCGGCGTCGATGGCTTTCTTGTCCTGGTCGATCTTCTCGTAGCTCTTGGCGCGCTGCGCCTTGTCGGTGATGACGAACAGGGCCAGCACGCGGCGCGCGTCCTCGCGCGCGGCGGCGTCGATGGTGGCGGCGGCCGAGGCGCTCGGCCAGTCGCGCTCGACGATGCCCTTGGCGCTCTGGCTGATGGCGCCGAAGCGGCCGATGGCGGTCGCTATCATGATGAGCATCAGCAGCACCAGCACGCCGAAGCCGGCGCCGAGGCGGGTTTTGATTTTGTAGTTGGTCAGGTTCATAAGGGCGCTTGGAAGGGGTTCAGTTGGCGGCGGCGACGTCGGTCAGGCCCATCTCGTCGCTCGACATCAGCTTGTCGATGTCGACCAGGATCAGCATGCGCTCGTCGATGGTGCCCAGGCCGATCATGTAGTCGGAGTTGAAGGCCGTGCCCATCTCCGGCGCCGGCTTGACCTGGTCGGGCATGAGCGTGGTCACGTCCGACACCGAGTCCACCACCATGCCCACCACGCGCCCGCCGATGTTGAGGATGATGACCACGGTGAACTGGTCGTACACCGGCTCGCCGAGCTTGAACTTGATGCGCATGTCGACCACCGGGATGATGATGCCGCGCAGGTTGATCACGCCCTTGATGAACTCGGGCGCGTTGGCGATGCGGGTGACCGCCTCGTAGCCGCGGATCTCCTGCACCTTGAGGATGTCGATGCCGTATTCCTCGGCGCCGAGGGTGAAGGCGAGGAACTCGCGTCCGGCGATGTCCGATGCGTTTTCTTGCATGATGGTGGTCCTTGAAATATTGATCTGATCGCGATATCGCCTTGGTCGGCGACCGCGCCGCAATCCTTACAATGACGGCGCTAGCGTATCAGGTTCGCGGCCCGCTGACGAGCGCGGCAAAGCCCGGCATGGGCGAAAAACGCACGCCTGTTGCTATCAATTCCGAAGGGGGTTGTCACAGGGGGGGAATCTGATTATGCTAGTCCCAAGACAGCCACGGGCTTAGCGCCAGGAGATGTGATGACCGATTCCAACGCAGACGACAACTGGCTGATCCAGGAAGACGAGGAGCCGGCGCCGGTTGACGGAACGGGGTCGCCGGAACAGCGCCTGTGGCGGGTGCTCATCGTCGACGACGACGTCGACGTGCACGCGGTCACGCGGCTGGCGCTGCGCAACGTCTCGTTCAAGGGCCGCGAGCTGGAGCTGTTCTCCGCCTACAGCGGGCGCGAGGCCTACGAGTTCCTGCGCGACACGCCGGACATCGCGCTGGTGCTGCTGGACGTCGTGATGGAAACCGACGACGCCGGCCTGCTGCTGGCGCGCCGCATCCGCGAGGAGCTGCACAACGCCATCGTGCGCGTGGTGCTGCGCACCGGCCAGCCGGGCCAGGCGCCCGAGCAGCGCGTGATCATCGAATACGACATCAACGACTACAAGGCCAAGACCGAGCTGACCACGCAGAAGCTGTTCACCACGGTGATCTCGGCGCTGCGCGCGTACGAGAGCCTGAACATGCTCGAGCGCAGCCGCATCGGCCTGGGCAAGATCCTGGCCGGCGCCACCAACCTGTACCAGATCCACTCGCTGCGCGAGTTCGCCTCGGGCGTGCTGAACCAGGTCAGCGCCATCCTCGACGTCGGCGCCGACGGCGTGTTGTGCCTGATGCAGGGCGACACCGGCGTGACCAGCGTGGTGGCGGCCACCGGCGGCTACGCGGCGCTGGGCGAGTCCGAGCTGATGCCGGCCAGCCATCCGCTGTGGCCGACCATCGCCAAGGCCTTCGCGGAAAAGAAAAGCCAGTTCGAGCATCCGGCCAATGTGTTGTTCATCCACACGCAGGAAAACCGCGAGGTGGCCATTTCCGTCACACCGCCGTGGCCGCTGGCGCAGATCCAGCGCGACCTGCTGGAGGTGTTCTGCCAGCGCATCGCCGCCGCGTTCGACAACCTGTATATGTTCGGCCAGCTGCGCAAGGCGCAGGAGGCCACCGTGGTGGCGCTGGCCGACCTGGCCGAGTTCCGCGACAGCGGCACCGGCGGCCATGTGCGGCGCGTGCAGATGCTGTCGACTTCGCTGGCCCAGCGGATGGCCGCGCGCGGCGTGTACGCCGACGAGCTCACGCCGCAGCTGCTGGAGATGATCGGCCTGGCCAGCATCCTGCACGACGTCGGCAAGGTCGCCACGCCGGACCACATCCTGCTCAAGCCGGGCATCCACACGCCCGAGGAACGGGCCGAGATGCAGACCCACGCGGCGGTCGGCAAGTCCATCCTGGAGCGCGCCGCCAA